>Ga0172364_10000862_pt1 | contig 22488 bp, 25 predicted proteins | sample LakKivSesite10cm_FD_114545 | JGI IMG/M metagenome (GOLD analysis project Ga0172364, IMG submission 114545) | Sediment microbial communities from Lake Kivu, Rwanda - Sediment site 10cm | ecosystem: Environmental > Aquatic > Freshwater > Lake > Sediment | place: Rwanda: Western Province, Lake... | reverse complement strand
GTTCCGCTAAAGCGGGATTAAGGCAGGCGGGATGACTGGGGCTAAGTCGTAACAAGGTAGCCGTACGGGAACGTGCGGCTGGATCACCTCCTTTCAAAGAGAAAATTGACCCAATACCCTGGAGCCTGCGAAATGTCAGATGTAAATTGTCAAGAAAGGAGGTGGAAAATGAAAAAGACGGTTGTTTGTGTTACAACATTAATCTCCAGCCTTATGGCTGGATGGGTTTCATTTGATGGCACTTCAGAACCTACCCCCCCTCAATTGATTTAGTTTCAGGAGGTAGGGAAGGATTAATAGTCAATATCTCAATTCATGGAATGTGGGTTGAAGATACAACTGTAAATAGCATAACCTATCAACTCCTTAGCATCCCTGAATGTGTTCAAATTTCCGACCCGGGTAAACCAGCATTACCTATAATAAGCAAGATGATTGCGATTGCACCACAAAAGCGAGTTAATTTAATTATAGATAGCTTGGATTTTAGCACATACAATAATTACTGTATCTTCCCTGCACAATTTCAACAAAATGATAGTTCCATCCAGCGGTTTCTTTTTGTAATAGATGAAACCCTCTATGCCCAGAGTAATTTCTATCCCGAAATTGTCGCTGACCACACACCCCCTAATATTTTCAGAGATTTACGAGTAACGAATATTTCTTTATTCCCCATTTCCTTTAATCCAAAAATCAACCAGTTACGAGTTCTAAAGAATTTTATTTTGAGAGCGGAATTTGTAGACAACGACACATTTAATATTCTACCTTCTTGGCCTGTTTCTGTTTCACCGACATTTGCCAATATATATCAAGCGGCGATATTTAATTACAGCACACTTGGAATTCAACCTGAACCACTATACACCCGTTTGCAGTACTTAGTCATTAGTGATGCTTCGTTTATTAATACACTAAATCCTTTCGTATTTTGGAAGAAGAAAAAAGGGCTGGATGTTTATCTTGAATCAATAAAACATTTGCGTATGAGCGCTACCCCAATCCTAACAATTGGTTTATAAAGAGAATTGACCTTGTCTCAGCACTAAGTGGCGGTTATCATGAAGTAAAAATAGATTCTATTGCTCCGATGCTTATCTCTCAAGGATTCCAATATTACGATGATTATGGTGAACGTGCGACAAATGATGATGTAAAGGCTCATATCAATAATACCCATTTCCCCAGCAAAGGGGTAAGTCTTGTTAACTATCGGGGTGGTGGACAGATTGATAGATGGGCAGCATGGAATAGCCAAAACGAAGATTTTACAACCGATGATATTCGTTCGTTGACAAATTTCGGAGGAATTAATAGCGCCTGGTTACCAATCGTATTTGAAATTACGGCCTCTTGCGGTCGTGCCGGTCGTAGATTACCAAACGATACCACCGGTCATAGTGAATGCTGGCTCCGAGCCACTAATGGTGGTGGTGGTGCCGCACTTGGTGCGGCAAGGCCCAACAATCGCTACCGCGCCCATAAATTGGATGTTGAACTCTACCGGGTGTCTTTTGGTGACCCTTCAGGTGTTTCTGTAACTCAAGAATTAGGTTGGGTAATAAATACTGCAAAGGAAAGAATGGCAAATGCCTATGGTTGGGATGATATTACAAAGGATGTGGTGAGGGTATATCATCTTATGGGTGACCCAGAGATTGATGTATACACTGGCTGGAAAGGCTACATTTCTGCTACCCATCCCAGAGAAATTTCTACCGGTCAACAGAATTTTCTGGTAACGGTTTATGAAGTTATCAATGTTCCGTTATCCGGTGCATTAGTTTGCCTCTATAAAGAAAATGATGTCTTTGAAACTTTGATTTCGGACAACAATGGGCAGGCACTATTCAGTATTAATCCTAGGCGCGGTGGCACTCTGTGCGTGACTGCTTCAAAACATAATTACGGGCCCTATGAAGGAACTTGCATAGTCTGGGAGCCTGGTTCTGGTGGTCAATCTCGTTCTACTTTGTATCCGTTTGCATTCAATTCTGTAATTTACAATCATTCCAATCATGCTGTTGCTATTTCATACCAGCTACCCAGAAAATCTTTGATTGAAACTGTTGTCTATGATGTTACCGGTAGGGTAATATATACAGAAAAGTGTCTCAAGAATAAAGGGATTAACCAGAGTATCTGGCATTGTCAGGACAGCGCTGGGCGAATTGTGAATTATGGTGTCTACTTCATTCAATTGAAAACGAGTCAGGATAGAACAATAAGAAAAATAGTCATTTTTTAAATGTAAAGAAAATGAGAAAGCTAATTCTGTTTCTATTGCCTTTGATAATATCTGGGTATGAATGGGCAACACCACAGTTGATCGACTCTATTGGACCCCAGCCACATCATTATAGTCGTTTTGGTCTTGATAGAAATGGCATATTATGGTGTATTTTTTTAAAGCACTCAGTGGTCTATGGTAGTCGCTACATAGATACAGTTTGGTCTGAACCAGACTCAATTTATGACGGACCACAGGCAACAGGGGTTGGTGGTTTTGATGTTACAACTGCAAAAGATGGGAAACTCTGGGTGCTTACCTGCGAAGAAGTGCTACCGGTTTCGCCCGACCATATCACATTTTATTATGATGGCAGTGCTTGGTCAGATACATTTATCATTCCACCGCTACATGGTGGCACATTCTTCCGTATGGCTGCTGATAGTATTGGAAAGGTCTGGGCAATCTTTAGTGGCTTTGATGACTGGCGTCTATGGTGTGATGTCTGCGAGGATACCATCTGGACAGGTCCATTTGTTATCTGCACCCTTGATGATTCATTTCAGGTTTTAGGTAATTACATTACGGTTGCCCCAAATGGAACTCGCTGGGCTCTTGGTAATTATTGCAGTCAGTTCAATCAGGGGATGTTTCTCACCTGTTCCGATTCTACAGGATCCTGGTCTGGCGATTTGATTATGGGTCCACATGCATCAGGGATGAGCATCGTAAGTGATAGACTCGGTAATATCTGGATTGCCTATATGCGCGCTGGCTATAGTATCTACACTACATACCTTGATACTAGTGGAAATTGGGGTCCGGGTTATCCAATTACACAATCTTCATCTTTATTTGGTTCGTGTAAAATGGTGGTTGATAATAACAATGAGGTCTGGATTATATATCATAAGAATAACACAATTTATTTTCGGGTCTGGAATGGTGTGGGGTGGAATCCTGAAGATTCAATTGCCCTATCAGTTGCCTCTCCTGGATATCAGGACATTTTTTATGACCCAATACGAAATCGGATATGGGTGTCATTCTCGGATAGCGTCAGCGATTTATATGTTACCTGGACCAATCCCTCAGGTAGTATAAAAGAAAAAATGGAAAAATTTATTCACAGAAGTCGTTTGAAAATTTCAAGCCCGGTGAGAGAGGATTTATTAATCTGGTATGGAATATCACAAAAAACCAGGGTCAGTTTAAATGTCTACGATAATTCCGGTCGTTTGATTAAGAATCTCTATGAAGGCGAAAAGGAAGCGGGTGTTTATAGTGAAAAAATTTCTCTGCGAAACTACTCTGATGGCATTTATTTCTTAATATTAATTACTTCAAAAGGAATGCACAGACGAAAATTCGTGGTAATAAGGTGAAAAAAATATTGTCCATCAGTGCTATTTTAAAACTGCCGTACGGGAACGTGCGGCTGGATCACCTCCTTTCAAAGAGAAATTTGACCCCATACCGTGGATTTTCTTGTTTTATGTCGTCTCGCTGGTCTATTTAGTTTTGCTGGTCATAAAAATTGTCAGAACTACAAAATAAAAAAGGCGTGGACTAACTCCACGCCTTTTTTCTATGTTTATGGTTATTTTACTACAATTTTCCCAGTATCAATAATGTTTTCGCTGATGAATCTATAGAAATAGACACCGGATTTTACACGAATACCTTTATTATCCTGAAGATGCCATTCCACGATTTGATTTGCACCATCGCCGGTTCCTTCAATGCGTTGAATTCCACGACCGAGTATATCAAAGATCAGAATTTTCCATTCTGCACCTGGATTGATGCTGAACTGGAATTTTGTTCCAGTTACACAGGGATTTGGTATAGATGTTACTTTTGCTGGCATATTTTCATTTTTCACCTCTTCAATTCCAAGTTCTGTAACTTTAATAATTGCTGCCTGATATACCTCTCGTGTAGAACTATTTTGTATCCAGGTGATAAGATTACACTTATTTACATCCCAACCTGATTGAATTGTAAATGCCTGAGAAGCAGTAACTGAATCACCAGCAGGGATTGTTACCTGCTGACCAACTTGATTGGGCACATAATCCCGTGCGACATGATTATGCCACTGGTCGCCATTGGGTGCCGCATAGTAGCAGCTATCTTCAGTGATAACAAAATAGACATACGCAGTTATTGATGCAGTTGAATCGTTGTAATAGCGGGCATAGATTGTGCCTGAGCCTGATGCATAGTTTCCCCATATTGATATACGCATTGGTGCTGGCAGAGCCATTCTTGTCACAATTGCTGATTGCCAACCTGAATAACCACTTCCCCTGGGTGTACCATCCAGCATTAGATTCGGGGTATAGTACTGCGAACTTGGATAATAATACATCCTCTGGTAAGCCTCTGCACAATAAAGCGGATAACCAGAGCGAAGATGCATTTCTATTGGGGCAATCCGGGTTGGATACAAATTAACGATATTGTCCAGCGTACTGCTGGCTGCAGGACAACTCGGTCAGGTCTCCTGATAGAATTCTTCACAAAGCACAACTCTCTGGGCACTGAAGCAAATGCTGAGTAGTCCAATGCCCAGTATCAATAATAAAGACTTTGACATAATTCCTCCTTTTTATTTCATGCTCAGTTTAATCAATACTCTATTAAAATCAAGAAGGTTGTAATACTAATCACCCTCTGATTATTTTTTTTACTTAATTTTTATTACTTTCTCAATGCAATTTTCGTTAGATTCACCGCGCTCCAAACTAATGAAATACACCCCGGCCGACAGCTTACCACCGAATTCATCACAACCATCCCAGGCAATTTGAGTAGCTTTGAGTAGCAGGGTAGCCATTAGGCAGTAAAAATCTCTTAACAATCCTGCCACTCACATCATAGATTTTCATACTGATCTCTTTTTGTCGGCTACTGATTGCGCTGGTCTGGACCCTAATGGAGGTAGTACTCTTGAATGGATTGGGCACAACCTGGAGCATTGTTTTCTGGATATCCTTTTCTCCAGAAAATTCTTCAACCCCAACCTGTATATTCCAGCAATACATTCCTGTGCCATTTGTTCCGCAGAATAACCAGTTATTAGGATAGATACCCAGCGATGTAGTATTTGTTGTTAAAAGACCCGTATTCATAGCAGTCCAGCCTCCACCACCGGTTGTGCTTTTGTAAATGCCGTTTGTAGTTGCCGCGTAAATCTCGTTTTCATTTGACGGATTTATCAATACCGCATTCACACTTGCTGATAAACCAGTATTTGTCCAATTTCCACCTGCATTCGTTGACTTGAAAACACCTGAGGATGTCCCGGCATATACTGTATTCGCCTTTGTTGAAGCAATCTTAATATCATTGACAGTGCCATTTAATCCTGTGGCAGAAGAAACCCACGATGCTCCGCCGTCAGTAGTTTTGAATAACTTCGCGTTATAACCGCCAGCATACACTACATTTGAATTGCTTCTATCTATCGCAATTGCATAACATTGACAATAATCCGTAGTCAGCGTATCGCGCTCCCAGGTAGTGCCACCATCCGTAGATTTTGATACTGCCATAACATAAGTTGTGCCATTATACACATATCCACCTGTATGTATTATTAAGCTGTTATTGGGGTCAATTGCCAGTGCCCCACCATCAGTATAATATGCATCAAGTGCCAATGACCAGACGGACCCGCCGTCTGTGCTCATGTAGAGCTCAGCATTTCCTCAACCACTTCCTTCAAGTGCGTATACCAAATTGGGATTGTTATAGGCAACTCCAAATTCACAGATATTGCCACAACCAACAGGGGTTGGTAATTGAACCCAGTCAGTACCCGAATTGGTTGTCTTAAAAACCCCGACTTCAGCAAATGAAGTATAGATTGTTGCGGGCGATGAAGGCGCATTTGTAAAAGAAAGGATTGCACCCAAATTGAGATTATTATTGATGTTATTCCAGGAAGCGCCACCAGTTGTGGTTTTGAACGCCCCCTTGTTATCTCCGGTGTAAACAATCGATGCATTCTGGGCACTTGCGGCAATCCCGTAGAAATAATATCCAGATAATCCAGTGCTCACAGAAACCCAGGTTGCACCCGCATCCGTGGTTTTATAAATCTCATTGTAGCCACCGCAATATGCAATGTTTGGTGTTGCAATAGAAGTCGTCATGCTGTAATTGTAATAGTTTGTACAAGTTTTTGTCCATGAACCACCACCATCAGTTGAACGATAGATACCGTCCAGATATGTTCCGGCATAGACAATGTTAGAATTTGTCGGATGGACTGCCATTGAATATACCCAATAGGCAGCCGTGGGGATTGTACCCGTAACATCAGTCCAGTTTGAACCACCGTTTGTTGTTTTATAAACCTTTGGTGTATAGGGTGATGTAGTCCAGTACCCCCCTATATATATCGTATTCGGATTAGTGCGATCAACGGCAAGACAATTACCATAGCCCGGCATGGTATCCATCGCCACTGTTGTCCAGTTTACGCCCGAATCAGTGCTTTTGAAAAATGCGATATTCCAACTTGTTCCACCGTAGCTGAAACCCGCCGCATAGATTGTTGACGGCGTTGTCGGATGCACAGCGACACCGTAAATGTATTTGTTAGTCATAGTTGTTGACAACCAGTTTACTCCACCATCGGTTGAACGGTACATTACGTGGCCACTTCCGGCATAAAGTTTATTATCGTTTGTTGGGTCAATTGCCATGCAGTATGCCTGATTTGGTATTGCACCCATTGTTGCCCAGGTTGCTCAGCCGTTTGTTGATTTTGCAATGATCGTTGGACTCGCATTTGAACCCACATATACAATATTGTCATTCGTCTGGGATACAACAACCGGTCGAATATTGCCGCCATAAGGACCCAATGCCTGCCATTGACCAGATAGTATTGACGCGAAGACGAACAGCAGCCATATATATTTTGTTTTTTTCATCCTACCTCCTTTTCTCAAGACTTAAGTACCGTCATAAAGTGAGAGGCGTGAGTTGCCTGCCTCTCTTGACCTTCTTACTGAATCTTGATTATTTTTTTAATGAATTTCTCGTTCTCGGTTTTCAGGTGCACAAAATAGACACCCGCCGCAACATCCTTACCTGACTCATCGGTTCCATCCCATAACATAGCTTCAGTAGGTAGTAAGTAGTTTGCTGTAGGTAACAAATTTTTGACCAGCCTGCCAGAGGCATCGTAGACTTTCAAAGAAATTGCGGAATTGTCTGGACTCTGGAAAGAAATCCTTATTGTATTCCTGAAAGGATTGGGATAGGTACTCATTCCAAGCACAGGAATATCTGTAGCTTTGTTTTCTTCAGCAACCGGCACCTGGAAGATACCAAAGAAATGGAGTATTGAGTCAAGCAATGCAGCGCGGGTTGAAACGCCGGAACCATCAACGAGATTACCGAGTTCAAAAGAGGTTCCAACAGTACGATATGTACCTGCATCACGGGCAACGCCACAGTTGTAAACATTGTCAACATCAACAAATATAAGAAAGGCACCAGCACCGCTCGGACTTATGTGGTCCATATAAGAATTCTCACCCGCATAATCAAAATACATCTGATTTGTGAATGTACCAGTCTGTCCTTGAATCGGGCCCAAATCAGTAGAACCATCTGCATCAGCATTAATGCCAAACAAAGGACAGAAATTGTAGCCACCAATCAATGGGTCATAATACCAAACATCACCACCCTCAAGATAGAGTCGTCCACCATTATTAGCATAATTTACCAATGCAGTAGCTTCAGGGCTTGACGCACTCATCACATAATTATTTGGGAAGATTCCCACACAGACAAGAATTGCCCGGTATATACTAAGGTCAGTTGTGGGCAGTGTGGTTGAATACAACCCACTATAACCCATTGAGCTGAGGATAGTATGAATTGCCTGTCCCGGTGCTGCAGTTGGGTCTGGATTCCAGACCAGATAGTGATAAGAACCGACCACAAGATTAAAGAAGAATGTATCAACAAAAGTTCCCTGTGTTGTAATCAAACGAAATTGCGCAATATGGCCCTGAGGTGTGGAGGAACTGACATTGACAACAAAAGGGTCAGAGGCATTTTCTTTTGTGCTATCAATCAGTATTGACCCGAAATAACCTGAATTGTCTGTCACTGTAATATATGGACTTGTTGTAGAAAGTGTTGAATTTAAGCCTGTAAAGTTGGCACCACCAATATTCTTAAGAAATGCTGTAATATTTACGGTTTCTCCTGGATCCAACCTGCCATTGTTATTACCGGAAGGATCATAGACCTTAGATTTGATGAAAGCAAGATAAAGTTGTGTTCCCGTATAATTGAATTTTGCATCATCGGCGAAGACCTTCGCCAGTTGTGATGCCCCTCAACATGTGTGGGCGGTCGTATCATAAAGTGCAACTTCAACCTTCTTTACATTTGCAGGATTTACCCCAGGTAGATTACCAAGTTCTGTCTGAAGATTGAAAGAATAGGTATGCCAGAGTGAATCACTGACCGTAATAAGATGACACGTTGAAGTATTCTGCCAGGGGCAGGGGGCAGTGAACTGGCATATTCTGGTTTCGCCCAAAAGTGTACCTGAAGTATTACAGTAAATTATTTTTACTGCTGTTCCTGCATAGGTCAGTGTATCTGCATTATTATCATACGCATAGAGTTTTGCCTTTATTGAAAAACTGAACTCACCTGGTGTAGTAATATCAATGGTTTGTGAAACCGTTGCAAATCCACTTCCGGCGCCTTTTTCTACACGGACCTCATAATCCGGGTCAGATTCATAGGTCGTGGCACGGTCAATAGTAATAGATGAACCGCCCTGGGTTGTTGTCCAACCCGTTGACAAATCCTGTTCAAAATCACCATTAATGAGCCAGTTACCTGCGCTCACGAGACCGACCATTAATATGATTGTTAAGAAATATTTCATAACACCTCCTTTGTTTCTTCTCTCCATTCTTTTTGTATATAATTATTCTCTCTCGTTTCACACCTCCTTTTTATTCAATTACAATCTTACCGGTTGTATTTAATTTATTTGATCTAAACTGATAAAAATACACACCAGGGCTTAATAAATTCCCCAAGTTATCTTTTAGATTCCATTTTTTTGTCTTTGCATTATCTGAAAGATTATTTATCTTTTTCCCCGTACAGTCAAATATTGAAATTTCAAAATCATCAACAAACGGTAGATTAAAATAGACTGCTGTATTGCGCAAACAAGGATTGGGTATTGTTTGAACATTTAATCTTTTTGCTGTTTGATTTCTATTTTCTTCAATATTCAGTTCAAGCAACTTCACCAGTGCACCCTGCCAGATTTCCTTTGTTGAATCTGGTTGCATAATATCATTCTGAATCCAGGTCAGGACCCTGCAGCGCGATTTGTTCCATCTCTGAAGTGTGGTAAAAGGCATTGTTATCATTACTGAATCACCAGATGGAATTGATACAGTGGTTCCACTATCATCAGGGATATAATCCCTGGGCACATTGCTATGCCACATTACACCATTTGGCGCTGGATAGAAAAGACTATCTTCGGTTATAACAAACATTACCCTGCCAGAAATAGTTGCACTTGAGTCGTTTCTGAATGTAGCATAGATGGTCCCGGAATTGCTGCCTGGTGAATATTCACCATCCAGATTTATGGTTACAGGTGCGGGTTGGTTCATTCGGTTGGTAATCATTGATTCCCACTGTGTATAATCCATTCCACCGTGTTGATTGCCATCAAACCAGAGCCAGGGCGATATATACATTCCATAATATGGCGGTGGATAATATTGGATACGGTCATATCCTTCTTGCAAAAAGAATGAATCACCTACTGGATAATGGACATCAACTGCCGCGATCCTGCCGGGGTGATTCAGGTCAATCTGTTCCAGTGTACCACTGGCTGTACCGCAGGAGGTTCAGCTTTCGTCAGTAATCATCTCCGCAACAACCACCCGCTCTGCCGCATAAGGAGATTCAAGTATAGATAGAACAAATACAATAAAACCAATAATTTTAATATATTTCATATACCCCCTTTCTAATCATATAGATTATAACCAGAATATCCATAATGTCAAGAGGCGGAGGAAAATGCACAGTACCATCGGCCCTGACAGGCTTAACTTCTCTGTATCCCAAACTCCAAATCCCAAACAAATTCCAATAATCAATTCCAATTTCTGAATTTGGGAATTGGTTGGGGCTTGTGATTTGGTGATTGGGATTAATACCTATCCCTTCAGCGCATTTGGCCAGGAATATTTACCCCGTTAGAAAGTTCCACCTTTGAGGTGGAAGTTAATGTCCTGCCTGAGATTCTAACGGGGTTTACCCAAATGTTAATAGTTTTAATTATAATCCCCCTTCTCCCCCCTTTAAAAAAGGGGGATATAGAGGGATTTGTATTTCAGGTGAATTAAGCGGATAAGTATTTATATCTACATTCATAGGCTTAGCAAAATTAAAAACCCGGTGACGACCTACTCTTCCGTACCCTTGCGAGCACAGTACCATCGGCCCTGACAGGCTTAACTTCTCTGTTCGGAATGGGAAGAGGTGTTTCCCTGTCGGTATTGCCACCGGGAATTCTTGAAAAAACAAACTCCAAATCCCAAAACCCAAACAAATTTCAACAATCAATTCCAATTTCTGAATTTGGAAATTGGTTGGTGCTTGTGATTTGGTAATTGGGATTTAATTGTAAAAGGCGGAAGGAAGTTCAAGTCGCACGACTGATTAGTACCACTTGGCTCAATGCATTACTGCACTTACACCTGTGGCCTATCAAACCAGTGGTCTACTGGTAGTCTTTTGGTCAATTCAGAGTTGCCCCTGAATTGAACGGGAGACCTTATCTTGAGGCGGGTTTCCCACTTAGTTGCTTTCAGCGGTTATCCCTGCCAGACTTGGCTACCGAGCTATGCCGTTGGCACGACAACTCGTGCACCAGAGGTCTGTCCATCCTGGTCCTCTCGTACTAAGGACAGCTCCTCTCAAGTCTCCTGCGCCCACGGTGGATAGAGTCCGAACTGTCTCACGACGTTCTGAACCCAGCTCACGTACCGCTTTAACGGGCGAACAGACCGACCCTTGGGACCTTGTCCAGCCCCAGGATGCGATGAGCCGACATCGAGGTGCCAAACCGGGCCGTCGATATGAACTCTCGGGCCCGATCAGCCTGTTATCCCCGGAGTACCTTTTATCCGCTGAGCGATGGCCTTTCCACACAGCACCACCGGATCATTAGGCCCCACTTTCGTGCCTGCTCGGCCTGTCGGCCTCACAGTCAGGCTCCCTTATGCCCTTACACTCAACGTGCGATTACCGACCGCACTGAGGGAACCTTTGGGCACCTCCGTTACATTTTGGGAGGCGACCGCCCCAGTCAAACTGCCCACCTGCCACTGTCTTCCACCTTACAAGGGCAGAATTAGAACCTCCAACAGAACAAGGGTGGTATTTCACTGACGGCTCCATCCCGACTAACGTCGGGACTTCAAAGCCTCCCACCTATGCTACACATGTTCTGCAAAGATTCAATAGCAAGCTGCAGTAAAGGTTCACGGGGTCTTTTTGTCCTACCGTGGGTAGGCGGCATCTTCACCGCCACTACAGTTTCGCCGGGCTCCTTGTTGAGACAGCGCTCTCGTCGTTACACCATTCGTGCAGGACGGAACTTACCCGCCAAGGAATTTCGCTACCTTAGGACCGTTAGAGTTACGGCCGCCGTTTACCAGGGCTTCAGTCGGAAGCTTCACCCCAAGTTTCCCTAAGATTAACTTCCTTCTTTAACCTTCTGGCACCGGGCAGGTGTCAGTCCCTATACTTTGCCTTACGGCTTAGCAGAGACCTGTGTTTTTGTTAAACAGTCGCGAGAGCCCTTTCACTGCGTCCCGTTATTCATCATAACGGGAACCCCTTCTTCCGAAGTTACGGGGTTAAATTGCCGAGTTCCTTAACAAGGGTTGACCCGAGCACCTGTGGATATTCACCTCGCCCACGTGTGTTCGTTTCCGGTACGGACACCCGTAGTTTCTTCCATAGAGGTTTTTCTCGGCTGAATCTCGAGGCGGGTTTGTGGCCTTTTGGGCCTCCCCATTATACTCCAGGGTTAAGAACCTCCGGGTTTACCAGGAGACTCCCCTGAAATATTTGGATCCTGTATTCCAACACAGGAACCGCCTCTACCATCAGCGTCACCCCATAGGTATAACGAAACTACAGATGGTAGCCGAATGTTGACGGCTTTCCCATCACCTACGCCTTTCGGCCTCAGCTAAGGATCCGACTAACCCTGGGCGGATTAACCTTGCCCAGGAAACCTTGGGCTTACGGTGTCCAGGTTTTTCACCTGGATTATCGCTACTCGTGCCGGCATAATCACTTCCATTTCGTCGACCCTGTTTCGCAACAGAGCTTCAACCTACAATGGAACGCTCCTCTACCCCTCCCGACCAAAATAGTCGGGAAGCCACAGCTTCGGTGGTTGGTTTGAGCCCCGATAAATTTTCGGCGCAAGATAACTCGGCTGGTGAGCTGTTACGCACTCTTTAAATGGTGGCTGCCTCTAAGCCAACATCCCAGATGTTTAAGTCATCTCACATCCTTTCCCACTTAACCAACTCTTAGGGACCTTAGCCGGTGGTCTGGGTTATTCCCCTTTCGGCGATGAAGCTTAGCCCCCACCGCCTCTTTCCTGGATTTATAAATAATAGCATTCGGAGTTTGGTTAGATTTGAACCCCGAAGGGTTCTCTTCTATCCAGTGCTCTACCACTATTATTGAACATCCAAGACTGCCCCTAGAGGCATTTCGAGGAGAACCAGCTATCACCCGGTTTGGTTAGCCTTTCACTCCAACCCACAGTTCATCCGAGACTATTTCAACAGTCACCGGTTCGGACCTCCATTCCGTGTCACCGGAATTTCATCCTGACCATGGGTAGCTCACCGGGTTTCGGGTAATACCCCAACCTACTAATACGCCCTATTTGGACTTGGTTTCCCTATGCCTACCCCGGTACCTTTCAGTACAAGGTTAAGCTTGCAGGTTAGGATAACTCGCCGGCTCATTATGCAAAAGGCACGCAGTGATTCAACACTCCCACCTGATCGCTCAGGTGGGGGTCAAACTCCTGCTGATTGTAAGCGCATGGTTTCAGGTTCTATTTCACTCCCCGCCAGGGGTTCTTTTCACCTTTCCCTTACGGTACTGGTGCACTATCGGTCATCCAGGAGTATTTAGCCTTACCCAGTGGTTTGGGCAGATTCACACAAGATAACCTATCCCGTGCTACTTGAGAATCCAGCCTGTGAAGACCTTAAGATTTCGCCTACTGGGCTATCACCAGCTATGGCTCTACTTTCCAGTAAGATTCGGCTATCACAAGGTTTTGTAACTTCATTATCCTCAGAACAGATAGGATTCGGCTGGACCTCGCAACACCGACTGCACAACACCTGTTCGCTTTAACATGCAGTTCGGTTTGGGCTGTTCCGATTTCGCTCGCCACTACTTTCGGAATATCTTTTCCTCAGGGTACTGAGATGTTTCACTTTTCCTGGTTGGCTTCCCGTCTCAATGAGGCGGGATATTCCGTTTTTCAACGGAATGGGTTTCCCCATTTGGGTATCATCGGGTTAATGGATGTTCGCTCCTATCCGACGCTTATCGCAGCCTACCACGCCCTTCATCGCCTCTGGATGCCAAGGCATCCTCACATGCGCTCTTAGTAACTTGAACCCACGTTCCTTCCGCCAATTCTTTTAATTTTTCAAAGATCATAATATGGCAAGCGCCATATTTGCAGAAACTGATATAAAGCGTGATTATTTAAATATGAGTTTCTGCACACAAAAAATCTTTTTTTACCCCTCTATATATTATAACCAATTTTTTCTAATAGTCAAGGGCTAAAATTACAAGGTTTCTATTATATCTAAATTTAAAACGATGTCAAGAATAAATTGGTTTTTAAAAATAAATTCTTGCGCCCAGGCCTCCCTCAAGGTCAAAATCCGTGGCAGGCAGTACATTAATCACCGGATAAATTTCTAAGAATATTCCAAATCTTGAAAACTTTATTTCTGCACCGCCACCGAGGCGAAGTCCAAAGTTCAATTCAGTCTCATGCTCTGGTTCATTTTCCTTAAATCTAAATCTTCCCCCAATACCAACATATGGAGTTAGGTTTCTAATCTCCCTTTGTTCCTCGGTCATATCATCTGTCCAGCGCAAGACCGTTGGAAAAAGGAATTGATAATCACCAGTAATATGCAATTGGGGATTATCACCAAGTGACCAGCCAATATGGACCGCAATTGCTGATTTTTGAGTAATTATATACTTGCCTGTGAATCCGGTCGGACTACCGATGATAATACCAAGGCCTAAATGCTGGGCTGAACAAACATTAAAGAAGAGAAAAAGTCCAATAATTATTGGCCAATGTATATTTTTTTTATTCATAAGAATCAATCCTTAATGGCATTAATAGATATATTAAATTATCATTTTCTTTGGGTCTTATCAGAGATGCTGTTGATGAGGAAGTCAACTGGAAAATGATTTCATCCGTGGCTATGTGCCTCATAATTTCTAAAAGAAATCCTGCATTATACCAGATCGCCATTTTCTCTCCATCAAAATGACAGGCAACTGATTCTTTTGCCTCACCAATGTCAGGTGCGGCTGCAGATAATAATATATTTTCTTGCGAAAAATCAAATTTCACACTCTTTACTGTTGGGCTGGAAACAAGTGAAACCCTTTTTAAGGCACCTTCCAGTAAGTTCTTTTCAATTGTACAGGTTCCTGGATAAACCTTGGGTATTACCGCTTCATAATTTGGATATGGGCCTTCTATAAGTCGGCCAATTATTGTGGTACCTGCATATTTAAGACCCACCATTCTTTCTTCTAAGAATATTTCAAGTGGTTCTCCGGTTTGATCAATATCCAGTAAATCAAATAGTTTTGGTGGTATTATCAATTCGCCAGCATCACCTTTTTGTTCTTTTCTACAGAGCGCCAGACGGGCACCATCAGTTGTCACCATGTTTAATCGCTCATCCTTTAATTGCAATAACACGCCATTCATCGCTCGTCTACTCAAATCCTTTGAAACCATAAATATTGTGGAATTAACCATCTCATTTATTTCACCAACATTCAATAATAACCATTTTTTGGTCGGAAAGGTCGGTATTTCAGGAAATTCTTGATAATCAAGTGCGGGAATGTTAAAATCTGCATTACCTGCCTTAATTTGTAAACTAAGTTCCTTTAATTTAAATAAAAGTTCATCAATATTGGCTTCACGGGCAATTTCTAAAAGTTTTTTTCCGGGCAGGAGTGCTTTACCATCTTTTTTTACATCACAGGCTATCGTCTTTTTTACAAATATATCAAGATCAGTACCTTCTATATTTAAATTATTGCCCTTGGTTTCAAGAATTATATTTTGAAGGACCGTGTGGGTACTTTTTGGTGGAATTAATTTCACTATGCTGTTGAGTATTTTTTCAAAGTTAAACCTATTAATTTTAAATTCCATTATGCCTCCTTATAAAACAACATAATATTTAAATAATAACTTTTGTTGTTGTTGTTATTTATGTGGAAATGTGGATTATTAAGCAAATCATTGAAAAAACCATAGAAAATAGTATTACCATTGTTGATAAAATTGTGTATAAAGTTTGATAAATTATAAAAAAATTTTTTATTAAAAAAAGTCCACATTTTATTAACCATTTATCTTTGTATTTATCCGCTCTAATAAACGGGAAAAATCTATATTCATTTCCTTTAACTGATTTACCTTTTCAACCGCATAGATAACCGTACTGTGATCTTTGCCCCCAAAACATTCGCCAATTTCTGCGAGCGACAGATTAAGCAGATTGCGCATCAAATACATTGCGACCTGTCTACCCAAGGCAAGCCTCTGGGTTCGCCTGATTCCCGTCAGGTCTTCTTTTGAAAAACCAAATTCATTGCATACCACTTGAATTATCTTTTCTTTATCTACTTTATAACCACTACCCAATAGGTCTTTCAATGCCTCTTCAGCCAGAACCTCATTCATTTCCTGACCCGAGAGCGAGGATATTGCCAGAAGTCGGATTAAACAGCCCTCTAACTCACGGATATTTGATTTAACCCTTGAGGCAATATAATAGGCAACATTACTGGGAATTTTGACATTCTCTATTTCTGCCTTTTTCTGCAATATTGCAATTCTCGTTTCAAGGTCAGGAGATTGAAGATCAACCACCAATCCTCCCTGGAATCTTGAGGTGAGACGTTCTTCAAGCGTAGAAAGTTCTTTTGGCGGACGGTCTGAAGTTAAAACAATCTGCTTTCCTTGAGTATATAAATAATCAAAGGTATGGAAAATTTCATCCTGAAGCCGTTCCTTCCCATAGATAAACTGGATATCATCTAAGAGTAAAATATCTTTATTCCGATACTTCTTTTTAAATGATAACTGGTCTTTTTTCTGAATGGCATCAATGAGTTCATTCATTATATTTTCTGCTTGGGTATAGTGCACATTTAAATTTTTGTGCTGTTTATGGATAAAATTACCAATTGCCTGCATCAAATGGGTCTTTCCTAATCCCACACCGCCATACAAGAAAAGGGGATTATATGCCTCGCCCGGAGCCTCGGCAACAGCCAGTGCTGCTGCATGGGCAAGTTCATTGTTCTTTCCCACAACAAAGTTTTCAAAGGTATAACGTTCCTGGAGTTTAGTAACATCATGGGAAAGAATAATTCTTTTCTTTTTAACCGCTGGACGATTTGTTTCCTGATTTGCCGCTTTAAAAGAAAGGCGGAGGTTATTGCCATTAACCGCGAGAATCGCCTCCTCAAGTATTCTTGAGTAATGCATAGTTATCCAGTCAATATGAAAATTGGTCGGCATCTCCACAAGTAGGATATCATCCTTTACCTCAATGCCCTTGCTCTGATTAAACCAGGTTCCAAACGACTGCGGATGAATCCTTTCTTTTATAAATACCAATATGTTCTGCCAGTATATTTTTGCCTGTTCACCCATATTTAGTTATCCACATTTATCCACAAAGTTATCCACATTTCTTTCATTAAAACTCCTTGAAATTTCAGAAGATTTTTTTAATAAAAAATTTTTTTTCATAAAAAAAAATTACGCAGGTTAAGTTTATCCAAAAGCTCCAAAAAGTCAAGGGAAAACAAAATTAAAAGAATTTTTTCTTGGCACAGAAATTGCATTTCTCAAAATTGTGAAATTTTTTGATAAAAATTTTATTGACAAGTGAACAAATTCCAGTATAATAACTATATGATTTTTATAAATTTTTTATTTTGTTGTTGCCTTGCAGGAGGCGCTCAGACGCAAATTGTGGAATATGGAATGGCGAGTTATTATGGAGACGAATTTAATGGAAAAAAAACCGCCTCAGGTGAGGTTTATAACAAATGGGACTATACCTGTGCCCATAGAAACCTGCCTTTTGGGACAAAGATAAAGGTTACTAATATGGAAAATAAGAAGAGTGTGATTGTGCGTGTAAATGACCGCGGTCCACATATAAAAGGTAGGATTGTTGACCTTTCTTATGCAGCAGCTAAAGATATAGATATAATTATAAAGGGAGTTGTAAGGGTAAAGATAGAGGTTATTAAATGGTCCGGATAAATGCTAATGCAAAGATAAATATTGGACTCAGTATATTAAACAAAAGAGAAGACGGCTATCATAATATTGAAACCACCCTTTCTACTATTAATCTGAGTGACAAATTATTGATTGAAAAAAAAGATAAAGGTATAGAACTGGTAAGTCCCGGTTCAAAAATTCCAACCGAAGAGAATTTATGCCTTAAGGCAGCCCGGATCTTTTTATCCACTTACGGGATTAATGAAGGGATAAGGATTACCTTACAGAAAAATATCCCTATTGGCGGGGGACTCGGAGGTGGTTCTGCTGATGCGGCATGTGTTTTGAAGGGTATGCGTGAAATTTTTAATGTTAATGTTTCAGATGAAGACCTAATGTTATTGGGAAGAAATTTGGGTTGTGATGTACCTTTTTTTATTAAAGGTGGGGCAGCAATTGCCCGGAACGTTGGTGATGAATTGAAATTTTTTAAATTGCCAAAGATGAACCTGATTATTTATTATCCTGGTTATCCAATTTCAACTGAATGGGCATATGAAGAGTATGACAAATTAGGCTTGACAACGGGCATTGACCTGGATAACATAATGGTGGTAAAGAAGAAAAAGACAAGGATGGGATTTTCTTTGAATAATGACTTTGAAAAGATTGTATTTAAGGCACATCCTGATTTATTAGATATAAAGAATAATTTATTTGGAACCGGCGCCTATATGGTTTCTCTATCTGGCAGTGGCTCGTGCCTTTATGCCGTGGTGGATGAAAATTTAAAGAAAAAAGTGATAAAATACTTATCTGGTATTGGTGCGATGTATTTCGAGGCGGAAACAGTATAAAAAAAGGTTTGTTGTTTCATGGCATAGCAGCCTGTATGGTTATAGGGCAAGGTTTATGGTTGAAAACAATGCCATTTAACCATGACCATACTGGCGACTATGCCCAAAAACGATTGACCATCAGTATTGGGGCGTCGTCTAATGGCAGGACCCAGGATTTTGGATCCTGTTGCGGAGGTTCGACTCCTCCCGCCCCAGATGTTAGGGAACAGGGAACAGGAATCTTTATGTTAATCTATGTCAGCATCCGTGTTCTTCTGTGTTCTGGGAAGCAAAAGGGGGTTAATTGGCAAAGATAATGTTATTTGCAGGTAGTGCAAGTGTTGAACTGACGCAGGAAATAGCTAAAAATATCGGCACATCTGTGAGTAAAAAAACGGTCACAAAATTTGCTGATGGTGAATTGAAAATAAAGATAGAGGAAAATATCCGGGGTCAGGATGTTTTTATTGTTCAATCAACAAATCCACCCGCAGAAAATCTCTTGGAACTCTTGCTCTTCTTGGATGCGGCAAAAAGGTCATCTGCAGAAAGGATTACCGCAGTCATTCCGTATTATGGTTATGCACGGCAGGACCGAAAGGATGAACCTCGTGTTCCCATCTCGGCAAAATTAATTGCCGACCTTTTGGCAACGAGTGGCGCAAATCGACTATTGACAATTGACCTACATGCCGAGCAGATTCAGGGATTTTTCAATATTCCGGTTGATCATCTTTACGCAGTTCCAGTATTTATAGATTATTATCATCAGTCAAAATTAAGGGATTGCATAGTGGTTTCACCGGATGCTGGTCGGGTAAATCGGGTCAGGGCATTTGCCCGGCGCCTGGGCAAAGATATACCGATAGCAATAATCGATAAAAGGCGCACTGGTCCAAACCAATCAATGGTTGTAAATGTTATTGGTGAAGTAAAGGGGAAAAACGCCATAATCTACGATGATATGATTGATACTGGAGGAACTATCATCGATGCGGCAGAGGCACTTGTGGACAAAGGCGTGAAAGATATTTATGTTTGTGTTGTCCATGGTCTGTTTTCGCGCGATGCAATACCAAGATTGAATAAATCACCAATAAAAGAACTTGCGGTAACCAATACCCTGAAAATTGCCAGGGAAAAGATGATTGATAAATTACATATTCTATCAATTACTTATCTACTTGCCGAGGCAATAAAAAGAATTCATAATAATGAGTCAATAAGTTCTTTATTCAAGGAGGTAGCAGAATGAAAATGGAACTTGAAGCCTATTTATATGAACCAGAGAAAAAGGGTGATGTAAAGCGAATGAGACAGGAAGGTAAAATTCCTGCAATTTTATATGGCCATAAGGACAAAAGCAAAAGAATTTTTGTCACGGAAAAGGCATTTAAAAAAATTCTTGATGTCTTAAAAAAAGAGGTGGTTACAATCGATTTGAAGTTAAAAGAAAAAACCTATTCCTGTTTGATAAAAACAATCCAGCACAATCCGATAAATGGAAGACTATTGCATATTGATTTTCAGCATATCAGCAAAAAAGAAAAGATAAAAACAACCGTGCCTATTCATTTGCTTGGCGAAGCCCCTGGAGTAAAGAAAGGCGGCCTTCTTGACCAGCATTTATATGAGGTGGTTATTCGTTGTTTGCCCGATGAAATACCTTCCCATATTGATGTTGATATATCAAACCTTGATATAGGTAAAACAATCCATCTTAAAGACATCAAGATGCCAGACATAGAGTTTGAAACAAAACTTGAAACAACAATAGTCTCGGTATTAGTACCAAAAGTAGAAAAACCAGCACCTGTGCCCGAAGTTGCCCCTGCTCCAACTGAAGAAGCAAAAGAGGGTGAGGTAAAAGAAGAAAAACCACCAAAAGAAGAAAAACCAAAAGAAGAAAAGACAAAAGAGACCAAACCGAAAGAGGATAAACAAGTAAAGGAAACACCAAAAGGAAAATAAGAATTTTCAATCAGTATCCACGACAGGCCTTTTAGAGCAGTAAAAAAGGAGCAGGGATTCAATACCTCCCTGCTCCTCAAATTATGAGATGTTATTCTTTAATGACCCCAAACCTCAAGCGACCAGTTATTCAACATTCCATTACCGCCACCCGAATATACGCCGACCCAAAGCGTCCATGTACCACACATATGTATGTCACCTTGCACATATAGCTTTATTGTTTGCTGTCCGCCAGGATAATTGCCATCCCATAATGTCGATTGATTATTATCGGGATCCTCGAGCGCTATTACTAAGTAACTGGGGTAGGAATGGGTGATATTGCATGTGAGTTCTATGGAGTCGGCGAGAGCTGTACTTGGTGGACCAGTTATTGAAATATCACTACTTGACCAATAACCATCATACAGCATAACTGAATTAGTGTTTGAGCCACTCTCGTGGTAACTGGGTATGTATACTTTTACATCTTTAACCAGTGTATCTGCTCCCCCTTGATCATCCGCGGCAATAACAGTAAGCTGAGAAACACCAGCTGTACTCGGTGCCGTCCAAGTGACCGAAGTCCCCGTGTTTGAGGATAAAGAGCCAGCGCTTGCAGACCATGTAAAAGTGATCGGATCAACATCTTCATCTGTCGCTGTCACTGACGCAGTCGCCGTACCACTTATCTCTACAGAATCCGGTGAGATTGTAACACTGCTTATTACAGGTGCATGATTTTCTTTGCTGCAGCCGATCCACATTGCAATAACCAGTAGTATTGATATTATCCAAATTTTTTTCATTTTTCCTCCTTGCATAAGATGCACACCAGGTTCTTATCATCCAATAATCCTTTAAAAGTTTTTGGTTTTTTTCACCTCCCTTTTTTATTAATTGTATAATGCTCTTTAAACAACCTGGGTAGAAGAAAGACCAAGTCTTGGAACCAATCCTGCTTTTTTATTTCACGGTGTCCCTTAATAGCTAATCTTGATACTTTATTGCTTCTATGTTCTCAAACCAAATTCGCGAATAACAACAACATTTTTTTACTTAAAATCAAAACAATGTAATTTGAGAACCAACACCATGTCATAATTATTACTGATTATAATTACAATTTAGTCAAGGACTTTTTTAATCTTGAACATAATAATATATATAAGGTTTTAAGATTTAAATGTTAGTTATTATCACACTTTATAGTTGAATTGAAAAAAAAGATAGATATACTTTTTGATAATGATAATCTTTGGCCTTGGCAATCCCGGAATTAAATATCGCTGGACAAGACATAATACTGGTTTTATTTTACTTGATGGTTTTGTAAAGAAATATAAAAAGAATTTCGTAACGCTAAAAATTATAGATTTGCAGGACTGAATATCGGTACAAAAAAGATTATATTGATAAAACCTATGAGGTTTATGAATAATTCTGGAAGCGTAGTTAAAGAAGTACTTGATAAAATTACGGGCGGTTTTCTCGTGGTCGTCGATGATATTAATCTACCGCTGGAAAGGCTAAGAAAAAAACGTGTTTGTAAAACAACTAATGGCGGTAACACCTGGCAAGCGATTATTTATGGCTTTAAGATTTTAAAATCAAAAACTATTTCCAATAAGGATTAAAAATATGAATTTTTTAAAATTATCCCTTGACGTTTGTGTTTTTGATATTATAATAATGCAGAGGCAATAATGAAAATCATTAAGTTTTGTATTATCATTTTAACTTCTTACTTCATACTTCCTACTTCTTACTTATATTCCCAGTCCGGCTGGGGTCCGGAT
>Ga0172364_10000860_pt1 | contig 22521 bp, 26 predicted proteins | sample LakKivSesite10cm_FD_114545 | JGI IMG/M metagenome (GOLD analysis project Ga0172364, IMG submission 114545) | Sediment microbial communities from Lake Kivu, Rwanda - Sediment site 10cm | ecosystem: Environmental > Aquatic > Freshwater > Lake > Sediment | place: Rwanda: Western Province, Lake... | reverse complement strand
AATCGTTTGCTGTCGTATAATTTTTGAATTGTTCATTTTCATGTTTTCAACAACGCCTACCACGGCGATTTTCAACTCTTTGAGCAAGCTTGCCAGTTTTCGAACAGTTTCGAAGGCTAGCTGTGAAGGCGTCGTCACAATGAGAAACTCGATGTTTCTAATCAACCGAACCACGTCCAGTGTTGCATCTCCGATTCCTGGAGGCATATCTATAACCAGAAAATCCAGCTTGCCCCATTTTGTAATTGAAAGCAATTCAATTAAAGCGTTTGAAACGTCTGCGCCTCTTAACGGCGAGACATGTTCGTGTGAATAGTAAACTATTGACATGTATTTTATGCCATACGCCTTTGGCGGAACTATGCCCTTCTCTTCTTTCGGCTGTACGCCTTCAATGCCTAAAATTATGTGCGTGGATGGGCTTGTGAAATCTAAGTCGAATAAGCCTACGCTAGAGCCTTTTTTGGCTAGTGTTAAGGCAAGCGTTGCCGCCACGAGGCTTTTGCCCACTCCGCCTTTACCGCTTGAAACAGCAATAACTCTGCCTATTCCACGCATTCTTTCGTTTATTATGCTTGTTCGAGGGTCAACCATCTTGTTTCACTCCTTTTATGCTTTCAAGCCAGACTCCGCGTCCCTCTAGTATTTCGAAGTCTGGGCTTCCGCATTTTGGACATTTAATATAGGTGTGGGCAATTTCTGGGACGAAATGTATGGCTTCCGCAGCGTTTTCATCCATCTTTCCTTTTTCGAAAAACCACTTGTAACCACAAGCTCTGCACTTCAACTCAGCCTTGGCGAGTTCTATGCTGAATTTTGCATGCTTAAACTTGGGAGGCTTAAGTTGTGAAAGGGCGAATTCCAAAATGTCAAGCTCTATCTGCTGCAACTCGCCAACCTTTATCTTCACTTCCTTAACTTCTCGTAACCCTTCCTTTTCAGCAATTTCCGAAGCTGCGGTGATTACTGCTTCAGCTAAAGCCCATTCATGCATAGAAAAGCCTACAGCAGAGCGCGATTTAAAAATTTTCTGATGAAATCTGTTTTTTTGACGGTATGAAACTGTGTTCTGGAGAGGGCTATTTGCTATATTTGGACTACACAGAAGAGGTTGCCGTCAGGGTCCTCAAGCACACGGAAGTCATCTTCAGGGTCATACGTCTGGCGATGACGCTTCGCTCCAATTTTCAGTAATCTATTCACCTCGGCTTCTCTGTTGTCGGTGTATAGGTCAAGGTGCAGCCTGTTTCTTCCTCTGCGCTTAGTGGACACTTGATTCAAAGATATGTTAGGGCCTCTTTCTTTAGGGTCACAAAGAACTACCCAGCCGCCCCGCGCAGGTCTTCGGGGGACATAGTGAAGTGCCTCTTGCCAAAACGCCAACATCTTGTCGAACTCATTGCAATCTATAACGATTGAGCCGATTTTCATTTTCCATTCTCAACTCTATCTTCGTCAACTTACTATTCCTATCATTATCGGTTCAGATATAACTTTCCCGCAAAATTGCTAGGTTGATTTATCTAGTTCTACCCTTACGCTAGCAGGCGAAATTCCAGCAAGAGGTGGCAAGATGTGTGATAATAATTGCTCTGCACTAAGCGGTCGAACTTTACCGTTTGGACTGGTTTGCGTCCAACCATTCTTCTCTTTACGGTATCTTTGCATATAGCCACGTTTGGTTGTAATGTAGATTGTGCACTCATTATTCTTCAAGCGGATTCACCAACCCACACAGCATCCTTACGCTCTACTATAACTTTTCCGCAAAACCAAAAACTAACTGATTTCGATTCGTTTTCGGACAAAATCCGCCATTCTCTCTGCCCAAAGCTCCAGATATTCTTCTCCTTTGCCAGCTTCTCCTTTGCGAGGGTCACCAACTACACCATTCTTCGATATGGCTTTAATACCTTGACTCCACATTAGACGCATCATCTTATCATCTAAACTTCCCACAAAACCTGCTTCAGCATTCTTCATATCCACCAAGTCTTTGCGTATTGCCAACACCATTGACGTTTCGGATTCCCCTGCATGAGATCCTGATTCACCAGCTGTAACTCCATGTTTAGACGAGAATTCGGCAAGAAACCCAAGAAGACCATTCAGGTCTGTATAAGATACAATTCTGGTTCCTTCAAGACTCCGGTTGAGCTCATCGGTCACTTCTCGCACGGCATTGAAGTTCCCGCCGTGAGATGGGATTATTACGATGTTTTTGAATCCCTGCTTTGCCAAGCTAACGCAGTAGTCGTGGATCAAACTTTTCAGCGTTTCAGGTCTAAGGCTGATGGCTCCAGGGAACACCATGTGGTGGTCGGAGCATCCCACGTTTATGGAAGGTGCTTGAAGAGCCTTGCCAAGTTTCTGGGTCACTTTGTTAGCTAAAGCATCACCTATCAACGAATCCGTACAGGTTGGCAGATGAGGTCCATGCTGTTCATTTGAGCCCACAGCAAATACAACTGTATCAGAACCTGTGTCCAGAGCTTTCTGAACATTAACCCGAGTCATATCGGATATGCGAACCTTAACCATTTGCGTTTCCTCTGCAAATTCTGGCGCTAATGTGCCATCTCACGGATTATTATAGGCAAGCATAAAAGCTTTCTAAGCTGACTTGCTATCAGGATTTTGTCAGTATCTTTGGCTCTTTCCACTCTTCTCTGAGAATGCTATAAAGATAATGATCTCTATACTCTCCTCTCATATACCACGACTTTCGCATTGTTCCCTCTCTTATGAAACCAGCCTTTTCTACGGCCTTCTGAGAGGCAACGTTCTCAGTGTCCGTAGACACTTGAATTCGCGCGATGTCTTTTGTGATAAATAAATAATCTACCATCAGTTGGATAGCTTCACTGCCATAGCCTTTATTTCTAGCGTTTGGAAGTAAAGCAAAGCCTATTTCCATAGTTCTCCCAATCATCCAACCACCAATGTGTCCAATCTTGGCTCCATCCTTCTTCTCGATCATAAAGAAGGTTGTGCGTTCAAGTATGACTTTTTCAAGTTCTTCATTGGAAAGCATTTTTGTATCTTGAAATTCGCCCATGTATTGTGGGTTGTTCCACCACTGCATAACTAGCAAAACATCATTTCTTGTGGCGTTTCGTAGGTTCACGTTCCTACCTTCAAGCAACTCTATCACCAACAGTCCAGCAAATACTGCCTAATCCTTACTATGATTTATTAGTGTTGTTGCTGTCCAATTCCCGGCTTCTCTCCCACAATTCACGTCTTTCGATAACCGTTTGTTTTTGAACGTTGAAATTTTCTCTGCGAACATATCAAAACATACGAGAAGTGTTATAAACGAAAGAAGCTATCATTTTGGCTTATGCCAGACAAGGTTCATTGTGCCCACATTCTCGTTAAAACGGAGCAAGAAGCTAAGGCTGTTTTGGAACGCCTTAACAAGGGTGAGAAATTTGCAAACATAGCCCAACAAGTTTCACTTTGCCCATCTGGAAAACGTGGAGGCGACCTAGGCACCTTCGGCAGAGGAAAAATGGTGAAAGAATTTGAAACTGGAGCCTTTGCACTCAAGAAGGGAGAAATCTCGCCCATAGTGAAAACAAAGTTTGGGTATCACATAATTAAACGACTGGAATAAGCAACAAACACTTTAAACATGTTTCAGCGCTTTTTCAACTTCTTCTCGTATAATGTAGCCCCCAACATGCAGTATTGGCTCCTTCATTTCCGGGTCCACGCTCATGGTTGCCATGCACGGATAGCTGTGATGGGCTTTCGCTATTGCGTCGTAGAGAACCCCCTTTCTTGTTTCAACTCCCACAAGTTTTTTTGCTACGTACCATGTGGAACCGCACGGAGCACTTCGCCTAACAACCGTAGAATCTATAAATTCACGCTTGCCCCTTTTCGCTGTCAAGATTCCTAGTGATGGTCTTCCCACTTTAAGCTCACAAACAAACCTAGAAATTACGGACTCGCCTTCTGCTGGTTCCAGCGAACAGAAAGGTTTCGGAAACGCATTTTCTAAGTCCAATTCTTGGCATTTCTCTTTCACCTGCCTGCTAAGTCCAGATGGAACTTCATTGAAGCCCTCGATTGGCACAACCAATCCCTTTATCCCAAATCGTTGAATATGATTTGGCAGTTCCAATAGCAAGTCTTTGTGCAGTCCAGAGGCTATACATAAATCGGCTTTTTGAATCTTTTTAGGCATGTATTTTTCTGGATTATCAACAAAAGCTGGCAGTTCAGATGGACTTGGCAACTGCATTGCGGCTTTGATGTTGCGGACAAAACTATAAACATTGTATTTGCAAGAGTCGCAATAGAGGTCGCATGATTTGCAGTAACTAGGGTCGTTTATCAAGTTTCTTATTACGCGTTCTGCAAATTCTCCACTATAAATGAAGACTAACGTTAGCATTTTTTGCCTGCTACTCAAGTTTAAACCTACATCCAATCTTCGTGTGACATTTTAATATGTGGCAAGTAGCACATGTTCTAAAAAGAGGTCTTCAGGAAATTCTCCAATAAACTCTATTTTTTCGTTTATGACAACTTTCGGCGTTCCCATCACAGCATATTTGATGGTTAACTGTGGAAATTCACTTGCCTCTATAATGTCTGCCTTTATGAAGTCATTTTCTATAGCGAACTTGTAGGCAATTGATGCTACCACTGGGCAATGTGGACATGTTAAAGTCACGAAAACCTGAATGTGAACTGGTGTCTTAATCTCTCTCAACCCGTTTCTTATCTCTTCTGAAATATCTGCTCTGCCTCTTGAAACGCCTATCACACCTTCCAGAAGAGTCTGAAGCTCATAACCATATGGCAAACCATAAAACCTTATTCCATAGTCCTTTTCACGCACAATGGCTATTGCAGGAACCTTATCCACACCGTATTCCTTAGCCTTCTCAGAATCCTTAACGACATCGTAGATTTCAACTTCAATCTTGTCATTTAAAGCGGCTAATTCATTCATCAACTGCCTCGTCTGGGCACATAACTGACACTCAACTTCTTGAGTAAACATGATAATCTTTACCGTGTTTTCCAATTTCTCGTTAAGCTCGCTTTTTAGATGTTCCTTATGTTCGTCAGGTATCAAACTCATTCTATCATCATCTCAAACTCATAGCCACATAACATATTACAACAATTTTCCACATTAACCTTTATCTATTTTCCTCTAACATGAATAAAGCAAGCGAGGTGAGAACTTGGCACAAAAACTTCATTCAACAGCAAAACTGGTTAAAGACTTAAGGATAGCTGTCGATAACGGCAGAGCCCACAGCGTATGCCTAGACCTTCCACCCGAACTTGGCACCGACATGGGACCAACTGCTCTTGAACTTGGCGTAATGAGCTACGCAGGATGCTTTACCACGATTTTCGCTTTAACAGCAAAAAAGATGCGCATTCCATTGAAAGACTTGGAAGTTAAATTAGAAGCCGTTGAATCGGATGAAGCAGAAACAATAACTGAGGCTAACTTTGACATTTTAGTCAAGGCAGACGCTCCAGAAGACAGGATTCAGCGAATCTTCAAGTTAACATTGGAGCATTGCCCTGTTGGAAAGCTTTTTGAAAAAGCGGGAGTCAAGACAAGCTACAACATAAAAACGCAGAAAAAATAGTGCGTTTTGGAGTAAATCAGCTTGGGAACGGGCAAGTTTTTGTTGGACAGCCACCAGCATATTCCGACTCTGCAGCAACAAACTTTGTCTCTTCAGTCTTTATTTCTCCTATGTAAAGAACTTGTTCAGGTTTGCTTCCATACCTAAAAACAGTCACGCCTTTACATTTCAGCCTCCACGCTAACTCGTAGACTCTTCTAACATCTTCAACCACTGCGTCAGAAGGCATGTTAACCGTTTTTGACACGGCGTTATCAGTGTATTTTTGGAAGGCTGCCTGCATCCTGACATGCCATTCCGGTTTAATGTCTAAGGCTGTGACAAAAAGTCCTTTAACGTCTTCTGGAATGCCGTCAATTTTCTGAACTGATCCTGTTCTCGCTATTTCTTCGAGAAGTTTAGCGCTGTAGAATCCTCTCTTTTTTGCCATTGTTTCGAATAGGGGATTAGTTTCAAAAAGCCTAGTTCCACCTAACACGTTTCTCATGAAAGAAATTGCGAATATGGGTTCAATTCCAGAAGAGCAGCCAGCTATTATGCTTATGCTTCCTGTTGGAGCTACCGTTGTTACCGTGGCGTTTCTCATGGCACTATACTTGTTTTTCCATATGCTTTTTTCAAAATTCGGAAAAGATCCTCTTTCTTCGCCAATCTCGACAGATTTCTTATGTGCTTCTTCTTTGATAAATTTCATTAGATTTTCACCGAGCTGCAAGGCTTTTTCCGAATTGTAGGGAATTCCAAGTTTTATTAGCATGTCTGCAAATCCCATGACACCTAAGCCTATTTTTCTGTTGGCTCTTGTAATCGCATCTATTTCCTTCAACGGATAATTATTTGCGTCTATAATGTTGTCAAGAAAGTGAACGGCATTTCTCACAGTTTCTCTTAGTTTTTCCCAGTTTATCTTTCCATTTTCAACCATTCTTGAGAGATTTATCGAACCCAAATTGCAAGACTCATAGGAAAGCAGGGGCTGTTCACCGCAGGGATTTGTTGCTTCTATTCTTCCAATTTCTGGGGTTGGATTATATCTGTTGATTTCGTCGATGAAAATAACCCCTGGGTCTCCGCTTTCCCAAGCCGACTTTGCCATCAAATTCCAAACATCTTTGGCTTTGAGCGTTTTTTCTTTTTCTTTGTTCCTCGGGTTGATTAGCCAATATTCGCCGTTTTCTTCAAGGTTTTTCATAAAATTGTCAGTAATGGCAACCGAAATGTTGAAGTTTGAAAGAAATTCCGATTTTTGTTTAGAAGTTGTGAACTCAATAATGTCTGGGTGGTCAACTCTCAAAATTCCCATCATGGCACCTCTACGTTTTCCACCAGCCTTTATGACTTCCGTGGATGTATCGAAAACACGCATGAAACTCACAGGTCCAGATGCAACACCTTTGGTTGATCTGACGATGTCTCCTTTTGGTCTTAGCTTTGAAAAATCGAAGCCAACTCCTCCGCCGCTTTTTTCAATCAATGCCATACTTTTAACTGCACCGAAAATGCTTTCTAAAGAATCTTCAACAGGCAAAACGAAACACGCTGATAGCTGGCCGATCTCTGTTCCAGCGTTGAAAAGGGTTGGAGAGTTAGGAATAAATTCCAGCCTCGTCATCATATCATAAAAAATCTTTTCGCTTTCCTTCGGTTCTTCCTCATATTTTTCGTCGATTTTTGCTGTTGCTTTGGCAACTCTCATAAAAAGTTGGGCAGGAGTTTCCGTGATTCTCTCAGTTTCGTCTTTCAAAAGATATCTTCTGTTTAAAACTTCAAGAGCGTTGACCGTTAGTTTTGGATCCACTATTCCAAGTTTCCCTCTTAATTCCCTTATTTCCTCTTTCTTCTTCCTGTAATCCTGATATTCCGCTGCAACTTTTTCGTAGCCATTCTTCTTTAGAACCTCTATGACGAGGTCTTGGGCATCTTCAACCGATGGGATTCCGTCTTCAAACTTTTCCTCCAAAAGCCTAACCACTTCTTCTGTTATGCTTTCCGCTCTTTCTCCATCCTTAAGTTCAACAGCAATGAAAGCCTTGTGAATTGCATCCTTGATTCTGTTAGAATCGAAATCGACGATTCTTCCATCTCTCTTCTTAATTTTTGTGATAGACATAACCAATCATGTAAAATTAGTTAAATTATGTATAAAAGGTTTGAAATTGGTTACACTGTAGCCTTTAACGATCCGCTCATTCTTTTTTGACAAACTGATCCTTAGGGACGCCGCAAACTGGGCAAACCCAATCATCAGGTAATTTTTCGAAAGGCGTTCCTGGTGCTACTCCGTGTTCTGGATCTCCTACTTCTGGATCGTATATGTAACCGCAAACCGTGCATTCCCACTTTTCCAACTTATTCACCATCTTAAGAACAAATCTTGCCAATTCAACGTATTTAAGCTATGCTATATGAAAGGAGTTGCTATGTGTTGTTACGCGTGGCTCTAGCTCATTTTAAGGCGGAGTAATTTTTATGGCTTGAACTGGGCATTGAGTTTCGCATGCAAGACACTGTATGCAGTCTTTTTCTCTGGCTGGATCAGATTTCTTCTCGGAGGTCGGGTGACCAGGAGAGTCTGCCCAGTCAAAAAGGCTCACAGGACAAACTTCTATACAAATGCCGTCTCCAGTGCAAACGTCCCAGTCAACTGCAACGTTTGTTCCATGAATTCCAAGTTTCGTGGGAGGCTCCACGGGTCCCCACACGTTATGGCCATTATGTTGGCCTACAATTTTTCGCTTTTTCTGAAAATCTGGATCTATTGGCAAAGCAACACACCGAATTAGAGATTAAAAAGCATGGAATATTAGCTTTCCTGCTTTGAATTAACAATTGAGGCTTTTGACATTATGGAAAATATATTTTTTATTTAAATTGCGTTTTCATATATATCTATGGAGGAAGTGTTGTGGAAAAATTCGACGTTCTTATTATCGGTTCAGGTTCTGGAATGAATGTTGCTTCAAATGCTGTTGGAATTGGAATGAAAACGGCAGTAGTCGAGTCGGGTCCTATGGGAGGAACATGTGTAAACCGTGGGTGCATTCCTTCAAAAATGCTCATTTACCCCGCAGATGTGGCTGTCATGATTCAAGAAGCAAAGAGTGTGGACGTAAACGCAACAATCAACTCGATCAACTTTGAAAAAATAATGAGTAGAATGCATAAATCTGTCAACGAGGACTCTCAGCACCAAGCCGCTGCCGTGGAATCCGCGCCTAATGTTGTTTGGTTCAAAGGTGTAGGTGAATTCATTTCAGATTACACGATGAACGTTGCAGGCCATGTGATAAAAGCGGACAAAATATTTATCGTGTCGGGCGCTAGACCAAGTGTTCCTTCAATCAAGGGCTTAGGCAGTGTGAACTACTTAACAAGTGACACTGTTCTAGAACTTAAAAAGCAGCCTACGAGCATGGTTATTATTGGAGGAGGATACATAGCAGCAGAGTATGGTCATTTCTTCTCAAGCATAGGCACGAAAGTTACAGTAGTTCAAAGGAATCCAAGACTTCTGCCCGAAGAAGAACCAGAAATATCTGACTTGATTAGAGAAGAAATGGGAAAAAGGATAAACATATTCACAAACTATGAGGCTGTTGAAGTTAAAGAAAAAAATGGTGTCAAAACCGTATTGGCTAGAAATCGAGCAGATGGCACTTTGAAAGAGTTTTCCGCTGAAGCCTTGCTAATAGCTGCTGGGCGAGTTCCCAATTCTGATCTGTTAAAGCCTGAAAAAACTGGTGTAAAATTGGACGAGAGAGGTTACGTGAAGATTAACGAGTATCTTGAAACTGAAAAGAAAAACATATGGGCTTTCGGAGACGCAATTGGCAAACAAATGTTTAAACATGTAGCCAACTACGAAGCAGAAATCGCGTGGCACAATGCTATTCACGATCACAAGGTGGGAATGGATTATTCTGTAGCACCTCATGCTGTTTTCACCCATCCACAAGTCGCCTCAGTAGGCCTGAAAGAAGCAGAAGCAAGGCAGAAAGGCTACAAGATTTTGGTTGGAAAAGCCTTCTACAAAGATACAGCAATGGGAACTGCAATGGGTGAACCAAAAGGATTCGTGAAAGCTATTGTAGAACAAGAAACTGGAAAAATTTTAGGCGGACACATAATAGGACCTTTCGCATCTTCACTCATACAAGAAATTATAAACGCCATGATTTCTGGAGACAAAACATTCCTTCCGCTTATTAGAGCCTTGCATATTCATCCTGCAATGTCAGAAGTCGTCCAAAAAGCCTTTGGCAACTTGAGAGAAGCTTAAGAATCGTAACAAATTAAACTCTATCTTTATTAAAAACAAATAGTTACATGAAAAACAAAGTTAAATGAAGAGTGATTAGCGAATGAAAATAGTCAAAGTTCAGGGTAAAAACAGCAAACACAAAGTTCTCTTGTATGCGCTAAGCACATGTGCATGGTGCAAGCAAACAAAGAAGTTCTTGAAAGACAATGATATTGAATACGAGTATGTAGACGTTGACCTTTGTAACGAGGAGGATCAAGAAAAAGTTAGCAAGGACATTATGAGCAAAGGAGGAAGACTTAGCTATCCTGCGACAATCGTAGACAACAAGATCGTGATTAATGGTTTCCGTGTGGACAAGATAAAGGAGGCTTTGGAAATTTGATAACTTTAGAAGAAGTGCGGCAAAGAGCAGAAAGCGACGCAAAAACCTATGGCTACTACTTAAACCCTAACGCCGATTTTCTTAAAGACCTTCTTGAAGGGCTCAGGCAGAATGAAGAGCGCTACGGCTATCCCTCATGCCCATGCAGACTTGCTTCTGGAAAATTCGACTTTGACAGAGACATAATATGTCCGTGCGATTACAGAGACCCAGATGTTGCAGAATATGGAACCTGCTATTGTGCTCTCTACGTTAGAAAAGACTTGTTTGAAGGTAAAACTCCCATTCTACCCGTTCCAGAGCGTAGACCGCTGGAAAAGCAAACTAGAACTTATGGAATAGCTAAAGAAACGCCTACTGCTGAAAAAGAAAAATCCTCACAAACAACTGTCGTAAGTGCCAAAGCAAGTTCTGAAGTTAAACTGAAATTGTGGTACTGCAAACAGTGCGGCTATGTAGTTTTCCGTGAAGGCCCTCCATACATCTGTCCAATATGCAAGGCAAAAAAGGAAATGTTTGTCGAAATGACAATACGCGTAGACGCTTTAGGATAGTTAAGGCTCGCTTTACCTCGTAACTTCTATCTCAATTTTTTTCCAATCCTTCTTTATCCCTCTCAAAGAAGTTACTGCTCCTGCAATAATTCCACTAAAAATTTTTGTAGCAAACTCGTTAAGTTCTATTTGTTCGCCATCAACAAGAAGTTTAACATCCAAACGGTATCACCTCATAACAAAATATTTGTTATCTAGAAGAGTAAAAGCTTTCTATAAACTAATCAACAAAGGCGCTCATACAGATTAGAGGGGTTATCCATTTGGAAAAAAACCGTTCAGATAATGTGTATCTTGACAATCAAGCTAAAGTGTTAAAGATCATCAAGTTGCTTGAAAGGGAACATCCAGACGCAAAAATAGCTCTACATTATAGTAATCCATTAGAGCTTTTGATAGCAACAATTCTTTCAGCCCAATGCACTGACGAAAGAGTGAATATTGTCACGAAAACGTTGTTTAAGAAGTACAGAACTGCAGAAAATTATGCTAATGCAGATATGAAAGAACTTGAAGAGGACATACGAAGCACGGGATTTTACAGGAACAAAGCCAGAAACATCAAAAAATGTTGCCAAATGCTAGTTGAAAAGTTCCACTCGCAAGTTCCGCATACGATGGAAGAAATACTGGAACTGTCAGGCGTTGCAAGAAAAACTGCAAATATTGTCTTGTCAAACGCGTTTGGAGCCATTGAAGGAATAGCAGTAGATACACATGTTCGCAGACTTGCCAAAAGACTTGGGCTTACTGAGAATGAAGATCCAAATAAAATAGAGGAAGACTTGATGAAAATAGTGCCGAAAGACTATTGGATGAAGATTACGGATTTGCTGATATTTCATGGAAGGCGCATATGCACAGCAAAGAAGCCTAAGTGTGCGGCATGTGTTTTGAATAAGATTTGTCCATCTGCCTTCAAGTTTGACTAAGAGTGTTCGCTGACTGCTTTCGGATAGCCTTCTTCTTCTAGTTGAATGGTTGTGTGATCAATTCCAAACTCCTCTCTTAACATATTGATCAAATCGGAGAGAAGTTTCTTTTTATTTGTCCTCTTTTTCACCACTACATGAGCACTCATGATGCACATTCTGGTTGGAGTAATACACCACACGTGGAGGTCATGAACTCCTTTAACGCCTTCGCATTCGCTTATTCTCCGTTCCACTGCATTCACGTCGATGCCCGAGGGAACTCCTTCGAGGAGCACATTTACAGCTTCTCGAGTAAATTTTAATGAACTGTAGAAAATCAGCAAGCCTATTAGCATGCTTACTAAGGGGTCTACTGGGTACCATTCGGTGAAGTACATGATTAATCCAGCAGAAATAGCTCCCACTGAACCTAAGGTGTCAGCTAAAACATGTAGAAATGCTCCTTCGATGTTTAAACTTTCACTTTTGGATTTTGAAAGTACAACAGCGCATAGACCGTTGGCTACAAGACCCAGAATGGCAATGACGAGCATGTTTAAGCTCTCCACCGTAGCTGGGTTTTGAAATCGTTGAATTGCCTCATAAAAGATGAAAACCACCACAATCCACAGAAAAATGCCGTTCAAAAAAGCAGCCAGAATTTCTGTCCTGTAATAACCGTAAGTTTTTTTCAAGTCAGTAGGACGTGTTGCAAGCCATGCCGCTACAAGGGCGAAAGTTAAGGCGGAAGCATCGTTTAACATGTGCCAAGCATCTGCTGTAAGGGCAAGGCTGTTCGTTATAATTCCGCCAACCAACTCAATGACAAAGAAAACGATAGTAATGCCTAAGGCAATTCCAAGGCTTTTTTTGCCACTTTGCGGATGTAAATGTTCATGCATTGGAACAGCGCTCATGATGCACATTTTCGTCTCCGTTATTATTAAACTTGAATGACGAAAAAATTAAATGTTTGTTCAAGGTTAAACTTTACAATAGTCTGGAGAGGGATGACGAGAATATTATGAATAGCAAAGATTTTTTGGGGAGAATTCTTGTTCCCATAGACGGGTCTGCTTCAAGTCTTATGGCTGAAGAAACAACGGCGATAATTGCTAAAAAAACTGAGGCAGCCGTAACCGTTCTTCATGTTATGCAGGAATTGAAGTTGGATTCTCAGCTTCCTAGAGATGTGCAGGATGAGCTTATAGGTAGCACTTCACAGTATGCCGAGCGCATAGTAAACGATGCGCGTGCCTTGTTCGCTGAAGAGAAAGTAAAGGCGGACGTAAAAACGATTAGCGGTGACCCAGCCAGCAGTATTTTAGAGTTCTCAAAAGAAGGCTATGATTTGATTGTGATGGGTGGTCATGGAGAAAATGAGGTAGACCCCTATGCACTTGGTAGCGTAACTAAGAAAATTATAAGACATACCATTTGTCCGATACTAATTGTAAAAAAGGTTAGTGCCTTGTCTAATTTACTCGTGTGCATTGATGGTTCTGAGAATGCCATTAAAGCCTTAGATTATAGTGCTAAACTTGCTGAGAAAATGGGTTCGAGTATTACCTTGCTTAATGTTCAGGAGCGAAGATTATATGATTCATCGCCTAAAACTGCTGAAGACTTTGGTGAGAGAGTTCTTTCTAAGGCATTAGGTGTTGTTCGTGAAAGAAAGTTGAAAGTGGATAAGCAGTTGGAGTTCGGCATTCCATCAGATGTAATAGCTGAAGTTGCTGAGAAAGGGAAACACGACTTAATTGTTTTAGGAAGCAGAGGGTTGGGAGCTATTAGTCGGTTCTTGCTTGGAAGTGTAAGTGACGATGTAAGCCACAAAGCGAAATGCTCACTTCTGTTAGTTCCAGCAAAAACGTAAACAACTTCTAACAATTATGAAAATTGGAATTGTTAAGCAACTTCAGAATTTCAGCGTTATTAAAGAATTGTTTGATAGGAAAACTAATATAAATCAATATGATGGAGAAAGAATGCATCATGGACAAACCCATAAAAATTCTTGGTTTTGCTGGAAGTTTAAGAAAAGATTCCTACAATAAAGCATTGCTGCATGCAGCTATGAAATTAATACCAAAAAAGGCAAAGCTTGAAATCTTTGACCTTGAAGGAATTCCCTTATTTAACCAAGATTTAGAAGATCGAATGCCACAAAAAGTTAAGGGGTTCAAAGCAAAAATCAGGCTTGCCGATGCATTATTGATTGTGACGCCTGAATACAATTACTCAGTGCCCGGTGTTCTCAAAAACGCGATTGATTGGGCTTCAAGACCCTTTGGCGATAATTCTTTTGACGGTAAACCTGTTGCCATTATGAGTGCGTCTCCTGGAATAGTCGGAGGTCTGAGAGCACAGTATCACCTTCGCCAGATTCTTGTTTCACTCAATATGCATGCAATCAACAGACCAGAGGTGTGTGTGATGTCTGCCGATGAGAAAATTGACGAAAAAGACAGGTTAATTGATGAAGAAACAAAGAAAAGGATAAGGCAGTTGTTAAAGAGCTTAATTGACTGGACTGAAAGGCTATCGAAGGAATAAAACTTTACACAATATAATTTCTTAAATCAGTGCTTTGTTTAATGCAAATTTTATATCTTCTAAGCATGTCATCAAGTGTTTTACTTAACTCCTCTTTGGACATCAAGCCAATCATTTGCCCCACTGGTCTTCCATTACATAAAAACATGAGTGTTGGTGTGCTCATTACTCCCATATTAGTGGCTACTTCCTGATTAGTTGAGCTCTCTAAAACATTCAGTTTGGCAAATTTTATTCTTCCTACATATTCTTCAGCAACCTTGTCAAATATTGGAGTAAGTCTAAAACACCAAGGACACTGCTGATGCCAAAAATAAACAACTGTCAGCGCTTCAGACTGCGAGACTTCTTTTTCCCAATTATTAACGTTTAACTCTGTTGCATTTCCCATGACTGGTCACACTTCAGATAACTAGGTTAAGTGGTTTATAATTAGCATTTCTGAAATATACAAAATTTGCCTCTAGTGTTTCGTTCTAAAAAGTTGAATGAAGTATGCCAGAATAATTATGCAAGCAATTATTGCACAAACGCTTGAAACAGTGATGATTGCTGCACTGTCTGTTTCCAAGATGAAGGCTATTGAAACTGCTGCCAGAAAAACGCCAATATATAGGCTTGCGTTGCTGCGTAGGAATTGGGTGAACTCTGTTCGGATAAGTTTACGATATTTGTTTAGCAAAATTAGCATTGATGCGAAAGTTAAGAATACAATTATAAAAGTGTATGTGGCTTCTGCCCAATAGTTTTCAAGGGTAAGTAATAGACCAATTTCGTCTCCGATGAGTCCGCCTCCAGCACCGAAAAGGATCGCTGCCAGTCGGTCTATTCGCTCGCTATGGTAGCTGATGCCTAACCAGCCGCCTATGGCGAGCATAGCTATGCCGTACCAGAAATGGTGAATGTGGTAATCACCGCTGAACAATATGGTGCTGGGGTTTAGGGTGGTGAAGATTCTGGCGATTGTGAAGGAGACTATGAAGGAGCTCATGGCTAATATTGAGAGATTAGGTTTCTCCTGTATCTTTTCCTTCGTAACCATTTTTTGTGGTATTCTCCTATAATCTCAGTTGTAGTTTGCAAATCACATAAGCTTTGTTTATGAGTAAGAGAGAAAAAATGAGAGTTTGCAGAAAACAAGTCAAATAATCTTAGATTAGTGATGTACCATCAATATCAGGAATTTTGAACTTGTAAATCGCGTGTTCAAACTGAGAACAGAAAAACGTTCAACTTGACAATCTTTACCTATGTAATAGTCACGATTTCAATTGAAGATTCTTCCACAAATCATAAAAACTGAGGCAGAACAATATAGATATCGGTCTACACTATGAAGAGATTCACATTAACGTTGGCCCTTTTGCTGTTACTATCTTCTACGTTTGCATTTTCAAGAATTAGCGTCGTTGAGGCAACTGGAACTATTTGCATCAGGCCAGATGGAACAGTTGATCCTCCCACGGCGCCAATCCAACGTGACGGAGACTTCTATACTTTCACTGATGACATTTATGACTCTATTGTAGTTAAGAGAGACAATGTTGTGATCAATGGGGATGGCTATGCTGTTCAAGGGAGCAGAGAGTATGGCACAAGAGGAATAGACCTATCCTTTAGAGACAATGTGACCATCAAAAATGTGAAAGTCACGAATTCTTACTGGGGCATCTATCTCTTCTACTCGTCCAGCGTTATTATATCAGGAAATGTCGTGACAAATAATTCACGCGGTATCCTTCTATATTGGAACTCGTTTGATAACACTTTGTCTAACAATACTATAACAGGTAATGAAGAAGGTGTTGTCGTTGAGGGCTCATGGCATAACACATTGGACCGCAATAGTATAATGAACAATGAGGTTGGAGTCTTGCTGAATTCAGCCAGTGAGGGAGTCACAGGCGACAGCACACTATCTCGAAACACTATAGCAAACAATAGTGTTGGTATTGATTCTGGCGGTGGTTCTAGTGACATGATTTATCATAACAACTTGGTAGACAACATTCGACAAATAGATGGATCCGATATAACAGATTTTTGGGACTATGGTTATCCTTCTGGCGGCAACTACTGGAGCGACTATGATGGCACGGATATGAAGAATGGGCTTTATCAAAATGAGACAGGTAGTGACGGAATAGGCGACACAGATTACATAATTGACGCTAATAACAGAGACAGATATCCACTGATGGGCCCATTCAATACTTTTAATGTTGGTTCATGGAACAATGTGTCATACTATGTAGACATTGTTAGCAACGCCACAATTTCAGATTTCAATTTTGATGTAAGTCAAAGGCTCATCAGCTTCAATGTTACTGGCAATTCCTCCACCATAGGCTTTAGTAGAGTCACCATCAATAATGTTCTCTTGGGCGGTCCATACACGGTTTGGGTAGACACAACACCAATAACTCCATCAATAACATCGGATGGAACAAACTCATTCCTCTACTTCACATGCAACCACAGTACTAAGAACGCAAAAATCATAGGAACAACAGCCATTCCAGAATATCAATCAATCATAATTCTGCCGTTATTCATGATAGCAACACTATTAGCAGTCATAGTCTACAGAAGGAAACGATTGCAACAAGCATAAAAACGGAAAAAAGGGTCCGTCGGGAGATATCACTTAGAATTTATTTATGGCATTTGGCTTAATGTGGCTTCGAATGTTTGTTCTGTTCCACTGCGATAAACTGTAATCCTCACTTTGTCTCCGATTTTCCTATTATGAATCTCACTAAGCAAATCTTCAATACTGTAAATTGCTCCTCTGTCCAACCTCAAAATCATATCTCCTGCAACAATTCCAGCACGTTCTGCAGGGCTGTCATCAGCAACTTTGGTCACGAGAACTCCTTCATCAAGCGGCAAATTATAATAGCGTGCCAACTCCTCCGTAAGGCTTAAACCAACTATGCCAAGCCAAGGTCTGGAAGAAATTCCGTCTGTTATCATTCCACTTGTGCATTCCTTAGCTGAATTTATTGGAATCGCAAACCCAATTCCCTGCGCAAACGGGATAATCGCAGTGTTTATCGCAACAACTTTTCCTTCTAAATCCACAAGTGGACCACCACTGTTTCCAGGATTAATAGCCGCATCAGTCTGAACAAGATTTTCAACAAGTCCTCTCCGAGACTCAATCGTTCTATTCACAGCGCTAATCACGCCTGAAGTTACTGTTGGACCGCCTGCCAATCCGAAAGGATTTCCAATTGCATAAACTCTCTGTCCAACCCTCAACTTATCCGAATCGCCAAGCTCTGCGGCAGACAACCCTTTTTTGTCAACTTTTACTACTGCTGTGTCATGGACGGCACATGAGCCTATCAGCTTTCCTTCTAAAACCTCGCCGTTCCACAACGTGACGCCTATTTTCTCCGCTCCGCCAACCACATGGTTATTCGTTAGAATGTATCCCTTCGGATCAATTATTGTTCCAGAACCCAATCCCTCCACTGGAATCGCTTGGTAAAACATGTGGTGAACAATCTTAATCGTGCTTATGTTAACAACGCTTTTGCTCACTTTTTCCAGAATATCAAGAACATTCTTCTCATCAAATGAAGACAAATTTCCACCACTTGACATTGTTTTAGCCATGGCTCTAATAAGTCTTAGCTATTACAGAATCTTGGCTTATTTTTGATGCAAATTTGGTTTTAGGCAGAAACCGCATTCTTCTATCTTGATTTTTTGGTCTGCTTTCTGGCAGAACTGGCACATCATGCTTGTTTTCCGTATGAGCATGCACGTTTGGCAAAAACATTTCAAAAACGCTTCTCTTTGATATGTTCCACCAACAAGTAGGTCTATCATCTCGTTTATTAATGGTTGTATTTCTTCCAAGTTGTCGATTTTTATCACGTAACCTCTGATTTTTCGAGTATATTTACTCACTGCTGATTGTGACACTCCCAAGATTTCAGCCACTTCATCTTGCTTCAAACTGCGCTTGTCTACAAGTTCTTTTGCCATCAACGCCCTTACTGCGGGTATTACCGATTTTACAGCGATCTCGCATGGAACTATCAAGGTTTTTCACCGTTTATCCTATTTTGGTGGGAAAGGTATATAAGTATGACGTATGGCATATCATTATGACGTATGGCATGACGAATTGGCAAAAAAGCCAACTTCTAAACGAAATCTCTCCTTTCTCCTCACCACCGTCATGACATACGTCGGAAGTGTCCATGGCATGAAAATCGGAGATTATCAAGCTCAAATACAAGAGGCACAGGAAAAAGCAAGCTTAGCAGACACGGTGAAGGAGTGGCAGGAAACCTGCAAAAATTGTAATCCATTAACCCCTGTCACGTGCATGTCAGGTTGCAAAATCTGGAAACAAAAGAGCGAATTTCGAAAATTATACACGAAAATGAAAAACCCACGCTTTATGATAAATTTGCTAAACACATTAAAAAATGATAGACGCCTACAAATATTAAAAATGATTTCAGAAGGACATCATTCCATACCTCGACTCCAACAGGAACTGAAAAATCGTGGATATCATCATAGCCAACAGACAATAGCCGAAGAATACCTCACTCCCCTAATAGAAGCAGGATTAGTTGAAGAAAATCAAAACCGATATTATGCAACAGCATTTGAATGCCGACTTGACAAAATGATAAAAGCTTTCTCCGATGTTGAAAACATTTTACCGCCTCACTCTGAATGCTATGAAGAAACAGCTCTAGATATGCTACTGGAAAAGCCGAAAACATATGAAGACTTTGAAGACATGATTCCAGCAAAAAGTGTTGCCCGCGTCCTAAGCCGATTGCAAAAAGTAAAACTGGTTGAAACAACTAAGGAAAATGACTACATAATATACTTCCAAACCAAAAGAGATCCAAGTAACTCAAAGTTTTCGCCTACAGAAAAGAGGGTTTACGAAAACATCTCCATAGACGGAGTTTCTGCGCGAAAACTTGCTGAAAAAACCAACATCTCGCTGAGGAGAACATACAAATATTTGAGAAGGCTGAAAGGAAAGAAACTTGTTTTTACAAGAAAAAGACCAAAATCTTACGCATTAACAGCTAAAGGGATTGAAATAGCGAAGATGTTGAAAGAGATACGCAACTTGACCTTAGAAACCTCAGCAACGGCATCACACATTTCAAACAATAACGAATCACATGAGATACTAATGGTTGCCACATCTCAAACTAAACTTAAAGGTGATAGAAAATAGTTGTTTCCCCAGCCATGCATTTTTGCACGATTGTTAGAACATACACTTAATAATCTTGAATTTTTCAATTAAACGAGGAGGTAGAGACTTACGGCAAAGGATCCCATATGTGGAATGTACGTTGATGAGAAGACTGCTCAATACAAAGTCACTGTTAGGGGCACTACATACTACTTTTGCAGTCAGACTTGTATGAAAGAGTTTATGGCGCCTGAAGTAGAAATCAAACGGTTAAAAATGTCGGTGATTCTGGGAGTAATAGTAAGCATTCCCATAGTTTTTTTGACTTACGTAAGCCTTTTCCCAATGGATATCAACAATTATATTCTTCTAATCTTAGACACGCCAATTCAATTTATTTTTGGGTGGCGATTTTACAGAGGCACATACGACGCCATTCGAAACAGAATGGGAAACATGGACACTCTAATAGCTTTAGGCACAAGTGCAGCTTGGGTGTACAGTACTGGTGTTACATTTTTTCCATCGTTCTTTCCTTTCAGCGGAGTATACTTTGACACAGCAGCAGTAATAATCACGCTTGTGCTTACTGGCAGATTTCTTGAGCACTTAAGCAAGGGCAGAGCTTCTGAAGCAGTGAGAAAACTCATGGATCTTCAACCCAGACTTGCACACGTAATAAGAGATGAAAAAGAAATTGAAATACCACTCGAACAGATAGAGGTGGGCGATATTTTCGTAGTGCGTCCTGGAGAGAAGGTTCCTGTCGATGGCCTGGTCATCGAGGGCTACTCTTCAATAGATCAATCTATGATCACAGGGGAAAGCATCCCTGCTGAGAAAAATCTAAATGATGAGGTTATAGGCGGCACGATAAACAAAACTGGCATGCTTAAGGCTAAAGCTACAAAAGTAGGGCAAGACACTACATTAGCCCAGATAGTGAAACTAGTCGAAGAGGCTCAGATTGGAAGAGCACCAATACAAAAACTTGCAGACCGCGTAGCAACCTACTTTGTTCCAGCAGTAATCCTTATTGCCCTAAGCTCAGCCTTGGCTTGGTATTTCATTGGGAACATTGGACTACAATTCTCACTTCTAGCGTTTGTATCAGTAACGGTGATAGCTTGTCCATGTGCCCTTGGAATAGCTACCCCTGCAGCCTTATTAGTAGGTACAAGTAAAGGTGCCCAAAATGGCATCTTGATCAAAGGTGGTGATTGTCTGGAGATTGCACACAAAATAACAACCATTGTTTTCGACAAGACTGGCACATTAACCGTGGGTAAGCCTTCAGTTACAGACGTAATACCCTACAGCAAATATACTGCTGACACCGTTCTCATGTTTGCAGCGTCAGTCGAAAAAGGCTCTGAACACCCATTGGCTGAAGCAATTGAAAAGGAAGCCACATCACGTTCTCTCCTACTGGTGAACCCATCGGAATTTGAAGCAATTCCTGGTAAAGGCGTGAAAGCGACGATTCAGGGTAAAGAAATCCTTCTTGGCAACAGAAAGCTAATGACTGAAATTGGCGTGAACCTTTCGAAAATTGAGGAAAAAACGAAAGAACTTGAGAAAGATGGCAAAACGGTCATGTTCACAGTGGTCGATGGGAAGCTTGCTGGTGTGATTGGTGCAACGGACACTTTGAAAGAATACGCTGATAATGCAGTGGCTGAGCTTAAGAAGATGGGCATTGAGGTTATAATGCTTACTGGTGACAATGAGACCACCGCCAAGGCAATCGCAAAAAAGCTTGGCGTAGAGAAAATCTTTGCAGAGGTTTTGCCTCAGCAGAAAGAAGCCGCCATAGAACGCCTCCGAAATGAGGGAAAAGTTGTGGCAATGGTTGGAGATGGAATTAATGATGCTCCAGCCTTAGCCAAAGCTGATGTGGGAATCGCTATAGGCAGCGGAACCGACGTTGCTAAAGAAACAGGTGGAATCGTGCTTGTCAAAGAGGACTTAAGGGATGTTGTTACTGCCATAAAACTCAGCAGAAGCACCGTTAGAAAAATCAAGCAAAACCTCTTCTGGGCTTTTGCTTACAATGCAGCTCTCATTCCCATCGCAGCTGGAGCATTAGTTCCATTCTTTGGGGCACAAGTATACGAAGTGCTTCCCTTCCTAGCAGCGGGAGCAATGGCTTTTAGTTCAGTAACCGTCGTGAGTAATTCACTTTTGCTTGAAAGGTTTAAACCCTCCTTTTGAAAAATAGGAAGGCGATAGTATGAGCACTAGCAAAAAAGAGAACAAGCATATGTCTGCTGAAAAGAAAGCGGGAGACGAGAAAAAAGCTGAGACCCGCCTGATTGTCTCGGTGACTGGAATGAACTGTGCCACATGTGCCTTCGCAATTGAGAAGCAGGTTAAGAAAATGAAAGGAGTAGATGATGTAAAAGCTGCAATCATGCTTGACAAAATTTTCATAGACTATAATCCCAACCTCGTTGACTCAGCAGCGATCAGAAAAGCAATAGATAAAACGGGCTACAAGAGCCATATAACCATAGAGGAAAAGCGCTCCAGCAATTAAGCTCTCATTATATCTGCGCTTAAGTGAAAAACTGGTTAATCTTTGAGAAAAAAAGTATGAAGCAGTGCTTTTTATGCGTCTATTTCTTAACAAACTTCGATGGGTCTTTGTCGAATTTTGTCTTGCAGTACTGGCTGCAGAAATAGTAAGTCTTGCCTTTGTAATCTGATTTATACTTTGCAGTTTTCTCATCCACCGCCATACCACAGATAGGATCTTTTTCCATACTTTCCTTCACCTCCTTCATCTAGAGTGAACGTTGCACTTTTTGATTCTATTATGCCTTAACCTCTTTGTACGTTTGCACAAGAAAAATAGCTGAGGATGAAGATCATGATTGTCGTGGCAATTCGTTATGATTCAACAGTTTTGACTAGTGCAGTTTTATCCTCCGGGAGCGCCGTGGAATGGCACATTCTTCCAAAGGAGGTCCCACCAGTCAGCTTCTGTTATGGTTTCTCCTCGAACTAGAATTTCCAGAACCATTTTTAAGAGTT
>Ga0172364_10000859_pt1 | contig 22530 bp, 20 predicted proteins | sample LakKivSesite10cm_FD_114545 | JGI IMG/M metagenome (GOLD analysis project Ga0172364, IMG submission 114545) | Sediment microbial communities from Lake Kivu, Rwanda - Sediment site 10cm | ecosystem: Environmental > Aquatic > Freshwater > Lake > Sediment | place: Rwanda: Western Province, Lake... | reverse complement strand
GGAACTCGTGACGCTGGTGGTCAAACGACCAACTTTCGTCACGTCAAGATCAAGCTCAGCGTATGCAGCCACAGAAATGGAGCCCGAGTACGCCACATCCGCAGCGCCGATGACCTTGGGGTCACGCCGGAGAGCCCTGATCCTCGCCCTCGAAGCGAGTGCTACCTGTGCGTTCGTAGCTCTGTGGATGTCCATAAGCAGTAGATAGTCGCTGACCGGTTCACTTATTACGTTGCAGGCGGCTCGCCAGCTGATTCATAGAGCGCGTGAGGTTCCTTCTGCTGATTTCCTCGGTCAAATCTGACAGCGTTGACTCAAGTATCGACCTGTTCACGTCCAACTTACGCCTCAACCCGGGGGCCACAGAGTCCGACAACGATACCGCCGAGAGCTCTCCATACAGATCCGACATCACGTCGAAGGTCCGCTTCACATCTTCTATCTTCTCGGTCGCCAGTGAGGCCAGTATGTTCCTCCTCAGTTCCCCGATGAGGTCTGAGGTTCCATATAGTATGGCGACGTCGGGAAGTCGGTCCAATTCATTCAGAGGGAAGAGCTCTTTTCCGGTGCAGACGGCCAATAACAGGCTGGCCTCGAGATATTCCTGAATTACCTGCACCGCATATCCCCATTGCTGCAGATGATGCTTAACCCGCACAAGGGCCAAGAACCGCCTGAAACCTCGCCCGGACTTCCTGAGCGTGGCTTCTGCCGTTGACATCCTGCCAGAATGAATGTCCGACACGGTCATCCTGCATGACCTAAGGATCGATTCTCCTAGGTCGATGATCTTCCTCTTGTGTAGCTCCTCTGACCTGAGCGACCTCTGTGCCCTCCTGATGGAGCGCACTATGCGTGAGGTCAACTTCTTCGGTCTTTTCCCCGCCGCTTTAGACAACCCTAACAGACCTGGAGATGTTCTTCCTCCTCCACGAGTTCTGCCTGATCTTGGGACTTCTTCCGAACCCACAAGCTGCGCAGTAGCCCTTCCTGATATGATATGCGCGCCTGCCACATCTGGGACATCTCGCATGGGTTCTCTTCTTGTGCATCCGGCCGAACGCGGTCGTGCCAGCCGTTGACTTCCCCATTCGATCTCATTCACTCCGCCGGAGAAACGAGGATGATGTTGTCTCCTCTCACTATTATCATCCCAAGCTTCTTCGCGTCATCTTTGAAGACTTCTTCCGCCCCGTCGAGCACGAGGTTCATATGAGCGTCGAAACCAAGTAGTATCCCCCTGATCCCTCCGCCACCTTTCAACCTCAGGAGGACATTCTTACCGATGGAGTTCTCTAGAGCCTGCGTTGTGGGTTCGCTCAGCAACTGAGTTCCCACGACCCAAACGGGCATTGGATATAAACTTAAGTGAGAAACTCAGAACACGCGATATCTCTCGCCGAGTCTGGGCACCGCGACCCTGCGTGGGAACATGTGTGAGACCGTCCTGTACAGACTGCGGAGCTTCGCCTTCTCCCCGTGGACGAGAAACACTGGCCCCCTGCCGGTCATGGCGTTGCGCGCGAATGTGAGGAGTTGTGATCGATCTGAGTGCCCGGATAGTCCGTCGAGTCTGTGAATGGCGCTCTTCACGTCTATCATAGTCGGCTTGCCTTCGTCGTTGTAGAGCTGCACCTGTCTTGCACCTCCGAGAACTCTCTGCCCCAATGTCCCCTCGATCTGATAGTTCACGAACAGGACGGAATCCTTCGCCTCAGGGGCCACGTGGCGGAAGTACTCCAGGACAGGGCCTCCCTCGAGCATTCCGGACGTCGAAAGGATTATGACCTTTCCCGCGGAAAGGGCCTCAGATCTCTCCGAACTGCTCTTGATCGGGACGAAGTACTCGGACTCAAGCGGGTTGACTCCTTCCTCAGTGATCAGCGAGTACAGCTCAGAAGACAAGTAACTCGGGAAAGCCGAATGCACCTTTGAGACCTCGGTTATCATGCCGTCGATGAAAACAGGAGACTCCTCGATTTGTTTGTTCGTCATTGCCCTGTCCAATATGAGCAGGACCTCTTGCGCTCTGCCCACGGCGAGAGTGGGTATCAGAACCCTTCCCCCCCTCTGGAAGGTTTCGTTCACGAGGGAGACAAGACGACCCTCCACTTCGGTGCGGCTTGGCATGACATCACCCTCGCCTCCGTAGGTGGATTCCATTATCAGGGTGTCCACCCTGTTGAATCTTGAAACCGCGGGGTTAAGCAGGAGCGATCTCCCCAGCTTGAAGTCGCTGGTGTATAGTATCGAGTGACCGTTGTCGCCAAGCGTAAGGTTGACCAACGCGGACCCGAGTATGTGGCCAGCGTTGTAGGGGGTTATCTTGATGTCCGGGGATACATCAGTGACCTGATTGTACTTCACCACGACCGCGTGTTCTATGACAGACCTGACATCTTTCAGGGAGAAGAAGGGCATCGACCCGGACCTGGTCTCAACGTTGTAGAAATCCTCCAGCAATATCGTGAGAAGGTAGAGGGTTGGCTCCGTCATGTAGAATGGTCCTTGGTACCCGTATTTGGTCAGCAGGGGGAGCGCTCCCATGTGATCCAGGTGTGCGTGTGAGACTATCACCGCGTCCAAAGAGGCGAAATCATCAAGCTCATAGTCAAACCTAGGGAACATCAACCCTCTATGGGATGTCCCAGGGTTCACTCCCGCGTCAAGTAGTACCTTGCTCTCGTCAGTCGAGACCAACAGGGCGGACCTCCCAACTTGCTCGACTCCGCCCAGAAACGAGATCGTCGAGCTCGTGGACGAGGAGATCGGGGTCCTGAAGATCCTGTCGCCGGTTTCCCGCAAGAAGGCGCTCCTTGATTCCGACTTGGACGTGAGAACGTGAAGGATTTGGAGGAATGTCTTCGAGTCTGATAGGAACTTCTTCTCCACCACTAGCCTCCAGCCTGTCCTCTTGGCAACGCTCAGGGACAGGTTGTTGATGTCTGCTTCCAACAGGGCTATGTTGTCAGCGACCGAGATCGCCTCGCCCGTGTTGTGGTTGAATATCACCCTTTGGAGCCCAGCCTCCTTGGGCAGTATCTGCCCGATTTCCGCTGAGGCTGCCTCCTCCTCAAGTAGATACTGCGGCGCGGTTCTGATGACTACCCTCTTTCTAAGTACTTTGGCCAATTCGGAGGCGTACTGCTGTCCTGTCAACATGAACTCGGAGTTCTTCGTCAACAGGACGATCTGGGGCCCCTCTATTTCGATGCCCGTAAGCGACGCCTCCGGTGGCGCCCTCTCAAAGACTTCCTTCCTGACTATTTCGATCATTCTAATTTCCTATGGTGCCCCTATGGGAGCACTACGCTGAGGCGATTCCCTTGGCTATGGCGCCCTTCTCCTCCTCTGAGAGTTCCCTGTAACCACTGGGTTCCAACACGACCACGTCGAAGTCATTGCCAGTGGCAGTGTCCCTGTTCATCGCCGTGAGAACCGCCTTGGCGGCGAGTGGTACCACATCCTTGGATGACATTGACTTATGTATGTTTGCCTCGAGGAACCCGAGCGCCACCGGAGAGCCGGATCCCGTAGACACGAGATCCTCCTTGGTGACTCCCCCAAACGGATCGACCTGATATAGCCCTGGCCCGTTCTGATCCACCCCACCTATGAGGGCTTGGACTATCATAGGAGCCAATCTGTTCCCGAAGAGCACCAACGAGGCGATGTTGGCTAGGGATCTAACCGGGATTCGGGTCCCTCTCTCGAGCCAGAAGGTCCTGGCCTGATATCGGAGGATATCAAACAACGCCTGTGCATCGGCCACTCCTCCTGCCATGGTCATTGCCGCATGGTCGTCTATCTTGTGGACCTTCTTCCCAGTCTTGTGCGCGATGAACGTCTCTCCTTGAACGACGCGGGTGTCCGTGGCGAAGACCACCCCGTCTTTGCACGTGACGCCCACCGTAGTCGTGCCCCATTTTGTCTCCAGAATCTTGGGGGAATCCGGGGGGAAAGTTGGCCTCATAGCCTTAGGGTAACTGTTCAATCTGGCGTAACCACCTGAAGAAGCGTCGCAAGGGAGAGATCGCCTCAAGATAAGTTTTTCTTTTCTGCCGAGCTGGTCGTGACGATGCCCGAGGCGAGACCTCACAGAATCGAGCTTCCTAGGGTCATTGTTGTGGGCGACGATGTTGTCGGGAAGATCGGTGGAGAGCTAGCGGCATTGGGAATAGGGAGGGTCGGGGTGCTGACGAGCAAGACCCCGTTCAAGTTGTTCGGAAAGAGGATAGAGGAATCGCTCAAAGCCTCCGGCCTGGAATTCCAGTTCTTCTTAGACAACGGACGACCTCATGAAGAACTCAGAGACGATTTTCTGGCTGACATGCGAACCGAGATAGACGGCGTGCTCGGCGTTGGAGGGGGCAGGGTGCTGGACGCTTCGAAGTTGATCGCCGAGAAGTCGGGCACCTCCTTCTTCTCCCTTCCGACGATCCCATCGCACGACGGCATCGCCAGCCCGTTGGTGTCCACGGTAGGTGGAAGCACCAGAAGTTCTAGGTTCGTCAAGACCCCACAGGCAGTCTTCGCTGACATATCCGTGCTCGCGGGATCGCCGCACCAATACGTTGCCAGCGGCTTCGGCGACGTGATAGGCAAGTACACGGCGGTCAGGGACTGGAGGCTTGCCCATCTTCTGCTCGGAGAGTACTACGGTGAGTATACGGCTAACATGGCCTTGGAAAGCGCGGAGATGATGATGAGGAAGGCCGAAGAGGTGGGGGAGGGCAGCCCTGGTGGGATCCGGGAGCTGGTGGAAGCATTGGTGAACTGTGGAATTCTGATCAGCATCGCTGGCACCAGCAGGCCCTGCAGTGGCTCCGAGCATCTCTTCTCGCATGCGCTTGACCGGATAAAGGGGGTGTCCACTTCCCACGGTCAACAGGTTGGCGTCGGTACGATAATGATGTCCTACTTGCACGATGCAGACTGGGAGAAAGTGAGGAATAGCTTAAGCGAAGCCAAGGCACCAACGTCTGGCAGGGAACTAGGCGCGAGCGACGAGGAGGTCGTGAAGGCGCTAACGCTGGCAGCGAGCATGAGGCCGGACAGGTATACGATATTGGGGGAGAAGGGACTCAGCGAAGAAGCTGCCCGCGACTTGGCCAAGAACACTAGGGTGATATGACACGTCCGCCCGGTCACCAAAGGCGGAGCTTCTGACCCTGCTCGACCCTGAGGCTGCCAAGGAGGGGGCGGTATGGACATATCTCGGTGAGCCCGAGGATTGCTCTGAGTGCGATCGGAGGAAACTATGTCACGGGTCGTTGTGCACAGGGACCTCTTTTCAGGTGGTGGCAAGGAAGGGGGCTAAAGCGTATTGCAGGCTAAGAGAGGGGGAGGTGGAGAGCGTACAGATAAGGAAGCCTGACGCTTCGATCGCACTGGATGCCCGAGTGGTAAAGGAAGGGGCGATAATCGAATTCGCCAGAACCTCCTGTGGGATGTGGGTATGTCCCTACAGAGAACTTTGCGACCCACTTTCCGTGGCTGATGGGGATAGAGTCAAGATATCGCGCGTGGAGAGGACATTTCCCTGTGCGATAGATTCCAACAAGACACTATGCGTAGTGAGAACTACTCCGCTTTAGGCCCCTTCTTCGGCTTGGCCCTCGGCTTGCGCACTGGCTTCTTCTCCTTGGGCCGTTCCTTTTCCTTCGGTGCTTCTGCCTTCTCAGCCTCCTCCTTCAGCTCCGCTTTCTTTTCTTCCTTCTTCTCCTCCTTCTTAGAGTACTCCTCGATGAACCTGACCTTTGTCACGTCCTTGAGGTACTTCGTGATCTCGCCGAAGAGAGCTCTCTTGACCATCTGGAGCCCCTCGGTGTAGAACAGCTCCTCGGGGAGCCTGATGTCGACTGTCGGGACGCTCACTTCTAGGCCGAACGAAGCCTTGTCCGCCTTTGGAAACCTCCTGCTGATGAGCTCTCTGACCTTGTCGACGTCTTCATCAACTGATGATACGACCTTGATGGTATACAGTATTGTTCTTCCGGCAAGTGGTGGGTTGAAGTCCACCGAGACTCTTCCAGAGGTTATGGACCTGACTGTGCCCATCCGGCCATCTACCTCGACCTTCGAGTTGACATCGAGGTCTCTAACGTTTGCGAACCTCCTCAACGGTAGTATCCTCACCTTGGCCGGGTCCCTTTGTCCATAGCCCTGCTCTGGCGGGACCACAACTTGCTTCTCAACTCCTACCTCGGCCACCTTGAGGGCCTCCATGACCGGCCCCGGTGCATCGTTGGAACCTATGATGAACAGCCTAGGCACGTAGGCTTCGCTCTCGCTGAAGATGCCAGCACTCTTGGCTACATCCTCGGTCGTCGTGTCGATGGTCTCGCCTGTCTCCTGAACCTTCGCAGTCAGGTCCGCCAACAGGAAGGAGCCGTCTTGGTTCAATGCGATTGCGTGCTCCTGAGCGCCGGTTATAAGCATATTGAGATTCCTGCGCGTTATGCGGTGAATTACGGAGTCTTGAACGCAAGCTCAGGAGCTGAACGACTCCGATGATATCTTCTTGACTCTGACATCTCCGCCGAATTTCCTTATCAGTTTGTAGACCGATGGTGACACTAACTGCGACCAATCCTCACCTGCTAGGAGCCTACGCCTTATCTCGGTGCCAGAGTAGTCATCTCTGTCCTTGAGGGGAACCGGCATCACTTCGTATCCTTCCTCTTCGAACAAGGTGGCAGTGAGTGGGTCGTTCGTGTACACCCTGCTGATCGGGGGGACACTCTTCAGCACGTATGTGACCCAAGACGGGTGAAACGGCGTGTCTGGCACTCCGGTGATCAGATACCTTCCCCTGTCCACCCCGCTCTCACCCAGAGCAGCGAGTATCATTTGAACTCTCTCACCCATAGTGAATGGATTCTTGGGCTCATGGCTCGACAATGAGCTGCCCACCGCGATTACCACGCGCGGCTCATCCTTGAGGATGTGGAGGACCGCATGAACGTGACCCAGATGAAACGGCTGGAACCTACCGACGAAGAGCGCCCAGCTTCCCTCTTTCATCGCTCCCAGCACGGATTGTTGACTTAAAAATGCTGATTCGCCCGACGAACCGATGGAGATAGACGGTTCCTATGGAGAGGGCGGGGGCCAGCTCTTAAGGTTCGCCTTGAGCCTTTCCGCCCTGCTGGGCGAAGAGCTGAAGGTGGTCAACATACGGGCGAACAGAACGCCCCCAGGAATAAGGCCCCAGCATCTGGCGGCCGTGAACGCCGTGGCGAAGCTAGCCAACGCCCGGGTAGCTGGCAACAGCATCGGGTCATCCTCAATCGCGTTCAGTCCTGGGAGAATTACGGGAGGGGAGTACGAGTTTGACGTCGGAACCGCAGGGAGTGTCACGCTCGTGCTTCAGGCGCTGCTCCCTGTGGCCCTTTTCGCCGAGAGGACAGTGAGTGGGAGGATAAGAGGGGGAACGGAGGTCAGATGGAGCCCGACCGTCGACTATTTCGAGCACGTCTTTCTGAGTGGCCTACGGGCGATGGGAGTCGATGCGTCCGTGAAGCTACTGAGGAGCGGCTACTATCCGAAGGGGGGAGGAATCGTTGAATTTCGCGTCGAACCGGTCGCAGGTCTGCAACCGCTGATAGCCTCGGGAGCTCCAAGTGATGAGTTGAAGTGCAGCGGCGTCAGTAGGTGCGCGAGACTTGCGTCAGCAGTGGCGGAAAGGCAAGCGTCGAGCGCGAGGGCGCTGCTAGTCAACAGCAAGATACCGATTGGTGATCTCTCTGTTGTCTCAACGGATGAGCCTTTCTCTCCGGGAAGCAGCATCACGTTGTGGGCGAGTTCTCCATCGTCTGTTTTCATCGGCGCAGACTCCATCGGCGAAAGGGGCAAACCTGCTGAGCTAGTTGGCTCCGAGGCGGCGAGATCGTTCGTCGAATGCATCAAGGCGGGAAGCGGCACGGACGAGCATTTCGCGGACATGATACTGCCCTATATGCTGAGGGCTCGCGGCCGATCGACTATCACGACATCTAGGGTATCAAAACACCTGTCTACTGAGATCCATGTGGTCAAGGAGCTAAAGATCGCGGAGGTATCATTGGATACTCGTGGGCTTCCGCCCTCTCTGACAGTGAATCCTAACCCGTGAAATCATTTATATGCGCGCTCAGAAGGGAAAGAAATCATGGTCGCTTCCTTCATCCCTGGCGCCACAGCCATTGGCGCAATGTATGCGGATGGCGTAGTGCTGGCCGGGGATAGAAGAGCTTCATACGGGACCTTCATATTGAGCAAGAACGCCAGGAAGGTTTTCCGGGTCACCGACACCATCGGACTGACTTCTGCGGGAATGATATCGGACACGCAGACGATACTCAGGGAGGCCAAGTATGGAGCGAACATGTTCAAGCTCCAGACCAACAGGGAGATGAACGCCAAGGCGCTTGCGAAGCTGATCTCGAACATCCTGTTTGCCAACAGGTTGGCCCCGCTTCTCACTCAGATAATAGTGGGCGGATTTGACAAGGGAGAGAAGAGCATCGTCGTGATGGATGCGCTGGGATCGATTATCGAGGACAAGTATGCAGCCGCTGGAAGTGGGAGCGAGCTTTCCCTTGGGATCCTGGAGGCAACGTACAAAGACGACATGAGTTACGAGGACATGAAATCCCTGGTCCTGAGGACGGTGAGGTCGACACTTGAGAGGGACTCCGCGTCCGGGAATGGAATAGACATGCTATTCATCTCCAAGGGAAAAACATGGGAGGAGTTCTCTCCCGTCTGAATCAGCGAAATGTCTGAGACAACCTAGAGATCCATCAAATACTCCGACGGCTGACATGCCCTAATCTGCGCAGCGAGCCGCCTTGGGATTCCGCTTGGTTGTTAGTTCTATCCTTTCTGGCTGATCTCCTTTGTCACGCCCGCTGCTATTGTCAGACCCATGTCCCTGATCGCGAACCTTCCCATGGGCGGGAATTCTGCGAATGTCTCAAGAGAGATCGGCCTTAGGGGTTTGAACCTGACGATTGCCGCGTCTCCCGTCTTGAGGTAGGCTGGTTTCTCTTCGACCGCGGCCCCGGTCCGCGCATCGATCTTCCGAATGAGCTCTGCGAACTCGCAGGCTACTTGTTCAGTGTGTACATGAAGCACCGGAGTATAACCCGCGGCTATTGCAGTCGGATGTCTGATCACTATTATCTGACCGATAAATTCCTTGGCGACTGACGGGGGATGATCCTCTGTGCCCACCACGTCCCCTCTTTTCATCTCTTTTTGTGCGATGCCCTTGATGTTGAGGCCCACGTTGTCACCAGGCTCCGCCTTCTCCAGCCTCTCATGGTGCATCTCGATGCTTCTGACCTCACCGTGTTTCGCAGACGGCATGACGACGACCTTGTCGTTTACCTTCAGCACTCCTGTCTCAACGCGACCCACGGGCACGGTCCCGACTCCCGGGATGTTGAAGACCTGTTGTATGGGCAGCCTAAGTGGTTTGTCGACCGGTTTCGTTGGAAGTTCGAACTGATCCAACGCCTGAATCAGCGTCGGCCCGTTGTACCAAGGCATGTGCTCTGACTTGGTGACCAGATTGTCTCCCGTCCATCCGCTCACGGGAACCACGATGATCTTGTGTTTCTTCGGGTCAAAGCCCATCGGAACCATCAGATCGAGGATTGCCTTGTTGACCTCGTCGAATCGTTCCTTGCTCCAGTTGACCGTTTGATCGTCCATCTTGTTGACAGCGACTACGATCTGGCGAACACCGAGGGTGAAAAGCAGAAAGGTATGCTCTCTCGTCTGTCCCTCTGGACTTATTCCGGTTTCGAACTCTCCCTTCTTTGCTGAGACCGCCAGAAGCGCACCGTCCGCTTGGCTCGCACCGGTTATCATGTTCTTGACGAAGTCCCTGTGACCAGGAGCATCTATGACTGTGAAGTAGTACCTGTCCGTAAGAAACTTCACGTAGGCAGCGTCTATGGTTACTCCCCTTTCTCGCTCTTCCTTCACTGTGTCAAGTACCCAAGCGTACTTGAAGGACTCGCCAAGCCCAGTCTTAGCCGATTCTTTGCCGAGTTCATCAAGCTTCCTAGAATCCACGTAACCCTTAAGATATAGGAGGTGCCCTGTGATCGTGCTCTTGCCGTGATCCACGTGTCCAGCGACGACTAGGTTCAAGTGCGGTTTCGAACTAGCGCCACTCATCACTGTTCCACCTTTGAACGACCCTGACTTTGGGCCATGCCATTATAAAGGTTATCCGAAGGACTCACCTAGAAGCTAAGGCGTGCTTCTCAAGTTCGTCTTTCCTCGAGATGGCAAAACACTTCGGCTCGTTTTCAGCAGCCCGGATTATTTGATCCGCCAATGCCTCATAGAAAGGAGTGGTGGATTTGAAGGAGTCCCTCCTGGCTCCCTCGACCAAGTTCCTGAGGGCGAGGTCCACCCGTCTGGTGGGTGAGATGTCCACAGCTTGATAGTAGAGGATCCCACCGTAGCTTACTCTGGTTGTGTCCTCCCTGGGGGCGCTATTCTCGATCGCCGTCAGCAAGACCTTCAGCGGGTTGTCCTTTTTCTTCGAACTGACCTGATCCAGTGCTGCCTCGACGATTTTCAGCGATTTGGCCTTCTTGCCTCCAGCTTTGGCAGTAAGAGCTATCATGTTAGCGAGGCGCTCCACCACATTGACCGCGTTTTTTGCGAACCGCTTATGCGCATGTCTGCCGGCGGAATGGGGGAGAAAGACTGGCCTGAAGCTTATGGCAGTTGCGAGGGTCTTGTCTTCCACCTTGAGATCTTCGAATGAGTACTTGCCGAAAAGCTTCGCTACCTCCGGTTCTGCTGACAATGACTTCACTTCTCCTCGGGTAGCGAGTGGCGCCCTCCCATAAACGCGGGACAGAAGGGGGGCTTATAATACCTATCTTCAGCGCAGGTTCCAGCGGATGACATCCAGACGATCGCCGACCCCGCGGTCACTTCCTTATCTTCTGTTTCTTACCCTCTAGCAGAGCCTCCAAGGAGATGTCGTTCACCGCCACGACCTTGTATCTCACTCCCGGGAGGTCACCCATGGACCTGCCGCCTGAGCCTCCGATGCCAGCTAGCAGAACCTCGTCCCTCTCGTCGATGAAGTTCAGGGCTCCATCCTCAGGCACAAAGGCCGTTATCTCCTTGTTGTTTCTGATGAGTTGAACCCGAACGCACTTTCTTACGGCGCTGTTCGGCTGTTTGCTCTCGATCCCGACCTTCTCAAGCACGATGCCCCTGGCCATCGGGGAACTCCCGAGGGGATCGTATCTTGCTTTCAGGGATAGAGTCCTCCTGGTATAGTATCTGTCGCTCCACCTGAATCTGTTCCTCCTTTTCTTGAGTTTCCTAGCGGCGAACTCCCCCCTTGCGCCTTTGGACATCAGACTCCTCGCGGACAGGCCGCCTTCCTATTAAACCTTATACAATTTTGACCTGATCGACTTCGAAATACCTCTTGATCAATAGGGAGGCCCTCTTGACATTGGCTCCTCCTTGACCGATCGCTTTGCCCTTGTCGCTCTCAGCGACCTTGACGTTAGCTATTCTTCTGCCATCCTTCACGTTCACTAGAGACACCGAATCGACCCTTACTTGTCTGAACAGGCCAATGACAAAGTCCTCGGTGTTATCGGAGAGAGGGTACACCAACACTCTAGCGTTCAACATCCTTGACAGGCGCGCCAACGGCTTGGTGGGGTTCAGCGTCACCAACGGGTATTCGTCGGGGCTGACCAAGAAGATCACCTCCCCCTCAGGATAGGTGACACAATCCACTGGACGCACCCTGACCACTCGCTCGAACAGAGCTAAGTATCTGAACTCGTCGGTCGAAAGCCTGACCTTCGGCGTCGTCACTTCTCCATCAGCTCTTTCAACGGGGACTGCCCGAAGGAGCGCACCCCCAAGACGGACATCGGGAACGGCTTGTTACAGAGTGATCCGAAATCCATCGGCGAGATTTTCAGTCTCTTGATCGGGACTTCCGCAAGCGCGCACAGTTTCTCCAGCTCCTGAGCCTTGCTCGGAGGTAATGAGGCGGAGTATATCACTGCGCCGACCTTGCCAGTAAGTATCAACTCCTTGACGGACGCGAACCCTGATAGGACATCACCGGTTCTGCAGGCAATCCTTATTGCCGATTCCAACCGTCTCGCAGCCCTCGCGCTAGCGTTGAGTTAAACCTTTCCTGAGGTCCACGTATACGTCTATCATTCCGGTTCCCGCCTTGATTTCCTCTCCGGCCAACACCCTTTCTGTCATCCCTCTCATGCGATCTGTTGAGCCCGTTATGGCCCCCTCGACGAGCGTCGGGAGCGTCCTCTCAAAGGCCGCCTTGGCTAGCACACTGACCTTCTCACCAGAAAGCCCGTGCCTGCCTATTTGTTTGATCCTTCCTGTCGTTGACATCGCCGATGCAACCAGCATTATGTGACGGAGGTCGACATCCAAGCCCTGCTCCTCCAAAGTCTCCTTCAACTCCTTGATTAGGGCTGACCTCGCTGCCTCTATTCCGAGCACTTCTGCGATTTCATGTACGTTGTTGGTGAACACTCTTGTCGTGTCCACCTCCGGTATCTTCAGCATCTCTGACAAGTTGGAGCCCTCGGTGAAGATCACCCATTCTCCGTCTTTCTCCCTAACGGTTATCCTAGATATCGAGGACAGACCGGACACTGGAACCTTCCTGAGTTTCTCGATGACGGGCGACAAGTCGCCTTCAGCCTCCTTAACTGCGATCGATATCTCAAGTGGCTTGTCTCTCTTGGGCCTGAATCCCGCCGCGAGCAGGCTGCTCTGCAGCTTCTTCGGCGTCACTCCCCTCTCCCGCATCATCTCCTTGGACAGCACAACGGTTATGACGGACTTGAACTCCTGAACTCTTATCTCAGAGGCGATGTCCTCGACGGAAGTATAGACCATTCTCCTGGCAACCTTGAGGACTTCCTTCTGATCTCCTCGGAATTTGGAATTCAAGTGAACCTCCATAAGCGGAGTCTTTGGTATCCTCCTTGCATCCAAGAGTTCTATGAGCCTGGGCAGGCCCAAAGTGACGTTGGCCTCTCTTATGCCAGCGTAGTGGAATGTTCGGAGCGTCATCTGGGTCCCTGGTTCCCCTATTGACTGAGCGGCTATCACACCCACAGATTCTCCGGGGTCAGCCGTGAGTTCCAAACGTCTGTTCAGGGTCGCGTCGACTATGGACGGTTCTTTGGTCGGATCTACTCCCAGGGTCACTAGCGTGTTCTCCAGTTCCTTCGCCACGGCCGGCGGCACGTCCTTTCCCCTTGAGGCGATAGAAGCCTTGACCGCCGCTCGATCAACTTTGGCACCGAGCTTGAGTCCGTTTGAGGTGGCAAGGTTCCGTACTATTGTTTCCACCGGGAATTTCCCATGGTAACTCTTGGCTGGATCCAGGCCGTCGTCACCGTAGACGAACTCTACTATGTTCTCGTATGGATCCCGCACGGTCCCGTCATATTCGACTTTGAGAGTTTCGAGCGCATGTATGAGTCGTCTCTGCAAGTATCCACTCTGTTGGGTCCTCACCGCGGTATCCACTAGAGACTCTCTGCCTCCCATGCTGTGATAGAAGAACTCTACCGGAGAAAGGCCGCTCATATAGCAGGATTTGATGAAGCCTCTGGCCGCAGGCCCTAAGTCCCCCCTCTTGAAGTGCGGGAGGGGCCTGCCGACGTATCCCCTTGAGATTCGCTTGCCTCGGAGCGCCTGCGGGCCAAGTGCGGCGCACATCTGACCCAAGTTGAGATCTGACCCCCTAGCTCCAGTTCTCGTCATGACGACCGCGCTATCGTCCAGCCCGAGCGACTTGCTTGCCAACTCCCCCGTCTTGGTGCGGATGTCCGACAGAACATCCATTATGTACGCCTCTACAGAATCCTCCTGTGACTGTCCTGGTATCTTCTGCAATTTGCCCGATCTGAACTGACTTATCACGTCTTTCACGCGACTGTCCGCAGAAGAGAGCTCCTTCTCTATCTGGGATTCGGCCTTCTGTGACAACACTAGTTCCCCATAAGTCATGCTGAATCCTCTGATTTTCAGGAACGTCGATATCATCTTGGTCAGCGCGGTCAGGTATTTGTGGGCCTCGACTTCGCCATGATTCAGGAGTATCTCGTGGACAATCGTGCCCGGCTTCTCGGCCCCAAGGGAGGCCTTGTCGATAACTCCCTTCAGCAACTTCCCGTTCTCTATCACCACGAATCCCTCATGTGGGCAGTTGTCCTCGGTGCAAGTCGGGTCGTTTGCACATACCGCGGCCCTGTTTCGATAGTTCAGGTCCGGTGGCAGGAGCGCGCTGAAGGCTTCCTTGCCCGAGAACTCTTCCCTGGGTTTCTTCATGAGGGACTCCATCTTGAGCGGCTCTACGCCCGCGGCCTCGAGCAGCATTAGGAACTCCTTCCTGGTCAGGACAGTGTCCGACCGCGTTAGAAGGTAGGCTCCCGTGATGAAGTCCCTTATCGCCCCGACGATCGGGGCGCCGTATCTGGGGGTTATGTAGTTCTTCACGACCTGAAGCAACTCCTTTGTCTCAGCGATTGCCTCTACGCTTTGTGGGACGTGGAGGTTCATCTCGTCTCCATCAAAGTCAGCGTTGTACGGCGTGCAGACGGCAGGATGGAGCCTGAATGTTCTTCCTGGGAGCACCCTAACCTTGTGCCCCATCATAGAGATCCTGTGAAGAGAGGGTTGTCGGTTGAAGACGACGTAGTCGCCATCGAGCAAGTGCCTCTCCACTATGAAGCCCTCTGCAACGCTGTCCGCGAAGGCCACCAAGTCCTTGACGAACTCCAGCTTTATGCGGGCCCCGTCTGGCCTTATCACGTACCTGGCCCCAGGGTACTTCGACGCGCCATTCTTCACAAGGGCGAGCAGGATCTCCCTGTTGAACGGGTTGACTTTCTCTGGCACGGTCAGCTCCATTGCTACCTCCATCGGAATCCCCACTTCATCCACTGCTATGGATGGGTCCGGGGATATCACGGTCCTCGCTGAGAAGTCCACCCTCTTGCCAGAGAGGTTCTTCCTGAACCTGCCCTCCTTGCCCTTCAACCTTTGGGAGAGCGTCTTGAGTATCTTGTTTGTCCTGTGTCTTGATGGCGGCACGCCTGTGGCCTCGTTGTCGAGATACGTCGTGATGTGGTATTGGAGCAGCTCGTCAAAGTCTTGGACGATCATCGGAGAAGAACCGCTTTCCAGAGCGTCCTTCATGCGCTGGGAGGCTCTGACTATGTCAACGAGCTTGTGGGTGAGATCGTCCTCGGATCTCTCCCCGGTCTCAAGTATGATAGAGGGGCGGACTTGCACGGGCGGCACAGGGAGAACCTCCAACACCATCCACTCTGGCCTGCCCAGCTCCGGATCAAGTTTGACCAACAGAAGGTCATCGTCCGGGATCCTCTCAAGTCGCTCCCTCACCATAGCTGGGGTGAGCTTCGTTGTGATTTTCTCAGGGGTCACCTCGAAGAACCCAGCTGGCTTGACAGGCTTTACGACGTATTGGGGTGATCCACAGTGGGGGCAACTCGACATTCTCTTCGCTTCTCTCACTATCTGCGAGTAGATCTTGTTGGGGACGGCCCCGAACTCCTTCTGGTACCGAGACATCTCCTGCCTGTAGCTCGATATCTTCTCATCTGGCAACAGGATCCTGCCACAGGACCTGCACGTAATCATGAGGAGAAGGTGAATCTCCTTGGCGAACAGGTAATTGACCACCGGAGTTGGGAGTTCTATGTGGCCATAGTGACCAGGGCATCTTGTGGGAGGGTTGCCGCATGTGTGACACCTCTGGCTGGGCTCGATCGTGCCGAGCCTGAGATCCATGACGCCTCCTGGCACCGGCGTCCCATCTTCGTTGTACACCTCCTCTGAAGTTATCTCAACGACGGACATCTTCCTTATCGTGGCCGGGCTGAGCAGGCCGAAGGTTATCGAATCGATGGACCTGACTTCCAGTTCCTTGCTCATGTCGGGTCACGCCCCCCTCGATAGGTTGATCCGCGGGTAGATACCCAAGCTCGTGATCTCTTGGAGGAGGAGCTTGAAGGCGTAGGAGGTCGAAACCGCACTTATGTTGACATCCTTCCCGCACATCCTGCACACGTACTTCCTTTGCTTCGAGTCGTAGTATCCGACGGTTCCGCAGTTTTCGCAGACGTAGACCGTCGTCTTGTCAGATTCCTCTAGGAGCCTGTCTTGGAGAAGCCTCGAGGCCCCGTGGCCGACCAAGCAGTCCCTTTCCATCTCTCCGAATCTCAGCCCTCCTCCCCTGGCTCGACCTTCGGTCGGCTGGTGGGTCAGCAGAGTGATCTGACCTCTTGCCCTAGCATGAATCTTGTCCTTGACCATATGATGAAGGCGCTGATAGTAAGTTGGCCCGATGAACACCTTGGCCTTCATGGGCAATCCTGTAGTTCCGTTCATCGTCCTCTCCTCTCCATACGGTTGAAGGCCATAGGACTTGAGGATATCAAAGATCTTGTTCTGATCCTCGTGCACGAAGGCATCTCCCTTCCTTTGCCTCCCGGATATCGCGGCGGCCTTTCCGAATATTGACTCAAGGAAGTGCCCTATGGTCATCCTAGAGGGGATAGCGTGCGGATTGATCAAAGCGTCCGGGACGAGCCCTGACTCGGTAAACGGCATGTCCTCCTGGGGGACTATGGCGCCGACCACGCCCTTCTGTCCAGCCCTGCTGGCGAACTTATCGCCGACCTCCGGGGCCCTAGTGTCCCTGATGCGGACCTTGATCAGCCGGTTCTGCTCCGTGTCCTCTGTCAGTATGATCGAATCGATGTATCCCGAATGAGAGGGCTTGACGACGAGTGATGTGTCCCTCCTATACGAGGCTTGACCCCAGATCTCGACCCTCTCCTCCAAGAACCTCGGAGGACTCGTCCTTCCGACTATCACATCTCCTCCAGATACCTTGGTCTCCACCCCCACCGTGCCATCCTCATCAAGGAGAGAATACGACTCAATTCCCCTGAAGCCACGCACGCCCTCCTCTGGCTTCTGTATCCTGTCCCTCTCTCCCATCGCGTAGAGCCTCGCCTCAGCCTCATAGACGAAGTACGACGCGGAACGAGCAAGGCCCCTCTCAATGGATGCCTTGTTAAGGACCAGGGCGTCCTCCATGTCATATGGGTCTGACAATATCGCCACCACGAAGTTTTGTCCTATCGGGTTCTTCTCAAGGCCTACGACCGCGCTCGTGTCGGTGGTGACGAGTGGGACTTGAGGGTAGATCAAATAATGAGAAGTCGTCGAGAAGTTGTAGGGTAGCGAAGCAGTTGGATAGCCGAGAGCTTGCTTGGCCATGGCCCCTTCGTATGTATTTCGGGGGGACTGATTATGTTCGGCGAACGGGATGATTGATGTCACTGCGCCGAAAATGACAAGGGGCGACATCTCGACATGTGTCGTGTCGACTGTAATTGAGTTCAGATCTGGCGCTATCAGCGACATCTCCTCTTCCTCGGCGTCCAAGTATTCGATGACGCCTATGTCGACCAAGTCGTCGAACGTGAGCTCTCCGGCCTTCAGTTTCCTAATGTGCTCCGGTCTGAGCCTTGGCGTTCCATCCTCCACGACCACGAGTGGCCTTCTTGGCCTGCCGGGGTCGGCGTTCACTATGACCTCCGTCTTTTGCACCCCTCCGTAGTCGTGCGTGTAAACCCCCATGTTCACCTGACTCGACAATCGCCCCCTTCTCCTGAGTCTAGTGAGTTCTTTGGCCAATGACCTGCCCTCATTGTGATAACCGATTAGGACCCCGCTGACATAGACCTCAGCCCAGGAAGTCCTCGCGTTCTCGTCCGCTTGGTCGGCGGGCATAACTCCCAGAGACTCGAGCGTCTTCTGAATTTCCTGGACGTCGGCTGTGACAGAGATCTGGGCGAGCAGGCTGACGTTCTTTACCAGGCCGCAATTGCTGCCCTCAGGGGACTCAGCAGGATCTATGCGACCCCACTGCGTTGGATGAAGATCCCTGGCCTCGAAGTTGGCTTGGCTCCTACTGAGAGTGGACTGAATCCTCCTCAAGTGACTGATCGTGGACAGGTAATTCGTCCTTTCTAGGAGTTGGGAAACACCTACTAGCCTTCTGCCCCAGTTGCCAGTGGCGATGGCATGACTCAGCATGTCTGTGATAAGCCTCGTCGAGACGAGGTGGCTTACGCTCCTAGAAGGCGCCGTTCTTCTGAGGTCTGATCTCTCGATCTGGTATCGGAGATCTCGCACCATCCTCCTGAAGGCCTGCCGGAACATCTCCGCTATTAGTGGGCCCGCGAAGCGCAGCCGTTTGTTCTTGTAGTGATCCTTGTCGTCAGTCCTTCTCCATCCCAGCCTGGCGGCGATGCATCTCTCCGCCATCTTCCCCAGGAAATCCGTCTTCTTCAGCCGGTCCTCCGAGTTAGTCCCGAGGTGTGGAAGCAGCACTCTGTCGAGCAGATACTCAGCCCTCCTTATCCTAATCTCCTTCGGCTGCCCATAGGCGGTCCTTCCGCCTATGTAGTCCAGAGCCTCCTCAACCGTGGATATCTCAACAGCGTCTTCGAACGACTTCACGAGCTGGTCTTGAATCTCGGAGTGATGGGACACTGCATATGCAATGTCCTTGTCGACCTCCCTGCCCAAGGCTCGCATTAGGATGACGAAAGGAACATCCTCCCCAACCCCAGGGAAGTACACCTTGAGCAGCTGGTTCTGCTGATTGAACCTTATCTCCACCCTTGTTCTGTAGCCAACCGTCGACGAGAAGACCCTAGATGTGTAGAAGACCGAACTGCCTATCTTCTTCCGCTCAGTGAAGATGCGGTTGCTGGCAAAATCCTCCAGCCCCACGATGACCTTCTCAGACCCATTGATTATGAAATAGCCCCCTGGGTCTCGCGGGTCCTCTCCCAGCTTCACCGATTCCTCGGGGGACAGGTTGTACAGCCTGCATAGCCTGCTCTTCACCATGATCGGGAATTCGCCGATCTTCACCTTCCCTTCCTGCATCAAGCGCTCGTTCTTGAACTCCCTGAACTCCAAGAATATCGGGGCCGAGTAGCTAACGCCCCTTAGCCGCGCCTCAAGTGGGTACAACGGTCCCTGTGCCCCAGACGCCTCTTCTATAGTTGGAAACTCCACACTCACGCCCGTAAACGAGAGCCTGTGGCGCAGGTCCGGCAGCAGAATGCTGAGCTCGCCCACCTCTTGCACTATCCTAGTGAGGTCCTTGTCGATCAGCTCGTTGTAGGAATCTATATGGTGTTGAGCTAGACCAAGTTTCGATATCGCGAGACGGTATACATACTCCAAGTCCTCCGAACTGACGGAGACCCCAGATTCGGTGGCATTCATTCTATGACCACCAGCCTATAGTAGATCGACTCACCGGCGGTCTCGCTGTGCCTGGTCACTTTCAGGACATCTCCGATGTTGGCACCGAGGGCTTTGACCGCTGGATCGCTGGACAGAATCTTCGGCAGGTTGTACGGTTTTATCCTGCACCTCCTCAAGAGCTCCTTCTTCTCCGACTCGTCGAGGATCTCATACTTCGGTGAGAGAACATGTTCTAGAGGACTAAAATCCATAATTCGAGATGACAAAATAACCCCAGCCCTTCTTTTCTTAGAAGGACCCTTATTTTAACATTACTGAAAAAGACGCGGGCCTGAAGGCGCAAGGCGGGCCCGTCGGGAATTCCGGAAGACGCGTTCCTTCGAACCCGAGACACCCGGGTTAAAAGCATCGCCGATCAAACTCCGGCGCTCTACCATCCTGAGCTACGGGCCCAAAGCGAGCCCTTCAGTTTGTGTAAAAAACTTATCGTCAAGATGAAGTGGTCCCGCCGGCTGGAGTCTCAGCCACTCGGCTTTTGAATTCGCCGGCCACTCGCCCCCAGCGACAATCCGGTTTCTGCTTTCAGCCCAGTAAGCTGAACGGATCGACTCGAGGTCGACACCTACAGCATCTCCGCCTTCGCGAGGCTCGGAAGCTCTACCAGGCTGAGCTACAGCGGGACGGGAACGATTGAGATGAACCGTTGATAAGTTTTTCACACGAAGCGCGATGCCCGCCGTTAGCAAGTTTAAATAACATTTTGATTCCGCGTCCCAAGGTGCCCCGGTGGTGCAGACCGGTTAACATTGGCGGCTGTTCACGAGCCGAGTCACCCGCCAGACCCGGGAGGTCTTGCGACCCGGGAATTCAAATCCCGGCCGGGGCGCCTCCATCCCTCCGTCCATCGCAGACTCATCCTCATTGGCTGTGAGATCGTCGTCACGAGGCGACTCGGACAAATGCCTTCCTTTCATAGCATCAGAGTAACTTTGATTCCTCATAGTCGCCCGCATCCAAGAGCGGTCCGCCGTTGATATGCTTGTCGGACTTGGCTCACCTCGGTAGGCCTGATCCAGTGTTGCCGAGACCGGAGAATCTCGCCCCCAAGCGGAAAAGTCTTAAAATCCTATTGTCGCCGAATAGAACGAACGAAATAGCATGGCGCCTACTGCCTTCGGTGGACGATGCCTGACGGAGTGGACCGCCGCATCAGTAAGGTGATGTCCTGACTGGAGGTTCGACCATGATTACTCGAAGGCAGGAGTCTAGGCACCGTGAGGAATTCGTGCGAGTACTGGACTTTGTTAGGTCCGGTGTTCCTAGGAAGTCTTGGCGCAGGGAATCTATGCCTTATGCGCAGTGCATCGGAGAAGATTTCTTTGCCCTCTTGGAAGTGGCTATCGTCAAGGGGATCGATTTGGGCATCGGCGCGAGGATATATGTCGGCGAAGGACCAAAGAAGGAGGCCTCCTCTGTGCTCGGCAGGATAGATTACGGCAGTCTCAGTCAGACCGCAAAGGACAATCTCCCGACCGTGCTCGAACAGATGGTTCTGAATAACCAAGACAAATACATTGGTCTTGTTAACTCAATGGGACTATTGACGCCTAGGCTTCACGCCTTCGAACTGCTTTCTGGGATCGGGCGAAGCACGACCCGCAGAATCATCGAGGAGAGGGAGAGAGGTCCGTTTGCTTCCTTTGACGACTTCGCGAAACGCACCAAGGTCACCAATTTGGCGAAGGTAATCGTAGAGAGGATCGTGGACGAGATATCAACGGAACAGAGATACAGGCTATTCGTGAGATGACCGGATACGGGAGCCTGTTGGAGATAACGAGAAACACAATTCGCGCGGTTGGAGTAACGCCGTCCAGACGCCTCGGACAGAATTTCGTCGTGGATCCTGCCCTCATAGAGCGGATGACTGAGGAAGCCAACGTGCGCTCAGAGGACGATGTGCTGGAAATAGGTGGTGGTACGGGGTCGTTGACGGAGAGCCTAGCCAAGAGTCGCCCAAGAGCGCTGATGGTGATAGAGAAAGATAGGCGGCTCGCCGCCCATCTACGGAGCAGATTCTCGGGTCAGCCTTGGGTTAATGTGATGGAGGGGGATTACCTGAAGGCGGATCTGCCTGTCTATGGTAAGTGCGTCTCAAATCCACCGTTCGGCATTTCATCGAAGGTGATATTGAAGCTGATAGAGGAGGCCCCTTCCTTGGTGGTAATTACCCTCGAACGCGGCTATGCCCAGCGATTGACCTCGGCCGCAGGAGAGAGAGAATATGGGAGGCTCTCCATCATACTGCAACTCAATTACGAGGTACAGGAGGCTACAACGTTTCCGAACACATCATTCTTCCCCCCTCCGTCGACGGAGATCTCGCTGCTGAAGATGACCCTCAAACCTCATAGAATTGACAAGAATGAGGCACTTGCACTTCAGAGGGTTACGAATGAGCTGTTTAGATACAGAAGAAAGCGCCTTTCGAAGGCCTTGAAGATGTCGGGCTTACCAAAGAGTCTGTCCAGTGATCCTAGATTGGAGAGGTTTCTTGACAGGCGGGTCTTTGACCTATCTCCTGATGACTTCTTGATGCTGTCAGAGATAGTCAGAGACAACATGAGGTGAGTTAACTCGGACCCAAGAGACCTTGATGCACTACCAGGAGCTTGGAGCAGTATCCGAAACAAAAGCCAAAAGACTAAATAGGGTGACCGCGCGCTCGTATTTCTGCCCATGACGAGGAAGGCCATGTCTTACTCAAGGCTTGAGTACATAGCCGGAGCGCCACAGGTCAAGATAAGCAGGTTCAAGTCGGGCGCGGGCAAGTATGACTTTGGCATGAGGATGGTTTCTCAGGATAGTTGCCATTTGAGACAGGAGGCGTTGGAGGCAGCTAGGGTCGTCGTGAACAACCAACTGCAGAAAAAGCTAGGGGAGAACAGCTGCGTCTTACATGTGAAGGTGTACCCGCACATAGTGACCCGCGAACACAGACTGTTGGGGCAGGCCGGAGCGGACAGGATTAGTCAAGGCATGGTCAGGGCATTCGGGAAACCTACAGGCCGAAAGACAAAGTTGGCGAGAGGCCAGACCATAATGGAGGCGTATGCAAGCCGCGAGAATGAGGCTGTGGTGAAGGCAGCACTAAGTGCTGGTCTGTACAAGCTC
>Ga0172364_10000858_pt1 | contig 22561 bp, 15 predicted proteins | sample LakKivSesite10cm_FD_114545 | JGI IMG/M metagenome (GOLD analysis project Ga0172364, IMG submission 114545) | Sediment microbial communities from Lake Kivu, Rwanda - Sediment site 10cm | ecosystem: Environmental > Aquatic > Freshwater > Lake > Sediment | place: Rwanda: Western Province, Lake... | reverse complement strand
AGCCCTTGTGCTGCGGGAAGGGCACCCTCTGCTCGTTGTGCCACAGGTGCGCTGGGTAGTAGTTGTGGGCGTGGCGCTGGTTGAGGTAGCCGTAGAACTCGTCGAAGCCCTTGCGCGTCGGCACGCCCGGCTGGTCGTAGTTGCTCAGCCCCCACTTGCCGAACAGCCCCGTGGCGTACCCGGCCGAATGCAGCACCTCCGCGACGGTCACATCCTCCGGCTGGAGGCAGTGGCGATAGCCGCCCAGCATGTTCGCCCGGACGGTGGCGTGGCCCTGGTGGAGCCCCTGCATCAGGCACGACCGCGACGGCGCGCAGACCGTCGAGCCGCTGTAGCACTGGGTGAAGCGGATTCCCCCGGCCGCAAGGGCGTCGACGTTGGGGGTGCGGATTTTCGTCTGGCCGTAGCAGCCCAGGTCGCCCCAGGCCAGGTCGTCGCACATGATCCAGATGATGTTGGGGCGGCTGTCGCGGCGGCGCTTGGCGGCGGACATGTCTGTCCTTCCCGGTCAGGTCCGTGCCTGTCGGCGACACTGTACCCGGCCGCCGCCGGGGCGCCTACACCATTGCCGTGGTGCGCCGCATCGAACGGACGGCGTGAGCCTGGCCCTGGCGCTTGCGCTTGCGACGCCGCCCGGGCTGGGGAACGTCGGGCTTCGGCACCCGAACGGGGCGGTCGTCGACGACGCGCAGGGCCGCCGCGGCGTCGGGGGCGTACAGGTCGGCCCGCACCTCGTCGCTGAGGCCCTCGGCCCGCGCGAACACCCCGCCGGTCACCAGCACCTGCATCTCCGGGCAGACGCCCACGCCGCGGATCAGGTCGATCAGCCGGCGGATGGAGAGCACACCGCCCGGCCGGGCGCCGTAGACGCACAGCACGTCGGGGCGAACCTTGCCGACGAACTGGAGGACCTCGTCGTTCGGCACGCCGGAGCCGAGGAACCACACGGTCCAACCGCGGGCCTCGAACAGGTCGGCCACGATCTGCGCGCCGAGCTCCTCGGACTCCCCGTCGCCGCAGGTGACGACGATTCGCCGCCCGTGCTTCGGCTGGCGGGCCAGGTACAGGTGAAGCTGGTCGGCGACCATGCGGTTGATCCGCGTGGCCATCTGCTCCATGATCCGCGAGATGTGATTGCCGGCGTAGAGCTGGCGGACCTGCTCCATGGCCGGCCAGACGACCGACTGGAGCAGCAGGGCGGCCCTCTCGCCGCGGTCCTGGGCGGCGAAGATCAGCTCCCTGGCCTCGCATCGCTTGCCGGCGAACAGGTGCTCGAGGTACTGCTTGAAGAGTTCAGCGGTGTCCATCGTTTCTCGCGTCCCATCGGCCGCCGGACGCTGTTCCGTGCGTCCTTGGCAGCCTTCGGTTTCCCGGCCGGGCTTCCGTTCCGGCCTCGGCGGCGACTATCGTGTTAAGCTGGGTAGTTTGCGTAACATTGGTAGAATCGGTGCGCGGAGTTTGAGAACTTGAGGAAAATATAGAAGCTGCACCGTATGCGGCGACTAGGCAATATAGGTTGTCTGTAGAGGGTGCGTAGAATTCACGGGCGCGAACGGCCTGCCGCCGGGGCTGCTCCATGCCGACCGGTCGCAGCCTCGAAGACGTAACCCACTGAAACCCCGCCTCTTGTGCATGAGATAGCCCCCATCGCCCTTCTGACCCCCGGGGATAGTTTGCGCAGCCTGTGCAGCCTGCCTATTTTACCAGGCGGCGTTTTCGGTGCCCAGGCGCTCACGAAACGGGGCAAGAATGCCCTTCGGACGGTTTGGACGTACCCCGGTACGTCCAAGGTGCCGTTTTTCGATTTGGCGCCAGTTTCACCGGCGCCTGGGCATCGAAATGGACCTTGGAATCGGCGTCCCCCTCGTCTGGGAAGCCCCCCGGTCCGGGCGCCCCGGCCCCTTCCGACTGCAGCCCACCCCCCGGCTCAGAAGTTGGCGTAGGCGGCGGCGCTGGCCAGCTCCATCCGGTTGCGCCCGCCCCGCTTGGCCCGGTAGAGGGCCTCGTCGGCCAGGTAGATGAGCCTCTCGATCTCCGATTCCTCCGCCCCCAGCTTGGCCGCGACGCCCAGGCTCATCGTCACCGTCATGGAGGTGCGGTCGGGCAGGTCGATGGGCTTGTCGGCCACGCGCATGCGGATACGTTCGGCCACGTAGCCGGCGTACATCACGTCGCAGCCGGGCAGGACGACGAGGAACTCCTCGCCGCCGTAGCGCCCGACGATGTCGTAGGGGCGGACGGAGGCGCGGATCCGGTCGGCGATCTCTCGCAGGACGGCGTCTCCGGCGCGGTGCCCGTGGCCGTCGTTGACTTTCTTGAAGTAGTCGATGTCGCCCATGATGACGCCGACGGGTTTCCTATCGCGGCTGGCGCGGGCGATCTCGTTGATGAACATGTCCAGCAGGGCCGAGCGGTTCCACAGGCCGGTGAGGAAGTCCCTGGTGGCCTGCTCGCGGAGGGCCTCGCGCGTGGCGAGCAGTTCCTCCTGGAGGTCGAGGATGCGTTTGGCGGCGTTGAGGCGGACCTTCAGTTCGCCGGAGTCGAAGGGCTTGGTGATGTAGTCGTCGGCGCCGGCGGTCATGCCCTCGATGATGTCCTCCTGGCGCCCCTTGGCGGTCAGCAGGATCAGGTAGGAATAGTCGCCCCTGCTGGACTGGCGGACGAGGCGACAGACGTCCACGCCGCTCATGCCGGGCATCATCCAGTCGAGGATGGCCAGGTGCGGGGCGTCGGACTGCTGGAGCAGCTCCCATGCCTCCGTGCCGTCGCGGGCGACGACGGTCTGGTAGCCCCAGCGCAGGAGCATCGTCTCCAGCACTCGCCGCGATATCGGGTCGTCTTCGGCGATCAGCAGGCGCACTTGCCGGCCTCCTTGTTCGCTGCCCCGGCCGTGTCGGCCAGGCGGGCCAGTTCCGTTTCCGCGCGGACGGCGGCGTCGCAGACGGCCGCCACGTCGCGCGCGGCGGCGGCGCGGTCGAGGGCCTCGCCGGCCTCGATGGCGGCCTCGGCGCCGCGGGCGGCGCCGGCCTGCTTCACCCCGCGCGCCACCTCGGCCAGCTTCTGCCAGTCCCGTCCGACCAGGGCCTCCTGCAGCCGCGCCGACAGCCCCTCCGGCGCGGGCTGAGGCGCTTCGGCGTCCTGCGCCGCGGGCCCGGCGGCACGAGGCGCCGTCTCGCCGGCCAGCACGCGGGCGATCTCCGCCTCCAGCGCCCGCGGCTGCACCGGTTTGGCCAGGCAGCCGTCCATCCCCGCCCGCAGGCACTGCGCGACCTCCTGCGACGCCGGACGGGCGGCCATGGCCACGATCGGCACCCGCCGCCCGCTGCCCTGCTCTTCCTGGCGGATGACGGCCGTCGCCTCCAGCCCGCCCAGCGCGGGCATCTGCAGGTCCATCAGCACCAGGTCGAAGCTCTGCCGGCGAAGCATCGCGACGGCGTCGGCGCCGTCGTCGGCCGTCGCCACCGCGTGCCCGCGCCGCTGGAGCATGTCGCGCAGGAGCCGCTGCCTGGTGCGGTTGTCCTCGGCCACCAGGACGCGCAGGGCGCCGGCGGGGCGGTCTGCCGGGCCGGACTCCGCCCCGCGGTCCGCCCGCACGACCGAAGCCCGCAGAACGCGCTCCAGGTCCTCCGCCAGCACCGGCTTGACCAGGTACGGCAGGTCCATCTCGACGCAGCGGGCGACCTGCCCTCGCCGTCCGGCCGAGGACAGCATCACGATCGTGCGGGCGCTCGCCGTTGCCGGCAGGCGGGCGAGACGCGCGACCAGATCGAAGTCCTCCATTTCCGGCAGCGAGCCGTCGATGAGGACGGCGCCGAACGGCTCGCCTCCGCTCATGGCGACCGCCAGCGTCTCCAGCTCGCCCGCCCCGCCGACGGCACACCAGCCGGCGCCCATCGCCGAAAGCAGCTCCGTCGGCAGGCCGCGCGAGCCGGCGTGGTCGTCGACGACCAGCACCGCCCCGCGCGAAGGCGTCTGCGGACCCGCCGGCTCCTCGACCCTTTCTTCGCCGTCCGTCGTCGGCTGAAGAACGGCCGTGAAGTGGAACGTGCTGCCGGCGCCGGGGGCGCTTTCCACCCAGATTCGCCCGCCCATCGCCTCGACGAGCCGGCGGGCGATGGGAAGGCCCAGCCCCGCCCCCTCGTGCCGCCCGCTCGTCGGGGCCGCGACCTGCTCGAAGGGCTCGAAGATCACCCGCTGCTTGTCGGTCGGAATGCCCACGCCCGTGTCGCGCACCGCCACGTGCAGGCAGACGCCCGCCGCGCCGCTGCTGTCGGGCCAGGCCGCCACCTCCACCGCGCCGGCGGCCGTGAACTTCACCGCGTTGCCCACCAGGTTCACCAGCACCTGCCGCAGGCGGTTGGGGTCGCCCACGAGCCGCCGCGGCACGCCGGGGGCGATGCGGCAGAGCATCTCCAGGCCCTTCTCCTCGGCCTGGATGCCCAGGACGCGCATGGGCTCGGCCAGGCAGGAGCGCACGTCGAAGTCCACCGGCTCCAGCGTCAGCTTTCCGGCCTGGATGCGCGAGAAGTCCAGCAGGTCGGTGAGGATCCGCACCAGCGAGCGGGCGGACTGGCGGACCATCTCCAGCCCCTCGCGCTGCTCGTCGGGCATCGCGCCTTCCAGGGCCAGGTCGACCATCCCCACGATGCCGTTGACCGGCGTGCGCAGCTCGTGGCTGACGTGGGCCAGCAGCTCGCCCTTGGCCTGGTCGGCCCGCTCGGCGCGGCGCCGGGCCTCCACCAGCTCCGTCACGTCCACCACGCTGATGACCGCCCCGACGTGCCGCCCGCCACCGCGAATCGGATGCGCCTTGACCACCGCGTGGGCGGTGCCGAAGCACCTCTGCACGCCGACCGCCCCCTGCGCCGCGTCGCGCCCGAACCGCTCCAGCAGCTCGCGCAGGGCGGCCGCGTCGTTCCATATCCCAAGCTCCCACGCCGGCCGCCCCGCAAGCTGCTCCGCTCGCCGCCCCACAAGCCCCGCCAGGCGCTCGTTGACGTCCATCACGCGGCCGGAGGCGTCCAGCAGCGCCACGCCCTCGTCGATAGCGGAGATGGCCGCGGCCGGACTGAGCCCCGGCAGCCCCGGCGCCGCGCCGCTCCCGCCGCGGCGTGCGCGGGCGCGACCGCGGTGCGGTGGCGAAGCGGGCAATGGACGTGCATTCGGAAGGCCGTCCTCCTGTGGCATCGTGTCACTTCTCATGGTTTGCGAGCGAGCCGCCGCCGGCTGCGACGGCGCAACCTGCGCCGCGGGGCACAGTCGCAGCCGGACCTGCCTGCCGGCGGCCGAACCGTGGGCTACATCGGCACGCTGACCGCTCCGCTTGACTAGCAACCGACCGCCTGGCCGGACGCGGCGGCCCCCGCGGCCCGCGGCGCGATCAGCTCCGCCCGTTGGCGAGGCGCACGACGCGGGCGAGGCGGTCGGCCAGGCCCTCGTCGATCAGCCGCCGCAGGCGGTCGATCCTGTAGAACACCTCCAGCATCAGCGTGCCGCGGTAGCCGACCTCGCGCAGGGCGGCCGCCACGGCGTCGGCGTCCAGCCGCCCGCAGGTGGGCATGTCGTGGTCGTCGCTGGCGCCGGAGTTGTCGGAGAAATGGACGTAGATGATGCGCCCGGCGCCGGCGCGGACGGCCGCGGGCACGTCGCCCGCCATCAGGGCGTGTCCGGTGTCGAGGCACATGCCGGTGTGCGAGGCGGCCGCGGCGTCCAGCACGCCGGCCAGCTCGGGCACGTCCCAGCCGATCGCGTGGTATCGCGGCAGGTTCTCGAAGGCGTAGCGGACCCCGGTCTGCCGCCCGTGCCGCCCCAGCTCGCAGACGGACTTGCGGAGCTGGTCCAGCCGCACCCGCCGCTCCCGGTCGCCGATGCCCTCGCGCCGCACCGTCGCGCAGTGCACGACGACCAGCGGCCCGCCGAGCTGGAGGGCCAGGTCGCCCTCGCGCCGGTAGACGTCCACGGCCGCCCGGCGGGCGGGCTCCTCCGGCGACGACGGGTCGTACTGCTCGCCGAACACGCCGTGCAGGCTGTCGCAGGGCAGGCCGCCGGCCGCGATGTAGTCGCGCATCTGCGCCAGCGAGACGTCGGCCTGCTGGTTGCGATAGACCTGCACCACGCTGCAGCCGAGCCGGCGCAGGCACGCCAGCCACTCGGCCGGCGGGAAGTCGGCGAAACCCACGGGCGCCACGGTGCCAAGCTGGACGGACATCGCTGCTGGTTGACCGGTTGACTGGTTGACTCGCTGCCGCTTCGCGCGCTCAGCCGGCGCCGAGGCGTTTGCGGAGGAAGCCGGCCCGGGCCTCGGCGCGCTGCTCGGGGGCCAGCTCCTTGCCCAGCGTCTTCTGCAGGTGTGCCGGCTGGGTCAGCAGGAACAGCTCGTTGACGGTCTGGAGGCCGACGTCGCGCAGGCGGTCGAGGTTCACGCCCAGGCGCACCAGCGACAGCAGGTACATGGTCTCCTCTGAGCTGATGAGCCGGGCGGCCCGCAGCACGGCCAGGGAGCGCTGGACCTTGTCGTCGACGGCGTTGGCGCGGCGCTGGAGCAGGCCGCTGCGCGCGGCCCGCTCGTATTCGACGAACTTCGGCACCATCTGCTCGATGAACTCCTCGACGATCTGCTCCTCGGTCCTGCCGAGGGTGGTCTGGTTGGAGATCTGGAAGAAATCGCCGGTGGCCTCGGTGCCCTCGCCGTACAGCCCGCGGATGGCCAGGTGCATGTCGTGGGCCGCGCGGAAGGCCTTCTCGATCTCGCCGGTCATCTTCAGCGCCGGCAGGTGCAGCATCACGCTGACCCGCAGGCCGGTGCCCACGTTGGTCGGGCAGGCGGTCAGGTAGCCGTAGCGGTCGTGGAAGGCGAAGTCCGCCCGCGCGGCCAGCAGGTCGTCGATCCGCTCGATCTCGGCCACGGCGTTGGTCAGGTCCAGGCCGCTGCGGAGGACCTGGATGCGCAGGTGGTCCTCCTCGTTGACCATGATGGAGGCGGTCTCGTCGACGGCGATGACGGCGCCGCGCGGCGTGTCGGCCTCCGCGTGGTGGCGCGAGATGAGGTGGCGCTCGACCAGCAGGCGGCGGTCCAGCTCGCTGGCGGCGGCCACGTCCACGTACAGCACCTGCGGGGCGATGCCCGCGGCCAGGATGTCCTTCCGCAGGCGCGCCTCCAGGTCGCGCTGCTGCTCGGCGGTGCAGCGGGTCAGGAAGGGCATGCCCGCCAGGTTCCGCGCCAGGCGGATGCGGGAGCTGATGACCACGTCGTGCATCGGCCCGACGCCCCGGAGCCACTCGCCGGCGCTGCGCGTGAAGTCGGCCAGCTTCATGACTCCTCCAGCTCCTTGATGCGGTCGCGCAGCCGGGCCGCCCGCTCGTAGTCCTCCTGCCCGACGGCGCTGCGGAGCTGCGCCCGGAGGCGCAGGATCGTGCCGTGCTTCTTGCGCCCGGCGGCGCCGGCGGGGGCCTTGCCGATGTGCTGCGTGGCGCCCTCCTGGGCGCGCTGGATGAGCGCCTCGAGCACCTGCCCGAACGCGTCGTAGTCGTTGGGGCAGCCCAGCAGCGCCTTCTGGCGGAACTCCGAGAACGTCAGCCCGCACACGTCGCATTTCACGTCGGTGCTCTGGCCCGGCGCGACGGTCTGCAGAATGAAGTCCTCCAGGAGCTGGCTGATCGGCAGGTTCGCCTTGACCGTGATCCCCTCCTGCGCCGCACAGTCCTCGCACAGGTGCTTCTCGATCTTCTGGCCGTCGGCAATCTCCGTCAGGTGGACGGTCGCGGGCTTGCCGCACTTGTCGCATTCCGACTTCATACGCTCACGCCACCATCCTAAAGGACGCTCGCCAGGGCAATCAAGACCGGCGAGTCACCGGATTGCGGATTGCGCCTCCCTGCCTGCCGCAGGCAGGAATTGCGGATTGCGGATTGCGGATTTGGGGAGCCGGGGCAGTAGGCGAGACCTGCCTTCTGCCGTGGCTCCGGAAATCCGCAATCCGCAATCCGCAATCCGCAATCGGGCGCCGCCCCGCGGCCCCGCGGCGCCGTCAGTCCAGCTCGCCCTCGGCGAGGTCGGCCGGCATCGCCGCCGGGCGCGAGCAGGTGCTCTTGAGCTTCACGTGCCGGCCCAGGCGCGAGGCGTCGCCCATCGCCAGCATCGCGTCCAGCACGTGGAAGGCCAGCTCCCCGCCCGCCCGCGCCGCCCGCCCCGTGCGCATGGCGACGGCCAGGTCGGCCGGACCCAACCCGCGCCAGTTGGCCGCGTACGGGTGGCTGAGCGGCAGATCGGTCCACTCCTTCTCGCCGCGCCGGCGTATGCGCACCGGCCCGCCGAAGCCGTTGGGGTCCGGCACGCTCAGCGTCGCCTCCGAGCCGAACACCTCGATCCGCGGCAGGCTGTGGGCCTTCACGTCGAAGCTCATGATCACCGTGCCCACCGCCCCGCAGGCGAAGTCGTACACCCCGGCCAGGTGCGTCGGCGTCTCCACGCGGATGACCTTGCCCGCCTTCGGCTGGCTGGTGATCGTCCGCGTGGGGAAGCTGGCCTGTGCCGAGCCGGTCACGCGCGCGATCGGCCCCAGCAGGTTCACCAGCGCCGTCAGGTAGTAGGGCCCCATGTCGAGCATCGGCCCGCCGCCCGCCTCGTAGTAGAACTCCGGGTCGGGGTGCCAGCTTTCGTGGCCGCCGCAGAGCATGAACGCCACGGCCGCCACGGGCTGACCGATCGCCCCGTCGTCGATCAGCTTGCGGCAGGTCTGCAGGCCGGCGCCCAGGAACGTGTCGGGCGCGCAGCCGACCAGGACGCCCTTCTTGGCGGCCGCCGCCAGCGTCCGCCGCCCCTCCTGGCGCGTCACGGCCAGGGGCTTCTCGGCGTAGACGCTCTTGCCGGCCCCGATCGCCGCCAGGTTCACCGGCCCGTGCGCCTTGGGCACCGTCAGGTTCACCACCAGCTCCACGTCGCCGTCGGCCAGCAGCTCCTCGACCGAGCAGGCCTTCGGCACGCCATGCTGCGCCGCTGCCGCCGCCGCACGCTCCGGCAGCAGGTCGGCGCAGGCGACGACCCGCGTGGCCGCCAGCCGCGCGGCGTTCTGGAAGTACACCCCGCTGATCTTGCCGCAGCCCACCACGCCGATCCGCACCGGTTCGATGGCCATCGTCGCGTTCTCCTCTGCCGGCCGTGCCGGCCGCGCTGAAAACGCGACAAGCTATCCTCCCCCGTCCCCCCACGCAACGCCCCGGCGAAGCTGGTGGGGCGCCGCATCGCGCGGCAGAGGCGGCTCCGGGGCGATAGAATTACGCGGACGATGCCCGGCCGGGCGGGCAGATCAAGCGAAAGGAGACCGACCATGACCACGCGGACCGCTCCCAGATCGCGCGGCACAACGACGAAGGGAGGTTCGCCCACCGACGACGGCAAGGCCGTGCTGGAGGCGTTCCGCCGGCCGGAGGAGGGCGCCGCGGCGGGCACGGTGGCCGAGGCGCCGTCCCGCGGGCCGCTGTCGCAGGAGATGCTGGCGAAGATGGACGCATGGTGGCGGGCGGCCAACTACCTGTCGGTGGGGCAGATATACCTCTACGACAACCCGCTGCTCCGCGAGCCGCTGACGAAGGAGCACATCAAGCCGCGGCTGCTGGGGCACTGGGGCACCACGCCGGGGCTGAACTTCATCTACGTGCACCTCAACCGGGCGATCAAGCAGCGCGACCTGAACGTGATCTACGTGACCGGCCCCGGCCACGGCGGCCCGGCCCTCGTCGCTAACACATACCTGGAGGGCACCTACAGCGAGCTGTACCCCTCCGTCTCGCAAGACGCCGAGGGGATGCGCCGGCTGTTCCGGCAGTTCTCGTTTCCCGGCGGGATTCCCAGCCACGTCGCGCCGGAGACGCCCGGCTCGATCCACGAGGGCGGTGAGCTGGGCTACAGCCTGGCCCACGCCTTCGGGGCGGCGTTCGACAACCCCGGCCTGATCGTCGCCTGCGTCGTCGGCGACGGCGAGGCCGAGACCGGCCCGCTGGCGACGAGCTGGCAGTGCAACAAGTTCCTCCACCCCGTCCGCGACGGCGCGGTCCTGCCCATCCTCCAGCTCAACGGCTACAAGATCGGCGGCCCGACGGTGCTCGCCCGCATCAGCCGCGAGGAGCTGGCCGACTTCTTCCGCGGCCTGGGCTACCGGCCCTACCTCGTCGAGGGCGACCAGCCGGAGGCGATGCACCAGCTCATGGCCGGCACGCTGGACGCCGTGCTGGACGAGATCGCCGACATCCGCGCCAAGGCCGCCAGGGCCAAGGAGGTCACGCGCCCGCGCTGGCCGATGATCATCCTGCGCAGCCCCAAGGGCTGGACCGGGCCGAAGGTCGTCGACGGCAAGAAGATCGAGGGCACGTTCCGCGCCCACCAGGTGCCCATGGGCGAGATGCACACCAACCCCCAGCACGTCAAGCTGCTGGAGAAGTGGATGAAGAGCTACCGCCCGGAGGAGCTGTTCGATTCGTCGGGCCGGCTGCGGGCCGACCTGGCCGAACTGGCCCCAAAGGGCGACCGCCGCATGGGCGCCAATCCCCACGCCAACGGCGGGCTGCTGCTGCGCGACCTGGTGATGCCGGACTTCCGTGACTACGCCGTCCAGGTGCCGCAGCCGGGCGCCGTCGACGGCGAGGCCACGCGCGTGCAGGGGCGGTTCATCCGCGACGTGATGAAGCACAACCCCAGCAACTTCCGCGTCTTCAGCCCCGACGAGACCGCCTCCAACCGCTGGACGGCGCTCTTCGAGGCCACCAACCGCGAGTCGATGGCCCTCGTCCGCGACGACGACGAGAACGTCGCCCACGACGGGCGCGTCATGGAAGTCCTCAGCGAGCACCTCTGCCAGGGCTGGCTGGAGGGCTACCTGCTCACGGGGCGGCACGGGTTCTTCTCGTGCTACGAGGCGTTCATCCACATCGTCGATTCGATGTTCAACCAGCACGCCAAGTGGCTGAAGGTCTGCGCCGAGATCGGCTGGCGCCGCCCGATCGCCTCGCTGAACTACCTGCTGACCAGCCACGTCTGGCGGCAGGACCACAACGGCTTCTCGCATCAGGACCCCGGCTTCATCGACCACGTGGTGAACAAGAAGGCCGGCATCATCCGCGTCTACCTGCCCCCCGACGCCAACACGCTGCTGAGCGTGACGGACCACTGCCTGCGCAGCCGCGACTACGTCAACGTCATCGTCGCCGGCAAGCAGCCCGGCCCGCAGTGGCTGGACATGGACGCCGCCGTCAAGCACTGCACCGCCGGGCTGGGCATCTGGGAATGGGCCAGCAACGACCGCGGCGGCGAGCCCGACGTGGTGATGGCCTGCTGCGGCGACGTGCCGACGATCGAGACGCTGGCGGCCGTGGATTTGCTCCACGACTGGCTGCCGGAGCTGAAGGTCCGCGTGATCAACATCGTGGACCTGATGACCCTGCAGCCCAAGGGCGAGCATCCGCACGGGCTGAGCGACCGCGACTTCGACGCGCTGTTCACCACGAACAAGCCGATCGTCTTCGCGTTCCACGGCTACCCGTGGCTGATCCACCGCCTGACGTACCGGCGGACGAACCACCACAACCTGCACGTGCGGGGCTACAAGGAGGAGGGCACCACCACCACGCCGTTCGACATGGTGGTGATGAACGACCTGGACCGCTTCCACCTCGTCGGCGACGTGGTGGACCGCGTCCCGCAGCTCGGCGCCCGCGCCGCCTACCTCAAGCAGCACCTGCGCGACCGGCTCATCGAGCACAAGCAGTACATCCGCCGCTACGGCCAGGACATGCCCCAGGTCCGCGAGTGGCGCTGGCGCCCCTCCGAGCCGGGAACGGACAAATGACGCGGAGGGGGCACGGGCCAGGCCTCGCCCGGGGAAACAGCCGAGGACGACGACGAGGACGAGGACGACAGGGACGAGACAAGCAGGAGAGGCACGAGCGCGAAGTCGGATGAGGGGGCGTGAGACGCCGCCTGCGGGGAGCTTCGGTTCGTCGTCGTGCCCGTCCTCGTCGTCGGTCGTTTCGTTGGCGCCCGCGAAGATTCCCGACGACAGTGGCGCGGCGGGCTTCCTGGCGCCGGCGCACGGGAATGGCGGATTTCCGGGGCGATCTCCGGCCGGGGGTGTCCGGAGCCGTCCGAGGCACCGTTTGTGGCTCTGGCGCTGGCCGGCCGTGCGCCGGCGCCGGCCGCGGGGCGCCGGCGAGGCGAGCCGGCGCGCCCAACGGCGCGCCGGCGAGGCGACCGGCAGCCGCGCAGGGCACCGGCATCCCGCCGGGACCCTCGTTTGGGCAAGGGGCCGGATTTTTCCGAGTTCGGCCAATAGGCTCACAAAGCTGGTGGATTGCCGGGCGAGAATCGCCGATCGCCAGTTGGACGCGCTGCAGCCCGTCCGAGGCCCGGTTCGTGCCTCCGGCGCGAGAAAAGCGGTAGTAAGCTGCCAGTTCCCAGTCCCCGGCCGGGGGTACAGCCCGCGAAGCGGCCGAGCGAAGCCACGGACGTGCGCCTCAGACGGCCGCTTCGCGGGCTGGGTCAACCGCACCGCCTCGTCCCACGGGCTGGCGCGTGTGGGTGCCGGCAAACGGCGGCTTCGCGGGCTGAGAACGGCTCGCGCGCCTTGGCGCCGATCTGCCCGCGACTCGCCCAGCCCGCTTCAGCGGGCTTTGTCCCGGCCGGGCCGCCTCCGGCGGCCTGAGGCCGGGGTTAGGCCGGGGCCTTGGCCCCGGCTGGGGCGACCGCCCCGCCCGCCCCTTGCCCCTCCCCCTGCCCGCCAGCCCTTTGGGCTGGCGGGCAGGGGGAGGGGCAAGGGGCGGAGATGGGTTGGGGCGCCGCGGTACCCCGGCCTGAAGGCCGGGTCTAATCCGCGGCGGGTGGCCGCAGGCCCCCCGGCCGCGGGCCAACCCCGCTGAAGCGGGGTGACGGGATTCATAGCGAGCATCCGCCGGAAGCAATGCCGGGAATGCGACCAAGGGCCGACGGCCCCCATACACGCCGCAGCGGAGAACGGAATGGCGCACGACATCCTGAACGAGGCGATCGAGGCCCAGACCGAACCTGCCGCGGCTACTTGCTTGCGCCTCGGATCGCCGCGAGCGATTCTGTTACCTTTGGCCATCCCTCGTGACCATCCCAGAACTCAGGATACGTCGCCCCGCCGAAAGCAGTCAGAGGAAGGAGAGGCCCGTGATGGTCACTGCTGCCCCGACAAGGACGAGCCACAGCAGCAGGGCGATGATCAGGAAGTAGTAAGGCCAGACGCGCGGCGGTGGCTGTGCCTGTCTGCCGCGGGCCGTCGTCGCCAGCACCAAGGCGGCGAGCGTGGAGACGAAGCAGGCGAGGTAGGACACGCACCAGGCCGCAAACATCGGCGGGCGGAACATCAAGACCACCCCTGCTACCGCAAGTGCCACGCAAACCGCACCGGCGACCAGACCGACAACGTGAACGACGTGCAGGATCGCGTGGATGCGATCCCGACCGGATCTTGGCGCCGCAACGGTGGCCATGACATTAGACTAGTCGTTCCGCCGGGCAGACGCGAGCCCTTCAGCCAGCCAAGTCGCCGCCGCATAATCGTTCCACTGGCAGAACTTGCGCCGTGGGGGTATCGTAAAACCATCCGAAATGGCAGCCGGGAGGGCATCTCGCCCTGCCGCGGCGGAGAACGGAATGGCGCACGGCATCCTGAACGAGTCGATCGAGGCCCAGACCGGACGCGCCGCGGCCTACATCGTCGGCATCCTCATGGGCGGCGTGCTGGTGGTCAACTCCTACGTGGCCGCGTGGGTCTTCCACGACGGCTTCTACAGCGACCTGCTGGCCCTGGCCGGGGCGCTGGTGCTGGGCATCCCCATCCTCGTCCACGCCGCCCGCGAGGCCCTCCACGGGCACATGCACATGGACGAGCTGGTGGCGCTGGCGGTGGTGGCGGCCCTGGCGTCGCAGGACTACAAGGCGGCCGGGGCCGTCGCGTTCTTCCTGCTGCTGAGCAACCTCATCGAGCGGCGGACGGCGCTGGGCGCGCGGGCGAGCATCGAGGCGCTGGTGCGGATCTCGCCCAAGAAGGCCCACCGCCTCACGGCGGCCGGGGCCGAGGAGCTGGTCGAGCCCGGCGAGCTGGCGCCCGGCGACGTGGTGCGCGTCCGCCCGGGCGACAACATCCCCGCCGACGGCGTGGTGGTGGCCGGGGCGACCAGCGTCAACCAGGCCCACGTCACCGGCGAGTCGCTGCCGGTGGACAAGGCCGCCGGCGAGGAGGTGTTCAGCGGCACGAGCAACCTGGCCGGCGCCATCGACGTGCGCGTCACGCGGGCCGGCGAGGACACCACGCTGGGCAAGGTCCGCAAGCTCATCCTCCAGGCCGAACGCACGCGCATCCCCATCATGCGCCTCATCGACCGCTACGCCTCGTGGTACACCCCGACGATCCTGATGCTGGCCGCCAGCGTGCTGCTGCTGACCGGCGAGATGACGCGGGCGGTGACGATGCTGGTGGTCGCCTGCCCGTGCGCCTTGATCCTGGCCGTGCCGACGGCGATGGTGGCGGCGCTGTCGTGCGCGGCGCGGCTGGGCATCCTGGTCAAGGACGTCTCGACGATCGAGCAGGCCGGCGAGCTCACCGCGTTCGTGTTCGACAAGACCGGCACGCTGACCACCGGCGAGCTGGCGGTGACGCGCCTGACGCCGGCGCCGGGCGTGGACGGGGCGGACCTGCTGGCCGCCGCCGCCGCCGCCGAGCACCGCTCCCGCCACCCCGTCGCCAGGGCCGTCGTCGCCGTCGCCGAACGCGCCCGCGTGGCGCTGGCCGAGCCGGGCGACTTCGAGGAGCTTTCCGGCCGCGGCGTCCGCGCCCGCATCGGCGGCCAGAACGTGCTGGTCGGGCGCAAGAGCTGGCTGGGCGAGCAGGGCGTGGACATGAGCCCGATGGCCGGCGAGCAGTTCGCCGAGCCGGAGGGGCTCAGCACGCTGTACGTCGCCCGCGGCGGCAAGCTGCTGGGCTGGATCGGCCTGGAGGACCGCACGCGGCAGGAGGCGCGCGAGGCGATGGAGGACCTTCGCGGCCTGGGCCTCCGCGAGCTGGTGATGGTCACCGGCGACCGCTGGTCGGTGGCGCGGCGGGTCGCACGCGACATGGGCTGCACCGAGGTGCAGGCGGAGGTCCTTCCGGCCGACAAGCTCGAGCTGGTCGCGGCGCTGAAGGACCGCGGGCACAGGGTCGCCGTCGTGGGCGACGGGGTCAACGACGCTCCGGCCCTGGCGGCCGGCGACCTGTCCATCGCCATGGGCGCCGCCGGCAGCGACGTGGCGGTCAACTCCGCCACCATCGCGCTGATGAACAACGACCTGCGGCGGCTGCCGTTCTTCCTGCGCCTCAGCCGCAGGGCCAAGACCGTCGTCCACCAGAACCTGCTGTTCGGGGTGGTCTTCATCGCGCTGCTGGAGGTGCTGGCGGCGCTGGGGTGGATCAGCCCGGTGGCCGGGGCGGTGCTGCACGTGGCGGCGGCGACGGGGGTGATCTTCAACAGCGCCCGGCTGGTGCGGTTCGGCGAGGAGCAGCACGCCGCGCCGAGCGACCAGCCGCCGCGCGAGGTGCGTGCCGAGGCCGTGCCGGCGTGAAGAAGGCAACCGCGGAGAGCGCCGAGGGCGCAGAGATTGAGAACGACAGGAAAGACAGTAGTGCCCGCCGGGGCGCTGCCCCCTGCAAGTATTCTCTCGGCGTCCTCCGCGTCCTCCGCGGTTAAGTGATCTTGCGTTTTCGAACGAGGCCGAAGTCGAAATGACGGCGTGTTTTTGGCAGAGCCAGGACCAGCAGCAGCCCGCCCGCCAGTGCGGCGGCGGCGAAGGCCAGCACGGGGCGGCCCACCGCCCCGGCCGGGGCGCCCTGCGCGGCGCCGAGAAGCCAGGCGCCCGCGGCGGCCAGGGCGCCGACGGCCAGGGCGGCGGCGCCCCAGTAGCTCCAGCGCTTTCCGTGCGCGAATCCGCCGGCGAGGAACCATCCCGCCGCCGCGGCGGCCAGCAGTCCCGCCGCCAGGGCCACCTTGCCGGGCGCCAGGAACCCGCCCAGCGACGGCAGGGCCAGTGCGACCAGTCCGGCGGCGACGGCGGCCGCCCGCAGCGACCAGGCCGCCACGCCCACCAGCGCGGGCATGGCCGCGGAGGCCGCCGAGGCCTCGAGCTGCCGCGTCTGGAAGAGCGCCACGCCCACGCCGAGTGCTCCGGCGGTGTACAGCAGACCGTACAGCCAGCTCCAGCCGACCACCGCCAGCGACAGGCTGCGCACCGTCAGGTCGTCCTGGGGGTAGAACTGGGTGAAGTTGGGCACGGCCCAGCCGAGCAGCCGGACCACCAGCACCTCGCGTCCCCAGCGGGCGAAGATCAGCGGGTGGGCCGAGCCCAGCAGAAACACCCCCGCGCAGACCAGCAGCGTCATGGTCGCCCCGAGGCGGGTGCTGACGGCGATGGCCAGGGCCGACAGGATCATCAGCGCCAGCAGCATCATGGCCAGCTCCAGCAGCAGTTGCCCGCTGACGCCGGAGGCGAAGGGCACGACGTGCCAGCCCTTTCCGACGAAGCCGATGGCGGCGGCGGCGGCGGTCATGAAGCCCATCGCCGCCCACACGCCGGTGGAGGCGAACGGCCAGCCGAACGCCAGGTTGCCCAGCAGCGAGAAGGCGACGGCCAGCACGAAGGCCGAGCCGCCCAGGACGATGACGGGCCAGTCGGCCTTGTCCCAGGCGGCGGGCATGACGTGGTGGCGGACGGTCATCAGGAACACCAGGGCCGACAGGTAGTAGGCGACGGCGACGGCACCGAGCACGCCGGCGAACTTGCCGACCACGAACGCCGAGCGCGAGACGGGCTTGGCCAGGACGACCAGGGCGGTCTTGTCGTCCAGCTCGCGGCGCAGGACGGCCGAGGCGCTGAACGCCGCCACCAGCAGCCCCGCCACGCGGAGCGTGCCCAGGCCCAGGTCCTCCAGCATCTGCTGGTCGGTCTGGTGGTAGTCGGTCGAGACGGTCCAGCCGGCCAGGGGCAGCGTGAAGATGAGCATTCCGAAGGTCAGCAGGACCAGCACGATGTAGATGGGCTGGCGGATGGTCTGGACGAAGGTGGTCTTGGCGATGGCGCCGGCCTTCCAGGCGACCGCGGCGGCCAGGGCGGCGGTGGCCGCGACGGCGGCCAGGAGAAGCGCCGCCCCGCCGGTCGGCGCCGCATCTGCCAGGATGCCAGTGGGACTCATCATGCCGGACCGTGCACCGCCCGCCGACGGCGGGCGTCTTTCCTACGCACGCGGCGGCCCCGCGGTTGGGCCGGAGCGCGGGATTGTACGAACCATCGCCCCGCGGGGGCAATACGAAGGGCTGTCGGAACAGAGCGGCCGGCCTCGAGCGGGCGGGCGAGCAGTTGGAGAACCACGGCATGAAGGCCCAGCGGCGCGGCAGAAACACGGCACTGGCCGGGGCGTGCGTCGAGGGCGTCTGCGCCCTGGCCATGCTGGCGCTGGCGAGCTGGACGGGGGCCGAGTCGGCCCGGTCGGCGGCGTACTTCCTGGCCGGCGGGACGGCGCTGTGGCTGGTGGCCGCACTGCTGCTGTACTGCCGCCAGCTCGAGGCGCAGGAGGCCGTCGAGCTGGCCGAGCTGGCCGGACAGCAGGGCGAGGGGTCCATCTTCGCGCAGAGCGCCGAGTCGGCCGCGCGCCCCGCCGCGGCGCGCCGCCGCTTCGTCGATCGCCGGGTCGTGCCGGTCTTCGCGCTGGTCTGGGCGCTGTACCTGGCCGGCACGTCGCTGCTGATGCTGCGGTCGCTGGAGGCCCTGCGCGGCGGGACGTTGCCGCCCATCGGCGGCATCGGCGCGGGGGCCATGCTGACCGTGCTGATCGGCTTCGTGGCGTTCCTGTTCAGCCGCTACGCCACGGGGATGAGCGCCGCGGCGGAATGGCGTCCGCTGCGGGCGGGCGCGGCGTGGCTGCTGGCGGGCGCGGCGGGCATCGGCGCCGCCGCCGTCGCCCTGGGCGCCGCGGCGTGGGGCCACAGGTCCGTCGACCTGGCGGCCGCCTACGTGCTGCCGGCGGCGCAGATGGTCCTGGCCGTCGAGGCGCTGGTCAGCGTGGTGCTCGACGTCTACCGCCCGCGCGTGCCGGGGCAGGAGGACCGGCTGAGCTTCGACAGCCGGCTGCTGGGCCTGCTGGCCGAGCCGGGCCGCGCCGGCCACTCCATCGCCGAGACGCTCAACTACCAGTTCGGCTTCCAGGTCTCGCGGTCGTGGTTCTACCGGCTGGTCAGCAAGGCGGCCGTGCCCCTGGCGGCGTTCGGCGTGGCGGTGCTGGTGGCGATGTCCTCGCTGGTGATCGTCCACCAGGGCAGCCGCTGCGTGGTGCTGCGGTGGGGCCGGCGCAACGACGCGGCCCTGCTGGGGCCGGGCCTGCACGTCAAGTGGCCCTGGCCGGTGGAGACGGCCGAACAGTTCGACGTCGGGGAGCTGCGCGAGGCGATGCTGGGCGTGGGCGAGCAGCGCGAGCCGGTGGTGGTCAACGGGCGGGAGATACAGCTCTGGACGATGTCGCACGGGCGCTACCAGGAGCTGGACTTCGTGGTGGCGATTCCCTCGCACGGTGCGGGGGCCGCGGCGCCTGACGGCGCGGCGCAGGGCGCCGACCCCAACGCCGGCGCCGCCGGCGGCGGCGAGGAGGCGGCCAAGCCCCCGCCGGTGAACCTCATCAAGCTGGTGGTGTCGGTGCAGTACCAGGTCGCCGACGTGGACAAGTTCGGCTACCGCTTCACCGACGCGGCGAAGCTGCTGGAGTGCGCCGCCTGCCGCGAGATGGTCCGCTACTGCGCCAGCGCCACGCTGGCCGACGAGATCCCCGGCGCAGCCGCCGACCGCCCGCAGGCGATCATGACCAGCGGCTGGGCCAAGGCCGCCGCCGCCCTCGGCCAGCGCATCGGCCGCGCCGTCGGGCCCGATGGCCTGGACCTGGGCGTCCAGATCGTCCGCGTGACGATCACGGCCGTCCACCCGCCGCCCGAGGCGGCGCCGGCGTTCGAGGAGGTCCTGGCGGCCGAGCGGGCGCGCGACCAGCTCCGCTACGAGGCGACGGGCGAGGCCGACCGCACGCTGAGCGCCGTGGCGGGCGAGCCCGTCGGCGCGCTGGAGCTGGCGACGGCGATCAAGGAGCTGGAGGCGCTGGAGAACCTGTCGGGCCTGGCATCCGACGCGGCGGCGTTCGCGCGCGACCGCGACGGCTACGTCCGCAGCCTGGAAGAGAGCCTGCGGATGCTGCGCGACGAGATGCGCCGCGAGGCGCTGCTGGGCCGGCCCGAGGCGAGCGGCGGGGGCAAGGCGCACCTGGCGGCCGAGTGCCGGCGCCAGATCGCCTTCCTGCGGAAGCTGTCGGGTCCGGCCGACGCGGCGCTGCGGGCGGAGCTGGACCGCGCGCGGCGCCGGGCGGACGAACTGCTGGCGCGGGCGTCGGGGGCCCCGGCGGCGGAGCTGGCCGCCGCGGCCGCCTACCGCTGGGGCAGGGAGATGGACGAGCGGGCGCGGGCGGAAGGCTTCCAGAAGGAGCTGCTGGCATGGCAGGCCAGCCCGCACCTGTATCGCCTCGACCGCTGGCTGGAGGTGTGGGACGAGGCCCTGCCGAAGATGCGAAAGTACGTCCTCGGCGTGGACCGCAGGAAAGTCGAGCTGTGGCTGAACTGGGAGCAGGGACCAGGCGGGCGGATGGAAGGCGCGTTCGAGTCGGCCGAGCCGAAGTAGCGCCCGGCGGCTCTGAGGTGAACGAGACATGAGAAAGCGATTCGGACTGAGCGCGACGCTGGTGCTGGCGGGCGTCGTGGTGCTGGTGCTGCTGGCGTGGATGTTCACCTTCCAGGTGAAGTTCACCGAGTACGCCATCGTGCGGACGTTCGGGCGGACAACGGCCGTGCTCGACGGGCGAACCGACGCCGGGCTGCACTTCCTGGTGCCGTTCGTGCAGCGGGTGGTGCACTACGACGCGCGGACGTTCGTCAGCGAGGACCCCATGCACGAGCTGACCACGCACGACAAGCAGAACGTGATCGTCTCGACGTTCTGCGCCTGGCGGATCAAGGACCCCAACGTCTTCCAGACGCAGGTCCGCAGCGAGGCGGACGCCTGGGACAAGCTCCGCGCCAAGCTGCGCAGCGCCAAGAGCGCCGTGATCGGCAAGGTCAGCATGTCCGAGCTGGTCAACACCGACCCGCGCGAGATGAAGATCCCGCAGATCGAGCAGGAAGTGCTCGACATCGTGCGGCGCGAGGCCCTGGCCGACTACGGCGTGGAAGTGTCGCTGGTGGGCATCCGCAGCCTGTCGCTGCCGGAGACCGTCTCCAGCCGCGTCATCGACGCGATGAAGCAGGAGCGCCAGGAGGCGGCGCGGACCTACAAGGCCGCCGCCGAGGCCGAGGCGCAGGCCATCCGCGAGCGGGCGCGGGCCGCCAGCGAGCAGGTTCTGGCCTTCGCGCGGCGCAAGGCGGGCGAGATCCGCGCCCAGGGCGACCGGGCGGCCTCGGCCTGGTACGCCCAATTCGAGACCAACCCCCAGTTCGCCGCCTACCTGCGGACGCTGGAGGCGCTGAAGAAAGAACTCAGCGGGCGGGCGGTGTTCCTGCTGGACGGCTCGGAAGGCACCGGCGTGGAGTACTTCCGCGACGGGCCGCCGAAACCCACGACGCGGCCGGCGAAACCGTAGGCGCCTGCGGGAACGGCGCACGGTTCGCGGGATATCCCGCCGATTCGTCCCGACGCACGTCGGGACTCATCAGCGGGCATTGAGAAGAGACAGATGAGCGATCAGGAGCACGATCACGAGCATGAGCACGACGGGGCGTGCTGTCACGGCGCCGGCGGCGAGGCGGGCCCGCCGCCGCGCGACCCGGCCGCCGCCAGCCTCGCCGCCGCCCTGCGCACCAGCTTCGTCCTGCTCGGCGTGGCGATGGTCGCCGCCGTCCTTGCGTTCCTCCAGACCGGCCTGGTCTCCGTCGCGCCGGGCCAGATGGCCATCCGCACCATGTTCGGCAGGGTCGTCGGCACGACGCGCAGCGGCTTGGCGATCAACCTGCCCCGCCCCATCGGGCGGATCGACCTGGTGCCCGTGGGCGAGCGGACGGTGCAGGTGGGCGACTTCTGGATGTTCGAGAAGCCCGAAGACCGCCTCAAGAGCCTCGACAAGCGCGAGGTGCCGCGCGGGGGCCTGCGCCCAGGCTGGGACGGCGCGCTGCTCACCGGCGACCGGAACCTGCTGCACGTGCGGCTGGACTGCACCTACCGTATCGGGCGGTCGGGCAGCTCGCTGGAGGCCGACGAGCCCGTGCTGCTGTACTGGCGCAACGTGCCGCGCTCGCCCGACGGGGCAATGCCCGATCCCAACGAGCTGATGCGCTCGGCGCTGGCGACGGCGGCGCTGCGGGCGGCCGCCACGAGAACCGCCGACGCCCTCCAGCGCGAGCCGAAAGGCCTGGAGCAGGCCGTGCTCCGCCTGGCGCAGGAGCGCCTCGACGAGCTGGCGGCCGGCATCGTCCTGCGGACGGTGAAGGTGGTGGCCTCGACCTGGCCGCTGCGGACGCGGGCGGACTACTTGCAGGCCACGGCCGCCAGCAGCGAGGCCGAGAAGCTGCGCAACACGGCCGTCGGCGAGGCGCGGCGGCGTCTGGAGGCCGCGGCAGGACCGGCATACGTCAAGCTCGTCGGCAGCGGCGACGACGTGATCGCCGGGCGCGGCGGGGCCGGCGGCGGCGAGCCCAACGCCGACTACGACCTGATCGGGCGCTACGACGCGGCGGTGCGGCGCGGCGACGCCCCCGCGGCCGCGACGCTGCTGGAACGTATCGACAACGTCCTGGTCAGCGGCTCGACGGTGGGCGAGGCCAGCCGCATCATCGCCGAGGCGCAGGGCTACCGCACCGCCGCCGTGGAGGTCGTCAAGCAGCGCGTGCGGCGGTTCCAGGAGCTTCTGCCGGCCTACGAGAAGGCCCCCGACTTCGTCACGCGCCGCCTGTGGGCCGAGGCGCGGGAAGAAATCCTCAGCTCCCCGCAAGCCGAGAAGCACTACATCCCCCCCGGCGACGGCAAGACGGTCTTGCGGATCGACCGCGACCCGGAGATCGTCCGCCAGATTCGCCGGGCCATGCTGGAGAAACCCAAGGACTCCGCTACCGACGAACCGAAACCGTGAAGCCGTCTCTCCGAAGCGCAAGGCCTGGTCACTTCAGTGATCCAGGTTCCCATTGAACCAAGGTCGCCACACGCCATGGTCGAACACGCCGACAACGTCGTCCTCACGCGAAAGCTGACGAAGGTGTTCCGCGACTTCTGGCTGCGGGAGAAGGTGACGGCCGTGGCCGACCTGGACCTGGCCATTCACCCGCGCGAGGTGTTCGGCCTGCTGGGCCCGAACGGTTCGGGCAAGAGCACGACGCTGAAGCTGGTGCTGGGCCTGCTGTTCCCGACGCGCGGGGCGGTGTGGGTGTTCGGGCGGCGCCCCACCGACGTGGCGACCAAGGCGCGGATCGGCTTCCTGCCGGAGGACAGCCACCTGTACCCGTT
>Ga0172364_10000856_pt1 | contig 22592 bp, 18 predicted proteins | sample LakKivSesite10cm_FD_114545 | JGI IMG/M metagenome (GOLD analysis project Ga0172364, IMG submission 114545) | Sediment microbial communities from Lake Kivu, Rwanda - Sediment site 10cm | ecosystem: Environmental > Aquatic > Freshwater > Lake > Sediment | place: Rwanda: Western Province, Lake... | reverse complement strand
TCCGGCGAAAAGTATGATAAGTGCAATACCTGTGACTGAGATGGTCACCCCAATAGGCGGGCGGTATATCCCCACCGGCACACCCACCGCAAATAAAAGCCACGCAAATGGGTCAAATAAGGCGTCCAAGAAACGCCGTCTCAAAAGAAGGTCAAAAAACTTTAATAGCACACCCCAGAACAGCTGAACATATCCAACCCCAAGCGCCGCTAAAAGAAAATACATGATGTGCTTCCCAAGCGGGTAAATGAACTGCAATTTCAACAAAACCTGCTTCAACCAGAGATGCGAGGAAGGCAATGGCTTATCAGAGGTGTCAGTGAAGAGATTGCCAAGCCAGCTGCCGGTTATGGCGCCAAAGATTATGGCAGAAATCGCTGAAATAAAAAGCATGGTCAAAAATTTTTTCACACCCGGCGCCAGCTTTAACTTCCACATCATCCAGCCGGTCAAAAGCGCTAAGGCAATACCATATCCTGCATCACCGAGGCAAAATCCAAATCCGATAAAAAAGAACACCGCCATGCTTAGAGTCGGGTCGGGTTCACCATAATTGGGATTCCCGTAAATCCCGAGCACTGATTCGTATGGTCTGACAAGGGGGGGATTTTTCAGGATGATAGGGACATCTTCACCCTCCTTTGGTTCGTAAGTGCTGACATCCACCTCCCGGGCAACCTCCCTGAGCGCCTTTTCAACGCTGGCAATCCTTTTCTCAGGAATCCAGCCCTTAATAAGAAACGTGGCGCGCGTCTCGCCACAGAATTCCTGCGCCTTCTTTCGGAGAAGGGCATTATCCAGATTATTAGCCACAACCTTGAGGCGCAGTATTTTATCCCGCATGTCTCTTAAGTGTTCTTCAATCTTCCGGGTTTCCTCAAGAATGGCGGCAATCTTCTTATCAAGCTCCGCAATGAGCTGCACAGGAGTCATGTCCACACAGGGCAACACCGCCGGATGGACATCGAAATCCTGAATGATTTTATCCGCAATCGCCTGAGAGTCCCTGTGATACATGACGATAATGTATTTATTCTTCTTCGACTCACTGACCTTAGCAGTCCAGAGTTCGTCGATTGCCTCCGCCGCCGCCTTCTGGAATGGCTCAACACTGGTCACCGCAACTGAAAGGGCGCGGATGATGACATGATTGGTTCGGCAGAAATAACTCAAAGGGACTGGCATATCAGCCCAGGGAAGGAGATTTTCGCGACGGGTGAGATGGGTCAAACGCTTTGCATGAAGATTTTTAACCTGCCCCTCAATATTATTAAGTTCCAAAATAAACTCTTCAAAATTAAACTCACTCAAGATTTTTTCCGCCTCTTCAGCCGTCACATTGTCCGGTCCCTTTTTCAGCAATTCATAACCGGTGCGTTCCGGTATATAATTGTTCAGGAAGCGGATAGAGGAAACAACGGATTCATAGGCTTTTTCAATATGTCGCCTCTCCGGGATATTCTGCCGTTTTATACGACCCCAGTCAAAGGCATCCTCTTCAGCACGCCCCGACTCACCCCCAAGGAAGATATCCACAATCTGAACAACGCCGAGACTCTGAAGAGTGGCAAGTATGGACTCGCGGTGCTCCAGAGGGGCAATGACAAACATCTTTTTGATTTTCTCTACAGTCATTTTTCAGTTATCGATGGATTTATAAGTGATTGCACAATGAACGACACGGCAGAGGGGACATTTTTCTGCCCCAATGCTATAAGCGATTGAATCTCCTCATTTGTCCGCTGGTGTATGCTATCAATCTCTGCCGATGTTTCTTCCTCAATCAGTTTCTTCCGCTCAGCAATAATCTTCCCGGCTTCCTTGCGGGCGGATTCAAGCATCTCCTTCACCTTCTGATGCACCTCAGAGAGGAGACGCTCCTTCTCCTTTTGCGCATTCTCAATAGTGGACTTTGCCCCATCCTCCGCGCCCAGAACCCGTTCAATCTTTTCCTTTATGTCCTCCACACAATCACCCATTCAACCACAAAATAATTTCTCCAAACAAATAGAAAAAACAGCTATTTTAAAACAGAAACAAGGAAAAGGTCTTTTTGGCAAAAGTAAAGAAAAAAATACCCTCACATGACAATGTATATTTTCGCAAAAGAACCCATCTCGTTCAAAAGAATCTGCAATTTCGTAAAAAAATTGTGGACAAGTCCCAGATTTCTCATGAATGTTCTTTTGTTTTTACATTTCACCGAAGACTCTTTGCAAGTTGCTTTTTTGTCAACTGGCATCTTCGACATCTTTAAGGGAGCGTGACTCTCATGAGCAGTGGAAAAACCAAACAAGAGCCGGAGGAGCGTCAGAAACCGGCGGCGGAGGGAAAATCTCAGGAGAAAGAATCTCAACCATCCCAACCGCAGGAAAATCTTTATAAAAGGGAATTGGAACGTTACCGCGCCCACCTCCAGCGAGGATTTGAGCCGGCTTATAAAATCTACGGATTCACCCTGTTTCACTCACTTCTTCCCGAGGAAAAGATGGAAATCTTCCAGCAACTCGGTTTTGAGCCTAAAAATCCTGAGGATTTCTTTAACCTGGGGTGCATCGCCGCCAAAAAGGAGGATTATGCCAAGGCATGTGAGCATTTCCGGAAAACAATTGAGCTGGCTGAAGACTTTGAACAGGCGTATTACAACCTTGCCATCTGCCTCGAACATCTGGATATGCTAAAGGATGCTATCGAGAATTGGCAAATCTATTACACATTCCTTAATGAGGATTCCTCCGAGGCGCTCATGATAACCAAACATATTGAAGAATTAAAGGAGTCCACACCGGTCAAGGGCTCAAAAAAATAACACCCGTTTCGACAAGGCTCTATGACATGGATTAATATAAATTGGCAGGGATTATAACCGGATGTTGATGCCGTTCTCAATTAAAGGTCCTGTGCCCGTTCACATGTGCCTTGATACCTGTTGGTCTGGTTGATGATATGAGAATATGGAAACAAAAAACATATCATCCATGCCGGGGCTTCTCTCTCCTTCTCCTGATGGTCACGCTCTGGTGGGTTAATGCACTAAATCTGTGTGCAAATAATCTCTCAAGTCTGACATGGCAATCCCTGCCCGATTCATTCCTCCTCACCATTACAACAGACACATCCATTCGCTACACCGTGGTCGACCGCCTGGATAAGGATGGCTGTTTTTTCATTGATATACTCAATATCGCCCAAACCTACGAAAACCGCTCCTATCAGCCTGAAGACCCCAGAATAAACAAGATTGATATCCAGTCCAATCCTGAAGCAAAGACTATTCGTCTTACATTCTTCCCCAAACCGGGGACCCGATGGTCTGTGGAGCCCGGTGAAAGACCTATAAACCTCAAGGTTCAGCTGAGGCAGGAAAAGCCAGTTCCCGACACCAGATTGGAAATAAAATCGCCGGTCGCCACCCCGAACACGAACACTATTGCAACACCTGTTATCCTATCAGGTACGCCAGCCACTCCCCCGCCTGCACCACCCACGTCACCTGCTCCGCCGGCAAGGACAGAATCCGAGTTGAAAGGGCGAAAACTTGTGATTATAGATCCCGGTCACGGGGGATATAACAAAGGCGCCCGGTGCGCCAGAAAAATAAATGGGACTTACTACTATGAAAAAGACCTTGTTCTAAATATTGCCCAAAAACTCCAGTTCCTGATAGAAAAAAGTCCAAACCTGACCGCCGTCATGACACGCGAGAAGGATGAGTATGTTTCACTTATTGACAGGGTGGATATTGCCCAGAAGAAGGAAGGAGCCCTCTTTATCAGCATTCACTTGAACGATGCGCCTCAATCTTCCACAGCAAGGGGGATTGAGATATATCACTGGGCTGAAACGGGCGCCAATGATGCGGCACTAAGATATCTGGAAAAACTTGAAAACGACCAGGACCTCCCAAAAGTGTCCGATGCACAGGACCAGCATCTGAAACAAATTCTCAAAGGTATGTTAAAAGATGCCTTAGAGGAGGAAAAGATTTCAAGCGAACGCGTATGCGAAGCCATGTGGCAGTCGTTTCAAACCAACCCCTATTTCCGAACGTACCATCGCACACCTCCCATCAAGTCGGCACACTTCACGGTCCTTGCCAACTATGCCATGCCCGCAATCTTAATTGAGGTGGGATTCCTTTCCAATACGAAAGAGGCACAATACCTTGTAACCGAGTCCTTTCAGTGGACAACCGCCCGACTCATTCATAATGGAATACAGAATTATTTTGCCCGGGAAAACCCTGAGTTTAAACCGGTATTTTTGAAGTAATGAAACATGAAACCGAAAAAGTCAAACGGGAAGAAAAAAGGGGTAATCAGCCGTCACAAGGCAAGAGAGCTCGCACTCCAGCTCCTTTACGCAGTTGAGATTACGGGGAATTCTCTGCAGGAAATTAAAAAAGGGTATAAACATCTCGAAACTGACCCTGAATTTGCTCCCAAGATTGCCATGAATGAATTTACTCTGAAACTTCTCAATATCGTCCTGACCCACAAAGATGAGCAAGATGAGTTGCTAAAACGGGTCATCATGCACTGGCGGCTTGAGAGACTTACCTGCATTGAAAGGAATTTACTTCGCCTTGCCACTGCCGAAATATTACATTTCGAGGACATCCCACCCAAGGTAACCATCAACGAATATATCGAAATTGCAAAAGATTATGGCGATAATGAATCACCCTCATTCATCAATGGCATCCTTGACAGGGTGGCGCGGGAAAGCCGGAAATTATTGAATAATTGAATTAATTACTGGTGCGGGCAGGGGGACTTGAACCCCCATGGGTTTCCCCAATGGCTCCTAAGGCCATCGCGTCTGCCATTCCGCCACACCCGCACTTATTCAACGCAAAAACCCTCGTCCTCCCGGGGAAATACAATTTTTTTCAATCCACAACCCAAATATCAAATTAAATAGAATTTTCACTGATTTTCAATGTGTCAATATTTTTTTTCTTGAAATTGTAACCCTTTCAAATCTATTATCTTAGGTCAAAATAGAGAAATACTGACAATAAATAAATTTCTCATCTTGTTAAATAATGAAAAGTTTGGTAATTGGAAATTTTTGCCTTTCACGTGGGTAAATGCGGAATGAAATAGAGGCACCTGACTATGAACTTCCTCCACCCGATATTTCTTGAATTCTCGCACCAGGTGGGCTCCCGTATTGACATTGGGCGCCTGTTGCCGGTTGACCCGGATAAGGAGGACCCCGAATTGCTCCTTGAGATGTTTTCGGAGCCCCCACGATACGCCGAGCGCATCGCCCCTGTGAGCACGCGCATCGGGCAGGAACTCATCCGGGGGAAAAACTGGACAGAACTCATGGTCAAATGCTACCGCATTTACACCCGCATCTTATCCCATATCACCGCTTATGTGTCCCAGACCCTGGAAGACTCCTTCCTTGAAAAAGGCATGGTGCCGCTCCTTGCAATCGGCATTGACCCCGACACCCTTCACCGCATCATAGAACTTGATTATGAACTCAACGAAAACACGTATGGAAAACTGATGGAACTTTACTCTACCGGTGTCATTGCCCCATGTGTCACCACACCTTTTCATTCAATCCTCCCCATGCTGAAGCATGAGTTTGACATCCGACTTCTTACACGCATCGGATTCCTCTTTTACTGGCCAATCCTCAAGTCATATTATGAATATATCTGGGATGTACACAAAGAAAAGCCATTTGTCGTAAGCGTCTGGCTCCCCGAAGGTGGTTATAGCGTAAGGGTGCTTGAAATCCTCCATGAGGAATTTGTTGCAAAATGCAAGGAGGACGATATAAAAGACCACCACCTTATCCTCCTTCTGGACAATGCCCAGACAGATGAGAAAGACAACGATATTCTCATGAAGACGTGGAATATTGTCCAGCTACCCATGGACAAAAAGGACTTTGTCTCCGTCATTTTCAAAGACCGCAGTTTTTCCGACTGGGTAACGTGTTCCAATCCATCGGTCAAAAAACTGCTCGACCGCACCATAGCCAAAATGGATTCAGAACTTAATGAGAAGAAGATTGATTACTGCTGGTCTCACTTTGAAAATATCACCTCTTTGACTTATACAGTTAAGGCGGCAAGCAATTTTGAGCAAAAAATCATCAAACTCACAGAGCTGGGCTATCTTCCCGTTTCCCCAGACCTTTTCATCCGAAGAAAACTCACCAAAAAATTCGGTCGCTCCACAAAGGACTCTAATATCATCACGCTGAAGGACAATACTGCCTGGAACGACTGGCATCATGACAATATCTCACTTGGGAGATGGGAGGGAACACTGGATAGCAACGCAGAATATAAACTCGTGGATGAAAATCATCCCTATCTTCGCGTAACACGAAACGGCGACATTGAGGAGCCAGGTCCCCAATGCTGGAAACTTGCCCTTAACCGCGCCATGGACGTCTGCATCAATCAGGTTGTGGGAGACCCTGATAAAATGCAAGGCGGAATGATGGGAATTTTTTGCGGTTTGATTCCCTCAAAGGACAAAAAAATCGTCCGGCGCAACATTGAGAATTTTCTGCTCCATTATGCCCTTTTACACTGGAGGGAGCATTTTCTCCAGCATGATTACACTGAACCTGAACTGACCATTGAAGAAATCGTCAGCGAGCATCTTCTCAAGGGTGTGAAGCATAAATTCAAACCACGGGACTATGCCATTGCCGCCACTGCCGCCCAGGCATACTATTTCTGTCATGACGCACGGAAATCAAGCGCCACGCTCTGGGAAAACTTTGACCAGCGCTCTGTTTTCCAGAATGTGGCGATGCTCGTTCTGGGAATGGTTAATGCCATTTATGTCTATCACTGGAAAAACCTCCCGAAAGAGGCAAGAAAGATTGTCAAGATTATGAAGGAGGAACTGATTCAGTTTGAAACCGCCTATATGAGATACAACTTAGCAGAATTTGGCATCACTGAAGTGGAGTGGAAGGACGCCATCAAAAGCGCGGTTGAGGATTCACCCATGAACGTTGTGGAGCGCGCCACACGCCGCATTGCCGCGCGTCATCTCAGACCTCTCGGATACCGCCACGAGTTCTCCTTTGAAGATGAAAACATTACATCCAGTGTCGGGCACATCTGGAGCGGTGAGGTTATAAATACAAATTACAACTGGGAAAATCGCTTCTTCTGCGGTCTGAAGGAAGAGTAATACCCACGAAATGAATCAACGACCCAATCAATCAATGAATCAATGATTCAATGAATCAATCAATCACTCATTCCATTCGTCACCTTATCGAATATGTGGATGTTCTCTTCCTGAGATGGGTCTTTCGCCTTCTCCCATTTGGAATGTCCATGCGATTCGCCTGTCATGCCTCGCCCATATTATCCTCCATTTTCCCCATCCGCAGGAAAATAATTCTGGAAAATCTGCGAACCGCTTTCCCTGAAGCTGATGAGAAAACTCTCTCTTCCCTCGTGAAGGATACTTACCGGAATTTTTTCCTACTTATTGTGGAATTCATCAAATTTGAACAGAGGGATTTGAATGACCTCATGACTCAGATAACTGTAATTGAGGGGGAGAAATATTTCAATGAGGTAGGAGCTGGTAAAAAACCTTTCCTCGCCCTGACGGCGCACATCGGGAACTGGGAGCTTATGGGCGCATATTTTGCCGCGCGCCACATCTCGCTTTCAGTTCTTGCTAAACCAATTCACAACAACTACATTGACCGCCTTGTGAACAGGATGCGGAAAAAGAAGGGGCTTGATGTAATCTCCACGCAGGATTCACCTATCAGGGATGTGCTGGAGGCACTCAAGGGAGGTCAATGCGTGGCATTTCTTGCCGACCAGGATGCTCGGCGGGCGGGAATCTTTACAGACTTTTTTGGCAAACCGGCATCCACATTTACAGGTCCCGCCCTATTTTCATTTAAGACCGGACTTCCTCTCCTGCCCGTCTTTGACGTTCGCACAGGGATCTCCACACACAAGGTTATCTTTTTCCCACCCATATACCCGTCACAAAGTGAGCCCGAGCGCGAGGAGGCTATACGTGACATAACAGAAAAATACACCCGAATTCTTGAAGATGTTATACGCAAATATCCAGGACAGTATTTCTGGTTTCACCGCAGGTGGAAGACACAACCACGCGAACCACGCAACACCGCATCTTCACCTGCTTAAAACCATTATTGACAACCGACTTTCAAACCGCACAAGTATTCATTTTATGATTGCGGAAATATCAGGTTGAAAACTGGATTTATGGAAAAGGCGATTATATCAGGAAACGAGGCATTCGCGCGCGGGGCATGGGAGGCGGGTGTCAATATTGGGGCGGCATATCCGGGCACGCCAAGCACGGAAATTCTCGAAAATCTGGTGAAATACCCGGACGTATATTGCCAGTGGTCGCCTAATGAAAAGGTAGCGGTGGAGTTTGCCGCTGGCGCCTCCCTCGCAGGGGCGCGCTCCATCGCCTGCATGAAGCACGTCGGGTTGAACGTTGCCGCAGACCCCCTCATGACACTTGCTTACATCGGCGTTAAGGGCGGAATGGCGCTCATTGTGGCTGATGACCCCGGTATGCACTCTTCCCAGAACGAGCAGGACTCGCGTCATTATGCCCGCTTCGCCAAAGTGCCTCTCCTTGAACCATCCGATAGTCAGGAGGCGAAGGAATTTGTCGGACTTGCCTTCAAGATCTCAGAAGAGTTCCGCACGCCAGTCATCGTCAGGTCCACCACCCGCATCTCTCATTCAAAAAGTATAGTTACACTTGGCGAGCGCACGCCTCACAAGGCAGACGGATATGAGAAAAATCCACAGCTGTTCGTCACCGTGCCGGTGAATGCGCGCAGGATGCGCATCGCCCTTGAGGAACGGCTCAAAAAACTCGGCGAGTTCGTCTGCCATCTTGAGCAGAATGTCATAATTGAGGGCTCATCCGACTTGGGAATTATAACCTCTGGCATTGCCTATCAGTATGCGGCGGAGACATTTCCCGAAGCATCTTTCTTGAAACTTGGGATGAGTTTCCCATTTCCCGACGAGTTGATTTTGCGTTTTTCAAAAATGGTGAAGCGTCTCCTTGTGGTCGAGGAGCTTGACAATTTTCTTGAGGAGCACGTGCGGGCGCTGGGTATTTGTGCCGATGGACGCAAATACATCCCGGGCATCGGGGAATTGAATCTTGATATCCTTAAGGAGGCGCGTCGCAGGCTGGAGGGTCACCCCGAGACGGAGAAAAAACCGGTGAAGCCATTGCCGAAGGTGCCGCCACGTCCGCCCGTCTTCTGCCCCGGATGCCCGCACCGCGGCGTCTTTTTTGAAATCTCAAAACTGAACCCTATCGTCATTGGCGACATCGGATGTTACAGCCTTGCGGTCTTCCCACCCCTCTCTGCCATGGACATGATTCTCTGCATGGGTGCTGGAATTTCCAGCGCACACGGGGTGCAGAAGGCGGAGACAGGACAGAAGGTCGTGGGCGTTGTTGGCGATTCCACCTTCTTCCATTCGGGCATCACTGGTCTCCTTGACATCGGTTATAACAAGGGTAAACTCGTGATATTTGTGCTGGATAATCGCAGCACCGCTATGACGGGGCACCAGGACCATCCGGGCACAGGGCGCACACTCAATGGACAGCCGACGCATGAAGCAACAATTGAGGCATTCGCCCGCGCCTGCGGAATTCGCCGCATTATTACAGTTGACCCCTATGACCTCAAGAACCTGCGCAAGGTCATCAAGGAGGAGATGGATGCTGACGAGGCATCCGTCATCATTGCAAGGGCGCCGTGCATACTTATAGATTCATCACGCCTCAAAGAGCCGATGCAGATTTCAGCGGACGATTGCAAGTCATGCGGCTTGTGCCTGAAACTCTCATGTCCCGCCCTTGAAAAAAAGGATGGCGAAGGAGAGAAGTTCAAAGTGGAGACGAACCCGGTGCTTTGCCGCGGCTGTGGACTATGCGTGCAGATTTGTCCTTTCGGCGCAATCAAGCGACGGGGGGAATAATCATGCAAAAGACCACCAACATTGTCATTGCTGGTGTGGGCGGACAGGGAATTCTGCTTGCGAGCAGACTCATCTGCGAGGCGGCGCTCGCCGAGGGTTATGACGTTAAGGCAAATGAGGTTCACGGCATGGCACAACGCGGTGCAAGCGTTATCGGACAGATACGTTTCGGTGAAAAAGTCTATTCGCCACTTGTTAAGTTGCATTCCGCCGATTTCCTTCTCGCCATGGAAATTATAGAGGCAGTGCGATATTCCGACTATCTCGCGCCAAGCGGACTTGCCCTCATCAACACACAGTGCATCATCCCAACAACCGTCAGCTCAGGTCAGGCAGATTATCCCGCCGAGCCGGAGTTACTTGTCAAAGAGACATTTGAGCGTTTTCAGTTGGCGGATTGTCTAAAACTGGCGTTAGAGGCAGGCGATGCGCGTTGCGTCAACACCGTCATGGTCGGTTGGCTATCGCGTCATCTTTCCTTCAAGGAAAAAACCTGGCATATCGTGCTTGAGAAAAGCGTCAAACCCAAATTCCTCGCCATGAACCAAAAAGCCTTTTCTATCGGGCAGGCATTATCCTGAAATAAAATATTTTTTAAATATTTTCTAGACTTTAGCGAATTTTTGGAATGATTGTTCTTTGACATAATAAATATTGAAGGAACGGAGGGACTCCGGGATAAGTTGTTTGTTACAAACCAAATTATCCTGTAGGTGCCCTATGTTGTCCGTTCCTTCGTTTCCTGTGGTCGCTGATTGGGCTGAATATTGCAAGCCTTTTCATGATGTTCTCTCAAAAAAACAGTATGCCCACTTTGAAAGTGCATTATCTGGGAAAGATTCGCCGTGATGCCCGGTTATATGAGCCTCTGACGGACATGACACCCGGAGCCGAACGAAAAGTTTGAAGGCCCCGCACCAGAGGACGAAGGATCAAACCGACGGATCTGGTGAAGACCCATCCTGATATTTTATCCAAGTCTGTTGTGATTCGTGGGCGTGAACGCTGTGTGGACATCTGGCATCGGATTGTGGTGGTGGCGGGATGGAACGGTTTGCAGGCACGTCTGGTGATTCTTAGGTGGACGAACCGGAGAAAGCGCACGCGGTATCTTTATCTCTTGTACAGCGATTTGTCTTTGAGCGCCGAAGAGATTCTGCGTTACTATGATGCGCGCTGGATGATTGAGCCGTGCATTTGTGATATGAAACAGAAAGGTGGGTTCGCATCTTACAGTGGAATCTTTGCGCGGGGACATTTAGCATGGACACAGTTGTGTTGCGTGGCGCGAACATTTTTGGTTCTATTATCCATCCGCCTCAGGCGTAAAGGGGGGCTGATTGACCCCTGGCGACATCCCACACAGCCACCTTACACCACCGTGGGGCAACAGCGACTTGCAATGGCACAGAATTTCAATCAACTTGCCTCATTTGGGCAAAATGAAGGTAATGCCGGAGATTCAGGAATATTCAAATGTCAAAGAACAAAATTTCGCTAAAGTCTAATTACCTCATTTCAATCGCTATAATCAAGAAAAAGATATCAAATAAAAAAGATATAGCTATTTATGATAATATTTTGCTCCAAAGATTGGTAATTTCCTCTTTAGAAATATTCCCACTGAGCACTATATTAAACTGAAATTTTGGTGGACTGACGCCATCCCTTATGCTTAACAAATTAACCGAGGTTGATAAATTACAAGCAAAGGAGATTAAAATGCGAGTTAAACCTTGGATTTACATTATTATTATTGTTTTCACACTGACCATTTGTGGAACGATTGCCGCACAAGAATCCCTTTCTTCCTCAAAGACATACGCCGATACGGTGCTCCTCAATGGCAAAATAATAACCGTTGATGCACGAGATTCAATTGCTCAAGCCGTAGCCGTGAAAGGCGATAAAATCATAAAAGTCGGGACTAATGAATCGATTCGCTCCCTGATTGGTCCCAACACCAGAACTCTGGACTTGAAAGGAAAGACGGCAACCCCCGGTCTGATTGATTCGCACATCCATGTCATGTATTATGGTCGTCAGTTCTGGCCTGGATATTTGAATATCCGTTTTCCAGACGTGAGGTCAAAGGCAGACCTCCTGAGGTTATTGAGTCAGAAAGCAGGGCAAACACCAAAGGGGGAATGGATTCCCGGCAATCAGGGTTTCCAACTTCAGCCTGGCGAGGTTTTAACTCGTGAAGACCTTGACAATGTTGCGCCTCAGAATCCTGTCTATCTCCGCCATTCAAGCGGACAGTTTGCCGTTGTTAACAGCGCCGCCCTGAAATTAGCCGGAATCAACAAGAATACCACTGACCCTTACGGGGCAAAAATCATCAGAGACCCTGCAACTCATGAACCAACGGGTGTTCTTTTACACTACCCAGCGGAAAATCTCGTGGGAAAATACGCCAAAGGATATGGCGACCGATCGGAGAACGAGTTAATTGAAGACATTAAAAGAGGACAGGACATCTGCCTTTCTGCTGGATATACAAGCGGGCAGGACGTGATTGTCAGTTCGATGAGAGATATTGAGGCATATAAAAAAGTCGCCGCAAATAATCAACTGAAGATGAGAATATATCTGATGTTGTACGTTCACTCTGAGGCGCAGGCGGAACAATATGCCCGGATTATCAAACCCTTTAAAACGGAAATGTTGACCTTTGGTGGCTGGAAGCTTGCCTTAGATGGTGGCATCGCCGCAGGCACTACCCTGATGTATGATAAAAATCTGTTCGCATCCAAGCATTCCTATTATTACCATGAACCCGAAACCTTGAAGCGAATAGTTAAAACCCTCCATAACACCGGAATGCAGGTTGCCTTTCATGTGGTAGGCGACCAAGCCATAGATGAAGCCCTTGATGCTATTGAAGCGGCATTGAAAGAATCTCCAAGGGAAAACCCAAGGCATCGGCTTGAGCATGTGCTTTTCCCCACACAAGCGGCTTTAGAACGAACTAAAAAACTGGGAGTTGTTTTATCCATGCAACCACAGTGGATTTCCTGGTTCGGGGCGGGCATGAAACAGGCAACTGACGATGTGACAATGAAAAGATTTATGCCCTTGCGAACCATTGAACAGATGGGAATCCCTCTCGCTTTTGGGTGCGATGTTCCGGCATCGCTCAGTCATGACCCCAAGTGGGCTTTCTGGGGCGCCATAACACGAATGTCAAAAAATGGTTATGTCCCTTCTCCCCAGGAGCGTCTTTCCATAAAAAATGTATTACGAATTCACACAATGGGGTCTGCTTATGCAGCGTTCGAAGAAAAAATCAAAGGCTCCATCGAAGAAGGCAAATTGGCTGACATCGTTGTGTGGTCCCACGATTTCTATTCCATGTTTCCACGGCAATTGAATGATTTAAAAGCAGAGATGACGATGGTGGGCGGGAATATCGTTTATGGAAAACTGGAATAAGAAAACTCACAAGGATTTGAATCCTGCGTCTTGCCGGTTTTTCAGCTCACAGGCGGGGCATGGTGGAACTGCGGAAAGTGCCATCAAATGGATAATATATCCATTCGCCTCCGAATGGCTCAGGTATGGTGAAGGGCGCTTTGTATATCTCTATCAGGGAATAAGGATAACGTTTGTGATCATGGTAAAAAACACGAATCCTTGAACGGACAATACCCAATAAATGACTCAATCTATCCACATACGTTTCCGCATCGACAATGTATGCGTCATCCTCGGGTTTTAAACTGGGATTAAACTGGTACCAGTATCCCCTCGGATGGGGCGGAATAATGGTGGCGTTTTGCTCGATGCATGCATTGAGGATATCCTGGAAATGGTCGACTATTTTCCCCGGCTGATTGCCGTAATATCTGACCCTCTCCTTGAGCACTGGAACCATTACCAATGGATATGGTGCAATGGCGCCCGCCCTTTCTAAATCATGAATATTCTGTGGGTCTTTGCCGGTCATCTTCACATATTTCCTTGCCGCCTGGCGAAGGGTAAAAATCTGCCACTCATTAACGACATCAAGGATGCGGGTGCTGGCAATATCCGCAACCACGTCATCCCTGTTATCAATGGCTTCAAGCCAGTCACGAAGGTATTTCTCAAAGGCAACACGGTAACGACCCGACTTAAGTTCCATGTAAGCGAGGATACGTGCAACGAAGCCGGGGACATCAGGCGCCTTTAAGGCACGGTTGTAATAAAATTTTGCCAGCACAGGGTCATTCATCTGCCAGTATGCCGCATATCCTCCCCAGTAAGGAAGTTTATAGGTCAGCGGATTTTTCACCATCCCCTTGTCAATAAGGCTCAGACCGAGATGTTGGTCTCCACCCTCATCGCCAATCACAAGGTTGCCGAATGTGTAAGCCTCAATAAAATGGGGGTCAAGGTCGGTGATAACATCAAACAAGTGATATATGGGCTGATAGTTTCTGTCCGATTCCCAGATGCCGCCAAATGCCTGAATGGCACGTAACCAGATAAAATCCGCCATAAAGCGGTCATATCCAAGTGAAATGAGGCGGATATTTCTGCCCGACGGAAGGTAAAGACTCTGCTTATAAAGCCGGGGCTTTGCCCTTATGATATTCAACTCCATGTTCTGGATGAGAAGTGCAGGGGTGAATATGACTATAAAAAGAAGGATACGCCAGGCGTAATCAAAGACCACCCGGCACAGCCGTTTCTTATGCGGCAAAATAAGTGTCTGTTCTACTTTTTCTTCTTCCATATCCCTGCCCGCTTATTTAAAATTCCGCTTCCGGAAGATATGAACAGCAAGATAGATTATCGCCGTGGAATATAAAATCCCGTATATTATAGGATATGATTCTATCCTGACCTCAACCGTATCCACTGCAAGACTGGTTCGCCGATTGAAAAGCCACAGGTTGGGTGTGACATGAGCCGCCAGCCAGGCAAAGTCATATTTAAGCTTGCTCGCCAGAGTGGTCAGTCCCTTTCCCTTGAGACGGTCGGCAAAAATGATGATATCGGCATTTAGTCGCCCGATGATGAATGTCAAAATCGTCAGCAAGGCGCTCAAGGTCGGGGTGGAAAAGGATGAATACAGTATGGCAAAGGCGGTGATGATAGCCATCTCAAGGCAGCTATAAAAGACAAGCGGCAGGATATCAGCCGTGGCGTCAACCCTGTAAACAAAAATCAATGTCCCGAATCCCTGCACACCGGAAAATACCATGGATTTTATATAATAAAACAAATAGGTAAAGATTGTGGGGGCTATACATTCTCCATTAGGCAACCGCGCCCAGAGCGCCTTGGTTAATGTCTCATCGCTCATGTATTGCTGGTAATAAATAACGGCGAGGAAGAAAAAGGTCATTATCAATATATTGACATAAATGGTTAAGAGAAGCCCGAGATATTTCCCGATGAGGAACTGATACCGGTCAATGGGTTTTGTGACAATCGTATAAATGGTTTTCTTATCAAGCTCATTATAGACAAGCCCGATGCCCACAAATATGGCAATAAGGAGTCCAAAGAAGCTTATGCTGGCGGTGCCGAGGTCTTTTATGACGCGGTCGCGGGCACTGATGGTAAGTTCTCCCACTATGCCGGAACTCGCCATGATGAGGAGGGCAAAGACAAGGAGTATATAAAGGATGCGGTTCCGCACCGCCTCTTTGAATGTGTTGAACGCAATGGCAAATATCTTGCTCATGCCGCATTTACCCCCACAATATATTTAGCAACACTGAAAAAAGCATATATCTTCACCACAGAGTCACGGAGTTCACAGAGAAATTCTTTTTCCATGTCTGTCTTCGGATATGGAAAGAAATATAAGTCTCTGTGTTCTCTGTGTCTCTGTGGTGAAATGGTCTTCATTTGGTCACTATCTCTTAGGATTACTGTCAATTTATTAAAAGCGGTCACTTCTGTTTTTCGATATTTCTTATAAAATATTCCTCCAACGTCTCGCGCCGTGGGGTGTAAGAAACAAGGTGACCCTGGGAGTTGATTATCCTTTTGACCGCTTGCTCCGCCAGGTCCTCCTTATCAATGACAAAAAGTAAGGTCTTCGCCCGGCGGACAAACTGCACACTTATCTTCTCCAGCTCACTCACAAGGGTCTCAGGAACGCCCATCGCCTCAATTTCATACGCCTTGATTCGTGCGGAAAGTATTTCATCAAGGGCTCCCACATTGACAAGGATGCCTTTCGAAAGAATTGCCACACGGTCGCAAATGATTTCCGCATCAGAGAGTATGTGAGACGAGAAAAAGACTGTTGAGCCCTTTCCTTTAAGGGATAAAATCAGGTCTCGCACCTCCTTGCGACCAAAGGGGTCAAGTCCCGACTGCGGTTCATCAAGAAACACAACCTTAGGGTCGTTCAAGAGCGCCTGAGCAAGTCCAATTCGCTGAAGCATCCCCTTGGAATATCCCTTGAGGGGAAGGTCAGCGGCGGAGGTGAGTCCGACAAGCTCTAAGAGCTCAGGAATCTTCCTGCGGCGCCTCTCCGCACCCATGCCGTATAACTGCCCATAATAGTTTAAAAACTCATACCCTTTCAGGTAATCATAGAAATACGGGTTTTCCGGCAGAAATCCGATTTTTGCCTTAACAGACTTGTCGCCGAGAGGTTTGCCCATGAGCGTGGCATAACCGGAGGTGGGAAAGATTAGTCCCATCAGTATCTTGATGGCGGTCGTCTTGCCCGCACCATTCGGACCAAGAAGACCAAAGATTTCCCCCTCATTGACGTCAAGAGTCAGGGATTTCAGGGCGGCAACCTTGCGGTTCTTCAGGCGAATCTTCAGACGCCCAAACTCCGACCCGATGACGTCACGAATATAAATCTTTGTCAGACTGTGAGTCTGAACAATCGGAACAGGCATATCAACCTCCCTGGAAAATCTGTTTCCGAATTTAACATGCAAAATATTTTATAAATTATACTCAGCACATTCCAGGACAGAAATAGATTTGTAATGGGCATGACATTTTACAGTCAAGAACAAGATTGCGCCCGTTATCCTTCTCCCTGAATCCTAATTGTAATAAAAGAATATGGAACCGCCGATAAACGCAGACTTAGACGTTATTAAACATTACATTATTTATATATGTGTTCAACGGCTTTTATCTACGGGAGAAATATATGCAGAATATAATTTTTACGAACAAAATTAAGAGGTCATGAATTGACGCATTGATTTAACTTATTTATAATCAAGCATATTCATATTTTTGCAAAAACGAATTTTAACGTCTATCTGTGAAATAATTCACAGATTACATCTTTTTTCTCTTGACAGTTAACCTAACTCCAAATACCAAATCTGCACAAGTTTTAAAAAAAGAGGTGAAAATTATGGAAAAACGTCTTCTTCTCACGCCGGGACCAACCATGGTCCCTCCCGAAGTCAGTTCCGCTGAGGCGCAACCGATTATTCATCACCGCGCACCTGATTTTGTCCCCATCTTCATGAGGGTCCAAGAAGGTCTCAAGTATGTATTTCAGACCCAGAATCCCGTGGTGCTTCTTGCATCATCCGGCACAGGCGCAATGGAGTGTGCCCTCACAGGCACCTGTTCCCCGGGTGATAAGGTCATCTGCGTCGAGGGCGGCAAGTTTGGTGAGCGCTGGACTGAGATTGCAAAGTCTTTTGGCATGAATCCCATTCGTGAATGTATTGAATGGGGAACCACCATCCAAGCGCCCCGCATCAAGGAACTCCTGGAACAGAACCCGGACACAAAGGCAGTCTGCATCACCCATTGCGAGACCTCCACCGGTGTCCTCACGGATGTAAAGACGATTGCCGAGGTGGTATCAGGAACAAATGCGATTCTGATTGTTGATGCAGTGAGCAGTCTTGGCGCCGAGGAACTCCGCACGGACGAATGGAAGATTGACATTGTTGTGACAGGCTCGCAGAAGGCGCTGATGCTGCCGCCAGGACTTGCCTTTCTAAGTGTCAGCCCGCGTGCACAGGAGATGGCGAAAAAAGCCAGTGCGGCAAGCTATTATTTCTCCCTCAAGGCATATCTGAAGAATCTTGAAAAGAAGACGACGCCATATACACCGGCGGTCTCCCTTATTCTTGCCCTTGACAAATCGCTTGAGATGATAAGGAAGGAAGGGATGGAAAACATCTGGGCACGCCATGCGGGGCTCTCACGTGCCATTCAGGCGGGTTGCAGGGCAATCGGGCTGGAAATTTATTCCAAATCGCCCTCACATGTGGTCACTTCTGTCAAGGTGCCTGCAGGCATTGATGGCGAAGCCATCCCAAAGGTCCTGCGCGATAAATACGGCGTAACGATTGCGGGCGGTCAGGAACAACTCAAAGGAAAGGTCATCCGCATTGCCACGCTGGGATATGCCACTGTCTTTGACGCCACAACTGCCATCTGCGCCCTTGAATTGACGCTCAAGGAGCTGGGGTATAAATTTGATGAGGGTGCCGGCATTCGTGCCGCACTCAAAGTTCTTATGGAAAAATAATATAAAAAAAAATAAGGAGCGAAAAAATGGTCAAAATCCTGGTTGCGGACAAGATTGCCGATGAGGGTTTGCAAATCCTGAAAGACGGTGGGAATTTCGAGGTCGCCTATAAACCTGAAATCACACCCGATGAGATGGCGGGGATTATTCCCGAATTTGACGCACTTGTGGTTCGCAGTCGGGCAAAGGTCCCGGCATCCGTTCTGGAAAAGGCAAAGAATTTGAAGGTAGTAGGACGCGCTGGCGTCGGCGTGGATAATGTCGATGTCACCGCCGCAACCCGACGTGGCATTATCGTCATGAACACACCGGATGGCAATACTATCTCCGCCGCCGAACACACAATGAGCATGCTTATGGACCTCTCCCGCAACATCGCCCGGGCGGATAAGACCATGAAGGAGGGAAAATGGGAGAAGAAAGTCCTCACCGGCGTGGAGCTTTACGGCAAGACCCTCGGGGTCATTGGACTGGGACGCATCGGGAAGGCTGTCGCCAGACGCGCACTCGCCTTTGACATGCGCGTCATTTGCTTTGACCCGGGCGTCTCCCCTGAAGAGATTCAGAAACTGGGAATGGTCAACGCAACGCTTGAGGAGATTATCAAGGAATCAGATTTTATCACCGTTCACACCCCGCTTACGGAAAAAACCAAGGGGCTCATCGGCGAGGAGCAGTTCAAGTATATGAAGAAGAACTGCAGGATTATTAACTGTGCGCGCGGCGGAATCATTGATGAGCATGCCCTCCTGAAGGCAATCAATGAGGGGCGGATTGCAGGGGCGGCTCTGGATGTCTTTACAGCAGAACCACTGCCGGAGGACTCCCCTCTCAGAAAGTGCGACAAGATACTTCTCACGCCACACCTTGGCGCCTCAACGGTGGAGGCGCAGGAAAAGGTCGCACTTCAGGTTGCTATGCAGATTGTAACATACCTGAAGGGTGGCGAGGTCATCAATGCGGTGAATGCCCCGTCCATCGACCCGGAGCTCCTGCGTGCCATGCGTCCATATCTTGATTTGGCGGAAAGACTTGGGAAATTCGCCTCCAGCTATGCCGATTCCCGCGTTGTCAAAATCAACTGCTGGTATAGCGGCGGCATCCTCGATTATCCCCTCGCACCGCTCACGACCGCTGTGGTCAAGGGATTTCTCGAACCAGAGACCGACCTCTCTGTCAATTACATCAACGCCATGAACCTTGCAAAGGAGCGGGGCATCGAGGTGATTGAATCCAAGAGCACCACAAGTCAGCAGTATGCCAACCTGATTTCCGTTGAGACGGAGATGGAAAATGGTGAGAGGCACAAGGTCTCCGGCACTCTTTACACAACGGACATGCCAAGGATTGTCATCCTGAATGACCGTCACTTTAATGCCGTGCCGGAAGGCAACATGATTGTCATCAAGAACCGCGATGTGCCGGGCATAATCGGTGCTGTGGCAACCATACTTGGCAATCATGCTATCAACATTGCCCACATGACCTGGGGACGCTCCAAACCCCTCGGAGACGCCATGACCATCATCAACACAGACCAGGAAATCACCGGAGACATCATCCGTGAGATTGGTAAACTCAAAGATGTCCTGAGCGTCAAGTTCTTCAAGGTGTGAGACATAATGTAAATTTCACATGGCGAATTTTCTTTGGGGAGGTCTTCAGAGTGACCTCCCATTATTATTTTTGCACCAGTCACAATTGTGGCTTGCATGGCAAAATCCCCATTAGTTATTGATTAAATAAGAAGATGGAGATGATTATTAAGCGGGATTATGGACATTAATAAAAAATTGTGACAAAAAAATATTGGCGGAGAGCAGAATTTTGAATACTCGCTAAAATAGAGCTCACAAAAAAATGAAAAATATGACAGTGAATCGCTGGAGAATTCTTCTTGCAATATTTGGAATTGCCATACTTCTCAGAACTTTATATATAGTTGAGCAGAAAAAAAATCCACTGTTCACCTCTCCCATTTCCGACGCCTCCTACAACCTCGACATGGCGGAAAAAATCATGAACAAACCGGCGGATATACCGCCCGTATTTTTACGTTCACCGCTTTATCAATATTTTCTGGCGGCTCTATTGGAGTTATTCGATAATAACCTGTTTTCAGTCAGATTTTTCCAGGCTTTCCTGGATGCGATTACCGTGGTCTTGCTGTGCCTGATAGCAACCAAACTCTATTCATGGAAGGCAGGATTATTAACAGGAATCATCGCAAGTATTTACTGGCCTCTGATTTTTTATACATCGGAGCTTCTTGACACAACTCTTTTCATATTCCTGTTAACTTCGGGAACCTATTTTTTTATTCTTTTCATAGAAAAAATGGACGCCACATCTGATTCAGGGAAATGCTCATGGACGAGTTACTTTTATATAATGATGAGCGGTATTTTTCTTGGTGGAACATCCTTAACTCGCGTTGAAGCATTATTAATCATTGTCGTATTTGGGCTATGGCTATTCCTCAAAATGCGACATATAAGGTTGTTTGCTCATAATGCCTCTCAAAACGAGGTCAAAGATATTAAAAAATCCGCAAAAAAGTTACCTATCAACACCCCTTTTAGATGGCTCTTGTATTTCCTTGCCCCGGCAATTATTACAATATGCCCTGCAACAATTCACAACCTCAAAAAAGGAGATGATTCTGTTCTCATATCATCACGGGCAGGATTAAACTTTTACATGGGCAATCACCCGCGCTCAGGCGGCTGGAGTGTCACCTTTACAGGAAGCAAAACTCTTGATTACCTGGAGGCTTATAATCCAAAGGAGTTGCCCCGGAAAAACGCCAAACCTTCTCAAATCTCAAGATATTATTTCCTGAAAGGTCTGAATATGATTTTATCTAATCCATTTTCCTCAGTGGCGCTCTTTTAAAAAAAAACTAATCCTTTTCTTCAATAATTCCGAAATTCCTGACAACCTTGACCCCTATTTTTTCTCAATGAAATATTCCCGGCTCATTGTCCCCCTCCAGTATCTTTCCTTTGGTATTATATTCCCGTTCTCACTGTTATCGCTCCTTTTCACCATCAAAAAAAAGAATCGCAGAACAAATCCTGTACACTTAATTATTCTATCATTACTATTCATCAATGTCTTATTTTTAACAACAGGGCGATTACGCCTTCCTGCCGTTGCATTTCTCATAATACTGGCGGGACATGGCATTTCTGAATTCATAAACCTGTTTCTTCACCCGAAAACAAATATCAGGGAGGTCATCATAAAGAATGGCGTTGTGTGGTTGGTAATGCTAACAGGCATTCTTGTGCCCAGATATCCTTTCCCATCTCCAGAACAGTTTTTACATGTCTCCTATTATAACCTTGGAATCGCTGAAACCAATAAAGGAAATCTGAAAGAAGCCGAAAAATATTACTTAATGGCGCTGAGTATTTATCCCAATTACATACAGGCGATGAAAAATCTCGGGCTTGTATATGCAAAGATGAATGATTTGGAACGCGCACAGAAAGAATGGGAAAAGGTTTTATCAATAGACCCTGAATATCCTGAAGTTAATGAATTTCTCAAAAACATCATAATAGTCAGGAATGACTGGGTATCGGCAATAAAATATTATAAAAACGAGATCAAAATCAATCCTGAATCGTGGGAAGTGTGGCAAAACCTGGGTGTGGCACTTTTAAAAACAGGCAACAGGGATGAGGCGCTCACAAGTTTTAAGGAATCGTTAAAGCTTAATCCCAAAAACAACCCATCAAAGGCATATATTGAACAATTACATAAAAAACAGGGCATTTATAATTGATTTAATAATCACTCTTCGGACTCATATCATGCTCGTCGGGTCAAAATCGGGTTGACAACAAATATTTCCACTTTATTCAATCGTTTCAACATTCGCTTATTCCATTCAGGAGTTAAGTAATGCTTATTACATTTGTAACTGATTATTTACCCGGTCTGTTGATGCTGGTTGTGTTTCTTGCCATGATGACGGGGATGTATACTCGCAGGATTGCCGCACTTCTTGCGCTTCCCATCATGGCATTTCTCTTCGCCATCATCGGAACTGTGCGGTATGTTGAGATGTTTTACCTCACCATGAAATTCATGGGTGAGCAC
>Ga0172364_10000854_pt1 | contig 22615 bp, 33 predicted proteins | sample LakKivSesite10cm_FD_114545 | JGI IMG/M metagenome (GOLD analysis project Ga0172364, IMG submission 114545) | Sediment microbial communities from Lake Kivu, Rwanda - Sediment site 10cm | ecosystem: Environmental > Aquatic > Freshwater > Lake > Sediment | place: Rwanda: Western Province, Lake... | reverse complement strand
TAACCCCTTCATTTCCTTAGGAAAATATTCACAACCTAGGAAATGAAGGTTTATAACAGTGTTATATCTCCATCTGAAGCAGACACCCACATACTTCTACTGGAACGTTTTCTTTTCTAAAGAATTATTAAGACCTTCATTTCTTATAACAATGTTATTATTATATATAATAATAAATTAAAATAAAGTAAACTCAACCTCGACTAGCAATGAACGGGTAGGTCTAGAAACTAGATTTTAGAGCCTTGACTAATTCGTCTTTATCCTTTATCCTGCTAATGCCTACAGGTATACCTTCTAGTTCTGCTATTCTTTTAGCCAAATCATCTATTTTTTCAGACCCCTGAAGAACAACTAATCCTGGTCTCAAGTTAGTGACCTTAAGTGCTACCATTGAGCTTCTCCCTCTGTGCGAACCTGTGAATACTAGAGCTCTTTCACTCGTTAATCCATAAAGTTTTACCATATCTATTGGAGAAAGATCTATAACTGCTTTTATACTATCTACAACCGTATAACCATAAAGTTTTTTGTTGGTTAAATCATCTCTTACAACTACCGGAGCATCTATAGCTTTGCAAAAATCCTTAAGTTCTACTGGTGTGTTGAACTCCTTCATATCTAGAATAGCGTCAGATAACGCTGTTTTATTTGGCAGTTCAGCAAATTCCTGAATAACCTTCCCACCAAGTTTCTCATCTATAGAAATAATGGCTTCTACTATCTTTTTTATCATTTTTATTCCAGGCGACTTTCTCCTACCGTTTTCATAATCAGAAATGACAGAAGGCATTATCTTCATCTCATCTGCCAACCTTCTTTGAGGTATCTTAAATATGTTCCTCCATTTTTGAATGACCTTCCCAGCTTCATTACTAAGAACGATTTCGCCTGCTATTCTCTTTGCAAGATTTTCTTTCGTCAAGCTTTGAACGTCCATAACACAAATATTGACGAATTAAACTTATAAAATTAACTATCTTTATACCCTAATCTTGTAGTTTTATCGTTGTTATTTGTCATGCAAAAATTTAAATATATTAAAAAGATAGGAAATAACATGCCAACAGGAATCAAAGTTAAAGATGCAATGGTTTCAAGAGTTGTTACAGCTATGCCAAGTCAAACTGTGCTAGAAGCATCTAAAATTATGAAGAAAGAGGACATAGGAAGTCTTGTAATAGTAGAAGGTATCAAACCAATAGGCATTGTAACAAGGGAAGATATAGTGAACAAGGTAGTTGCAAAAGATGGTTTGGCGTCAAAAACCATGTTAAAGGATATAATGAGTAATGATTTAGTGACTTGCCCTCCTGATTGTGACATTTCTGAGGCTGCAAGAGTGATGTCGAAACACAAATACGAAAGAGTTCCTGTAGTTTCTATGGGTAAGCTTGTTGGTATAATATCCGCCAGGGAGATAGCTAGGGTGGCACCAGCAGCTCTAGAGATAGCAACAGAGCATTTGAGAATAGAAGAGCCACAGAACTTTGAAGAGGAAACACAAGAGGGCGAATGCGAGAAATGCGGGAACTATTCTGAAGAGCTTCATAATATTAATGACTTGTGGATATGTGATTCCTGTAAAGACGAAGGTGAAGTATAAATTTAAATACCTTTAAAATTAACTATGCTTAACCAAGACGTTGAAGATTTGTCCGAAATTCTTGAAAAGAACAAGGACAAACTAACGGTTGTTGAAGGAAAAAGAGATAAGAAAGTATTATGCTCATTAGGTTTTACTAAAATAGTTACGATTAACAAAGGGCTCTACGAGACTGTAGAGGGAATAGAAGAAAAGGAAGTATTGTTGTTAACTGACTTTGATTCGGAAGGAAAACAAATAGCAAAAAAACTTAACACCTTTCTTCAACATCTTGGCTACAAGGTAGACAAAGAAACCAGAAGAAAAATTGGTTTCTTGTTTGCTAAAATAAGGATTAAAAAAATAGAAGAATTAAGAGGTGTTTTATATGGGTAAGCTTGCGCAAGCAACTTCGAAATACACGGTTTATGCTAAATTTGAGGCAGACGGTACTGTGGAAAAACCTGATGTCATAGGTGCAGTATTTGGCCAGACAGAGGGTTTGTTAGGGCCTGACATGGAATTAAGAGAATTACAAAAAACAGGAAGAATAGGTAGAATAGATGTAGAGATAAAGGGTGTTAATGGAAAGTCTTCAGGTTCAATAATTATACCATCTTCTTTAGACAGCTCTGAGACCGCGCTAATAGCAGCTACCATAGAGACTATAGAAAGGGTAGGCCCTTGCAATGCAAAAATCTACATTGAAAAAATAGAGGATGTAAGAATTACAAAAAGAAAATATGTTGTTGACAGAGCAAAGGATCTTCTAAGAAATATTTTTGAGGAAGGAGTTACGGATTCACAGCAAATAGCAGAGCAAATTAAAGAGTCGGTAAGGGTGGCAGAGATTGCAGATTATAAAGGTGTACCATCCGGTCCGAATTTGGAAATGTACGATTCTGTAATAATAGTAGAGGGAAGGGCAGATGTACTGAATCTTTTGAAGAATGGAATAAAAAATGTGATAGCAATTGGAGGAACATCAGTACCAAAAGTAATTTCAGATATTTCAAAGCAAAAAATAACCACTGCTTTCCTTGATGGAGACAGAGGAGGAGACTTGATACTAAAGGAATTAATGTCGGTAGCAGAGATAGATTTTGTAGCTAGGGCTCCTAGAGGCAAAGAAGTGGAGGAACTTAGCAAGAAAGAAGTCTTTCAATATTTAAGAGCTAAAGAACCTACAGAGCAGGCAAGAACAGAGATAATTAAAGAGGAAACTCAAGAAAAGCCAACCTATCAAACAGGAGTTGAATTCGATAAACTCTCAAAATTCAGAGAGACTTTAGAAAACTTGATAGGAACTAGAGCTGCTTGTTTCTTGGATGAGAATCTAGAGATAATAGGGAGGGTCCCGGTAAAGGAAATGTTTTCAGCCATGAGAGAACTAGACTCGAAGGTAATAGTGCTAGACGGAGATATAGACCAAAAACTAGTTAATCAATGCGCTAACAATGGAATAAAATATGTAGTTGGGATGAGAGTAGGAAGAATAAGAACACCAGAAGGACTGTTTGTCTTAACCCTACAAGATTTGAATCAATAACAATTTATTTAGGTAGACTGAATAATTAGTATGATTTCGCAGAAGGAATTACAGAAAGTAGCAAAAACAATAATAGACATTAACTTAGCAGTTAAGAATAAGGAGCTTGTAACTATTTCAACAGGACCTAGGTCTCTTGACTTTGCCGAAGCTCTTGCTTATGAAGTTTCTATGGTTGGTGGGCAGGCTTCGATTTCATATGGCAGCGACAAATTAAGCCTAAGAATATACAAAAATATAAAATCAAAGTTTCTTAAAAATAAACCAAAACTGGCTCCAATTCTTGCTAGGAAAGTAGACGTTGGAATAGTTATTGATGATTCCGACCCACTTTTAGCTAGATTTCTTCCGCAAAAAAAGATTGAGATAAGAAGAAAGGTTCTAAAACCCTTTAGGGAAATAGAAGAGAGAAGACAGCTGAATAGAAAAATGAAAGCAGCCTTAATAGGATTTCCAACCATTAAGGATGCTGAGGCAATGAAAGTTCCTTTTGAAAGATTAAGCAAAATATTCTGGAAAACTATGATGGTGAATTATGACGGGCTTTACAATTTCAATAAGAAGTTAATAAAAAAATTAGAGAAAGCAGATAGAATAAAGATAATAGGAGAGAGAACTAATCTTGAATTCTCGGTTAAGAATAGAAAGTTCTTTAATGCTTGTGGGATAGTTACGAAGAAAGGTGAGATGGGCTATCTGAATCTGCCAGATGGAGAAGTTTTTGCGCCGCCTGTAGAAGACTCAGTTAACGGTGAAATCTATTTTGACTTACCATGCATGTATCATTACGGAAAGCAAGTTAAAGGTATTTGGTTTAAATTCAAAAATGGAAAGTTGATTGATTATAAAGTTGAAAAAGGGTTAAAGGATTTTGAGGACATTTATAAAAATGCTTCTGGCGACAAAAACAAAATAGGTGAATTAGGCATAGGGACCAATCCAAATGCAAAGATTACAGGCGGTATGATAATAGTTGATGAAAAGGTTAAAGGTACCATACATATGGCAATAGGTCACAACAAACATTTTGGCGGTAAAAATGATTCAACAATTCATTGGGATTTCTTCAAAAATATGAAAAAGAAAGGAAGTAGAATTTTTGTTGATGGAAAAGTATTCATGAAGGATGGCAGGTTTGTTTAGGCTATTATCATGGGAATGATTAAAACAAAAAATGAAATTAAACTTATAAAAAAATCTGCGCAAATTTCAAATTCTTGTATAAAGGTAATAAAAGAATCTTTGAAAGAGAATATAACAGAAAAAGAACTTAGGAAAAGAATCGGTAAAAAAATAAGAAGTCAGGGGGCTAGTCTAGCCTTTCAAACTTTGGTTGCTAGTGGTGAAAGATCTGCTATGATTCACCCAAAACCATATGCCGCTAACAAAATTATAAGCGGTTTAGGTTACGCTGACTTTGGAGCCAGTTATAAAGGATATAAAACAGATGTTACAGTTCCTTCATAAAAGGGAAGATAATCAAAAAACAAAGAAAGGTTGTTGAAACTACTTTGAAGGCTTACGATGTTTCAATAAAAGCTATAAGTTTAAATCAACCATGCTGGAAGTTGTTTAAAAAAGCAAATGATTATTCAAAGAAGAACGGCTATAGATTAGGTCATAGTCTAGGTCATGGCTTGGGATTGAAAATACATGAGAATCCGATTATAACTATGCCTAGGAAGAAAAAACTAACTGGCAAGAGGAAAAGAAGATGGGGGAAGATAAAGAAATTAACCTTCCAGAAAAATATGGTTTTCACCATCGAACCTGGAATTTATGTCAGAGGCATAGGAGGTTGTAGGATAGAGAACGATATACTTCTAACCCCTAAAAAACCAAAGATTTTGACTAGTTCTAAATTAATAGAATTATAAAATTATCTCCACTTAACGTTCTTAACGTATCGTTGTGCAATCTCAGCAAGCCTTTGCATTTCTTCATCTGACTGAGTTTTCAACTTTTTCAACTTATCGTCCAAGGCGTTTTCAGGAAGGAATTTTTGCAAGATAAACAATTTCGCACCTTTGATATATTTTGCAATCTCTTCTACATCCTCATCAGAATGAAGACTTGGTACAATAGTTGTCCTAAATTCATAATCCAAACCAGAGTTCATTATCAATGTTATGCTTTCTTTTACACTTTCCAAAAATTCTTTTGTGTTTGTTACACTTTCATATTTTTCTTCAGTCAAAGGTGCCTTGATATCCATTGCGATCGAGTCTATCAGCTTTTCATTTATGAGTTTCTTCAAGATATCAGGGTTGCTACCGTTAGTATAGATTCTTACTAAGAATCCTAGTTTTTTAATTTTTCCAATAAAATTAATTAAGTCTTTATGTAAGGTCGGTTCTCCACCGCTTATCACAACAGCATCAATCCATTTTTTCTGTTTTTCTAGAAAATCAAAAATTTCCTTTTCATTAACATCTTCTATTTTATCGCTTTCTAGAATTAGCTCAGGATTAAAACAAAAAGAACATCTAAAATTACAACCAGGTAAAAATATCATAGATGCAATCTTCCCAGGGTATTCAATGAAAGTTGTTTTTATGAAACCCTTTATTTTCATACTAGACCTTTTATAGATTCGACAGCTGGAACTTCACCTAACCAAGATGCTTTCTGCTCTCCATTTTCGACAACGACCACAGATGGAGTCGAGAGAACATCGTAATATACAGATTCTGCCATTCCTTCAACTTCCTTCACATTAAACAACTGAACTTCATACCCTTCTCTCTTAAGAGTTTCTCCAAGTTCTTTTGCTTTGGGGCATTTAGGACATTCCGGCTGCCAAAATATTTTTATCTGCATCTAAAACACCATAATCTCCTTTTTGTCTGTCTCTAAATTCTGCTTGTTTACTTTTTATCCAACCTTCAAATTGTTGACCCTTGATTTTCCCACCTATTATTGAGTAATATCCAACCACTCTGCTTATACCATAAATGTTCTCGCTTCCGCAGAATTTGCATTTAAGCTCTGGAGCTCTTTTGAAACCTAAGTAAGTTCTCTTACAATCGTCACATACCGTGAACTCGGGCGAAAACACTATTTGGGCTGATTGGGTTGTTTCCCAAGTCTTTTTCACAAGGTTGGCTATTGCATCAGCATCAGGTAGATGCTCACCAACAAAAACATGTGTTATTGATCCTGATTCTATTAGAGAATTAAACTTACCCTGTTTCTCTATGCGTTCTACTATTGATACGGGAGCGTCAGGAGCGAAGTGAATGCTGTTAGTATAATAAACCTCTCCTTTCTCTATATTTCCTCTAACATAATCTTTAGCTTCTGGGAATCTCTCCACATCTATTTTTGCTAACCTTAATGAAGTACTTTCTGCAGGTGATTCTTCTAATGTAAATTTCATGTTAAATTCTTTTTCTAGTTCTTTGCACTTGAAATACATTGCAGTTATAATTTTAATCCCAGTTTTGTATGCTTCGTCGCTTTCATGAAGCTCCTTACCAGTTATTCTTTTTACACACTCATTCAATCCGATTAAACCAATAATATGAGTCACTTTTTCCAAATCAACATAAGGCTTACCGTCTTCTGTCGCCTTTCCTATTTGCCATAGGGGCATTCCGGGTTGACTGGATATCTTTTTAACAAAACTTTTTTTCTGAACATGAGCTTTGGCTGCTAAATCCATGGTTCTTTTTATTTCTTCTATAGTTTTATCTAAATCTCCTCCAGCTTTATATGCTGCTTGTGGGAGATTCAAAGTAACATTCAAGAAACCGCAGAATCTCATAGACTCTGGGTGCTGTATCATATAATTATCAGTTATCTTTGTCTTAAGTCTGCAACATTGGCTAAGAGTCGCTTCCTCTCTGTCAAAAACAAAATAAGGTGCACCATTAACAGAAGCAACTTTGCATGCAAATTTGAACAATTCATTTTGATTCGGATCTTTGAAGGTATCTTCACTTACATGCAGGTTAAACTTGGGGAAGGGGAAAGGCTTTCCATCAGAATCACCAGCCATCCAAACTTCCATCATTGCTCTTCCAAAATCCTGTGCTTCCCTTTCAAAATCACCATAGGTTAAAATTCTCCCTTCTTTAGGCTGTTTTAGATTACCTGCTTCATCCCTAGGCACTTCATCCAAATATTTTATCGAACCATCTGGCAATTTATACATATACTTTCCACCAGATCCAATTGCTGGAATATTCTTTAAGTAAGAAGGAACCCCTAGATGAACATTAAAATCTATAAACAATGTCTGCCCGCCTCTTGAGAATGCACTTTGCGAGCAAGAGAATATTAGATATTGCGCTTCCTGCTTCATTTTCTTATAATCAACTCCCATTAATAACGGAGCATAAAATATATTGATATATGCCAAACCCAAAGCTCCAGCATAGTATGCTTGCATTGATGCTAGGAAAGTATTTATGTGACCAGTCAATGTTCCTGCATGTTTTGCTGGGGTGGATGCTGTAGACAAATTAAGTAACCTTAATCCATATTTCTTCAAATATTCTGGAGAATGGGCTGAACAATAAACTCTTATTGGCATCCCTAAATTGTGGATGTGAACTGCTCCTGACAAATGAGCTTCTGCGACATCCTTTGAAAATATTTCTTTTAGTGCATACTGCTTAAGTATTATTTCTGAAATCTCTAGGTTGACAGCTTCAGGATTGTTTGCAGTGATATTGCTGTTTTCATTACTTTTGGTAAATATTACTTGATTTAGGTTGTAGTAAGGTATGCCGATGGTTTGTTGTTTTTCTAGTTTTCTTCCAAGCCCCCTTATAAAAAGTTCATTGTCGACTAGTTCTCTTACCAAATTCACGGTGATAGTTTTGATTCCAGATGCCAGAACCTTTTTCTCAACAGCAATTGCTCTTTCTTCAGCTTGCTCAGCTGTTATCCCAGCTTCACTTACTAACGCATCTGTTATTCTCTTTCTGTCCCATTTGGTTGTCAAGCCTTTAGTAGGTGCTGAGACAAACAAGTGAATATCAGTCGAGTCTTTTGATTGCTCTTCTGATACAACATCGACTGCTTCAAGAGACTTTTGGAAGGATGCAATATCGGTGAACGATTTGTAATATGAGGCAAATCTTACATATGCAACCTCGTTTATGTCCTTGAGCTTTTTCATTACCACGTCTCCTATCTCATTTGTAGGTATTTCCTCTTGACCAAGACTTCTTAGCTCAGACTCTACATCTTCTACAAGCTTTTCTATAGTTTTATAAGAAACAGGAAGCTTTTCACAAGCTCTTATTACACCTTTTTTTATCTTTTCCTTGCTGAATGGTTCACGTCTTCCATCCTTCTTGATCACAACCATATCTTCAATCTCAACTTTCTCATATGTTGTGAACCTTCTGCCGCATTTCAAACACTCTCTACGTCTTTTGTTAGCTCCTATATCCTCGTCTATTCTCTTATCTACGACTTTTGTCTCATCAGAAGCGCAATATGGACATTTCAAGCTAACCAAACCTTAATGACACAAGATATTGTGTTTCCATAAAGTCTGCACAACAAGTAGTTGTGTGATTTTTGTATAAATGATTTCTCCTAACACATTTAAAAACATTTCTGTTCTGTTGAATATATGATTTGACGATTTTTTTGGAAATTCCTCTTAAAAATGTTTATTAAATATGACAACAAATAAATTTTATGCGTGCTTTTCTAGGAATACCGATACCAGAAAAGTTAAAACCAAGAATAATTTCTATCCAAGACAAATTCTTAGATTTTGACATCAAGTTCGTTGAACAAGAGAATCTTCATTTTAACCTAAAATTCTTTAGAGAATTAACCGATGAGGATATTGAAAAATTGAAAAAGCTTTTGGATGATGTTTGTAAGAGATTTCAACCCTTTAACATAAAGATTTCTGGGGTAGGTGCCTTCCCAAACAAGAATTATGTAAGAGTTTTATGGCTAGGGGTAAAAGATGGATATCAAATTCTAGCTTCTATTGCAGAAATGATAGAAAATTCACTAGAATCATTAGGCTACGAGGCTGAAGAAAAATTTGTACCCCATTTAACACTAGGCAGAGTTAGATCTGGAAGGAACAAGAATGAGATGCTAGTCTTATTAAAGGAGTTGGAAGATGTGGAAGTAGGTGAAATGGAAGTAAATGAAATAATTCTCTTTCAATCAAAATTAAGCCCCAACGGTCCTGTATACGAAGAAGTGTTTAAAACAAATTTATCAAGATAAAGACTCTTTTATCAAGGCTCTAGCTACAGGGTTTTTGCTTGCCATTGCATTCAATCCTGCAATAGAATTTTCATATAAATTCATATCAGCTTTTAGCGAAGCATTGTTAATAGCTTGATCAACACGTAAATCTACCATTGCTCTATCTATTTCTTCAGCGCTAACAAAACCTGAAGGTAGATTAAATCCTACCTGACCTCCTCTATTGACTAAGTACTGAGGAAGGTCTGAACGAGATATTCCTTTAAATTTTGTTGCTAACGAAACGTAATCGGTCATATAAAGTAATTACTACCAAGTGGTATATAAAGATATTCCTGCACCACCATAGGTAGTGAATAAAATTAATACTTCTAGAAAAACCTACTGAATTTATGAATTTAATAAAAATTTCAATTGCAATGGCTCTCATTGGGATAGCAGCATTGTTTTTCATAGTTAAATTCCAACAGCAAAATACAGTTAAAATTTCTGATTTAGAGCAAGGGCAAATAGAGAGAATAACAGGTATGATAAACTCGGTTTACATAAGCAAAGACGGCCATACCTTTCTTAAAGTTACAGACAGTTCAGGCGAGATATCCGTGGTAGCTTTCAAAAGCTCTAATATAGATACCTATAACTTGGAGATTGGGGATCAAATATCAGTCTTAGGCAGAGTTGAAGAGTATAAAGGAAGCTTGGAAATAATTGCCAGTGAAATTAAGAAGATTTAAATATCACTAAATAGTAGTAATTAATATGGAGAAAAAAGGTATATTTGGATCAGAGGATTGTGAAGATACTATACTTTTTGCAGAGAATCTTCCTTTTTATGTGGCCGGTATATTAAGAAGATATGGGTATGATATAGATCCAGAGCAAATAAGAACTCCTTCTGGAACGAGATATTCTTCATCCAATTTGGAGGAGGGTATAGCGATTCCGGGAACTGTAAAAGGATGCAGAGCAGCAGTCAGGAGAGACATCATGAATGAAATAGGTAGAATACCTGTTGCTTTTGTTCCTTTAGAGAAGCAAAGTTCTCCATATCAACAAAGGCAAATTTTGGAATATTGCTAGATATTCTTTACCTTGTTTCTTAGCTTAGCATATCTTAAAACATCTTTTAGAGTAGTATTTTCCTTCCCAGGTTTAAATTTTATAAGCTTTACCCTGAATCCAAATTGCTCTATATCCTCAATATCTACGAAATAACTTAGATATTTATCAACTATATTTGAAACTATGAATGGGTTTATATTTAAGGCTTTAGAAATACCTCTTATATGTATTTCACCAACTTCCTTTAGGAGGATTAATATACTTTCTATATTTTTTATTGTAGTTTTATGAATTCCCGAGCCCATTTATAACACCTGTTATATATATGTCATAAATAACTATTTAAAATTAATTTTTCGTATTTTTTACGTTGATTACCGTACTAAACAGTGTTATAGTTCATTAATTGTCGATGAAAATGTTCATTTCAAGTTCACAAAATCTTCACGTCTTCACGTTTCATGCTCGCACTTTCCTCACACATTTATATCACATCATCTATAAACTTCACGTGAACAATCCTTTCAAGCCTCTATAAACTGTAACATATTAATATATTCACGTTACCTTCACACGTGAATATGTGAACATTATATGAACTTCACGTGAATATTATGTGAAGTTCACGAAACGTTCATGTTAAAACTCTCACAAACTATTTTAGACTTTGAGAAATTCTTATTTTTCATTTTTTACGTTACCTTCATTTAATCTTCACGTTTCTTAAGTAGTTTAATTAAAATTTCCTAAGAAAACATTCATTTTACCTTCACAAAATCTTCACATGTGAATATTATGTTCACGTGAACATAGTAAAGCTTAAATATCTACTTCACGTGAATATTTATGTGAAGATTAATGCCTGATGAAAAATTAAAATGGGGTTGGGAAGAGAATCCCTTTGTTCTTAAAATAGATCCAGCATTATTCGTTGGTTATGAGGAACAGGTTAAAGCTGCTTTAAAACATATAGAAAACAAGCATAAGATAGCGTTGATATCAGGCAATACAGGAAGTGGTAAAACTACTTTTCTAAAATGGCTTGAAAAGAATTATGACACCTCAAAACTTTATGTTAGCAAGCCTCCGGAAAATCCAGAGGATTTTGTTAACTTATTCATAGATATATTTGGGCTAAGCTTCTTTGAGAGATTAATGAGAAGAAGACCTACTTTGTATACTTTAACCAAGTATATAAACAAAAAGCTAAAAGGTAAGCATTTGGTGTTTTTAGTGGATGAGGCTCATGAAACCAATAAGAACGTTCTAGAATGGCTTAGGGTTCTTACAGACCAAATAGATAATGTGAGTTTAATAATTGCTGGCATGCCTGTCTTGGAAAATAAAATAAAAACAGAGCTTGAAACTTTAGATCAGAGAATAACAACCAGGATTGCTCTAAATTCATTAGGAAGAATAGAAACCAAGCAGCTTATTCAAAAGAGAATAGAGAGTGTTGGAGGAAAGGGGATAGAGCCTTTTACAGATGCTGCTTTGGAAAAGATTTATGAGAGGACAGGGGGATTCCCAAGAGAGGTTTTGAAACTTTGTGATAGATTGATTAATACGGCTATTGAAAAGAACTTGGATATTATAGATTCAAAGGATATTGAAGAGCACAAGGAAATCGAGCTTCCAAAAGTGAGAGTTGAGGAGCCTGTGGTCACTTTCATGCCTAAACCGCCTTCAGAAGAGCAAATTAGAAACTTACCTTATAAGCAAAAGGCTATTCTAGAGGTTCTATCCAAGAAAGATTGGTTAACCCCAACGGCAATAGTCGAAGAATCTGATATGAAAAGTTATAAGAGCAAAGGTCATGCTATCAGATCTGTCAATAATATCCTTAAAAGGCTTATGCTAGACGGCTTTGTTACAAGAGAGTCTAGAGGAAAGGCTTACATGTATGCATTAACGCCTAAAGTAAGAACGATATTTGTCAAGTCTTAATTTCTCTTACTATGATAGTCGTTTAAGAGTTGCTTAAAATAACTCTTCGCTTGGTTTAATTTTAAGGCAACGTCTATAGGGTATCTAGGTCTTTCTCCAAAAAAGCTTTGAACCATGTCTCTACCTTTATCTAAAGAAATTGGTTCATTTCCTAAGCGAATTTCTCCGTCTAAAAGTCCAACTTGACTGTTTGCAAGCTTGTATGCTGTCTTGTCCATACCAATATATTATAATGATAGGTATTTAAATGTTATTACTATTCGATAGTTAATATAGTTAAGTTTATATACTACTTATTAGTAATTACTATATGGTGGTTATATGTGCAACCAAACGAAAAGTATTATGTCTGAGTTGGATAGAAACCCGGATATAGACTTTGCAGCGGATGCAAATAAACATTTGATTAGAGTTCCTTCAGGTACAGACGTAACGTACTTGGGAAGAAACTCAATTTCATATACCGGAAGAAGCTTTGAGAGACCAATGCAATAATTTTTCTTTTCTTTTTTATTTTAATTTTAACTAAATAATTCTATGAAAAAGGCTTTAATTTTAATAGTAGGCTTACCTGGTTCTGGCAAGTCTTTTGCAGCAGATGTTATAAAAAAACATTTTCATGCCAAAGTTCTTGAGACAGGGGATGTCATTAGAGAGGAGGTAAAAAGAAGAGGTTGGCCTTTAACGCCAGAGAACGATAAGAAAGTGAGACTTTGGTTTCATTCTGGAAGAGAGCATTTGATTGTTGAAAGAATCTGGAAAAAAATGAAAAACGATAAAGGATTAGTAATCATAGATGGTTTAAGGTCGCCTAAAGAATTGACAATATTCAAAAAAATATACAAAGGCAATATTTTTCTTATTAAAATAATATCTTCTTTCGAGGTTAGGGCGCAGAGATCAATAAAGAGAGGAAGATTCGGAAGGCTAGAATCCGTAAAATATCTAAGAGAGAGAGATAAATCAGAGCTAAGCGACTTGGTAGGTTTGAAGCAACTACTCAGGAAGGCAGATTATTCAATAGACAACTCAAAACTGACCAAGAAGCAGATGGAAAAAAAGGTTGTTAGTCTGATAAAATCAATTATTTGAAGGAATTTTATTAAACAACATAAATTTAAATATCTGAAATTAATTGTATATAGTAAGGTGATAGAATGGATAAGGTTAAAGCCAGAGATTTGGTTGGGAAAGTTATTGTTTCTGAGGATACAGGAAGGAAATTTGGAGTAGTTGGAGATGTTAATTTTATAACAGAGTCTGGAGAACTTATGAACATTGTTGTTGCTGAACCAACAAAACAAACTTTTGATTTAAAACTTGCAGAAGATGACAAGGGAAGATTGTTAATACCTTTCTCAGCTGTTAAATCAGTTGGGGACTTCATAATAATTGCAGAAAAAGACATTGTCTAATTTTTTATAAAAATCTGATAGAAAAATCGTTATCTAATTATTTTTCTTCTGGGTCTTTAATTCCTTCAGGCGTTATTCTAAAGACTGTTTCTCCTTCTGGCAAGTTCGGCGAGTCGACCAACCTTGCTATTCTGGTATCTCCTTTCGACTTTCTAAGGTAAAGCCTTGTTCCTGCTTGATGAGCTAGGATATGACCTCCTATCGGTACCGTAGGATCGCCAAATAGAATATCTGGTCTTGCCATTACCTGGTTTGTGACATAGACAGCTAAATTATAAACCTCTGACAATCTTTGTAAGGTATGCAAATGTCTGTTCAACTTTTGCTGTCTAGCTGCTAGTTCACCTCTACCAGAATAATCTGACCTGAACAATGACGTCACAGAGTCTACTATCAAAAGCTTGATGTTCTTCTCTTTTATCATCTCTCCTGCCTTTTCAACCAGAATTACTTGATGATCAGAATTATATGCCCTTGCGATTTGGATGTTTTCCAAAACTTCCTTTGCATTCATCCCCATAGACTCTGCTATCTGCTTTATCCTCTCAGGTCTGAAGGTATTCTCACAATCAACAAAAAGGCAGTTGCCACTCAACCCGCCCTTCTCTTTTGGCAGTTGGACGTTTACTGCAAGTTGAAAGCCTAGTTGCGACTTACCACTAGAGAAAGCTCCATGAGTCTCTGTTATCGATTGCGTCTCAACACCACCTCCCAAAAGTGCGTCAAAATTCTTAGATCCAGTGCTTATCTTTCCTAACTTTAACCTTCTCTCGAGGATGGTTGTTGCTTTTTCAAATCCTATCTCTAAAGTTTCTCTTGCAGCAGCGATTATTTTTGATGCTGTTGCCTCACCAATTTCAGCAGCATTAGAAAGTTCCATAGGCGATGCTGCGGCCACTGCCATCATATCAATATAACCAGCACATTTTAGTTTGTCAGCTATTTTTTCACCTACTCCAGGTAGGTCTGCCACAGCCTCAATTTTCTTGTTCATAGAACTTCACTTAAACCTTCGTTTCTAACATATTTATAATTTTATTAGCTTCTTCTATGGAGTCCGCTTCCTTAACGCTATTCGCAACGAATTCTAATCTATTAAACATTTTGTTCTTTCTAACCTTGCCGTTTATGATAAACTCCTTGCCTAAAACATCAATGTTATCGAAAAACGATTCCTCGTTCTCCAATGCTTTTTTAATATCCATTCCTATAAGCTCTAATGCTGCATCCCTGAAGAACACTACTCTTATATTCCCAGTCCCATCGTCTATTATTCCTGAAAGCACGATGGTTTTCGTAGGTTCAACTTTTCCATGCTCATCGCATTTGAATTCATTTCCTTCTTTGACTACTCTTCTTCCGCACTGAGGACAGACTTCATAAAAAATGCTTGTCTCGAACAATTGAACGAGTGATGCTCTTATTTCCGCCGTCTCTCCTTCCTTTAAATCAGCAATGTTTATTCTTCCGGCCTCAGGCCTTTTTAACTTTTCAAAGGTCGGTAGTTCGCTTTGCTCTAGTATTCTTACTCCACCTCTATTTCCAAGTCTTAATTCAACTCCGCCCACACCATCCTCTCTTGTGTATGCACCAAAGGTTTCAACAGCCATTCCAGGATTTAACTTTTCAACAATGTTAGTTTGGTCATCCCATAATGATAGTCTTATGTTCCCAGTCTCATCGCCAAGGATAATGCTTGCCACCTTACCTTTCTTACCGTTCTTACCTTTGAACTCTCTAGGTTCAAAAACCCTAACGACACGAGCCGTTAATTTCAAGTCCCTTATCTTCGGAACTACGTTTTTTATTTCAAGTCTCCTCTTGACTTTAGGAAAGACATCCAAGCCAAGTTCCTTGGCAATTATATATGCAGCCCCTTCCTTTGAGACTAGGTTTGATAACTCTTGTTGTTTTTCAAGAATCTTTTTTTGGATTTCATCTTGGGATGAACCGGTTTTTTCGATTATTTTTTGTAATAATTCGTTAAAATCCATAATTCAAATTACCTTTTAATGCTTAAATTCTTTTTTCACTTCTGTAGGAAGTAAATTTATTATTTTATTTTTCTTTTGGCTTCAGCAACATCTTCGGCCAAAACAGTTTTCCTACCCTTGCTCTTCGCGACAGCTGCTGCCTCTCCTGCAATATCGCATGTTATTTCCTCTAAAAGTATGGAGAACTCTTTTACAGCATCATCGCTAATCCTCATGTTAGATTTTTTCAATATTTTTTCTACAGGTGCTAGGGGCAATTCCATAAAAATCATTTTTTATATTTCTCAACTATCTTGTTTGCAAGTTCGTACTGATCCTGATAGATTTGCATTGCAACAGAGTAATGGTTATATGCTCCTACATCTACTTCTAGTTGCTCTGCCATGTATTTTTGCAAGGCTGTGAACGCAAAGGCATTTCCAGGCCAGGCACTGAATAAGTCGTTAGTCTTCATCACAACGTTGAAGTGAATCTTATCCTCAACTATCTGAGGATGGATTAGGACTAGACAAGGAGAGGACGTATCTTTTCTTTGCGGGGTGAATTTTTCCAAATCACGCATAGGAATCCATGTGTGCATTACCACCGATCGTCTTCCAAAATCTTTTTTCAAAGTTTCGATTGCCTTCTGGACTTGATCTATTCTTTTCACGACGCACTTACCTCCCGTTGTTTTCTGAACGAAGTCTAACATCTCCTTTTCATTTGAAACATTCGGTGCCCAAGCCCTTATCTGACAATCAGGATAACATCTTAGCCTAGAGTAATAAGTATAGTCGAAAGAATTTTCCTTTTCAGGAGGTAGACCGTTTACTAGATTGTTCGCATACTCTTCTGCTAACTTTATGCTTATAGGTGCCATCGAAGAGAGCCTTGGTTCTTTCATAGGATTTGAAATCATTAGAAACATCGGCGAGTCTTTTGTCATTGTCCTGAATTCCGGTGCCTCTACCCATCTATCAAATCCTTCTGTCATCATTGTGAAAACAGCCTTCTCCCAACCCTCTCCAAGAGTTTCTGCTTGAACTATTTTTACACCATAACCCATTTTATCACCTTAATTTTAGTTCTTCGTCTTGCGTATACTCGATTCCATATTTTAATGCTTGCTCAGCCTTCTGAAGTTCCACCCCCAAGTAGGAAGCGTGATCAAGCCTTGAGAGCAATCCTCTCTTTATTATTTCCTTGTACAGTTCTTCTGCCTTCGTTCCTTCTATTACTTGGTTTATTTTTCCAGTCTTAATCAGACTCTTTTCCTTAACATAGTTATAATGTTCTACTATTATTTTCTTTTTGATATGATCTACAAGAATAAGGAAAAACCCGTTCTTATCAAACTCAAACATATTACTCATCCTTTAATATTTCGCTTATCATTTTTAAAACAGGGAATATTCTCCATGATGATTCTATCGGTCCATAGAGCAAGAAATCTGCCCCTAGCATTGCTTGACATGCACAAAGGCTCGAGTCGCATATTTCCCTGATTGGTTTATCTAGACTATGAACCCATTCTGAAGCAATGTTGTGTATGCCATTGCCGCTAGGATAACCTAACTCAGCCTTCAATGCGATGGCAGTTTTTATAGAGTTTAATGAGCCTGAACCGATTGGAACAACGCCGCTGTCCAACAAAACATTTTTTATCCTTGCTGCTTGGGAAAAAGGAAAGAGTTTGTTCTTAACATAATCAACCTTTCCTGCGACCGAGCCATCCAAAGGATTGAACGCTAAAAGGATAGCATTCTCAGGCCTTAATTCCTTTATCTCGTCCCTTTCCTCTTCCTGCATCCCATAGTTTATAGAATTGTACAAAACATCTCTAGATATTCCATTTTCCTTGCAATGCTTCAGAATCTTTATTCTTGTTTGCCAGTCGTCCGAGTCTATTGCAAAGGGAATGTTAAATTCATTTACCAAGCTTATTATTTTCTCATAATCATCTTCGCTGTCAAAGAATATATCTAATAAAAAGTTGAATCCGGTCTTTTCTTTTAATTCCAGAGCATTTTCTATTTGCTTTCTTGCTTCCTCAAAATCTATCCCGCCTAAGGTTCTAACTCTTTTTTCCTCTCTATAAAAAATAGTCCCAATCAAGAGCATTGGATTGGTGTTACCAACTTTCACATTGCCTATTTCAACGGTTTTTAGTTCTTTAGGGAATTTAAACATTCAAATCACGTATCGTAAAACTCGTAGTGTCAAAGGTCAGGTTGTCTGTAATCAAAATATTATCGCCGCTATGGCTTACTTCCTTCTTAGCCTCTACAATTGTTTTAACAACAAAAGGTTCTTCCTCATAAGGTTCTTCTCTCGGAAGTAATTTAATTCTTTCTATTATTTTAATAGTGTCAGTCTCGTCTATCAGGTTAATAACTTTCTTTACCTGCTTTCTGAATCTTTCTACTGCTTCGATTGGAATGTTTTCTATGAATGGTATGGCTCCCTTCGAGCCTATTATCTTTCCGTTCTCGTCTACACCATTCTCATGAATCGCAATCAGACTTTGACCAGCAGCATGCCCTTTAGATTCCTTCCCGCAGACGATTATGTAGCGTATGTTACAGTTTGAAATCGTGTTTACAATCACTCTCTCTATTCCAAGGTTCTCGGTTCTCATCTCACCGCACAGAGTAAAGAGATCCTTCGGAAAGCTGAGTCTGCTCGAGATGGTGACTAGGGCAACATTGGCGTTCTTGTTCCCAATCTCATACTTACCAGAAAGTACTGGCCATTTTTCAGAAATTGTATTCATCAACTTTAATGACATTTTAAATTATTTATTCTTTTTGCATCTTGTAAACTAAGGATTTTTATATAGAGTTTGTAATTTATTATTATGGAATTGTTATATGCGAAGATTTTAGTTGTACTGATTATATTTTTTGGTGAGTCGTTAACCATTCTTGCAGAGATGATTGCCGCAAGGACCTTTTCGATAGCATCGCATTCTTTCTTAGACATGTTTATAAAAATGTTCTTGATTTTTGCATTCGCTGGAGGTGCTCTTATATTTGGATATATGTTTGGCTTTATTTCCTTTAAGAACATCTGGATAGTGAGCGTCATCTCCATAACCTCTATATTGATATCAGAGCCTATCCTTGCCTATGTGTTTTTCCAGCAATTGCCAACAAGTGGAGCCCTTATTGGTTTGATATTCGGGGTACTAGGCTTCGTATCAACCATGTTTTTTTGAAATTATTTATGTCCTTATTCTTCATAGTATTTATTATGAAAAAAATTCGCTATTGGCATCAGACAGCCGAGACTTCATGCGGTCCAACTTCCTTGCTAATGATAATGAATTATTATCGTCCTTCTTTCAAACTGAATAGAAAGAACGAATGGGATATTTGGCGAGATACTTCTATGCTGGCGTGGTCTGGTAGTCACCCTTATGGAATAGCTTTTGCAGCCTTGAAAAGAGGGTTTAAAGTTCATTTGATAAGGGAGAAAAAGACATTTTGGAAGGATGTGAAATTCCCAAAGAATAATAAGTCTCTTAGATATTCTATCACCGAGCAAGAGAAAAAATCAAAAGCTTTAGGATTAGTCGAGAGTATCAAAAGAATAGACTTAAAGCTGTTAAAAGAATTGCTGGAGAAGAATACTACTATTATAATTTTAATGAGGTACATAAGAAAGAATGGAACAATAGGTAGTGGGCATTGGGTAGTTCCACTCAAGATAGAAAAAGACCATATAATCATCAATGATCCATACGCTACTGGAAGCAGGAAGATTCCAATAAAACTTTTTATGAAAGGTTGGAATGGAATTAGGAACAGAAAAACCGGAATGGCCAAGGAAATTCTTATTATAGAGAAATAATTTAAACTTTCAAAATCTATTTCTAACTGGTTCTATGGGTTTCAAAGGTTTGATAAGGGACGCTATAATGTTTTTTGTTGGAATGGAATTGCTGTTCGGGGGAATGGATAAAAACATTTTGGGACTAATATTAATAATTACAGCACTAATCTTTACAGTAATAGGTTTCATAATTGCCTTTGGGAGTGGTTGAATGCTTGATAAAATATTAGATACTGTGAATGCTCATAACAAGTGGAGAAGAGAGCAATGCATAAACATGATTGCTTCCGAGTCCTTGATGTCGCCGTTAGCTGAAAAATATTTTCTAACTGATTTTGCAGGCAGGTATAACGAGCATACCGGACCGGACTGTCATTATCAAGGAACGAAATATTCTTATGAGATAGAGGAACTTTGCAACGAGATATTCAGGAATAATTTTAACACTCCTTTTGTTGATACCAGACCTTTGTCGGGTGGGATGGCTAATTTAATTATTTACAGTTCATTTGCAAAGCCAGGTGACAACATCGTCTCGTTAGGCATACCGAACGGTGCGCACGTGAGCTCGACCAAATGGGGAATGGCAGGAATACGTGGTCTTAATTCGATTGACATGTTCTTTGATTCAAGGGAAATGAATATAGACGTTGAAAAAACTGTTCATTTGATAAAGAAAGTTAGTCCGAAAGTGATAATGTTCGGAGCTTCCATGTTTCTTTTCCCAGAGCCTGTAAAGGAAATAAAAGAGCAGATTGATACTAACATAAAGGTTGCTTATGACTCTGCTCATGTTTTCGGATTAGTTTACAACAAGGAATTCCAACAACCCTTAGAAGAGGGCGCGGATTTCATCAGTTCTTCCACTCACAAAACTTTCCAAGGGCCGCAGGGCGGAATAATAATTGGTAATAAGAATCTTGATCAGAAAGATTGGGAAAAGATTCAAACAGCAATTTTTCCAGGAACAATTTCTAACCATCACATTCACAAGTTACCGTCGCTTGCCATAACTGCTCTGGAAATGGATAAATTCGGGAAGGATTATGCAAGGCAAGTTATCAAAAATTCAAAGGCGTTAGGTAAGGCTCTGTATGACTTAGGCTTTAAAGTCCTTTGTCCTGAGAAAGGCTTTACTCAATCTCATCAAGTGATTGTCAACGTCAAGGAATTTGGCGGAGGAAAGGCTGTTGCTCAACTTCTAGAGGAGAATAATATTATTTGCAATAAAATGTCTCTTCCAATTGACACGCCGCAAGATGCAACCAAGAATCCCTCAGGCATAAGGCTAGGTTCTCAGGAATTGACGAGAATAGGAATGAAGGAAAGCGAGATGAAGGAAGTTGCTAATTTCTTCAAAAAGGCGATAAAGGAAAAGAAGAATGTTAAGAAAGAGGTAGAAGATTTTAGAAAAGGTTTTAGGAAGATCCACTACTGTTTTGAATCAACAATTTAGCTTTCTCGAAATTCCCAAAAGGCATTATGTTAACTCCCTTAGCTCCAACCTCTCTAATCTCACTTATCATTCGAGAGTATTCCTCATCCAAATCCTCCTCAAAGATGTTCATTGGGAATATCCCGGGTATTAATTTGTTCAGCTTTTCAGCCTTTTCCTTCGAGTAAAAGTTCAAGAACCCGATGAAAACTGGCTTATCAATTGAATGGACAAACTTCTCTATCGTTCTCATATCATAGCAAGGCTGAGTCATCACAAATTCAGCACCAGCTTCTATCTTATTCCTCGTCCTTTTAATCTCCACGTTCAAGTCCGCGTTTAAATTAGCGCCACACCCTATGAAGAAGTCAGTTTCTCTTTTGGCGTTTATCTCCTTTATGAGTTTTATCAGCTCTATAGAGGAGAATTCGAAGACAGGTTTTGCCTTTACGCTTTCATGCATCCTATCTCCTGTCAATGCAAGTATATTTTTGATATCTAATGCCCTTGCAGCCATCAAATCTGCCTTTATTTCTACCAAATTTCTATCCCTGCAGGTGAAATGCATTATGGTTGGTGTTCCTAGTTTATGCTCAATCTTGTGACAGAGTGCAATAGGATTCATTAATGAAATTCCAAGAGGTGAGTCTACTACGTTAAAGGCATCAGCATTCAGATCCTTTATCCCTTCTAATATCTCGTCTAGAACAGGTTTTTTAGGCGGCTCTAATTCTACTATATATAAAAAGTCCTCTTCTTTCACAAGTTGACTAAAATCCATAAAATTATTAAACATTTCAGTTTTAAATCTCTCACTTTTGTGAGAGTACCGTTTTTTCGTAGAAAATCTTATTTTTCTCGTATTTTTCACTTTCTGAAGAGAAAAAGTGAGACTTTTGGCTGATGAAAATAAGTATGAGCTAAGAAATATACTTTTAATTATATCTATTATGTTATAATAATCGTAATAAATACTGGATAGAAAATAGTTAACAAAATATATTTTACCATTATTATGACGGAATGTATACTATACTCATTACAGATTAGGCTTAAATATCAAAAAAACGAAAAAATTATTAGGTGAATTGACGTGGCATTGAAAAAAGTTCAGAAAAATATCTTTGAAATTCTATTTTTACACCCAAAACCAGTAAAAATGTTGACAAGTTTGAAGAATGAAGAGATCAGATATGCCACGCAAGTGTCAAAAGTAGTTGATTGCACCTATTCTCACACTGTTAAAGTCCTGGAAATGTTCAGGAGACTTGGTCTGGTTGAGTTCGAGAAGAAAGGAAGGGTAAAATTGGTCAAACTTACAGACAATGGGATAGATATTGCGCATGACTTTGAGGGAATAAGAAGGAAATTCGGGAAACTTGGTGCGAATATCAAAGAGTTTCCCTCAGAAAAATAATACAAAGTGAGAGTTATCACCTAATGATTTCGTAAAGCTTAAATATAGAAAAAATGCTCGGACAGTTGATAATAATATCTAACTTCTCATATATGAGTTTATCGCATAATCAAGGTCATTTTAAGAGATATATGAGCCATGCATACATGTATATAATCCGGTATAATAATGCTTAAAAATTTAGACAGTTGTCATTAATCTAG
>Ga0172364_10000853_pt1 | contig 22628 bp, 14 predicted proteins | sample LakKivSesite10cm_FD_114545 | JGI IMG/M metagenome (GOLD analysis project Ga0172364, IMG submission 114545) | Sediment microbial communities from Lake Kivu, Rwanda - Sediment site 10cm | ecosystem: Environmental > Aquatic > Freshwater > Lake > Sediment | place: Rwanda: Western Province, Lake... | reverse complement strand
ACCGAGGGCATTGGCGTGTGCAACCTCATCCACGGAGGAGATGCCGTTGTCCACGGTGATGAGGAGGTTTGCACCTTTTTTTGCGATGCGGTCAACAGCGGAGAGCTTTAATCCGTATCCGTCGCTGACGCGATTTGGGATGAAGTATTCCACCTCATGACCGAGCCACCGGAAGAATCGGACAAGGAGAACAGTGGCAGTTATACCATCCACGTCATAATCGCCATAGATGCAGATTTTTTCCTTATTTCTAATAGCCCTTGCGAGGCGTTCCGCCGCCTTATCCATGTCCTCAAGGAGCATGGGGTCTGTGAGGGAGGCGAGATTGGAATTGAAGAAAGAGTTCACCTCAGCGGGGTCATGGACACCTCTGGCGGCGAGGATGCGTGCGAGGAGGGGGTTCAACCGGAGGCGTGAGACGAGTTCAGATTCCACCTGAGGGTTTTGCTGACGTTCCTCCCATATCCACTTGAGACCTTGAGTTTTGTTGTTTTTGCGCAGAGTCATCGAATTAATACCATTTCACCACAGTCCGCCTCAGGCGGGCACAGAGGACACAGAGAAATTCCAATGAGTCATTAATATTCCCATGGTTTCAGGATGTCCTTCAAGGTGCGTTGATAACGTTTGTGCCTGTCCTTTATAAATTCCTCATGTTTGATATCCTTCCATGAGGCGGGCTGAGCCGCCTGAGGTTTCTGTTCTTTATGAGCCGCCTCCTTCAGTTCATATTTTTCCATCACGTTCACATAGAGACTGTTGGCGAGGCATGCGGTGAGCGCCGGCACGAGGAGGAACACTGCAACGCCCCGCGTTATGAGACCCAGTCCACATAACCCGAGTGCAAGGATGCCCGTCAGGATACTCGCCCCGAGGTTATCCGTTGTAAGAAGGAAGGAACGGATAAAAATTTTTTTCATCCCCACTTTCTGATGCACGGACAGAGGGTAAGCATAAAGCATCATCATGAGGAGGTAAAGAAAAATCCAGGCGCAGAGTCCGGCAATTATGGAGCCGAGGAATTTTATGGCGTGGGACGTAACCGAGGGCTTGATGTAAAATATGATGTTCATGGCGAGCAGTTCCAGGAGACATACATAGAATGCCGTGACCTTGATAAGGGGCGTATAATGGGTTTTGAGTCCGGTGATTATCTCGCGCCATTCCGGTTCGCGCTCTTCGGAGATGATGGAGAGGAAGTGGAGGAATCCGGCGGCGGGGAAGGGTATGGCGAGTGAAAGAAAGATGCCGAGACCGAGCGCCATCAGCAAAGCGGGTTTTCCCAGCGCAATATAAATCGGGTAACCGATGGTGATGATTGTGGCGAGGAGTCCGGTCATGATTAGGCAGAAGGCGATATTGGCGAGAATCAGTGTGCCGATGAAGTCGTAGGCGTCCCAGAAAAATTTTAAAAAGACTCTGCTGAACATTTATTTTCACCGCCATTAATTTAGAAGATAATCTAAGCAGTGCTCCTGATGCCGTCAAGACCAACCACGCGGAAGATTTGTTCTTGCATTCAGGATGTGAGGGAACATAGTTTTGCAACACAGAGCCACGGAGGGCACAGGGTAATAGTTTTCAATTTGTTATAGACTTTCAGAAAGATGGGAAAAATCCGGGAAAAGATTAAGGGATGGTTAGCCGGGCGCCGCGCACCCGCGCAGAACCTTATCTGCAGTGAGATTTTTGAATCGATGGCGATTCTGGCGGATGGGAGTGTCACGTGTGGATGTGCGGATATCTTTGAGGGGCGGGTGCTCGGGAATGTGAAAGTGGAACCGCTGGCGAAAATCTTTCAGAATGAGCGCTATCGTGAATTGCGTCGGCGGATTCTTTCAGGCGACATGCCGCCGCAATGCCAGCAATGCCCATTCCGCGTCCGCCTGCGCACCGGACGTGAGGGTGTGGTTGGAGGTCCCATAACATGGCTCCAGATTGACCCGATTTTTAACTGCAATCTGAAATGTCCCGATTGCGCCCTGACAGAGATGCGCGAGGCGAATTATTTCATACGCCCACGCACGGCGCTCTCGCTTGAGACGTTCAAGAGTCTCATTGACCAGACGTCCCCGACTCTCCGGCATATCCGGTTTCACATGCTTGGGGAGCCGTTTTTGAATCGGCAGGCGCCGGAGATGCTTTTATATGCGCGTGAAAAGATTCCGCACCTGTTTATGAGTATTGAGACCAATGGACTCCTGATAACACCGGAGGTGCAGAGGGTGCTTGTGGCGGCGCGTGTGGATTATGTCAAGTTTTCCATTGATGGCGCCTCACAGGAGACATACTCGCAATATCGTATCGGTGGTGATTTTCAGAGGGCGTATGAGAACATGGCGGGGATTGTGGCGGTGCGGCGTGAGGCGGGCGCAGACCGCCCTTGCGTGGTGTGGCAGTATATCCTTTTCAAGTGGAATGATTCGGATGAGGAAATCAGGGAGGCGCAGAGACTCGCGCGCGAGGCGGGGGTTGATCATCTTTACTGGCTTGTTACTCATTCTGCGGGGGCATCTGAGCGATTTCTTCCGGGCGGGCGCTACCCGCTCTTTGAGGGTGAGGGACAATCTTTAAATGAGACGATTGAGATTGCGGGTCGTCGGGGCGAGCCGATGGTTCGTCCTGAGCCTGCGCTTGGTGAATATGACCCGTGGAAATGATGACACTTGAACTGTATCCGGAGTGACATGTGGAAATCATTGGTTCAATAGAAGGGTTTGCGGGGATTCCTGAAGGGGCGTCAACACATCTGACCCTTGGCGCGTATGATGGTGTTCATATCGGGCATCAGGCGCTAATCCGGCGGACGGTGGAGACATCTGAGGAAAGAGGCGCTCTATCAGTTGTTTTCACCTTTAAGAATCATCCATTGAGTGTCCTTGCCCCCTCTTATGTTCCCCCGCGTCTGACGCCTGATGATTTGCGGATTCGCCTGTTTTCGGAAATGGGCGTCAGGATTTTGGTGCTGGTGGAGTTTGACCATGCCCTCGCTAATATGACGGCGACGGAGTTCACGCGGGAGATACTTGTCAAACGTTTGCGGATTCGTCATGTGGTCTGCGGGCATAATTTTCGTTTCGGGCGTGGAGGCGCTGAGGATGCCGAGTTTCTCAGGGAGATTGGCGCCGGGATGGGATTCACCGTGGAGCAACTTGAACCTGTGAGCGTCAGGGGCGTCATTGTGAACAGCTCGAGAATCAGGGAGCTCCTGACACAGGGGCTTGTCTCCACGGCGGCGGAATTTCTCGGGAGACCCTATTCCATCCGGGGTGAGGTGGTGCGTGGGACGGGGCGCGGGCGGACACTTACATATCCCACGGCGAACATCGTCCCTCGTGAGGATATTTTAATTCCCGGCAGTGGCGTTTACGCCGTGCGGGTAATTGTTGATGGGGCGACGCATGGTGGGATGATGAGCATCGGGACAAATCCCACGTTTCCACCCGAACATTTCAGCATCGAGGCGCACCTGTTTGATTTCAATGGCGACCTGATGGGGAAGGTGATTGAGGTGGAGTTTGTTCGCCGGATGCGGATGGAGATGAAGTTTGAGAGTGCAGAGGCGCTTGTTATGCAGATGCGCAGAGATGAGACATCTGCCCGCAGGTTTCTGAAGGGGTATGTTGTTGGAACCCTATAAATAATTTCACGCAGAGCGCGCAGAGAACATCGGAGTCATTGTGGTTTTAAAGAGCTTGACCCGTTTTTTTATCGGGTGGATGGTTATCTGATATTCTATGAAAGGCTGGTAATTGAACATGAAAAAGTATCGAGCGGGGATGGCATTTATGGTGATACTGACGGTGGTGTCATGGGTGACCTTTTGCATGCCTTCTGTGACGCTGGGTAGGAATACCGAAACAGAAAAGGAGGAAGTGAAGAAAGAAGAAAGTAAAGAAACCACCAAAGAGGGACCTGTCAATATGGACGCCGTTGTTGCCCGTTGGGACAACAGGGTGGTTAAGGAGGGGGATGTCAGGAAGGAGATGGATAAGAATGCCCCATATATTCTTTATCCCGCCCACTCGGTTTCCGAGCTTCCGAAGGATGAGCAGATACAATACAGGAAGAAGATGCTGAATTTCGTAATTGACAGGATGCTGATTCAGGACGCGGCAGGAGAGTTGAAGGTTGTGGTGACTGATAAGGATATCCGCAATGGGATTGACAGCATAAAGAAACGTTTTCCCGATGAACAGGCGTTTGCCTCTGCCCTGAAACAGCAAAAGATGACCGAGAAGGAGCTTGAGAGTGATCTTCGCCGGGATTTGACCATTAAAAAGGTGATTGATACGGTTACTGTTACGACACCGACTGTCACGGAACAGGAGATTTCGAACTATTACAAAGAGAATCCCGAGCGTTTCAAACAGCCGGAGGAGGTATGGGCGAGCCACATCCTGGTGAACGTGGATAAGAATGCGTCGAGTGCAGACCGTGAGGCGGCGCGGAAAAAGATTGAGGCGCTGAGGAAACGGTTGATTGAGGGGGAGGATTTTGCACAATTGGCAAAGGACAACTCTGACTGCCCATCCGGCAAGCGCTCAGGTGGAGACCTCGGCTGGTTCAAACGTGGCAGGATGGTCAAGGAGTTTGAGAATGCCGCCTTTGCCCTCAAGCCGGGGGAGCTCAGCGACATTGTGGAGACCCCTTTTGGCTACCATATCATCAAGATTCATGGCAAGCACCCGGAGAGGGTTATAGGTCTTGATGAGGTTAAGGGAGATTTGCACCAGGAACTGATTATGAATAAGAAGGGTGAGGTATTTGACAAGTGGCTGGCGGAACGGAAGAAACAGGTGGTGTTCACGAATCAGGATGATAAAGAGACCCCAGATAAAATTGACAATTGACAATTGATAATGGACAATTATTTATGAAGTTTTGCGAAAATTTCTCCAGTTCTCAAATTCTCCGTTTCTCTGCTTCTCCGCTTCTCCGCTTCTCAATTTTGTTATTCATCACCGGTTGTGCGCTCATTTTACCGCGTCCCTTCAGCCCCCTGAGGACGGATTATCCTGCCGGACTTGAGGCGTCCGAGATTTTCCGGGTGCTGGAGGGGCGTTCCGTCTCTCATGAGCGGTTGTGGGCTGGCGGCGAGATAACCCTTCGCGGTGCGCCGCTCAGGGGGAAGAAGTTCTTTAATGCAACTCTCCTTTATGAGGCGCCTGACAAACTCCGTTTGCGCGGCTCCCGCATGCTTACCTCAACTCTCTTTGAATATATAATGAGCGCCGACAGTGTTGCGATTCTGTTCAACCACACGAGGGAGTGGTTTGGGGGTACGCTGGGGGAACTTGAGAGGCATCCCGAGGCGACACTTGGACTGAATCCGCTTGAGCTTCCCAAGGCACTTTTAATTGAGCAGGACTTTATGGGACGACTGGGGGGCAGGGATTTTGACCGCTGGGGGGTCAGCGGGGAGGATTATCTCTTCGCCTCTACAAAGGGTGATAATCGGGTGGCTTTTCTTTTGAGGAGGAAAGACTTGCTTGTCCGCGAGGCGGCTGTCTATGGACATGATGGACGATTGCTCCTCCGCCTGCGTTACAGGAGGTATGGTTTGTTTCTGGGGGATGTTCTGCCTGAGGAATTGGAGATGTATTTTGCCTCAAGTGGTGTGACGGCGCGTGTCCATGTGGCGGAATACAAATTTCCGGTCCGGTTCAATAGCGCGGTTTTTTCACTTACGCCGGCAGTTGGATTCAAGCGATACCCACTTAACAGGCTCTGGGAGTCAGCGGAGAAGCGGAGAAGCGGAGAAACGGAGAAGCGGAGATAATGGTCAAGAAGGCGCTTCGGATATTATTCGCCCTCATTTTAAAACACCCGATGACCGTTATTGTTCTTGTGGGAATCCTCACAATTGCATCCTTGATAGCGGTTTTCTATTTAAGCATTGAGACGAACATTGCGAATCTTCTGCCATCCGATTCACCCGTTTTGTCCACATACAATAAGGCGCTGTCCACATTCAGGACGTTTGATTTCATGTTTGTTGTGATTGAGGCGGAGGAACCGGGGCATTCTGATTTATTGATTCAGGCTGCCGAGACTATTGCGCCTGCACTTGACAACCCCGCCTATGTTTATTCCGTTGATTACAAATCCGACCCGCGACTCAGGGCATATTATATCACCAACAGGGAATCACGTCTATCATGTCTTCTTAATAAGGCAGACTTAGAGGCGGGACTGGCGCACTTTGCGCCGGACATGATGGATACTTATATGGTCCGGCTTGCGCGCCATCTCGACTCACTTCCATTGACCGCAGAGCGTGAACAAGTCCTTGCAGACCCCTTTGACCTTTTGCGACTTTTTGAACACAGGATGATGGTGAGTCGGGGGCCAACCTATTTTCCCATGAGGAGGGGATATTTTCTCTCTGCGGATGGGATGATGCTGATAATGGTTCTTCGTCCTCTTGAGCCCGCCTCAGATTTAAAATTTTCAACAGACCTCATGATGTTTCTCAATCGTGTGCGTGACGTGCTTATCAGGAATAATCCTGACTTTCGTGGAAAGGTGAGTGTTTCCTATTACGGGACGCACGAAGAGACGGTTGCCAGTGCGAGAACTATCCGGCATGACCTTCTTGAGACCCTGCTTGCCTCATTTATCGGGGTTCTGGTTTTATTTTTTGTGGGCTTCCGGCGGAAGAAGGCGCTGATTTATGTTGGGGTACCGCTTTTGGTTGGGATATTGTGGACACTCGGACTGACGCAGGTTGTTTTGGGGCGGTTTACGGTGGTGACTTTTGCCTTTGGCGCCGTATTAATAGGTCTGGGGATAGATTTTAGCATACATATTTATAATCGTTATCTTGAGGAGAGGGGGCGTTCCGACCAGCCATCTGTGTATAAGGCGCTTCATACCGCCCTTGTGAGGACGAGTGAGGGGTTACTTCTTGGCGCACTGACGACGGCGCTGGCATTTTTTTGTATGTATTTCACATCTTTTCGGGGATTTCGAGAGCTGGGTTTTGTGGCGGGGAGTGGCATTCTCTGTTGCCTTGTTTCAGTTTTTTTACTTTTGCCGGTGCTTGTGATGTATTTATCGCCACGACGGGAGTTTCGCCAGCGGTTTGACATAACATCGGTCGGACTTCGGCGAGTTTACAAGCTGGCGTCTGATTATCCCCGGGTGATGATTATTCTCGGGCTTGTTGTCAGTGTTTATTTTACCTTTCAGGCGCGCCATGTGCGCTTTGAGGAGAGTTTTGGCGCCCTGAAGCAACCCTCCCGTTCGTATGAGAATCTGCGCAGACGCATCATGGAGCGATTCGCCCTCCCTTCAAATCAGATTGTGGCGATTGTTACGGGCGGCACGCTTCAGGGTGTTCTGGAAAAGAACGACCGACTTTATGACAATGTGGAGAGCCAGAAGGATTATCGGATTCTTTCCTGTGATACATTAAGGGCGTTTTTGCCCTCCATAGCGACCCAGCAGGAGTCCAAGAAGAGTATAAGGGACACGGTGGGCAACCGATTTGAGCCATTGAAGGAGCGCATAATTTTTGCGGCTCGGAAGGTGGGACTTTCCCCGAAGGCACTTGAACCATTTTTCAAATGGCTTGCGCGGCTCAAGGATGCGTCGGAAAAAAATGATGATTTTATCCTTTATGAAGACCTTCGAGACCCTTTCATTATCCGTCTTGTGCAGGGTTATCTTGTAAAGGAGGGACGACAGTTCAGCGTTGTTACGCGGATATTTCCGCCGGCTGGGATGTGGGAGTCCTTTGTTCCTCAGGATTTTATGGACACCATTAGCCACGATGCGGGGGATGTGGAGTTCACCGGTATGGCAATTGTTACGAATGAGATACAGGAGATGGTGAAGAGAGACCTTGCGGTCATTATCCTTATGGTGACCATCTCGGTTTTCCTTTTAATGGTTTTGTTCCTTGGTGGTGCGCGCAAGGCGATTTTTGCCATTTTCCCCGTGGTTATTGGAAGTCTATGGATGCTGGGGACGATTCGCATCATCGGAATTGAGCTGAATTTTTTGAATGTTGTTGTCATGCCGATGATTATCGGGATTGGCGTAGATAATGGCATTCATCTCATTCAGAGGTATTATGAGGGGGGGAAAGACCCGACACTGAACGACCTTCGACGGGCGGTTTCACGGACCGGCAGGGCGTTAGTCATGACATCGCTTACCACGATTGTCGGGTTTGGCTCGCTTGCCTTGGCGGATTTTCGCGGTATCCGTGAGATGGGGCTGATTTCAATCCTTGGCATCACCTATACACTGATTGCCTCGCTTGTCCTTTTGCCCGCTCTTCTGAAGATATGGACCCAGCGCCACACCTTCTGGGACCTCATCAGCCGTGAAGAGGGCGAGATAAGATAAATAGCGAATGGCGAATTACGAATTACGAAAAGTTAGTTCACCAATTGGTATAATCCGTAATGATGGAGCGGGAGGTGATGAATCATGTGGCTTCATGAGATGATTGTGGAAGGGGCGGTGTTAATGAATATCAGCGTCAAGACGAAGGAAGAGGCATTAAAAGAGATGGTGGCTGCCCTTTCCCGTGCGGGCAGGTTGAGTCACCCCGAAATTGCCCTGCAGGATGTGCTGGCGAGGGAAAAGACACAAAGCACGGGCATTGGAGAGGGCGTGGGGATTCCCCATACATGCACCACAAGCGTTCATCAGCCAATGATTGTCTATGCGAGAATCAGTGAGGGGATAGAGTTTCAATCCATTGATGGAAGACCCGTAACTCACGTATTTCTGATTCTGGGTCGCATGAATGGCGAGGCGCTTCAATTAAAGATACTCGGACATTTTGCGCACCTTTTTCATCTACCGGGGTTTCTTGAGGGTCTCAGCCGGCTGGATAATCCCGACTCATTTGTGACGTATGTGAGGGAGCAGGAGGCGGTGCTTGGGGAGATTGAGACTCCGAAGGATATGCCTTCTGTGTGTGTTGCGGGTGCGGGGAATGGCGGGCTGGCATTGGCGGGTCATCTTGCCCTGATAGGGTGTCGTGTGCATCTTTTTAACAGGAGCGAGGGGCGTTTGACCGCTGTCAGGATGGCGGGCGGTGTGCAGGTGACTGGCGAGGTGAACGGATTTGCGAAGTTGGGCATTGTAACGACGGATGCACGGGAGGCGCTTACTGGCGTTGACCTTGTCATGGTTGTGATTCCTGCAACGGGTCACAGGGATATGGCGAGACTTCTCGGTCCGCATCTGACAGATGGACAGGTGGTTGTGCTGAATCCCGGCGGGACGGGCGGTGCTCTGGAATTTGCCGATGTCCTTCGCCAGTTGAACGTAAATGTTTATTATTTTCTGGCTGAGACTGAAACGCTCATTTATGCCTGCCGCATCTCTAATCCCGGGCAGGTTCGCATCTTCAGGATTAAGAATGCCGTTCCGGTTGCGACATTTCCCGCTTATCACATACCTGACATTCTTGAGACACTGCGGAAGGTCCTGCCATACTTTATCCCTGGTGATAATGTATTGAAGACGAGTTTAAGCAATATGAGTGCGGTGTTTCATCCTGCCCTGACCATCATGAATGCCGCATGGATTGAGGGGAGTAAGGGGGATTTTGAATTTTACTTTGAGGGGGCGAGTCCTTCCGTGGCGAAGGTTCTTGAGGCACTTGATGCGGAGCGTATACGCGTGGCGGAGGCGCTGGGTGTGAGGGTTCTCACGGCGCGGGAATGGCTTTATCAGGCATACGGGGTGGCGGGGGATAACCTTTATGAGGCGATGCAGGCGAATGATGGATATCGTGGGATAAAGGCGCCCAACACACTTGACTACAGATTTATCACGGAGGATGTCCCGACGAGTTTAGTTCCGCTTGCCTCCCTTGGGGAGCATCTTGGAGTTGCCGTGCCAACGATAAAAACGATTATCCATCTCTCCAGTGTTCTGCATGGTGTGAACTATATGGTGACAGGGCGGACGGTGGAGCGGCTTGGACTTTCCGGGCTTGATGTGCGTCAAATCCGCCGCCTTGTTGAGGATGGGAAAAGGGAGTGAGGTGGGAATTAACCTATTCACTTGACGTTTTGTAGAGAAAAGGGGCATGATATTCAGAAGAAAGTTTAAGGGTTTAAGAAGTTTAAAAGTTTAAAGGGTTTAAAGAATTTTTTGTGAGCCGGTGGAGTGGGGAAGTGAATCGGACGCGACAGATTATAAGCGTTATCCTTGTGTGGTTTCTCCTTCCCATCGGGGCGGCGCTTGGCATTTTGTATTACGCCCTCTGGAATAATTATAATCATCTTTCAGCCATCAAGGATTATTTTAACTTTGATGCAGACCAGACTGTCCTTGTGACTGGCATTGGTTTTGGCGTGACGGGTTTTCTTTCAGTCCTTGCGTGGCTTCTTTCGCTTGATACGCGACGCATCAGACGACCTGCCTTTCAGTTATACCTGAATTTTCTGGGGCTTACGGTTCAGGCGGCGGCTCGGGCAGGCGCTGAACTTGAAAACGCCCTCCCGTCCTTCATTGCAATTATTGCCGCCCTTTTCCTCATCATTGTGCCGCCCTTTTTGATTTTCCCGATTGAGACACTCCTGCGACAGGTTTTTTTGCGGCTGGGTCTTGGCGCAATGAGGTTAAAAATTTACCGGCTGGCAGTCTTTTCGCTCCACAAGGCGCTTCTTTTCAAGCCGCAGGAACAGGCGCTCCTTGAATCGTTAGGACAGGCATTGCATAAAAGTGGACAGGTCTCCGCCGCGCGCGCATTTCTTCTTCCCCTTATGAAGAGTGCCACGGTGTCCGATGCGACCCTTTACCTCATTTCTGAGGGTTATGAGAAGCAGGGAAAACCGGAGCTGGCAATACCCTTTTATCAGGCACTCAGGGAGCGCCGTCCCGATGACAAATCCCTCGCTTCAAAACTCATAGACCTGTATCTCAAGACGGAGCAGATGGAACAGGCGATTCCACTTGTAGAGGCGGAAACGGATTTCTCCTCCATTGAGGATATTCTGAAATTAGAGCGACTTCATGTCCGCGTGGGCAATATCCCCCGTGTTCGCGAGCTCCTTGTCCAATTGAGGCAGATTGAGGGACCTCCCTGCACGCGGACACTTTTTGAATGCCGGCGTCTGCTCCAGACGATGCCGGATGATAAGGACTTGCTTCGCGAGCTGGCGGAGGTTTGCAAGGAGCTGGGGAAGAAAGAAGAGTCGGCGGATTATTATGAGAGACTACTGGCGCAGGAGCCTGAAAACAGGGAACTCCGCAGGCAACTCCTTGAACAATATATCGAAGCCTCCAATGTGAAGATGGTTGAGCATCACATTGAATATCTTGTCCAGCACGGAGAGGTCTCCCTTATCATCATGAGGGAATATGCCCAGTTGCTCATAAATAAGGAGAACTATGAGAGCGCCGCCATGCATCTTTTGAAGGCGAAGAAGAGTTATCCGGAGGAATACTCATTTCCCCACATACTTTCTGAACTTTATTACAATCACAAGGAATATGACAAGGCACGCTCGGAGATGGCGGAGGCGCTTCGACTTGCCCCGCCGGAAAAGCGGGAGGAGCTCCAGATTCTTTATCGCAAGATTGAGGGAGGCATTCTGAATACCCAGATAAAGGAACTGCGAGAGAGTATTGAACGAGACCCCGCAAATGTTGACTTACGTTTTGAGCTGATTGAAAAACTCATGGCAAATTCCTACCTTGAGGGAGTGACGAGTGAGATTGATACACTCCTCTATTATCATCCCGAAATGAAGAAGGAAATATTGACGTTCATTGAAGGTCTCAGCCTGAGATATGAGCGAAATTATCTACTTCTTGATTTTCTGGCGGACATGAGTCTCAAGGAGGGGAATTTTGACAAGTGCATGGATATTTATGAGCGGATGTCCGCCAAGTCGCTTGACCGTCGGGAGGCAATGAAGTTATGCGTGGAGAAGATTTTGAAGATTGACCCAGGATATCTCCCCGCACACGCAAAAATCGGTGACCTTGCGAACGAGGTGAAAGACCTGGAGACCCTCATCACACACTACCGCATTTGCTTTGAGGCGAATGAAGAGATGATGACTGACCGTCTTGAGACCTTCTTTGACGCCCTGTATGTGACCGGCGCCTTAGAGGAGGCGGAGCGAGTGGGGCTCAGCATGACGGCGAAATTTCCCGATAACAGCCGTCTGTTCGTAAAACTGGGACGTGTCTATCTTGACAGGGGACGTTTTGTTGAGGCGATTGGCGTACTTGAGAAGGCGAAGACACTCGCCCCTGAAGATAAGGAGACCCTTGCCCTTTTTGAGGAGGCAATCCGCAGTGAAAAGAAAAGGCAGATTGACGAGATTTTAAGGAAATTGGAGGCGGAGCCGGATAACTCGGAATACCAGGAGCAGGCTGGCGACCTTTTTTCATTCTTTGAGGATTACACGGAGGCGGTGAAGCATTATCAGCGAGCGGCGCAGTTGGCGCCTCATCCGGATTTGTGCAAGGTGAAACTCGCATTTTCGCTCGCCATGCGCGGTATGATGGACCTCGCAGAGGAGACGCTTGATGAGGTTAAACTCTCCCTGGCTGAGAATCCCGACAAGGAGGGATTGAAGGATTATTTTTACATGACGGCTGTGCATTTTGAGAAGGAGTTGCAGACACAGACGGCACTTAAGTTTTTCAAGCAGATTTTCCGCGTGGACGCCGGGTATCGTGATGTGGTGAGCAGGATTGAGAAGATAGAAAACCTAAGCGTCACCGTCACGCCTTACGGGAAGCGGATTCGTAACAAGTAAGAGTGCGGGCAAAATCAGACCAGTCGGACCGGTCAGACCAGTCGGACAGGTCGGACGGGTCAGACAGGTCAGACAGGTCGGATAACACACAAAGCCATTTATTCGCGTTTTTTCATGGTTTCTTGTAGGAGGCGGCGATACTGCGCAGACGCGCAATGCGATCCTCTATTGCCGGATGTGTGCTGAAAAGGGTGCTGGAGCGTTGCTCGAAGGGATTGATGGGATTTACAATGTAAAGATGTTGTGTGGCGCGGTTGGCGGCTTCAAGAACTTCCTCCTCTTTTGATATTTTTTCCAGTGCGGAAGCAAGACCCTCAGGATAACGGGTCATTTCAGCGGCGGATGCGTCAGCCAGATATTCCCGCTGGCGCGACATTGCCAGCTGGATGATAAGGGCGAATAGAGGCGCGATAATGGAGAGTAGTATGGCGATTAGGAAGAAGATTGCCTGTCCACTGCCGCCACCGCCACGCCCCCGGCTCCGTCTGCCGCCGCGTCCGAGTCCGCCCCAGAAGACCCACCTGCGGAAATAATCACACATGAGGGCGATGACGCCTACCAAGACCGCCATCAGCATGGCGAAGCGGATGTCATAATTTTTGACGTGGGAAAGCTCATGAGCAACGACGCCCTGAATCTCATCGCGGTTTAATTTTTCCAGAAGACCACTGGTGACGGCTACAGCGGCGTGCTGGGGGTCACGTCCTGTGGCGAATGCGTTCGGCACGGTGTCGTTGATGATATAAATTTCCGGCATGGGAAGACCGGAGGCGATGGTGAGTTCTTCCACGATGTTATAAAGCTGCGGTGCGTCCGGTTTCTGAATCCTTTTCGCCCCCGAGACAGTGAGTATAATTGAACGACCGGAAAACCAGGAGATAAGGGTCATAACAATAGCGAATATTCCAGCTATGACAAGTCCCCCTTCAGGAGACTCAAAAGCTGCCTGTCCGATAAAACCACCAACGGTTATGGCAAGAATCATCATCAGAAAAATCAGGATGATGGAGTTGCGTTTATTTTTTGCAATAAGGTCATACATTGGTGTTCGCCCATTTTTCGCAAAAGTTATGATTATCCTTGAGCGGGAGATTATGAGTGCGCAACTATATTTTTTCATAACGTCCGGGGGGTAGGAGATGACACAGCCCATCGAGAAAAAAAGAGGCGGATATTTTCCCGTCGTTCTTATTTTTGTTTTTGCATTATCCTTTTTGGTCCGGTTTCATAATATCGGGCATTCAGGGTTGTGGCTGGATGAGGTGCTTCAGTTGAAGGTTACGACAGGACCTTTTGTCAGTATCTGGAGGAGCGCCCCATGGAACAAGCCACCGCTTGATTATTACATCCAGTGGTTATTTCTTCAAAGTGGGGAGGCGGATGAGTGGCGTGTGCGGTTTTCTGCCTGTGTGCTTGGGGCTGGGGCTGTTGTGGCGATGGGGCTTTGCGGGTATGCCATGGGTGGTTTGACGTTGGCGTTTTTGACGATGGCTTCAGCATTTGCCAATCCGCTTATGGTTCGTTTTTCTCAGGATGGGAGACCATATTCCCTGATGCTGTTTTCAGAGTGCCTGTTTCTTGCGGTCTTCTGGCGTTTTCTCAGAAGCGATAAACCGCCGAAGCCATCGGGCATTATTATTATAGGGCTTTCAGCCATTTTATGTCTCTGGTCGCTTTACTGGTCAGCCATGGTGTGTCTTGCGAGCCTTCTTTTCGGTCTGGTGTGGCTTTTGATGGGTGGGCGAAAAGGGCTGGTGAGCACAATTATTTCAAACAGACGTCTGTGGGTTGTCTCAGCCGCGTGTCTGGTGCTGGTGCTTCTGAGCGGGGTTCCGCTTATTTTTCGTGCATCAAAGGCGATAGAGCCGCAGTTTTACGGGACGTATGATGTGGTCTCATGGGAGAAAGGCAAGATGTATATGGACATCTTTGCCCTGGGGTATGAGTGGACGCAGTATGTCAGGGGAGCGGGGTGGGTGATGGCGGCACTTGCGCTTTTGGGGAGTGTGGGGTGGATAGTGCGGCGCGGTCGAGCATCAGCGGCTCTCTTTTGCTTCTATCTGGTTCTAATATTTTTCCCCGGCATGTTTTTGTTTTATCGTCTGATAGACCACTGGATGGAGGTGCGTTATGTTTTAGCGTCTTTACCGCCTCTTCTTTTGCTCTGCGCCATGGGGATAGAGACGATGGGGGGTTTAATTTCGGGCATGTTTGAGAGCGGGATAGTGTATCAGGCGAGTCACCTCAAGACGGTGGTAATAATTTTCCTTACACTTATCGTGGTTGGTTCATCGCTGGGATTTATTCTGCCGAATCCATTGAGGTGGGCAGACTGGCGGGGACTTGTACAACGTCTCAAGGGGGAATCCACGCCGCCGCGGGTGGTTGTCCTGGGTAATTTTTATGATTGGTTGATGTTTAAGCATTATCTCGACCGTTACCACATTAAACAGGATGCAATTGTGAGTGAGTTCAAACCGTCTGTGCTGAGGGATATATTGTTTAAGGGCGGGGACGTAATGGTTGCCTTTGAGCCACACAAGTCATCTGTCCAGTTCAACATGGCGGTGTCGTCATTGCCTGCGGTTGAACCTGCCCTGGGCGGACTGGATGTGAGGAGGCGGTATTCACCGCAGGAGATGGAAAGGGTGAGACCGATCTTAATGGAGGATGCCCTTGGCGGTGAGAGGATGAGATTGAACATCCGTCCGGGAGAGGAGGAGTCTCCTTTCCTTGGAGCGGGATGGAGTGCGCCGGAGCAATGGGGGGAGACAGATATTTGTGCACTGGATGGTCCATGGGGGGAGTTTTATCTTCCTGTCTTCGAGCCCCACCCGCTCACACTCACTTTGCGTGTTTATCCTTATGCGCCGGTGGCAAAGTCGCCGCTTGATTTGAAAATCTTGGTCAATCCACCTAAAGCGGACCTCGGCTCCAAACCTGTGAGGGCGGGATGGAATGTCCTGAGGTGGGATTTGGATGCGTCAATTTTGCAAAAGGGCGTGAATGACATATATATTATTCCAAGCAGGACACTCTCACCTTCATTGCATGACCCGAAGAGCTCGGATTCCAGGGAGCTCTCGATATGGGTCGAGCGGGTTGAGGTTGAGGCACGGAAACCATGAAGAAAGTTTAAGAGTTTCAGAAGTTTAAAGAGTTTCAGGAGTTTAAGAAGTTTTATGCGGAAGCGGGGAATGGTGATTTGGAGAGGGTGTTTAAGATTGGAGAGATAGCCGGATTGACCGGTGATGAGGTATCCGAGCGGCTGAAGAGGGATGGTTATAATGAATTGCCCGCCTCAAAGAAGCGAAGCATTTTTACAATTGCCTTAGACGTTGCGCGGGAGCCCATGTTTCTCCTACTTGTCGCCTGTGGCGTGATTTATCTCATGTCCGGCGAGATAGAGGAGGCGCTGATGCTCCTTTTTTTTGTTTTTGTTGTGATGGGGATTACATTTTATCAGGAGCGCAAGACGGAGCGTGCCCTTGAGGCATTGAGAGACCTTACCAGCCCCCGCGCACTTGTCATACGCAACGGTGAGGAAGAGCGTATTGCCGGTCGAGACGTGGTGCGTGACGATATTCTGGTTTTAAATGAGGGTGACCGAGTTCCTGCCGACGCCGTTCTTCTCTCCTGTGGCAATCTCAAGGTGGATGAATCCCTGCTCACGGGAGAATCGGTGCCTGTGCGCAAGATGGTAGTGGAGGGTAGGACAGAGATGGGGCATCCGGGCGGCGATGACCTTCCATTTGTCTATTCCGGCACGCTTGTTGTGCAGGGGCGAGGCGTTGCGCGGGTTCTGGCGACGGGTATCCGGACGGAGATGGGGAAGATTGGCAGGGTATTGCAGTCGCTTGAGACGGAGGAGACCCATCTGCAGAAAGAGACGAATCAGATGGTGCGCAGACTCGCCATTCTGGGGCTTTCCTTATGTGTGCTGGTGGTGATTGTTTATGGTCTGACCCGCACTGACTGGAAGCGAGGGCTTCTTGCTGGCATTACCCTTGCGATGGCGACACTGCCGGAGGAGTTTCCCGTTGTTCTGACGATATTTCTTGCGCTGGGTGCGTGGCGCATGTCCCAGGAGCACATTCTCACGCGCCGTGTGCCCGCCATTGAGGCACTCGGCTCGGCGACGGTTTTGTGTGTGGACAAGACTGGCACGCTGACGCTCAATCGCATGACCGTCAGCAGGATTTTCGCCGCTCCGTTGCCAAGGCTATGGAGTGCTGGCGAAAAAGGGCATTTTTTTGACGTATCAGGGCACGGCAAGAGACCTCTTCCTGAGTCATTTCACGAGTTGGTTGAGTTCAGCATCCTTGGGAGTCAGCGCGACCCCTTTGACCCGATGGAGAAGGCGATAAAGCAGCTCGGTGAGCGTTTCCTTGCCAGGACGGAACATATTCATCATGACTGGACGCTGGTGCATGAATATCCACTTTCGGGAGAACTTCTCGCCCTTTCGCATGTGTGGCGTTCGCCGGACGGCGTGGATTACGTTATTGCCGCCAAGGGTGCTCCTGAGGCGATTGCAGACCTGTGCCATTTTGACGAGAAACAGTGGGAGGAACTCAACCGGAACATCACCATCATGTCGGATGAAGGACTGCGTGTTCTTGGCGTGGCGAAGGCGCGTTTTCGGGAGCCAGCCCTGCCGAACGGACAGCACGATTTTACATTTACATTCCTTGGTCTGGTGGGGCTTGCTGACCCGGTGCGTCCCACAGTTTCTGACGCCGTCAGGGAATGCCACTCCGCGGGTATCAGGGTCATAATGATAACTGGTGATTATCCCGGCACAGCTAAGAACATTGCCCGGCAGATTGGCATGACCACATGGGAGAAGACGATTACCGGTCCTGATATGGAATTGATGACAGATGAGGAATTGCGGGAGCGCATTCGCAAGGTGAACATCTTTGCGCGGGTTGTGCCGGAGCAGAAATTGCGCATTGTGAATGCCCTTAAGGCGAATGGCGAGATAGTGGCAATGACGGGCGATGGGGTGAATGATGCGCCGGCGTTGAAGGCGGCGAACATCGGGATTGCCATGGGTGGGCGCGGCGCAGATGTGGCACGCGAGTCCGCATCGCTCGTCCTTCTTGAGGATGATTTTTCTTCCATTGTACGTGCGGTAAGGATGGGACGGCGAATATTTGACAACATCAAGAAGGCGATAACATACATCTTTGCCATTCACGTGCCGATTGCGGGGATGTCACTGATACCGGTTATTTTCCGATTACCGCTTGTCCTTCTGCCTGTGCATATAGTTTTTTTAGAGCTCATAATTGACCCTGCGTGTTCTATTGTGTTTGAGGCGGAGCCTGCGGAGGATAAATTGATGGAGCGTCCTCCTCGCAAGCCGACTGAGAGACTGTTCGGTAAGAAGGTCATTGCGATTGGGGCGTTGCAGGGTTTGAGCGTGTTGTTGATGGTACTGCTTGTCTATGTCATCTCGCTCTATCGCGCCCAGAATGAGCTGGAGGCTCGCGCCCTCACATTCACCACGTTGATTATTGCCAATCTGGGTTTAATACTGACGAACCGTTCCTGGTCGCGCACGATTTTGAAGATGTTGCGTTCACCCAATGATGCCCTCTGGTGGGTGGTCGGCGGTGCGGTGGTGTTTCTGGCGATTGTTTTATACGTCCCTTTCCTGAGGAATCTTTTCCGCTTTGATCTTATGCACGCCACGGATATTCTCATTTGCGTTGGTGCAGGCTTGATGAGTATTCTCTGGTTTGAAGGTTTTAAAATGTTTGATATGTGGAAGAAGCGTTTCAGCGTTTCAAAAGTTTCAAAGGGTTGAGAGTTTAAGAAGTTTCAAAGGTTTCAGGGGTTTCAGAGTTTCAGGGTTTAAGATGTGAGGTGGAAATGGTGGATGCTGGCAGGAGTTTGGCAATCACAAACAGGCGGCGCATCGTTCAATGGATTTTGCTCCCCATTGTCTTTATCACCATCGGGCTGGGGTGGAGGTATCCTCTTCTTGGATTTTCGGTGCCGATTGTGATGCTGACGGCAATTATCGGTGGAATTATTGATGGGCGGTATGTTTGCGGGGCTTTATGTCCGCGCGGGGGATTTTTTGACAGGATTCTGATAGTTGCCAGTCCACGCAAGGGGATACCGGAATTTCTGCGCATGATGCCGCTCAGGTGGGTTGTGTTTGTTCTCCTCTTTGCATTCATGGTTTATCGCATTCTTCAGAAGCCGGGGGACATATATCACTGGGGTCATGTGTTCTGGCTGATGTGCGTCATCACGACGGGACTCGGTGTGATTCTTGGATTGTTCGTTCATCAGAGGATGTGGTGTTCGTTTTGCCCCATAGGGACGCTTCAGAGCGTTCTCGGTGGGAGGAGGAATCAGCTCAGGATTGACCCCGCAAGGTGCATTGAGTGCGGATTGTGCGAGAAGGAATGTCCGTTCGACATCTCCATTGTGAAGCACAAGGAAGAGGGCATTGTTGAAGAGCCGGACTGTCTGAGGTGTTCGGAGTGCATTGTCGTCTGCCCCAAAGATGCATTGTCTTGGCGGGACTCCGGCAGGGAATGAGTTGCTTGTTATTATGAGAAAAAAAGGGACGAGGATTCGGGAAAGGTTGCGGCGATGGGTTCACGGATTCATCGCCGTCACCGCCGTTCTTACACTTTTATTTTCCCTTGCCATCGGGATTCTTGTTGCCTACGTCCGGACGCTTCCGCCAATTGAGCAGTTGGAGAATTATTCTCCTCCGCAGGCGACCTCCCTTTTTGACCGGACAGGCAATGTGAAGATTGCCACCATGGCTCAACAGAATCGCGTGGTGGTGCCGCTTGACAAGATTCCGCTCACCCTGCGCAACGCATTTATTGCCATTGAGGACAAGAGGTTTTACAATCATATCGGCATTGACCCGATTCGCATTGCCCGCGCCATGATTGTTAATATTTCCCGCGGGCGTCTTGCTCAGGGCGCAAGCACCATCACTCAGCAGTTACCGCGGAACCTTTTAAAGAGCGTTTCGCGACGCAAGATATTCAGTCGGAAAATCAAGGAGACGCTTCTCGCATTCCAGATTGAGAGGCGATATTCCAAAGACCAGATTCTCGAATTTTATCTGAACCAGATTTATCTTGGGAACGGGGCGTATGGAGTTCAGGCGGCGGCACGCACATTTTTCAATAAGGATGTCTCGCAGCTTTCGGTGGGCGAGTGTGCGGTGCTTGCGGGCATTCCACGGATGCCGGCACGTTACAGTCCGCTGAACAATCTTGAGGCGGCGACGAAGCGACGCAACATCGTCCTGAGTCTGATGCTTGAACAGGGTTTTATAACAAGGACGCAATATGATGATGCCGTGAGCACGGGCATTGAGGTTGTCACTCCGCCACCGACGGTCAATCTTGCGCCCTATTTTGTGGATTATGTGCGGCGATATCTCACCGAGACGGGTGAGATGGATACTGAGGGGCTTTATCAGAACGGTTACACAATCTTTACGACCGTTGATATGGATTTGCAGGGGATTGCCGATGATGAGCTGCGGAAGGGACTGCGCGACCTTGAGCTCATGCTTCACGAGAATGCGGTGCCGAGTCGGCTTGCTGAGGAGCAGTCAAATTTTGGAGGAGGCACGCCACTCCTGCGTCAGAGGAGATTCGCTCGCATCACGCGCGTCTTTTCCGATTCGCTCAATGTGGAAATCGGCGGATATCTCGGCACGGTTTCGTTGAAGGGCGCCATGCCCTGTTATCAGCCGGAGAAGCTTCTGCGTCCGGGCGAAATGGTGGACATCATCGTCACAAGGGTGAACAGGACAGGTCGCACATTTTTTGCGGATTTTGCGGAGAAGAAACCGCTTCAGGGGGCGGTGGTGATTCTTGATGCCCGCACGGGATATGTCCTCGCCATGAGCGGGGGCGAGAATTTTTACGATTTCCAGAATAACGGTCAGTGGAACCGCGCAGTGCAGGGACCGGGTCGCCAGACGGGTTCCGCCGCAAAGCCGTTTGTTTTTGCGGGTGCGCTTGAATCCGGCAAAACGCTCGCCTCTATTTATGACGACCGACAGATTGTCTTTCCCGACGGATATTCGCCTCGCAATTATGAGAACAGATATTTCGGACTGACCCCTATTGAGACCGCCATTGAACATTCGCGCAACGTGGTGACGGTGCTTCTCTATCTTGACATTAAGCCCGCGCGCACAATGGCGTTCATCAGGAAGTTTGACTTTTTATCCGACCGCACATCGTGGCAGTTCGGTCTTGACCCGACGGTCTGCCTCGGTTCATTCAGCGCAACGCCGCTCTCCATGACAGCCGCATACACGCCATTTGCGCACAGGGGCATCGGCGTCCGCCCCGTTGCGGTCAGAAAGGTGCTGGACCCCGACCAGAAGGAGATTATGCGTCCCATTCCGTTTGAGACAGAAATCATCTCGCCGCAGACCTCTTATATGATGACTTATGCAATGGGGGGGACGATAAAGCGCGGGACGGGGCGGAAGTTTATCGGCGATGTGCTTGCTAATCAAGATTTGCCTGAGATGGCGGGCAAGACGGGCACCACGAATGACTGCATTGACGCATGGTTCATCGGCTACACGCCCGACCTCATTGTTTGTGTGTGGGTGGGATATGATGACAATCGTTCACTTGGCGAGGGCATGACGGGCGGGCGCGTGGCGGGACCAATCTGGCGAGAGATTATCCGCCGCGCCGTGCGACTGGAGTCATACAGTCAGAAGACGTTTGCCGTGCCGGACGGACTTGAATTTGTGGACGTTTGTGAACACAGTGGACTGCTGGCGAAAGACAGTTGCCGCTTGGATTCCGATAACGTCGTTTACGACAAGATGCCCTTCCTCAAAGGCAAAGAACCAACCCAATATTGCACATACCATTAATTAAAATACAAACCACTGGGAACACGGGGAAATTCTATAAACCACAGATTTCGCAGATTTTCGCAGATAGAAATATGTTTTTAGCTATTGGCAGGTTCAAGTTTTATCTCCGCAATGTGCTTGGCAGTATCTGAAGCAAATCGCATTGCAGCGCGAATATCTTCGGCAGTTAAATCAGGGTAGAATTTAATTATCTTTTTTACCGTTGCACCTTCTTCAAGCAAATCAAGGACAACATAAAGAGGGATTCTTGTTCCCTTAAAAACGGGCTTCCCCTGAAGAATCTTGGGATTTATTTCAATTCTGTCAGTGTAATTCATCATTTATCGCCTCCAACATCTTCCAAATTGCATAACATTTAATTCTCCCACCGAATTGCCTCCCTCCGTCAAGAGCCAAGTTAGGCAAAGTTAAGATGATTTCACTGAATTTTGGATGAGTGGCAGACATGATTTCCATAGATAGAATTAATAAGAATGCATCTCCACATCAAATTAATATTTTTTTTCCGCCTCGGGCGAACTGTGTGTGTCGTAATAAATTCCGAATTTATAGTTGTTCAGATCCAGCAACCGCTCGTAAAAAAACAATCTGACATTACAGAGTTATTTCCCTCAAAAGCACAGATAATGTTAAGCGTATAATCTGTTCGCCAAAGGTCAATTCGTATTGATGTATTTGTTTAAAAACCATATTCCATAGATCAAGACATCAGGATTATTTTGAGCGCGAAAGCATGTCCCATTTCTTTATATTGAACTCCGCTTCAGAGAGCACACCATCTCGACGCAGATCATAGAGCTTCTTCAATTGCTCAATCACTTCAGCTCGTTCATCAGGGCGTTTGCCTAGATAAAGATCTTTAGCTCGTTCCCAATCGTCGCTGGAGATGATGCCCGCATCTCTAAGCGCGGCGAGCTTTCCAAGTTCATCTGCCACCGAGGTAGAGATTATAACCGAAGTTTCTCTTAATGTAATTGCTT
>Ga0172364_10000850_pt1 | contig 22644 bp, 19 predicted proteins | sample LakKivSesite10cm_FD_114545 | JGI IMG/M metagenome (GOLD analysis project Ga0172364, IMG submission 114545) | Sediment microbial communities from Lake Kivu, Rwanda - Sediment site 10cm | ecosystem: Environmental > Aquatic > Freshwater > Lake > Sediment | place: Rwanda: Western Province, Lake... | reverse complement strand
GCCGGGATATCATCTATAGTGGCTCCAGATCCTTGGGACCCTGCAATCCAGGCGGTGTTCATATGGGTTCGGTTGTCCGTGGCCATCCCTCGCAATGCAGGCTGAAGGGCGAAGCCAAAACTCCACAGCCCACGTATACGCACGTAGGTTGCATCAGGCTCAAGGAAGGAAACGCAGTCAGGATCGAGGATGCGCTTCCCTCTGAGGTGCCCTTGGCGGTATGCCTGAATGGCGAGCACGCCATGGACGTCAGAATGTCGCCCGGCCAGGCAAAGGAACTCGTGTTGGGGCACCTGATCTGCGAGGGGTTCATCGAAGGCCCGGGCGACTTTCGCACCTTCACTTGCGGAACTGGCTGGGCGAAGGCAACCTTCCGCATGACCCATAGGAGGGCTGCCAGCAACATGTCCACGCGGGCGCGGCCGAGGGGCAGGCGCGACGCATCGGCTCTCAAGGGCCTGAAAGTGGTGAGATCGAAGGTCAGGGTTCGCCCAGGTCAGGTACAGGCTGCCGTAGAGAGGGTAGCGGCCTCTGATGTTCATCGCCTCACCGGCGGCGTGCACACCTGCGGCATCTTCCAGGTGCCGGAAAAAGGAGGTCCGCCCTTGACGATCAGCCTATGCGACGATATCGGGAGGCATAACGCCTTTGACAAGGCAGTGGGAAGGGCCGCGATACAGGGCTGTGACCTGAGTGGATGCTTGGTCGCTACAACGGGGAGGGCAAACTCCGACATGGTTGCCAAGTGCTGCAGGGCAGGCATCCCGGTGCTCGCCTCTCGCGGGGCTACGACAACCTTGGCCGTGAAGCTGGCCAGGACGGTCGGGGTCACTCTCATAGGGTTTGCCAGGGAGGACAGGATGAATATCTACTCCCATGGGGGCCGGGTCATTCTCGACCGACATTAGCCCCTGTTGGAGCGTGGGGGCTCCTTGGCAGCCGGGAGGCGGCTGCATTCCTTCGCAACAGATTTATATCGATGCCGACTCTGGTCTGCCCAGCTGCATGTCGAGGTAGACGGGGAATCGCGATGGAGTGGAGCAAAGAAGCCCAGGAATTTTTGGAGTCAAGGCGCGCCAGACTGCCCGGGAAGGCCGGGGAGATAGACTCCGCCATTGAGCGCATAAGAAAGGATTCCGAGAAGGCCGCGTCCAATGCGGGCGCCACGGTCGTGGACAAGGAGCATGTCAAGCTCGCTATCGCCGGGCTGCCGAAGATCGAGGTCGTGACGGAGGCAACGGAGGGCTCCTTTGCCTTCGTCCGATCCCTCGTGATCCTCGGGGCGGTCATGCTCTTCGTGGGGTTGACCATGGAAGTCTGGTATGCCAATCAGAAGAAGTACGGCGAGGAACCCACGACGGACGTCGATATCTTCATCCTGCGGTGGATGCTTCCTGTTGGGATCATCATGCTGGCGGCCGCCGGGATCCTGTTCTTCCTGGGCAGGCGGAAGAAAGGAGAGGAGTGGCAGGAAGGGGAGTCCGGTGGCGAAGCGAAGGAGGGCGCCGAGCAGGCTCCCTCTGAGGGCGAGAAGGAACAGAAATCCCAGTAGGTCCTCCTCGCCAGATGCATGATGTTCATCGTCACGGGATATGATTTATTAGAACGGGAGCTGCGCTGGCATGCCCATGCCTGATCCCCTATCCCTCTACCTACTGGTAGCGGATTACTCGTACGAGAGCAACGGGGATCCGGTGATCAGGCTGTTCTGCAAGAACATGCAGGGCAGGACGATCACATGTTTCGTCAGGGGGTTCAAGCCCTATTTCTACGTCTACCCTGAGCAGGAATCCGATGATGCGCTGAGAGCCCTGTCTGAGGAGCTGAAACAGAGGTTCCCCCAGATCATCGAGGTGGAGATTGTCGAGAGGTTCCTGCCCTTCGGTCATCAGGAGCAGAAGAAGAAGATGCTTCTGATCGTGACCAAGGACCCGAAGCAGGTCAGGGACATAAGAGAGGATGTGCGCAGGCACGGAACCGTGTTTGAGGCGGACATACTCTTCAAGAACAGGTTCATGATCGACACGGGTCTTAGCGGCAATAGCTGGTTCCGCGTCTCCAATTACCGTTCAACCCAGACCAACACCGTCTTCACCGAGCTCAAGGTAGAGACCCTGGCCAAGCACGTGGAGCCCGTGCAGCTGGACCAACACCCCGAGATGCGGTATCTCTGCGTCGATATCGAATGCTTGGCGGAGTCCGGAAATGGGCTCCCGCGGGCGGAGTCAGATCCCATAATCATGATCAGCATGGCCTTCAGCGAGCCCTTCGAGAATGGGACCGACCTCGTGCTTGTGAGCCGCCCTGCGAGCGCCAAAGGCGTTCAGGGCCTGGGCAGCGAAGAGGAGATGCTCAAGAGGTTCGTCGAGATCCTTCGACGCTATGACCCTGACATCGTCCTCGGCTATAACTGCGACGAGTTCGACTTCCCCTACCTCATCGACAGGATGGGCATGGTCGGCATCAAGCCCAGGCTCGGAAGGGCGGACAAGAATAGCTACTACCGCCGGTTTGGCAGCAAGACGAGGATCACCATCCCGGGGAGGGTCGTGGTGGATGTCCTGCCCCTCGTGAAGAAGGACTTCCCACTCAAGAGCTACAGCCTGGGCGCGGTTGCGCGGGAGATCCTGGGCAAGGAGAAGCTGGACGTGTCGCACACCGAGATCCCGGGGCTGTGGAGGAGCGGGGAGAAGGGGTTGCAGAGGCTGGTCGAGTACTCAAGGAGGGATGCGCAGCTGACCCTTGACCTCCTATTGACCAAACGGCTTCTGGACAGGTATGCCGCACTGGCCCAGGCCAGTGGGACGTCACTGCAGGATCTGATAGAAGGCGGCCAATCCATAATGGTCGACAACCTTCTCCTCAGGGAGCTGCGTCGCTACGAGCGCGTGATGCCCTGCAAGCCCGACGCGGAGGAGACAGCACGGAGAAAGGAGGTCCGTGACAAGGAGGGACTCAAGGGCGGTTATGTGCTGGAGCCAAAGGCGGGGCTCCAAGAGAACGTGCTCATAATGGACTACAAATCCCTCTACCCAACCATAATGATCGCCAACAACATCTGCTTCTCAACGCTCGTCAAGGACAGGTTCGTTCCCAGGGAGCAATACAAGGGCATCGTGCCGCGCATACTGGAGGATCTGCTGGAGAAGAGGCTACTCCTCAAGGAGCGGGCCAAGGGTGCCAAGGAGGAGGAGTTCAGGATATTGGACATGACGCAGTGGGCGGTGAAGATCCTCCTGAACAGCTTCTACGGCTACTTCGGCTATTCGAGATCCAGAATGTACGAGCTCACCGTGGCAAATGCCGTGACGCGCACGGGCAGGGAGAACATCTCCAAGACCAAGGAGATAATCGAGAAGGAGATAGCGAGGGCCGCGCTCAAGGACGGGAAGGCATTCCTCGGGGACGATATCAAGGCCTGTCCCGCCGGCTCCACGATCGTGTCTCTGGAGGTGGTATACGGCGACACCGACAGCGTCTTTGTCAAACTCCAACCGGCGGAGGCAGGACCAAAGGAGATCGGCCCAGCGGATGCCGGGGCCCTCGGTTCCAGGCTGGGGGGGATCCTGACCAGGCTTCTGCCGCCGCCGATGGAACTTCAGTACGAGTCCTTTGCTAGGCGAGCCCTCTTTGTGACCAAGAAGAGGTACGCTCTCTGCATAGAGGGAAAGGAGTTGACGGTCAAGGTCAAAGGCCTGGAGACCGTACGACGCGAGTGGTGCAACCTGGCAACCGAGGCGATGAAGACCATTCTGGATCTCCTGCTGAGGAAAGGTGATGTGGATGGGGCCTGCGAATACATGAAACGCCAGATCCACGACCTCCGGGATAACGTCACGCCTCTCGAGAAGCTGGTTCAGACGAGGACGCTGAGCAAGCGGCCCCAGGAGTACAAGGGGAGGCAGCCGCACATTGAGCTGTACAACAAGATCAAGGAGAGGGATCCCGCGGGTGCACCCCAGATCGGGGATAGGGTCCCCTTCATCATAACCCAGGGCAAGGGGCTTCTCGTGGAGAGGGCCGAGGACCCGGGCTTCATCAAGGAGAAAGGATTGAGGATTGACCACGACTACTACATCCACAGGCAGATCCTTCCCCCGGTGCGCCGGATATTCGAGGCTCTGGGGTTGCGGATAGATGAGCTGGTTGCCGATTCCCAGCAGCGGACGCTTCTGGAGAGCTTCGATGGCAGCAAGGCGGAACGTGGGCCGAAACCCAAGCGGGTCCGTGCCAGGCCCAAAGACCGGCGCCCAATATTGGGCCATGATCTGGAGGAACTCATCTGCGCCCACTGCAGCGGGTCCTTCACGATCATGGATATCTCGGAGTTCCGTTGTCCTGACTGCGGCGAGGAACTCGAGGATGAATGCTGCCAGAGAGTCATCGCCGAGGTCGTCGAGCTCGCGGGAAGGGCTGCGGTGCAGGGAGGCAAGCGGCACTTCCTCTGCGGAAAGTGCGGGGCGTCCTACCGCAGGATACCGCTCTCTGGCCTTTGCGAGTGCTCAGGCCAGGTTGTGCCATCCTCAGTGGATGTGGAGGTTGCCCCGCTTCTGGAGCTAATGGACAGCGCGCCTTCATCCGTCAGCGGAAGCACAATGGAGATGCAGATCACGATGATCAGGGCGAACTTCCAGTCCATCCGGCAGCGGGAAGCCCCCCAGATGACCCTGGCGGAGTTCCTCTAGAGACCTAGGATCATTTAATAGAGTTCTTTCCACCTAGCATCGAGGCCGTTACCATGAGAATTCTCCTCATCCACGCGGACTCCATGAGGTACGAGATCAAGAGCCGGACGAAGGTCGCGGAGCCTCTGCCGAAGGCCTTCAAGGGCGATGAGATGAAGGAGGTCCTCGTGGTCTTCACCGCCGTCGAGTCCACCGACGAGGAGGCGGCGGCGGAGATCGTTGACAAGGCGGCCCAGGAGATAGCCGGGGTGGTGAAACAGGTCAACCCCGAGCGCGTGCTCCTGTATCCCTACGCCCACCTTTCCTCGCAGTTGGCATCCCCGCAGGCGGCCGTGAGGATTCTGAAGGACCTGGAATCGAAGCTTCCCAAGGAGCTGGAGGTGAAGAGGGCGCCCTTCGGATTCTACAAGGCCTTTGAGCTGAAATGCAAGGGCCACCCGCTCTCGGAACTGAGCCGGGACATCAAGGCCGCCGGCAAGGGGCCGAAAACCGAGGCGGTCTCGACTGCGGTGGAGAAGGAGCAGAAGATCCGTTCCCAGTGGTACATCCTGACCCCCGACGGGGATCTGGTCGAGGCTTCCAGATTCGACTTCACAGATCACTCAAACCTGCAGAAATTCGCCCAGCACGAGATGTACAAGTCCCGGGCGGTCGACCAGGTGCCGCCCCATGTCAAGCTGATGCAGAAGTTGGAGCTTGTGGACTACGAGCCGGGCAGCGACACGGGGAACCTCCGCTGGTATCCCAAGGGGACCTTGGTCAAGCGGCTTCTCGAGGAGCATGTGACCAGCCTGGTTCGATCCGAGGGAGCCATGGAGGTGGAGACGCCCATCATGTACGACATGTCCCACCCCAGCCTCTCCAAGTACCTGGATCGGTTCCCGGCACGGCAATACACGCTCAGGTCGGAAGAGCGAGAGTTCTTTCTGAGGTTCTCGGCCTGCTTTGGGCAATACCTGATGAAGCACGACATGTCGATCTCCTACAGGAACCTCCCGCTCCGTCTCTACGAGCTCACACACTTCAGTTTCAGACGGGAGCAAAGTGGGGAGGTCGTCGGCCTGAGAAGGCTCCGGGCCTTCACGATGCCCGACATGCACACGCTCGTGGCCGACATGGAGGGAGCCATCGAGGAGTTCGTCAGGCAGTATGAACTCTGCATGGCTTGGATGGGCTATCTGGGCGTGGACTACGAGGTCGGGGTCCGTTTCGTTAGGGACTTCTACGAACAGAACCGGGAGCTGGCCGTCAGACTGGTGAAGCGGATCGGGAAACCCGTGCTCGTGGAGATGTGGGACGAGAGAAGCTTCTACTTCGTCATGAAGTTCGAGTTCAACTTCGTCGATGCCCTGGGCAAAGCCTCGGCGCTTTCCACAGTGCAGATCGACATAGAGAACTGCGAAAGATTCGGCATCACATACGTGGACAGGGAAGGTCAGAAGAGACATCCGCTGATGCTGCATGCGAGCATCAGCGGCGGCATCGACAGGAACCTGTACGCCCTGCTGGAGAAAGCATATCTGGATCAGCAGAATGGCCTCGCACCATGCCTTCCGCTGTGGCTTTCCCCGGTCCAGGTCAGAGTCTGTCCGGTCAGTGATGAGTTCATGGGCCAGGCGTGCGGGATCGCCGACGAGCTTGAGTCGCAGGGGATAAGGGTCGACGTCGATGACAGGCCCCAGTCGATAAGCAGGAAGGTGAGGGACGCGGAGACGGAGTGGATCCCGTACATCGTGGTGTTCGGCCAGAAGGAGAGAGACTCCGGAAGACTTTCCGTGCGCGCCCGTAGGCCCAGAGGCATCAAGGAGATCACAACCCAGGGGCTTGCCTCCGAGATCGTCAGTGCAACAAAGGGCTACCCGAAGAGGTCGTTGGGCCTTTCGAGGAATCTCTCCGGGAGGCCGACCTTCAGGGGCTAGGGGCCGGACCTAGACGAACTTCTTGTCTATCAGCGTCTCTAACTTCTTCTTTATGCCCGATTGGTCCTTCCTGGAAAGCTTCGCTATCGCGGCCGCCGTCTCTTCCACGTACTTGAGGAGGGAGGTCCTCCGGGACGCCCTCTCGTAGATCCTCCTCTTGTGGGTGAGGTGTCTATTCAGGTTCCTGGCCGCGTCCATGAGCCCCATCCTGATCTCGTTGAGGATCTCCTCCTCCGCAGCCACGGTCTGCTTTCCGGTGGACGTGTAGGGCACGAAGGTCGAGACGAGGTTCACGAATATCGTCAACGGGGCGGATTCGATGTCCAAGACCCCGTAGCGCTTCCAGTCTATGCTCTTTGCCGCCTCCGTTATGACGCATCCGCCGGAGTCAAACATCAGGGGCGCTCTATTGGCGAACCTGATCACATCCACGCCGGGCGGGCAATAGCCCCCGTATGCGATCCCGACCTCGACTATGAAGGGTATGCCGCCCCTGTAGGTGGTTGGATCGCGGGTGTTCGCGTAGACGAACTCAGGCTTGAGGATCTCGTTGAGGCCCTTCATTATGTTCTCCATGCCTATGGGGGAAAGGCCGGTCGTGGGCGGCGAGAGGAACCTGACGTACTTGAAGGAATCAACGATGGCCTCGGCCTCCTCGAACTTGAGCTGGGCCGGTCGCTTTCTCAGTATGTGATCGGCGTTCTTCCCCTCCTCCCTCAGGGCATGTTCCCACTTCGCCCTGTGTCGAGAGAGGACCTTGCCGAAGCACTGCACCTTCTCATCGATGTTCTTGGCCTCGGCGATAGCGTTCTTCACCTCATCCGTCACGAACTCCTGGTAACGGTTCAACAGCTGCCGGAACGCCATCCCGAGCCGGATTTCTCCGGTCTTGGAAGAGGATACGCGGCAGAGGCCTTGAGCGAGCATCCCGGACACGTTTCTGTTCTCCGATGTTCGGGCCAGGTTGAGCAGATCATCCGGCGTGATGCCATAGGGGTGGGGCTTGATCTCCTGGGGGCGCCTGGGAAGTTCATTCGTGCTTCTCTGCCATCGGAAGAACTCCCCGTCGGGCGAGAGCATGGTGATGGTGGCGTGCGGGTTGGCGATGGCGGTCATCTTCATGTAGCCCAGCGGGCTCTGCTTCGCCTTCGTGTAGAGGACCCCCTTCACCTCAAGTTCCACGCGCGTGCCCCGGAAGCCGTCGGTGGGGAACTCGGCCCTGCTCAGGATCTTCCCCTCGTTCCGCTTGATGTCTATCTTCAGCTCGGTCCCGACTATTTTTTTCCCGGTGCTCGTGTAGACATGGATCGGGTTTCCGGACGTCGTCTGGGCAAACATCGTGGCCCCCGAGATCCCGATGCCCTGCTGTCCCCTCCTCTGCAGGAACTTGTGTTTCGTGCCGGCCAGCATCTTCCCGAAGACGTCCGGGATGTAGGCCTCGGGAATGCCCGATCCGTTGTCCTCGACGGTGACCCTGTAGTGGTAATCCCCATCGAGCTTGTCGATAGCCACGTATATGTCCGGCAGCGATCCAGCTTCCTCTGCTGCATCAAGCGAGTTGGTGACGCCTTCGTGGACTATCATGGACAGCGACTTCATCTTCCCGGTTAGGCCGAGCATCGCCGGGTTCTTTCGGAAGAACTCCGAGAGGCTGAGCGATTTGAACTCCTTGAAGATTTCGTCAGCAATGGTGGGCCCCTCGGCACCGTTGGTCTGCTTGGCATCATTGCCCTGCTTCTGCAGTTTCTCAGAGGCACCCATGGAATCCACCCTTCTCAGGCCTTCCGCCACATCTCCTTGTCCCTCTGCTTTAGGTCGCTGCTCTTCCTCTCCAGGAACCTGTAGACGATGCTGTGCGGTACGCCCCTGATGATCATCTCAATCGCCTCCTGGGCCGCCGCGATCTCCTCGTCGTCGCCCATGATTGAGACCGTCCTTCCCATTATGGAGATGTCGCATCGCGTCGTCTGTTCCATGATCTCCCTTGTTCTGCCTCCCTTCCCGATGAGCCTGGATCTTTGCCTTTGGAGGACGCTGTCGGACTTCCCAAGCTCCGAGCCGAGATCGATTATCCTCAGAGTCTGGCCCTCGTTGAGGAGCCGGCATGCCTTCTCCGACGAGAAGCCCCTTCCTATCGCTTTCACGATGTCGCGTGCTACCCAAGGGGAAAGCGGGTCCCCCGTGTCCTTGACCTTGGTAATCGTGACCTCCCCGGTATCGCTGTTGAGATCGACCCGGGTCCCGGTCCTCTCTTCAAGATAGCTCTTGAACGAGCCATCCTTGCCAACCAGAACCCCCACTCGCTCTAGAGGAATTCGAATATACTCCATACGGATCGACCTAGACGGGAAAGGGGATAGGCGAGAGCTGCGACCTCTGAGCCGTGGAGCCGGCGGGAGAATTAAATATGTAACCCCATTCGAGCGCGGGCTGCGTCGCCGACCAAGCACGCCGTCGCCCGCACATCGGATCACCAATGCCGCTCGACCGTGAGGCGGCCCTTTCCCCTCAGGACGCTGGGGATCGCAGCCAAAATGGTGGCCGTCGTGAAGAAGGGGGCAATGACTATGAAGGCCAAAGGGTTGAGAGTGCTGACCCGTCCATATGCCCTCCTGTAGGTGATGCTGAGCTCAATGTAGTAGAGAAAGAGGAATGCCGGCGAGAGGAGCGAGAACGAGGCCGCGAAGAAGAAGAACGCGTAGTAGAACAGAAGTATGAAAATCGCACCCGCCAGGAGGTTGGTGCTGGAGAGGTTCTGGTACCAGCCGACGTACCACCTCCTGCGCTGCCTCAGCAGCTCGCGAAACCTGCTCGGGACGCGCGTGAAGACCTTGGATTCCGCGGACCGGACCCGAAGCCCCGCCGCCCTTGTCCTGATGGCAAAATCCGTATCCTCCGTGAGCCTGGCAGGGTCGAACCCTCCGATCTTCTCCCAGCAGCTTCTGCTGAAGGCGAAGTTGTTCCCGTTGATCGAGTAGAGCATTCCTACCCTTTCCACCGGCTGGATCAGCTGATGACACAGGAAGGCCATCTCACAGCTCTGCATGCGGGTCAACGCCGAGTCATTACGATTCTCCACGAGGACCGAGCCGGTCGATATTCCGACCGAATCGTCTGAGAGGGGGGAGATTAGTCCGCCCAGCCATCGGGGTTCCACCACGCAGTCGCCGTCGACGATGGCGAAGATATCGCCCGGGATGTTGCGGACGGCGTGGTTCAGTGCATCGGCCTTCGAGGTTCGCTGGGGCCTTTGGATCAGGCAGACACTGCCCGAGTAGGTCGAGGCTATCTGTGCCGTTCCATCGGAGGAGTTGTCGTCTAGGACGTATGTGGCATGCGGAGGGTTTGTTGGCTCCATCTTCATCAGCGATTCGAGGCAAGCCCCTATCGTCTGCCCCTCGTTGTAGGTCGGGACAATGACGTTGATGCCGCGGAACGCACCCTCAGCATGCTTGGTCTTCCCTCTGGCGAGGACTGATACGACCGCGTGCAAGACGAGGATTGCGGCGCTTATGACATGACAAATGAGCTGCAGGATCAATCTGAGACCAGCCCCAGACTCACCTTGTTCTCACCAACGACAATGATCTCGGCCCAGCCGTTGTCGTAGACTGTCATCGATTCCGCCTCGAGGCCCGAAAGGTCCAGCTTGAACGGATGCCTAAACCATTCATGTCCAGGCGGGTAGAATCCCTGCCGACGAATCTGATTCGTCAGGAGTGCGACACACCCACTGCCAAGGTCCACTGGGCCCGCCTCCGGCGCGGTCGGCTTCAGCCCGGTCTCGTACCTGATGAAGTCCTCCATCCTCACATCCGAGAGCACGCACCCCTCGACGGTCACGTGGGGCATTCTGGTCACTGCTGCCAGTTCGGATGGATAGTACTGCTCGTCAAACCCGAAGTAGAATGAAGGCCCGGGATAGGCCGTTGCTGCAAGGCCGGCTAGCACGAGGGGAAGGAGCAGTCTGCCCCTGGCTTGGGAAATGCACGGGGCCAGCATGAGCGACAGTCCCATGGCTCCGTATGGTGCCAATCTGTATGCAGGTATTCCTTTGGGGAAGATCAGGATCCCAGCTAGGAACAGGGCAATCACCGATGAAACGAAGGCCACCGTGAAGGGTTCCACCTCGCGCCGGCGCAGACCGACCATTCCTATTGCAGCAAGCAAAGGCAGATAGAACAGGGCCGTGCAGGGACGCACGATCTGCTCGGTGCCAGGGACGCCGGCCACGACGAACAGCACCAGGAAGATCAGCTCAAGGAGCACGATCAGCGTGGGCAAGCTACGTTGTAGCGAACGGACGGCAACGGCGATCGCCCGGCCCAGTGGGCCGAACCTTCGCCTCAGCACCTGGGCCATCAAGCTCCCAAGGGTGAGCACCGCGAAGGCTGCCACGAGCGTCCCTTGGCCGAGGCTGCTCCCGATGTAGTCGCCAAGCGGAAGGCCGGCTGAGATTTGCAGTAACATCCACCCCAGGAACGCCAGGGAGAATATGCCCGTGCACAGAGCCTGCTCGATTGCCCGCCTTCCGGCATCAGGCCGTGAGAAGAAGGGGAGCACGACCAGCAAGGTCCAGAGAAGAAGGGAGGTGAAGGGGTGAAGGAAGATGATGGCGATGTAGAGGGCAAGGGCAGCGAGGGGACCGCGCCTCAGATGCAGGGTCAAAGCGATGAGCAGGAGGGCGACGGCAAGTGGCTCGCCCCCGGAGAAGAAGTTCATCGTGTATACGAATGCGGACGTCACCGCAACCACGAGGCCGCAGACAAACGCTTCTAGGTCATCGAGGACCGATCTGGCCAACAGGAACATGAGGAGCGGGAGAAACGCGAAGACGATCGCGGAGAATGCCGCGGCGCTGAAGGGGGATTCTATTGAAAGAAGCTTGCCTATCACGTAGAACAAGGGATACTTCGTGTAGTGCTGGCGATTCTCGAAGAGCTCCAGCATCTTGCCGAAGTTGGCAGCGTCCGCCGCGCTGGGTATCTTGCCTATGTTCTCCAGGTGTGACCACGCTTCAGAGCTCCGGGGCAGGCGATGCCGCAAGACGGGATGAAAGCCCACAAGGAGCCCAACGAGCAGCAGCACGAGTGCCTTCTTGGTCGGCTCAAGGGGGGGAAGCTTCAAGGCTAATCATGTCCGGTTTGCGATTCCGCTGGGCTGATAGGTCGCCCGGCGTCCTATTAAAATGAAGCGCGAGGCTTGGCTTGGGCATCATCCACCATTGTCCGTAGGCCTGACGGGATGCATTGAGGGGTTGGTTGAAGTTGTCTGGGGCCGTTGCAGTGTTGGCATCAAAGCACGATCCGGCGGGGATGAACATAGCGTCCCACCTTCTGCCCAAGCTGCGGGGGCCATCCCAGAACGGCGGGGTTCCGGCGCCCAACGCCCGCCTGGTACTCTTGGATGAGGACCTTGTTTGCGCGGATGGTTTTCCTGAAAGCCTTTCGCCGAGGCCTGATTTGGCCATATTTGCATCTCGCCATGAGAGCGAGTCCGGACAGCCCTGCCTCACCGTTCATGCACCAGGCAACATTGGCGAAAGCCTTCACGGCGGGCGGGGCCGACATCTCTCCATTGCATCCCCTCTTGAGATGAAGGAGGCGCTCCGCGCTTTGAAGGCCCTCAATAGCAACCCAAGATTCCAGGTGACCCTCGAGGCAACCCACCATGGCCCGCTGACGGAGGTTCCGAGCTTCTTCATCGAGATCGGAAGCAGCCCTCCTGATTGGAGGAACGAGGCGGCTGGCGAGGTGTTGGCCAAAGCCATACTGTGCGTATTGGACCATCCCATCCGACCAGGCCCCGTTGCCGTCGGCGTCGGGGGGCCCCACTACTCGCCGGGATTCACGGAGCTTGTCATCGACACGGAGTTCTCGGTCTCGCACGTGGTGCCCAAACACCAGATTGGGGTCGTGGACGATTCCATGCTGCAGATGCTCTTCGAGAGGAGCAGCCCGAGGGCCACTTTCGCCGTGCTTGACTGGAAGGGCATCCGGGGTGAGGATAGGAGGACGCTGGTGGCCAGCATGGATAGGGCCGGCCTCCGGCACGCTAGGCTGAGAGACTGTCTGCACGGAAGGGGCGTGCCGTCCACGAGCTGACCCAACCCCAGCTCAGTCTCCGTTGGCGACGGCACCGGGGGCCTTTCGGCATTCCTGCGCTCCGGACGGCGTCACATATATTAATGGAAAGAAAATACGGGGGTGGAGCCAAAGTCGACCGCTGTAGGTCATAGCTCTCGGAGGTCGTCCACTTGAGCACTGTCGAGGACGTCTTAGACAAGTTAAAGAAAGAGGAAAAATCGTCTAGCCAAGCCAGCATCGAAAAGATGATCGATGAGGAGCTTGAGGAGATACTCAAGGAGGCTAGGGCTAAGATTGCCGTTCTGGGCGTCGGTGGGGCTGGCTCGAATACGATTCAACGCCTCATGGAGGTGGGCGTCAGCGGGTGTAACGTCGTTGCGCTCAACACGGATGCGCAGGACCTTCTGTACACCCAGGCTCACAAGAAGGTGTTGCTGGGCCGCGGCGTAACCGGCGGCCTTGGAGCCGGCAACGATCCCACCGTCGGAGAAGAGGCCGCGAGGGAAAGTGAAAGCGAGATCAAGGACGTCGTTTCGAACTCGGACCTTGTGTTCGTCACCTGCGGCCTCGGCGGTGGCACGGGCACCGGAGCCACCCCCGTCTGCGCCGACCTTGCCAAGAAGGCGGGCGCCCTGACGATCGCGGTCGTCACCCTTCCCTTCACTGTCGAGGGCCAGGTCAGGATGCAGAACGCGCGGATGGGCCTGGACAAGCTGAAGGAAGCCTCTGATACCGTCATCGTCATCCCGAACGACAAGCTTCTTGAGTTGGCCCCCGGGCTGCCCATAAACGCTGCCTTCAAGGTTTCGGATGAGACCCTGATGGGCGCGGTGATGGGCATCACCGAGCTGATCAACAAGCCAGGTCTCGTGAATCTGGACTTCGCCGACGTGAGAACCGTTATGAGAAACGGCGGCGTTGCCATGATTGGGCTCGGCGAAAGCGACACCGACAACAGGGCCATCGAGGCAGCCGAGGACGCGCTGAACAGCCCGCTCTTGGATGTGGACATCGGAGGGGCGACTGGCGCGCTGATCAACATCGTTGCCGGGCCGGACGTCGAGCTGCAAGAGGTCGAGAAGGTCGTCGAGATGGTCTCCTCGAAGCTGAGCGCCGATGCCCAGATCATCTGGGGTGCCCAGATCGATGAGGAGATCAAGAACACCATGAGGGTTCTGGTGATCATCTCGGGCGTCAGCTCGCCGTACATAGTCGGGAAGCCTGCGGAGAAGCCCACCACGGAGCTGCTCGAGGGAGAGCCGGGCAAGGAGATCGGCAGGCTCAGGCTAGAGGACTTGGGCATCTCGTCTCTCTAGTTTCGCCGCCCAGGAAACGATCCGTTGGGCGCGTGAGTCGTGATGCGCCCGAAGGTAGCTGATGGTTAGCTGGAAGCTTGGGAAGGGCCAGACGGCCCTCCACGCTGCTCCGAGCATACACGGCTCGACCGCCATGGCGATCGCCGGTGTGGCGCGCCAAGGGCCGACTCCGTCGTCATGATGCCCGGGGTATCCCCGGTCCTACCTTGAAGTAATATTTATTATGAGCGTTTCCAAGCCCCGGGCACGCAAGGTCCTATTGATGGATATAAAGAAGTTCCTCTCACAGTGCAGGAGGGTTTTCCTGGTGGCAAGGAAGCCCTCTGCAAAGGAGTTCAGGCAGACGGCAAAGATAACCGGGTTGGGCATCTTCCTGATTGGGCTTGTCGGTTTCCTGATCTGGCTGGTGACCCAGACCTGGAGCCCAGGCGGGTAGTTCGTTGTCAGCATCGCAGATGAAGCTCTTCGCCATCAGGACGACGGTGGGTCAGGAGAAGACCTCGCTCAGGATACTGGAAGCGAAGGCCTCGGTCGAGGGCAGTCAGGTCTACTCCATAATGGTGTCTGACGCCCTGAAGGGGTACATCCTGGCGGAATCATCGAACATGGAGAACGTGGAGAAGATCTGCAGGGGCGTTCCGCACATCCGCGGCGTTTTGGATGGCGTCGTCGACATGGGCGAGATCGAGCATCTCCTGGTTCCCAGGGGCACCTTGGTCGACCTGAATGTGGGCGACATAGTTGAGCTCATCTCAGGGCCCTTCAAGGGCGAGAAGGCCAAGGTCATACGGGTGGATGAGCACAAGGAGGAGGCAACGCTTGAGCTCCTGGAGGCATCCGTGCCCATTCCAGTCACCGTTCCCGGCAGCTCGGTGCGGATCATCGAGAAGGAGGAACGTGAGGAGGAGGAAACCTAGGCTGGTGAACCGTCATGCCGACGAAGACTGTGGAGGTCATTGTGCCGGGAGGGAAGGCGACGCCGGGTCCTCCGCTCGGGCCTGCCCTGGGCCCGCTGGGCCTGAACCTGATGCAGGTCGTGGCGGAGATAAACAAGAAGACCGCCGACTACTCAGGGATGTCGGTTCCAGTCAAGGTCATAGCGAATCCTGAGACCAGGGAGTTTGAGATACAGGTTGGGACGCCTTCCGCCAGCGCCTTGATCAAGAAGAGCCTCTCGATCGAGAAGGGCTCGGCGAGGGCTGGCGCCGAAGGAGTCGGGGACTTGCCCCTTTCTGAGGTCGTGAAGATCGTGCGAATGAAGAAGGACGCCATGCTGTCCTACGACATTGCGGCAGGAGTCAAAGAGGTGCTGGGGACCTGCATGAGCATAGGAGTCACCGTCGAGGGCAAGCACCCGAAGGAAATTCAGAAGGCGATCGAGGAGGGGCAGTACAAGGATCTGCTCTCCGAAGGGTAGGTGATGGCATGCCGTTCGAGGTCAAGGCCGCGGAGGATTTCATCAAGGAGGCGAAGGAAAAGGGCAAGGGCAGGAAGTTCCAACAGACGGTGGACCTTGTATTCACGCTCAAGGACGTTGACCTCAAGGAGCAGGGGAAGAAGATTGGGGGCGACGTCGTCCTGCCGAGTGGGAGGGGACGTCCGGTCAAGATCTGTGTGATTGCCGGAGGGGACCTTGCGCTCAGGGCCAAGGAAACCGGCGTGGGCGTCTTGAGCAGGGAGGACATTGCGGCGATCGGGAGGGAGAAGAAGAAGGTTAAGGAGCTGGCCCGGCACTACGACTTCTTCGTTGCCCAGACGGACATGATGCCTCTGGTTGGCAAAACGCTTGGGAGCGTGCTCGGCCCGCGGGGCAAGATGCCGAAGCCCATCCCCCCCAGTGCAGACGTCGGGGCGGTCGTCGCCCGTCTCATGAAGACTGTGACCGTGCGACCGCAGCGGGAGCAGCCCATAATCAACACAATCATCGGAACGGAAGCCATGAGCGACAAGGAGCTTGCGGCGAACTTCGCTGCAGTGGTGGAGTCCGTTGAGTCAACCCTGCCCAGGGGCGACCAGAACCTCGGCTCGATCATCGTCAAGACCACAATGGGCAAGGCGGTCAGGGCTCTGTAGGTGATCGTATGCGAGGGGCCGATTGGAAGAAGTCAGAGCTTGAGTCGATTGCGGTCTTGGCAAGGGAGAGCCCTGTCGTGGGCGTCGCGTCCATACACGAGATCCCGGCCAGCCTTTTCCAGTCGATCCGCCGGAGCCTGAGGGGGAAGGTGCGAATCCGGGTGTCCAAGAAGACGCTCATCCTCCAGGCGTTTGCCAAGTCCGGAAGGGAAAGGATAGAGGACCTAAGGGACTCCATGGAGGGAGAGGTAGCTCTCCTGTTCACCGATATGAACCCGTTCAAGCTCTTCAGGTATCTTGAAGACGGGAAGGTCAGATCCAGAGCCAAGCCTGGACACAAGCCGCCCGAGGATGTCTGGGTGCCCAAAGGACAGACGCCCTTTGCCCCAGGCCCGATGGTGGCCCAGCTCCAGAAGGCCGGCATACCCGCGCGAATCGAGAGGGGGAAGGTCGTGATCTTGGAGGATACCCTCTTGGTGAAGGCGGGGCAGCAGATCGATAGGTCGAAGGCAGAGATACTTGCTGCCCTCGGGATCGAGCCAATGAAGGTCGGGCTGCACGTGAGGGCCGTCTACGAGGACCGGACGGTCTTCAGAAGGCCGGTCCTCGATGTTGACCAGGCCGGCATCCTGCGCCAAGTGGCGCTTGCGGCGGGGCAGGCCTTCAATCTGGGCTTCAACGCCCGATATCCCACGCGGGCCACGATCATTCCGCTTCTGCAGGATGCCCACAGGAAGGCCAGATCCCTCTCGATTGAGGCGTTCGTCCCAACAGGGGAAACGATCGGGGATCTGCTTGCAAAGGCGCAGCGGGGGATGATGGGCGTTGCCCACGCCCTCATCCAGAAGGATCCCGGATCCGTTGGCGAGGCACTGAAGGGTATGATGAAGGCGGCAAACAAACCCGAGTCGACGGTGGTGGGCGGGGAAAACCGGCAGAACGAGGGCAAGTCTGAAGCTCCTCAGGCGAAGGACCAGAAGGAGGAAGAGGGCGCCGGGCTAGGCGCTCTATTCGGTTAGTTTCACGGAGGTGTCAAGCAATGCAATATGTGTATGCCGCGCTGCTCCTGCACTCGGCTGGAAAGCAGATAACCGAGAAGGAAGTGTCCGCGGTTCTGAAGTCAGCAGGCGTACAGGTTGATGAGGCAAGGGTCAAGGCTCTAGTCGCAACCTTGGAGGGAGTCAACATCGACGAGGCAATAGCCAAGTCGGTTGCAGTGGCTCCGTCCGCCCCGGCTGCCGCCCCACAGGCGGAGGCTCCGGGCGCCGCACAGGCTGCGAAGAAGGAGGAGAAGAAGGAAGAGGAGGAGCAGAAAGAAGAGGAGAGCCTTGCCGGTCTCGGTGCGCTCTTCGGCTGATATTCACAACCTTCCCCGGTGGGCGCGAGAGGTTGAGATGCTACCCACGGGTTAGCCAGGGCTTGGTGTGAGGCTTGAGGACGAAGGACATCCTCAGATCCAGGTTCTCTGCACATCCGAGCAAGCACTATGTCGTCAGCCTCTTCAGGGAGAGGGGGTACGAACGGAAGAAGTGCAGGTGCGGAAGGTGGTTCTGGACGGCGGACCCGGAGAGGTCCAGCTGTCCCGAGTCACCGTGCCAGGACTACGGGTTTCTAGGCAACCCGCCCACGAGGAAGAGGCTTGGCTTCTATGAGTCCTGGAAGACTATCGAGAAGTTCTTCGTCAAGGAGGGGCACGCCTCCGTAAAGCGTTACCCCGTGCTATGTCGCTGGTTCCCGTCCCTGTACTTCACCGCTGCAAGCATAGTTGCCTTCTACAGGGAGGAGTTGGGCAACGTCTCCTTCGAGATGCCGGCGAATCCCCTCATAATCCCCCAACGGTGCCTCAGGTTCGGTGACATCCCCAACGTGGGGGTGACCGGCAGGCACTACACCGGCTTCGTGATGATCGGCCAACATTCCATATACGATGGGAAGCACGGCTACTGGAAGGACGAGTGCGCGGAGTATGACCAGAGGCTACTCGTCGAGGCCTTCGGCATACCCGAGGAGAAGGTCGTCTGGGTTGAGGACGTGTGGGTTGGTCCCAGCGCGTTCGGTCCCTCGCTTGAGTACTTCGTGGATGGGCTGGAGCTCGGCAATGCGGTGTTCACCGAGTTCCTTGGCACCCCCGATGCTTTCACCAGGATGAAGCAGCCGGTCATCGACATGGGGGCCGGGCTGGAGAGGTTCGCTTGGTTGTCCCAGGGCACCGCGTCGGGCTATGAGGCGGTCTTCGGAAAAGTGACTGATTGGATGAAGGCCCAATCAGGGCTTGAGTATGATGAGAAGCTCTTCCTGTCCTACTCCAAGCTTGCCGGGTCCATGGACTACACCGAGGTCCCGGACATGGCCAAGGCGAAGGCCGATCTTGCGGCCAGGCTCGGCCTCTCCCCCCCGGAGTTGGAGGCATGCACAAGGCCTTTCGAGGCGATCTATGCCATTGCCGACCACGTCGGGTCCCTGACCTTTGCCATCGCCGACGGCGGGCTTCCCAGCAACGTGGGCGGAGGCTACAACCTGAGGGTCATACTTAGGAGGGCCCTCTCCTTCATCGATGAGTTCCAGTTCCCGTTCGGCCTTGAGACCGTTGCGGAGCTCTACGCGAAGAGCATGGGGAAGATGAGCCCGGAGCTGCTGGACCGTATGCCTGAGATCCTCAGGATACTGGAGGTTGAGGAGCAGAGGTACAGGGCCGCCCTGGGCCGTGCCAAGACGAGGGTTTCGTCGCTGCTCTCACGCACGTCCAGATTCGACATGGGGGAGCTGACCAGGCTCTACGAGTCGGAGGGCATAACCCCCGAGCTGATTGAGGAGGCGGCCAAGCGTCAGGGAAAGTCGGTTTCGCTACCCAGGGATTTCTACCTTCAGACAACCGAGAAGCACATGTCCGGTGACGAAGCCGCGCCGGAGAAGCAGATCGTGGGGCTCGACGGCCTGCCGCAGACCAGACTTGGATTCCACGACGACGACAAGAAGCTCGAGTTCACCGCCAAGGTCCTCAGGATCATCCCGGGCAACCTCGTGGTTCTCGACCGCACCTACTTCTACCCAAGGTCGGGGGGCGAGGAACCGGACGGCGGGGTCCTAGGCGGCGCGAAGGTTCTGGATATAGACAAGGCGAAGAACATCGTGGTGCACAAGGTCGACAGCATCCCGTTCTCTGAGGGCCAGAGGGTGAAGTGCATCGTGGATTCCCAGAGGAGGCGCCAGCTAACCACGCACCACACGGCCACCCACATCGTGAACGCCGCCGCGAGGAATGTCCTCGGCGACCATATATGGCAGGCAGGGGCTCACAAGGACGTTGGCTTTGCAAGGCTTGATGTGACGCACTACGAGAGGATAGAGCCTGAGGACCTTAGGAGGATCGAGGACCTGGCCAACGAGATCATCCAGAGGGAGGTCCCCATCCAGAAGCTCTTCATCCCAAGGCGGGATGCAGAGGCTAGATTCGGCTTCAGGCTCTATCAGGGCGGTGCGCCCCCGGGCAGCCTGATCAGGGTCGTCAACATCGAAGGCGTGGATGTCGAGGCATGCGGAGGAACGCACCTTGACAACACCAGGGAGGCAGGGCTGCTGGCCATCCTCGGCAGTGAAAGGATACAGGATGGGATCTGCAGGATAGAGTTCGTTGCCGGGCAGGCGGCGCTGGCCAAGCTGCGAGAGAAACGGGATCTGCTGGCGAAGTCATCCCAGGCGCTCAGGGTCGAGGACGAGAAGCTACCTTCGACGATCGAGAGGTTCTTCTCGGAGTGGAAGGAACGCGGCAAGGCGATTGAGCATCTGGAGGACTCGCTGTCAGCGGCTTTGGCCGTTAACCTTGAGGCCAAGGTCGAGAAGGTAGGAGACCTGGAGGCCTCGATCCAGGTGGTCGAGGGCGTCGGGCCGGAGGTCCTCGCGAAGATCGCGCAGAGACTGGAGCGCAGGAACCGAATCGTCATACTCCTTGGAAGCGAGGACAAGGAGGGAAAGGTCCATCTGGTGGTGTTCGCCGGCGATCTTGGCATCCAAGGGGGCTTCAACGCCGGGAATGCAGCCAAGGAGGTAGCTGGCGCCATGGGAGGGGGCGGCGGCGGATCCGACAAGATGGGACGAGGGGCAGGAAGTGCGGCTAGGCTGCAGGAGGGCCTTGCGGCGGCACGCAGGATGGTCCAACCCTCCCGGCCTTAGGGCATTCTGACGCCGGGCACGCCTCAAGCTTCATTTATATTGATGCTTCATTGCCCGCTTTCCGTGAACCCGAACGTCCTGGGCCTGTTCGCCACCCTGCTGATCCCCCTCCTGCTTCCCCTTTTCACAAGGAAGTATGGACTCCGGATTCCGGCAAGGAAATGGGCCGTCTGGTATGTCTTCTGGTTTGTGCTGGCAGGCCTGATCATCGTACAGATCATGACCATGAAGCACATACTGTCGGTTGAGCCTCGCCTTCTTGACTTCGGGGCCGGACAGAGCGAGATGGCGATCGTCATCGCCAACAACGGCACTGGGACCATCAAGTGGATGATCCAGGACAACCCGAGCTGGCTGACTGTCACGCCCAGCTCAGGGCTTGTCAGCACCGACAAGGACACGGTGAAAGTCACCCTCGATCGTTCAAGGATACCCAGCGGCAACCTCACAGCGGAGTTCTTCGTGGTTGGAAAGCGGAAGGAGAACGCAACCGTCGAAGTCCGGGTCTTTGGGTAGGGCCATTGCTCCCGACAGGCCTTGAGTCCCCTCCTTCCCGATCCTGTCCGGCGTCGCTATCTCAGTGCTTCAGGGCCTTGCATGTCGCAGCCAACATGCCATCGAACAGATTTCGGCCCAGCGCCATGTCGGCCCTGATCTCCCGATCGGCGAGGAACCCCTCAAGGCACTTGGTCAGGCCATACTCCGGCTTCCGAAGCTCGGAGAACTCCTCGCCCCCGAACAGGATATAGCCTCCCAGTCCTCCTATTGGAGGCCACCTTCTCAGCGCCTTCTTGGGATCCCTGTGAACGAGGTCGTTCATCGCCGCGAGTTTGCCTGCGTCGACTAGGCCTAGGTACGCGGCCACCGAGTGCTCCAAGGTATCTGCGTGGCCCGTCTCAATGCCCTCAAAGGGAATGACGAAGTCTATTGACCGGCCGGCCTTCCTGGATAGTTCCCTCCGACACCCTGCGATGAAGTTGTTGCCACCGTGGCCGTTGAGCAGGCAGATGCGGTGGAACCTGAGGCCCACCATGGCAAGGTAGGTCTTGATGAACTGCCCAGTCCTGGACACCATCTCGTCCTCGGGGATCCAGAGTGGGGACCAAGCCAAGGCTATCCTGCCCACCCTGTCGGAGGTGAATGGGACATGCCCACAGTAGTAGGCGCCTTCCGCATCGCATGCTCTGAGGGCAAGGGCCTTGACGACCCGATCATCGATGTCCTTTGGAAGGGCTGGACCGTGGCCCTCGCAGGGGTTCCCAACGGTGAACACTGCAACTCGGTTCTCGCCCCGTCCGAATGGACCCCAGTTCCCGAGATTCTTGGCAAGCCGCAGGTTTTCCATGGATTGCCAGATCATTCCAGACAGTTAAATCCTTCAAGGAGGCAGCAGCTGAACCGCCGCCGCACTCAATGTGTAACTTTCCCTTCTGTGTTCTGGGTCGAAAGGGTTTTTCAGTCAATCTGCTAGGGATCTGGAAGATCATAGAGGACTCAACTATTCAGGTACCTGGGAATCCGGGCGTGGACATCGCAGGTGCTGTGGTTGATGGCCATCGGCAACGAGCCCGGGCAAAGCATTCGGGCCTGCCAAGCCCACTGCATAGACATTTAAAGACCCACCAAGGGCTGCTGTGAAAGTTGTCGCCACACAAAGGCTCTAGGGCGATCATCTCGGCAGCTTCTCTATGCATCATCCTGTGCCTCGCCCCGTCGGATTCAAGGAAAGACCTGGAAACGGGGAAGGTCAGGGTCCTCTACATCGGTGACTACAGCGCGTCCAGCCCCTATCCGGCCATGGAGGCCGAGCCGCTGATCGCGCTGCGCTTCGCTTGGCCAAGCGCCATGGAAGGCGTTGGGCCAGAGGTGGCCAGGCGGATGTTCAGGCAGTACATACCGCGAAGCTACGCCAAGCTTGCTGAGAACGACGCGATCATCATAAGCGACGCCGACGCGTTCATCTTCGAGGATCAACACTACCAATGGTTCAAGGACGCCGTGATCAAGGATGGCTCAGGCTTGGTCATGATCGGGGGCAACGCGGGCTTCGGCGGCAGGCCGAATCCGCCCTGGGGTCCCACCGTTGTCCAGGACATCCTGCCCGTGTGGTGCATAACCGGCGGCTGGACAGAGGGCCGCGTCGAGATCCTTAAGCCCGATCACGAGCTTCTGGCAACCCTTCCGCTGAAGCAGAGGTGGCCCTGGATGGCAGGGTACGATGGGAACGAGGTGATCCTCAAGGAGGAGGCGGAGCTTCTGGCCGAGATGGTTGGCCTCACAGGCAAACGCAACCCCTTCTGGGCGACGTGGGATGTGGGGGAGGGCAGGTGCTTTGCGATGACCTGCGACTGGACCCCGGCGGGCGGGGTCGTGTTCATGAGGTGGGCCTACTACG
>Ga0172364_10000849_pt1 | contig 22665 bp, 16 predicted proteins | sample LakKivSesite10cm_FD_114545 | JGI IMG/M metagenome (GOLD analysis project Ga0172364, IMG submission 114545) | Sediment microbial communities from Lake Kivu, Rwanda - Sediment site 10cm | ecosystem: Environmental > Aquatic > Freshwater > Lake > Sediment | place: Rwanda: Western Province, Lake... | reverse complement strand
TTTTTCTTCCGTTTCCCCTTAAATCAATATTGCTGATCATGATGTTTTTGCAATTTTCTATTCTTATTGCTTCACCATTTCCGCCATTTATCACTGCTCGTTCGCTTCCGGCCGAGGTTACAGAAACAGGATCATCCGGATCTGCTTCCTTATTCCTGATTATAAGAGTACCATCATAAAATTGTCCTCCGGCAATATTTACATCTTTTAATTCGATCTCCAGAAGTTCATTTAACCTTGCCACTGTTTTAACAGGTTCTTTATAATCACCTTTATTTGAATCGTTTCCCCTGAGGCCATCCAGGAAGTATCCATCCCTGGATACAGGCTGTTTATGATTATTACATGAAACTGCAATGATCAGGGAAATGCATAAAATAAGCAGAACCGGTTTCTTATTCATGGTCCCGGTCATTTAACAATCCATTCATAGATTCCTGAAGAGTATTCCCTGTTCAGCTTTACCTTCAGCTTGATTGCAGAAGCCCGTACAGGTATGAAGCTTAATGAATCCCATCCGTCTTTTGTAATTGTATATCCTGATCTTGCGTCAACCCGCTTCCAGATATTGCCCGACAGGTATAGCAGCTCCCAGCCATCCGGTATTCTGCAACCTCCGTCAGGTCCGTCATCAAACCAATATACACGTGATTCTGAAATGGTTTCGGGTTTCTCAAAATCATATTCAATCCACTCCCACTGATCTGTGTCGGGCCACCAGTGATAATACAGAACAGAATGATCATTGGAATTCTCCGGTTCAACCTGGTCATTTACCGCCGACAGTGCTCGTGTCACCTTGCTTGCCTTCAACTTGCTTCTGAAGGCTATCGTAGGTGCCGGCAGCGGGTGCGCATTTTCATCTCTATAGGGAAGCCATACCATCATCTGTCCTGGTCCCCGGTTGTTCCATAAAGCGTATGGAATCAGGGTAACATATTCTTCTCCCAATTTATCAAGGCTTCCATCAAGTCTCCTCCTTGTCTGATAAGCCCTGCCCTTAACTACCTGAGTGCCGTTAAGAAGGGAAGGTATATATTCCGTATTGAAAGCTGAGTGCCTGTCAAAGACAAGGTTCAGGATACTTCCCGAATAGTTATCAGGCCATTCTGCGCAGTATATTACAGGACCCCTCTGTATAGCCATCTTACCAATATCCTCCTTAACTTTTTCATCTGCAATAACTGTCCTTACCGGCATTGGCAGGTTGAGACTGATTACATCTCCTTTATCCCACCGGCGGTTAATTACCGCGTAACCGTTCACTGTTTCAGCTTTAAGTATCTCGCCGTTGACTGAAATTGAATATTCTTCATTACTTAAATCATCAAACTTATACAGACTGCCCGGAATAGCTTCATTCACAGCCCATCCGGGGATACGGACTTTCACAGAAAATTTCCGTGCTGATTCAGGGAACATTGAAATTTCAACTTTACCATTCCAGGGAAAACCGGCTTTCTGAGTCATACGCACCTTGTTTTTCCCGGTATTAATATCTGCATCAGACGAAATAAAAAGGTTTACATAAATATCTTTTCCGGCAGATGCGTAAATATATCCCGGGATAGCCGGAACAAACCTGGCAACATTTGACGGACAGCATGCGCATCCGAACCAGGCGCTGCGCTCGTGCTGCCCGTTTGATTCAAGGGGATTGGGATAGAAGAACCTGTCACCCGAAAGCGACACACCTGAAAGCATAGAATTATAAAGTGTCTTTTCAAGAATGTCAATATACCGGGACTCTCCATGAAGAAGGAACAGTCGGTGATTTGTAAAAATGTTACCGATAGAAGCGCATGTCTCGCAGTATGCCGACATATTGGGCAGGTAATAAGGCTCGGCAAACCCTTCGTTGCCTCCTGATGCTCCTATGCCTCCGGTGATATACATTTTCCTGTAAGTGAGGTCCTCCCATATCCTGGTAATTGCATTCAGGTAGGCTTCATCCTTTTCGATTGCAGCAATGTCAGCCATCCCTGAATACATGTATGTAGCTCTTACTGAATGACCTACAGCATTTGTCTGATCAACCGGCCGAATTTGTGCCTGATTATACTCTTCCCCGCCAGGTCCCCTTACATCAAGGAAGAACCTGGCCAGATTAAGGTATTTTCTGTCTCCGGTTACCCTGTAAAGCTTTACAAGTCCCATTTCAATTACCTGGTGACCTGGATATACCTTAACCCTGTCCCAGCCGAAATCTTTGTTTACAAGGTCGGCTGATTTTATGGCGATATCGAGTAACGATCTTTTACCAGTAGCCTGGTAATGTGCCACGGCAGCTTCATAAAGATGGCCGAGGTTATAAAGCTCATGACTCAGTACTGAATCCAGTTCCCATCTGTTCGGACTGGCCCACTCATGCAATCCTTTACCTCCGTGCATTTCTGCTATTGTCCGGTTAGTGTACAGATAACCGTCATCTTCCTGTGCAGCTCCGATTTTCGAGATGAGTGTGTCAAGATATGCTTCCAGTTTAGCGTCGGGCTGTGTCTGCAGCGAGTATGCAGCTCCTTCAATTATCTTAAAAACATCCGAATCATCAAAGGGATAAATGGTCTGGAACCTCCCTGTGTCGAGTCCGCCGGCTATTTCGAAGTTTTTCACCCTGCCGGTTGATTCACAATAGGAGAATGCTATCGGTATAGTTACATCAGCATTCTTCTTAATCCTTGGCGACCAGAAATCATCTGTCAGCTTTACCGACGTGAATGGCACCGGTTGAATAGGATAATCGGCTGGTTTTGACTTTTCAGAGCAGGCTGGAAGAAACAGTATCCCTGAAGTGACAACCAGTGTAAAATAAATTACATATCTCATATAAATTCTTATTAAACACGGAGCAGCACTGAGTAAAAACGGAGTTACACGGTTACAACAAGCAGTGAAACTCTGTGCTTCGCCATCCGCAGCTCCAGCGCAGGATGGCCAGTCTGAGTCCCGATGAATCGGGACGAAGACCCGTGTACTCCGTGGTTATTCTTTTTTCATTTCAAGAACCACCACCGATTTTGGCGGCATTGTAACCATAAGTATTCCATCCTTAAGTTTATAACCGCTGAATGAAACCGGCTTAACCGTTTCGGCATTTTCAAAAGTATTGTGTGCGTTCATCTCCCCTGCCGTCAGAACCTCGCCTGAAATGTTCTTAAAGGTTGCACCAATTACCGGGCAGGTCATGACTATTTCCTTATTCGGGTTAAGGTTAGCCAGTGAAACATGAACTATTCCCTCTTTATTTACTGAAGCTGATGCCGACACTGCCGGAATTTTTCTGTCGCCCACGACATAATCCTCACAACGAAGATCGGTGTGAAGAAGCTGCGCATCCTGGTGTACCCTGAACATCCTGAAAACATGATAAGTTGGTGTTAAAACCATCTTATCATCTTTTGTAAGTATCACTGCCTGAAGCACATTCACGGTCTGGGCAAGATTTGCAACCTTAACCCTGTCGGCATTCTGATTGAAAATATTCAGGTGTATCGCGGCTGTTATTGCGTCCCTCAGTGTGTTCTGCTGATAAAGGAATCCGGGATTTGTTCCGGGCTCAACCTGGAACCAGTTGCCCCATTCGTCGATCACGAGCCCTTTGGTGTTCCGGGGATCATACCTGTCCATAATAGCCTTATGACCTTTAATTATTGCATCCATCTGGAAGTTGAGCCTGAAGGTTTCAAACCAGTCATTCTCAGTAAAGTCAGTTGCGCTGTTTTTATTGCCCCATCCACCGGGAACTGAATAATAGTGCAGCGACAATCCCTGGAACATTCCCCTGTTCTTTTCCTCCTTCATCAGTGTTTCAGTCCATTCATAGTCGAAGTCACTTGCTCCGCAGGCTACCCTGTACAGTCGATTGCCTGAATAATCTCTGAGATAGGTTGAGAACCGGCGCATCACATCGCTGTAGAATTCAGGGGTCATGTTGCCTCCGCATCCCCAGTTCTCATTACCTATTGCAAAGTATTTCACTTTCCATGGCTGTTCACGACCGTTCTCCTTTCGCAGTTTGGTCATAGGGCTTTCCGAACCGCTTGTCAGGTATTCAATCCACTCTGCCATTTCCTGTACGGTTCCGGAACCGACATTGCCGTTTATATAAGCATCGCAGCCAAGGAGTTCGGTAAGTTTCATGAACTCATGGGTGCCGAAGGAGTTGTCTTCTGTCACCCCTCCCCAGTGGGTATTGATAATGGAAGCCCGTTTTTCCTGGAGACCGATACCGTCTTTCCAGTGATATGTATCGGCAAAGCATCCACCCGGCCACCTGAGATTCGGAATTTTCATTTCCCTGAGAGCAAAGAGCACATCATTCCTTATGCCATATGTGTTGGGTATCTTTGAATCCGTCCCCACCCATATTCCTCCGTAGATGCATGCGCCCAGGTGCTCTGAGAAATGACCATAAATATCCTTGCTAATCACCGGTCCCGGGTTATTCGCAATAATCACCAGCTGGTTAACATTGCCGGTTGTCTCTTTCTGGGCATTCAAAGCTGTAAATGCACTGATAAGAATAAGTGTAAAAATTACATTTAATTTTTTCATATCCTGTCAGATAATTGGTTTTTTCTTCCCTTGGTGCAACTTTGAGTCTTGGTGTCTTTGTGGCATTTTTCTTTTGCCACCAAGACTCCAAGGCTCCAAGGTTCTCCAAGGATTATGTAAGTTGTTTCTCAATAAATGAACCTAAACTTTTATACTTAATGTAAAGATCCCGGTATTTTTTTGCCTTTGCCGTATCAGGCTTATACTCCTTCTCAAACCCGGCACCCATAGCTTTCTGTGCTGCAGGAATGTCTTTATGAATGTCTGCAACCACCGATGCTGCCATTGCCGAACCCAGTGCGCATGTCTGGTCAGAAGCAGCTACTTTGATCGGCATGCCAAGGACATTGGCCACTACCTGCATCACATAGGGGTTCTTTTTTGCAACTCCGCCTGTGGCAATAACTCCGTCAATCCTGACTCCCTCAGATATGAACCGTTCATTTATCATTTTTGATCCGAAGGCAGTTGCCTCGACAAGCGACCTGAATATCCTGGGAGCATCCGCACCAAGTGATAGTCCTGCAACAACGCCTTTCAGAGCCTGGTTTGCATCAGGTGTCCGCCGACCGTTAAGCCAGTCAAGCGCCACGAGGGTACTTTCTTCTTCCGGTATATCTGCGGCATGCCTGCTAAGTTCGGCTATAATCATTTCTGAAGCTTCCTCTGCGATCTTGTAACGTGTTTTCACATTGAGCCACTCCATCCTGGCAATAACCTCATCTACAGGCCATAACAAGAGTTTCCCAAACCAGGCATAAACATCTCCGAAAGCCGACTGGCCTGCCTCAAGACCAAGCATGCCGGGCACAATTGATCCGTCAACCTGCCCGCATATCCCTGCAACAAGCTTATCTCCTGCTTCTTTCAGCGGCACCACTATCATGTCGCAGGTTGAGGTACCCATGACCTTGATAAGCTGGTACGGTTTGATCTCACCACCTACCGCACCAAGGTGTGCATCAAATGCTCCGGTACCGATCTTAACATCATCAGGAAGCGAAAGTCTTTGCGCCCACTCCCTTGAAATGGTTCCGGCAGGAACATCACATGTAAAAGTATCCTTATAGAGTCGCTGTCTTATACCCTTCAACAGAGGATCGAGTTTCACCAGGAATTCCTCATCGGGAAGCCCGTTGAACTCAGGATGCCACATAGCCTTATGTCCTGCAGCACACCTGCTTCTTTTTATTTTCACAGGATCAGTATCGCCGCATAGCAAAGCAGGAAGCCAGTCACAATGTTCAACCCATGAAAAGGCAGACTCTCTTACCTTCTTATTCTTCCTTACCGTATGAAGTATTTTTGCCCAGAACCATTCAGATGAATATATGCCTCCTTCATATTTTGTAAAATCAATCCCTCCCCATGAACGTGAGAGAGCGTTTATCTCTTCAGCTTCCCTGACCGAAGTATGGTCTTTCCAAAGAATAAACATCGCATCCGGATCATCTTCAAAGCCTTTGATCATGGAAAGAGGAGTCCCGTTCCTGTCAACAGCAACTGGTGTTGATCCGGTTGTATCTATTGTGATCCCTCCGATGCTGTCAATGACATCCCTGGCCAGCCCTTTAAGTGATCCCCTTACCGATTGTTCCAGCCCTTCGATGTAATCGAGCGGGTGCTGCCTGAACTTATTCAGTGACGGGTCGCAGTACAATCCTTTCTTCCAGCGGGGATACTCGTACACCGAAGTCCCTATAGTTTTTCCGCTAATGCAATCTACGACCACAGTCCGCACCGAGTCAGTTCCGTAATCGATTCCGATAACATATTTCTTTACCATAGTTTTATGAGGAGAAGTTATTTTTTTGTCTGTCCGTAGTAAGAATTTCTTCCGTGTTTTCTTTTGTAATGCTTATCAAGCAAAAACTTACCGGCAGGTTCTTCATTCCCCAGAAGGACTGTTAAGAAAGCCATCCGTGCTATCTCTTCCAGGGCAACTGCATTGTACACAGCCTGCTCGGGATCCGAACCCCAGCAGAATGGCCCATGCGAATGAACCAGTACCGAAGGAACAGCTTCCGGATCAGTATTTCTCATTCTCTCAATGATCACTCTCCCGGTGTTAACTTCATAATTATTCTCAACTTCACTCTTCCTGAGCTTCCTGGTACATGGTACAGGTCCGTAAAAATGATCTGCATGTGTTGTTCCGAGGGGAGGGATGTCTCTCCCCGACTGTGCCCAGGCAGTTGCAAATGTTGAGTGAGTATGAACTATCCCGCCGGTCTTTGAGAATGTTTTATAAAGAAGAAGGTGTGTGGGTGCATCTGTTGACGGTTTGCAGTTCCCCTCAATGACCTTTCCCTCCAGGTCAATAACTACCATATCAGAAGGTTTCATTGAATCGTAGCTTACACCCGATGGCTTGATGACTACCAGTCCCGTTTTCCTGTCCCTTCCGCTTACATTCCCCCAGGTATGAATTACAAGGCCGTGCCTGACCAGATCAAGATTGGCATTGCAGACTCTGATTTTAAGTTTTTCGAGCATACCTTAATATATTATGAGGTACATGTTTCAGTTCACATCAAGGTCAAAAAGGTACCCGTTCTTTACATATTTTTTATATTTCTCCCTGTTGAAACGGTAATAAAATGCACCTTTCTTTGAAGTTTCTTTTTCTTTCTCATCAAGCTTCTCAAGAATATCCATGGAGAGTAATTTCTTTCTGAAGTTCCTCTTATCAATTAGTTTCAAGTATACCGCCTCATACAGATCGACGAGCTGTACAAGAGTGAACTTATCAGGAAGAAGCTCGAATCCTATCGGTTTTATCCTTACCTGCAGGCGAAGTTCCTTCAGTGTCTTTTCGACCATAAGCGGATGATCGAAGATTAGTTTTGGCATTTCTTTCAGTGAATGCCAGTGGGCTCCGTTTTTCTCCGTAACTTTTTTATTTATGTCCTTTACCCTTATAAGAGCCCAGTATGCTACTGAAATGACTCTGGCTCCCGGGTCACGTGCAGGTTCACCGTAGCAATAAAGCTGTTTCATGAAGATATTCCTGAGTCCTGTAAGGTTCTGCAGCACGCGTGATGCTGCTGCGTCAAGGCTTTCACGAGGCTCAACAAATCCTCCTGCCAGTGACCATTTACCCTTTGCCGGGTTGAAGCTGCGTTTTACAAGCAGCAGTTTTAACTCCTTTTTATGAATATCGTATGCGAAAATTATGCAGTCAACTGCTACCAGGTGTTTCTTATACTTTGTATAGTTTTTCATAAGGCAATTACATTATGCCGGTGGCTAAATGATAATATATCTCATTCCATTTCAGTTCTTTTCTGAAAGCTTCAAGGTCGCACTTTTCATCGATCAGCACATACTCAATACCGGTCATACCGGCAAAATCTTCAAGATATTCGCTGTTGATCGCATTACTGAACCCTGTATGATGTGCTCCTCCGGCAAGTATCCATGCGGCTGCACCTATCTTAAGATCAGGCAATGGTTTCCACAGAACGCTGGCTACCGGCAGCCTGGGCATATCGGGGCATTTTACAACTTCGACCTTGTTTACCAGCATTCTGAACCTGTTACCCAGGTCGATCACTGACACATTGATACCATTGCCGGGTGTGGTTTTGAATACAAGTCTCGCCGGGTCTGCTTTGCCTCCTATTGAGAGCTGGTGAATTTCGACTGCAGGCTTGCCGGCTGCAATGGTAGGACAAACCTCAAGCATGTGAGCTCCCAGTACCCTCATACCGGCAGGATCAAAATGATAGGTATAATCTTCCATAAATGAAGTACCGCCCTTAAGTCCGTTCGCCATCACCTTCATAGAGCGGACCAGTGCAGCAGTTTTCCAGTCACCTTCAGCGCCAAAGCCGTAACCTTTCGCCATAAGCCTCTGTACGGCAATTCCCGGCAGTTGCTTAAGTCCGTGAAGATCTTCAAAAGTTGTGGTGAAAGCCTTGAAGCCGCCTGATTTCAGGAACGACTCCATCCCTGCTTCAATCCTTGCAGCCTCTTTCAGCGTTTCCGAGAAAGCAACAGCTCTTGTCATTTTATACTCAGAACCATATTCTTCAAGAACTCTTTTTACTGAACCGGGTGAAACGCTGTTCACTGATTTTACCAGGTCGCCAATACCGTATCCATAGACGGAATAACCCATTTTTATCTGGGCGCTAACCTTGTTTCCTTCTGTTACTGCAACATCGCGCATATTGTCACCGAAGCGAGCGATTTTCATGTTAAGAGCGTCATGATATGCAGCAGCTGCTCTTATCCATACAGCAATCCTGTCAACAGCCTCCTGGTCCTGATAATGACCGACCACCACTTTCCTGTTCAGCCTCATGCGTGTGCCAATGAACCCGAATTCCCTGTCTCCATGGGCAGACTGATTCAGGTTCATGAAGTTCATATCGATAGTGTTCCAGGGAATATCCCTGTTAAGCTGGGTATGAAAATGGAGGAAAGGTTTGTTAAGTGCAGAGAGGCCTTTGATCCACATCTTTGCAGGTGAGAAGGTATGCATCCATGCGATCAGTCCGATGCATTTACCTGAATTGTTTGCTGCAGAGCATATCTCAAAGATTGATTCCGGTGTCGTAAGAACAGGCTTGAATATTATCTTCTGAGATATTCCTGTTGATTTATCAAGAGCTGCCGCTATCTTAGCTGAATCTGCAGCGACCTGCTTAAGTGTCTGCGGGCCGTAAAGATGCTGGCTTCCTGTTATGAACCAGACTTCTTTGGTTTTTAGTTTGTCCATATCTTTCATATTAAGATAAATTAACTCTTCAATAACTACCTACCCTCCTCCTCCCAACCCCCGCCGAAGCGGGGCAGGCTTTCCCCCAGGGGGGAGGGCAAGGTGGGGGTTATTCCCCTACCAGAAATAAATATAAAATGCCAGTATTACTGCAATTATAATAGCTGAGAAGATAACATCCCATTTGTTCCAGCTGGCTTTTGTTTCTGCTTTTTGTTCAGCGCTTGCCGAGCCTACATACAGACCTTTTATAGTTGCCATATCTGCCTTTGGAGTAACGGCGCTTACGATCATCATAAAGGCTATTACAATAAAGAAGATGATTATCTCATAATGGAGCCAGTTGATCCCGAGGAACATCTTATAAAATATGCTGTCTGTATTCATATCGGAACCAAATACTACGAACCCGAGCCGGGTCATTCCGAGAATAAATCCTACTACAAGTCCTGTCAGGCCGGCTTTGGGGGTTGTTTTCTTTGATAGAATACCAAGAAGGAACACTGCAAGTATACCGGGGGCAAGCATTGACTGAACATCCTGTAAATAGGCATACAATGTTTTTCCGATTGCTTTCATGACCGGGATCCAAAGTATTCCAAGTATTACAACCACAGCAGTTGCTATTCGTCCAACCCTGACGAGCTCCTTTTCAGTGGCCTTAGATCTGAACTTCTGGTAAAAGTCAACAGTAAATAATGTTGCTGAGGAGTTAAAGAGAGATGCGAGTGAACTCATCAGTGCTGCAAGTATGCCGCCGACAACAAGTCCTTTAAATCCTACAGGCAGTATCTGCTTGACCATAGCTGGAAAAGCAGCGTCGGAACTTGACAGGGTTAACAGTCCCTTCTGGTTCAATGCATAAGCGATCATTCCCGGTATCAGGAAAATGAAAACCGGAGTTAGTTTAAACCCTGCGCCCAGAATAGCGCCTCGTCTTGATTCTGTCTGGCTACGGCCTGAGAGGACCCTCTGAACAATGTACTGGTCGGTGCACCAGTACCAGAATCCTATAATAGCGGAACCGAGAATAACTCCGGTCCACGGGTATACAGGATCACTTGCCGACCTCATAAGATCGGTCATTCTGTCTCCGGCATCATTGATGGGAACCGCCCGGCATATATCCATCATTTCCGACCATCCGCCCAGTTTTATCAGACCGAATATAAGAACAGCGATTGAGCCGATAAGCAGAACCGGTGTCTGCAATACGGAAGTGTAAAGTACAGCCTTCATTCCTCCCAGCACGGTATAGATACCTGTTAATATAACAAGACCGATTGCGCTTATCCAGAAGAAATCGATCCCGAATATTGATTCGATACCAAAGACCTCCTTAAATACAACACCACCGGCATATACTGTAACAGCCACTTTTGTAAGAACATAGCTGACAAGTGAGATAATTGACAAAAATGACCTCGCTCCGCTGTTATAGCGTTTTTCGAGGAATTCCGGCATGGTAAATACTTTACTCCGCGAATAGAACGGGACAAAAAACCATCCGAGGAATAAAATTATCCACCCGTGCATCTCCCAGTGAGCAAAAGCCATACCCGAAGATGCACCTGTTCCCGCGAGTCCGACAAGATGCTCCGATCCGATGTTTGAAGCAAAAATGGATGCTCCAATAGCAATCCAGGTAGCATCACGGCCGGCAAGGAAATAATCAGCTGAAGTTTCATCCTTCTGCCTGAGCACCCATACAATTATGCCTACCAGGGCAAGACAGAAAATGCCTAAAACGATCCAGTCTAAAGTTCCCATATCAGAAGTTATTTGTTAATATATTTCTAAGATGCTGTTATCATGGAAGTAATGAACAGAGATCAGGCCGGTGGCTTGATAATGTGACCGCCCTCCTTACAAATCTAAGAAATAACTTTTAATAAATGTAAAAAATACACTAATTTCCGCCGAGGTGAAAATCAGGCATCTTTCCAGTCACTGAGACTTGACTGTATGAAGTTGATAATGAACTGATTCTCTTCTTTCCCGCTTCCGCTGACGGAGATTGGATCACCGAATCTTATATATATCGGTTTTCTGCTGTTAATCTTTCCCAATCCTCTCATGATCTTTCCCTGTCCCCAGAAATCAGTCTTAAGCGCAAATGGCACAACCTTAACCCCGGCTCTCTTTGCTAACTTTACACCGAGTGAATTAAACTCCTCCGGCCGGAATTCAACAGTCCTGGTGCTTTGCGGAAAAATAATAATTGAAACGCCTTTTGATAAAAGCTCCATTCCGCCATTCATCACAGCTTCCAGGTCTTTCCTGGGATCGGTGCGACCCACCACAATCGGATCCCTTGAGCGCATCACATCACCGAACAGAGGATGTGTGACCAGGCTCTCCTTAACCACGAAAGTAACCCTGCGGCGAGGCACAATGACAACCGGTAGTACCATGGTCTCGAGGGTGCTCATATGATTGCCGATGAACAGTACCGGCTCAGGTGACTCAGCTATATGCTCCATCCCGGTGATATGGAACTTCCCCCCTGCCCTCTCAATGAACTTCAATATAAAAAATGATGAATCAGCCCAGGCTTCATCATCATACACACCGGCAATAGCCTGCTTCCTTGACCTCAATACTACCTGACCATACTTGTATATAAAAAAAAGACGACTATCGATAAGCAGTCTGTCCCGGAGGGTAAGGTTGCCCTTTTCGGGAGTATCATATGAAGATGACTCAAAATATTTCTGTTGCATCAATCTAAGGAATTATCTCCCCGGGAAATCTTCAAAACCCGGGATTATGTAAAATTACAATTCCTTTCGCAAATCATGTAAAATTTTACTAAGAAGCCTATACTTATAATAATATTGATACTAAATTTATGCTGTGGCACAACCCGCGATCACCTGAATGAAACTTACAATACCTGATGCAATAGTTTTTTTTGTTCTGACGGCGCTAAATATTATTGTCGGCATCAGTTTCTGGTTCAGGAACAGAACACCTGAGCAGTTCACCTCGGGCGAAAGAAAACTGCCGGCATGGGCGGTGGGGTTATCTATCTTTGCCACTTTCCTCAGCAGTATCAGTTTCCTTGCCCTTCCCGGAAAGGCTTACGCTTCAGACTGGAACGCATTTGTATTCAGCCTTTCGATTCCCTTTGCTTCAATCATGACAATCAGGTATTTCATACCGCTTTACAGGGGTCTGGGAAGTATTTCTGCATACTATTATCTTGAAAAGAGGTTCGGCCCGTGGGCAAGGATATATGCCTCGATCTGCTATCTTCTTACCCAGCTTATGCGGACAGGCGCCATACTTATGCTGCTGGCACTCCCGCTCAATGCCCTGCTGGGGTGGAATATGAATAAGATCATAATCATAACAGGGCTGACAGTTATTGTCTATTCAATGCTGGGAGGGATAAAAGCGGTTGTGTGGACTGATGCCATCCAGGCAATATTACTTATTGTCGGAGCGGTTGCAAGTGCCCTGATACTTACCTTCTCAATGCCTGAAGGACCAGGACAGATTTTCAGGATCGCAACTGCAAGCCATAAATTCAGTCTCGGCAGTTTCGGAACAAGTCTCAGGGATTCAACATTCTGGGTCGTACTTATATATGGCCTCTTTATTAACCTTCAGAATTATGGTATCGATCAGAACTATATTCAGCGTTACATGACAACCGGTAATGACAGGGAAGCCAGATCCTCAGCCTTGTTCGGATCATTGTTATATATACCTGTTTCACTTGTTTTCTTTTACATAGGTACAGCTCTTTTTTCATACTATACGGCTCAGCCCGGGCTCCTCCCTGATGAACTGAAAGTACCTGGAGCTGCCGACAGGGTTTTCCCCTGGTTTATTGTTACCGGGCTGCCACCAGGCCTCACCGGATTGCTCATTGCAGCAATATTTGCTGCAGGAATGAGCACAGTATCGACGAGTCTGAACAGCACTGCAACAATTTTCCTGTCCGATTATTACAAGAGGTACATCAATAAAAATGCAAGCGATAAATCATCCATGAAGGTACTTTACCTCTCGTCAGTGGTTACGGGAATTGCAGGAATAATTATTGCTATAATGCTGACAGGAGTGAACAGCGCTCTTGATGCATGGTGGTCTCTGGCATCTATGTTCAGCGGAGGCATGCTGGGGTTATTCCTGCTCGGATTTATTTCAAAAAGGGCAAGTAATCCTGAGGCTGTCACCGGTGTTATTGCAGGTGTCCTGCTGATAATCTGGATGAGCCTGTCACCTCTGATCTTCAGCGGTGATGAAAGCAACATATTCAGAAGTCCTTTCCATACTAACCTCACCATTGTATTCGGAACATTGACTATATTTATTGTTGGGTTCGTATTGGCTGGCCTGATAAGAAAAATGCCACCAAGACACTAAGACACAAAGAATCTCCAAGTTGTTTTATCCATAGCTGCTTCCCCTGGTGAACCTTGGTGTCTCTGTGCCTTAGTGGCAAGAACGTATTATTGATGTAACTTAAAACTTAAAATGATGAAGGAGAAGCTTCCTTTATTTTGCATTATATTGATGATCTGCCTTCCCTCTGTCGATGGACAATTCACAGGCCGTCAGTGTATTGTCAAATCCGAATTCATTTATAACCAGGCAGATGTTCCCTTTCCTTCATGTCATGCTTCAACTGTAATTGAAAACGGAAAGGGACTGGTTTCAGCATGGTTTGGAGGTACTGCCGAAAGAAATCAGGATGTAGGCATCTGGATCAGCATATACAATAAAGGTATATGGAGCAAACCAGTTGAGGCTGCAAACGGAATCCAGCATAAAAATAAAAGGTATCCCTGCTGGAACCCGGTATTGTTTAACGCAGGGAAAGAGATCCTTCTTTTTTATAAGGTGGGACCGAGTCCCTCACAATGGTGGGGCGAACTGAAAACCTCATCCGATGGCGGTAAAACCTGGTCGCTGTCCAGACATCTTCCCGAAGATATAACAGGACCTGTCAAAAATAAACCTGTTCTTCTTAGCAATGGTACGCTTCTCTGTCCGTCAAGCACCGAAAATGATGGATGGCGGATTCACATGGAATTTACTCAGGACTTAGGCAAAACATGGGAGAGAACCGGTGCCCTCAATAAAAGCGATACAGGAGCAATTCAGCCTGCAATACTCCGGCACAAAGATGGCATGCTCCAGATCCTGTGCAGAAGCACAGTTGACAGGATTCTTTCATCATGGTCATCAGATGAGGGCCGCACATGGCGTCCGCTTACCCCTCTGGATCTTCCGAACCCGAACTCAGGAATTGACGCAGTTACACTAAAGGATGGCAGGCACATCCTTGTCTATAATCATCTTACCGACGGGAGGAACTGTCTCAACGCTGCCATGTCGGAAAATGGAAGAGAGTGGAAGGCTGCTGCCCTTCTGGAGAGTGATGCTAAAGGAACGGAGTTTTCATATCCTGCAGTTATCCAGGCAAATAACGGCATGATACATATTACCTATACATGGAACAGGAAACTCATTAAACATGTTGTTATTGATCCCGCCAGGATCATTACAAAGCCATTCCTGAACGGAGAGTGGCCCGATTAGCTGTTATTAAGGCTTATCAGCGGAAGTATCAGAAGTGCGGCAGATAGTCCGACCAGTATTATTACCGCGCTCCAGCCTATTATATTGGTTGTCCTTCCGTTGACATATGAACCCATTATCTTCTTATTATTAATCAGAAGCATCATGCTTATCAGTACAACAGGGAGCAGTATTCCATTTATAACCTGCGACCAGATTGATATCTGAATAAGCGGGGCATGGGGAAGAAGTATGATTATTGCTGAAATTACAAGAATTCCTGTATAGAGTATATAGAATTCTCCTGCCTCATCCCATTTCTTATCGAGGCCTGCTTCAAAGCCGAATGCCTCGCATATGAAGAAGGCAGTTGCAAGCGGAAGAATGGTTGCAGAAAAGATTGAAGCAATGAACAGTCCGAACGCAAAAACCTGGGAAGCAATATTACCGGCAAGCGGTTTCAGGGCCAGTGCGGCATCCTTGGCTTCATTTATCACTATTCCGTTTGGATGAAGTGTTGATGCACAGGCAACCATGATAAAGAATGCTACAACTACCGTTATAATGCAACCCACAACGATATCTGCAAGAGTATACTTGTAATTCTTCATTTTAAGACCCTTCTCAATAACTGTTGACTGCATGTAGAACTGCATCCAGGGGGCAATAGTGGTACCCACCAGTGCTATGATCATGGTCATGCTTTGAGTATTTACCTGCATCCGGGGACGCACGATTGCCATGCCTATGCTTCCCCAGTCGGGTTTTGCCATTATCGCCGAAACAATATAAGTTAAAAGAGACATGCTGAATATAAGGAAAATACGCTCAGCAATTTTGTATGTACCCTTAACAACCAGTATCCAGACCAGGATTGCGACAATGGGAACAGAAATATATTTGCTCACCCCGAGAACTTCCATGCTTCCTGCCACTCCGGCAAATTCAGTTGTCGTATTTCCGATCCCCGAAAAAAGAAGTCCCAGAAAAATAAGAAATGTTATCTTAATACCTGCATTCTCCCTTATGAGGTCAGCAAGACCCTTGCCTGTAACTATCCCCATTCTTGCATTCATCTCCTGGATAACCAGCAAAACAATGAACGAAGGTATAAGTGTCCAGATAAGTCCGTAGCCATAGAGAGCTCCTGCCACGGAATAAGTGGTAATTCCGCCGGCATCATTATCGACACTGCCTGTTATGATACCCGGACCGAGGATCATCAGGAATATTCCCAGCTTCCGGAAAATATTCTTTCTGTTTATTCCGATTTTCAGTCCGGCCATGATCCCCTATTTTCTTTTCCTGGTTCTCCTTTCACTTATCAGGTCTTCAACCACATCATCCACCACAACCATACCCTGAAGCTGCTCATTCCGGTCAATTACCGGAACCGCAAGCAGGTTATACTTCGATACTAACTCAGCAATTGCAGTTGTCTTCTGGTCATCATACAATGAGACAGGTTCCGATTTCATAATAGCGCTGATCTTCTTATCAGGCTCTGCCACAACAAGATCCCTGAGGTTGAATGTTCCCGCCAGCTTTTCATCTTTCTCTGTCACGAACATATTGTAGAGCTCCGAAGGTTCCGGTTTCCTGATTCTCAGTTCGTGAAGCACTTCTTCAACGGTCTTGGTACCGCTGAAGGAGAGATAATCGGTAGTCATGATGCTTCCCACGAGGTCGTCATCATATTCAAGAAGCTCCCTTACCTCCTGTGACGATTCAGCTTCCATTTCCTTCAGGAGCAGTTCGGCTTTGTCGTCTTCCAGTTCATCAAGGATATCGGCTACCTCATCGGCCGGCATCTTTTCAAGAACGTCGGCAACCTTTCCAACGGGGAGGCTCTCAACGATATGAACCTGGGCATCTGTCTCGAGTTCCTCAAGAACATCGGCAGCTTTCTCTTCATCGAGTGCCGAGAAGACCGAGGTGCTTGATTTCTTGCCCAGATCCTCAAGTATGTCGGCCAGGTCAGAAGGGTGAAGTGTATGCAGCTTGGCATAGCTTTTGGAGAGCTTTATGTTCAGGTTCGAGAAGTCAATCGCCTGGACGTCGTCCCAGAGAATGAACCTTGCCGGAATATTTATCTTAAATAAGGAAAGGATTCTTTTTATAGGAGTGGCAATACCTATCCTTCTCAATAATCCTTCAATGCCAACGTCAACCGCAACTGCAAAAGTACCTGCAGGCAGGGTGGCAAGCCTTACATCATTGACTCTTACAAGCTTTCTCCCGTTAAGGTCGACAATCTGCTTATCGAGAATATTCTCATCAAGAAGCAGTCCGTTTTCAACTTCCTCGCTGCTTAGCTCAATAAGCCCGGTGCATGTGACGTTGATCATTTCCCTGGCTTTTGAGACCCTGAAGGGAGAGAAAGAATAAAAATTCGTTTCTCTTCCGATCTTCAGATTAACACCTGTTATTATCTGCTGGCCCGGGTCATACTGTCCTGATGGAACAGCGCTGACCAGCAAATCTTTTATTTTGCCAATGGCTACTCCATCAGAATCGAAAGCTTCCTTACCTATTATTCCGCTTAAGTAAAATGTTGTGAGTGAAGTCATAGTCACCTCCCTTCTGTCGTTGATACAGGAGGAAGCGACCGGGAAAACCGGCATCCCTGCTGTATCAGGATTAGAATTTTATATCCGCCGGATAATCGTCCATTTATTTCTACAAATTGATTGCGGGCGTAAAAGTAAACTTCGCAGGAAAAATATCCAAATAATAGTGGGAAAAAGTTTGGAGTGACTAGAGTTTGGAGTGACTAGAGTTTGGAGTGACTAGAGTTTGATATGGATTTTAACTTTAGTCACTCCAACCTCCAAACTCCAAACTTATATTATAAAGGGCAACACCGCTTTTCTCTTCTTCGGATAATCCTGAAAATTCGCTTTATACCATCTGTGCGATGCAACTGCCCTGGGAAAAAGATTCGCAAATGTGAAGATGAAGAATGAGAAGCCGGGCAGCGACCATGTCATGACTGCCCATCCGCCCCATTCAATTATTTCTCCGAAATAATGAGGACAGGAGATATATCTGAACAGCCATCCCCGGGGTATGACATATCCCTGCTGATTCTTCGACCGCAGCATGGTAAGCTTTTCATCTGCCGTCTTATTAATAAAATATCCGCATAGGAAAAGAGCAATACCGGTAATGAACTGCCACGAAAGGAGCCAGTCAGTTTCGTAGCTGTAAAGATGAAAAACACCATATCCGTTAATAAACCCGTTGAGGGTGTTGAACACGATTGCCATAAGCACAACAACTGTCGGATAGGGTTTATTTCTTCCTGACTGACGGAAGGGATAATAAAAGGTCCTGTGAACATAATGAAGCAGCCAGAGCGTGACAAAAATGATCTGCGGTGCACCCTTCTCTGGGCTGAGAATAAAAAACAGAAGAATCAGTGCGGGAGACGGAAACTCCATTATCATCCATGCCCATTTCGACTTGACTTCAGGTCCCCACCCTTTTCGTGAAAACTTGCCGTAAGGAGCGGAAATGAAGAATAACAGAACAAAAACTATTACAGCCAGAATAAAAACCAGATATAAGGCATAATCATAAAACACTGACATGATTATCAGTTATTAAGGGTTAATAGTCATTAATGATATAGATAGATCCAAAGATGCATTAAATAATTATCGGTTATTATTAAACAGCTATATTTTCTTTTTTATTTATATTAGTCCCGTCAAAAAACTATCAACCCTTGAGAATTTTACAGGAAAGACTTTCAAAGTACGATGCCCCCCAGAAAGCAATGGCAGCAGGTATATACCCATATTTCAGGGAGATCGCATCAGATCAGGATACTGTTGTTAAGATCAACGGTAAGGATGTCCTGATGTTTGGTTCAAACAGTTACCTCGGGCTTACCAATCATCCAAAGATTAAGGAAGCGGCCAAGAGGGCTATTGATAAATATGGAACAGGATGTGCAGGATCGCGATTCCTTAACGGCACACTTGATATCCATATTGAGCTTGAGAAAAGGCTTGCCGGTCTTGTTGGCAAAGAAGCGGCATTATGCTACAGCACGGGCTTCCAGGTCAATCTAGGTGTGGTCTCCGTGCTTACCGGGCGAAAGGACCATGTTCTTCTTGATGAGCTTGACCATGCCTCTATAATCGAAGGGAGCAGACTTACATTTTCCCGGGTGCTTAAGTTCAAGCACAACGATATGAAGTCACTCGAAAGCAAGCTTAGGAAATGTGCTCCGGATAGCCTGAAACTGATTGTTGTCGATGGCATTTTCTCAATGGAAGGAGATATAGTCAGGTTACCTGAACTGGTTATGCTGGCAGAGAAGTACAATGCCACAATAATGGTTGACGATGCCCACTCGCTGGGAGTGCTGGGGAAGAATGGCTCCGGAACGGCATCCCACTTCGGCCTGACCGACAAGGTTGATCTGATTATGGGTACCTTTTCAAAATCACTTGCTTCACTCGGGGGATTCATCGCTTCAGACAAGGATACCATTAATTTTATAAAGCACAACTCGCGCTCACTTATCTTCAGTGCAAGCATGACACCAGCCTCTGCTGCTTCAGTCCTTGCGGCTGTTGAAATAATGGTTAACGAACCTGAACGAATTGAACGCCTGTGGGATAATTCACATTATGCTCTGAAAGGATTCAAGGAAGCGGGCTTTGACACAGGAAAATCTGAAACGCCCATAATTCCTCTTTTCATCCGTGACGACATTAAGGCACTGATACTCACGCAGAAACTGCTTGGCGAAGGGATCTTTGTCAACCCTGTTGTCTCTCCGGCTGTCCCCAAGGAAGATTGCCTTATCAGGTATTCATTAATGGCGACACATACAAAGGAACAGATAGAAACCTCAATAGAAAAAATGACGAGGATTTCCAGAGAACTCAAAATTCTCCCGTAATTGGAAAAGATCATTCTGATAACAGGTGTATCTTCAGGTTTCGGACGGGCCACATCAAGTCTTCTCGCGAAAGCAGGACACAAGGTTTACGGAACGGTAAGAACTGAAACTTCCCCTGAAAAGAATGTCCATGTATTGAAAATGGACCTGAAGGATTTTTCATCAGTTTCAGCCGCAGTTCAGTCAGTAATTGAAAAGGAAGGCCGGATTGACGTTCTTATAAACAATGCAGGAATGCATACCGGAGGGCCTGTTGAAAAAACATCTGATGAAAACATAAAACTTCAGATGGATACCAATTTCAACGGGATGGTTCATCTCACAAAAATAATCCTGCCAGTTATGCGTCAGCATGGTGGCGGGACAATAATTAATTTCAGCTCTATTGGCGGATTGATGGGACTGCCCTTCCAGGCATTCTACTCAGCAAGCAAGTTCGCAATAGAGGGTTTCAGCGAGGCGCTGAGGATGGAAGCCGGCAGGTTTAATATTAAAGTTGTAGTTATCAATCCCGGAGATTTTTGTACGAATAACTCAGCTAACAGGAGAAAGTTCCTGACGCCTCTGACTGATGATGATCCATATCACAGGCAATTTGAGGAAACGCTCTCGGTAATTGAGAAAGACGAATCAGGTGGATGGAAGCCCGAAGTGCTTGCAGGAAAGATACTTAAGATAGTGGAATCAAAGAATCCCCGTCACAGGTATATCATAGGATCGTTTGAGCAGAAGCTTGCAGTTGTTATAAAAAAGATCCTTCCCGGAAGCCTGTTCAGGAAGATCCTTGAAGGTCATTATAAGATTAAACATACCGGGTGACACTCGTTTATAACCCTTCCCTGATCCAAAACTCCATATTGGGTTCCTCAGGAGTCCTTGGCTTAAGGATATTCGCCGGCGTATACTTCTTAGCTTCTTTACGTGTAAGCTGATGACTCCATGCCACTCGCTGTGATGCAGCGGAACCCGCACCGGTATTGGCATATTCTGCATAGAATGCCGTTTTATCGCGTTCTGTGCCTGACCAGTTTGACCAGCCTTCCGGCAAAATATGTTGTCCCATCTCGCACCGGATAAAAACAACTTTAGCATAATCGCGCCATGGGCGGCCCAGGTAAACTTTGTCCACACCTTCATCGGCTGTCAGTTTACAATCAAGGAATACATACCCGAATGAGTTGCCCTGAGGTGTGCTTGCCGCTGTTATATATGAATTCTTCTTACTGTGAATTACACAGTATTTAAAAAGAGCTGTTGACGGGCCGAATATGAAGTCGGTGGTTCCGTCGATGTAACAATTCTCAAAATAATGGCGGGCATTGAAACCATCAGTGTATAAAGTATCCTGGTGACCTGTAATACGGCAGTTTCGGAATACGCACCTGTCGCCTCTTACAAACAGGGCAATTGCCTGGCCTACAGGTCCCGCACTGTTTTCAATAGTTATGTTCTCGGCATGGAAGTCATCTGCAATAACAAGAAGTGTGTATGTAAAGAATGTACTGTTTCTTCCACGGTTCATTTTATCGAAATAATCGCCGTTGGTTATGATGGTTTTCTCAGGATCCTCTCCGATAAGTGATATTTGCGGATTGCATGAAGGAACAACGATCTTCTCCCTGTAGACACCGTTTTTTACATAAATGGTAATGCGTTTGTCGGGAAATGATTTACAGTTATCAATTGCTTTCTGGATTGATGTATAGTCACTTGTTCCATCGGGTGCAACTGTCATTTCATAAACTTCCTGGGCAGCCAGGCTGGAAAATATGAAAAGCAGCATCAGGGCCAAGGTAAGTATAGGCGGATATTTCTTTCTCATAGTCAGCTTGTTATTTTGTATATGGTTGATAATATCTGTTTGTGGCGGAGAAGCGATTCCATTTAATTATAACACAAGGAAGATAACTTGTACTAAATTATAGTATTTTTGGCAATTAATATTTCCGGCCTGTAGCTCAGCTGGCAGAGCACGTGACTCTTAATCATGGGGTCGAGGGTTCGATTCCCTCCAGGCCGACAAGGGATGTTATACGAAGGTTCTCCCGGATCACTCCGGTTTTCAGTCCAGTATAAGGATCCTCTCATGGCGAAATCTTACATCGAGTAAAAACCAGCCGCGGAGGGGTTACACTAATACTAAAATAACAGGCAGAAAAAAATCTTTGAACCGCGTAGTGGTTCCAGGATTGTATTGATCGAACACCCTAACAACACCGGGTAGTTCTCAGGTGTTGTTAAAGACCGTATCTCTTAAAATCCTTTCACGGTTGTATCCGCTCAGATAAGTATATTTCAATGGGTTATTCAGGCAATATGCATACCAGTAAAGCCTCTTTTCTCACCAATGTCCCAACTTTTCAATGACCAGCTGCAGGGCATTTTTTCAAAGAACGTTATTACTCTAAAGATACATATTTTTCTTTTTCAACTGAGAACGTTTCAATTGAAAGAAAAAATCACTTCGGTTTCCAGTCACGGATTATGATTCTGTCCTGATAGAGTGTGACTTCAAGTTTCTGTTTGGTTTTCCATTTAAGTTTTCGGATGTAATCGATCGGGAGTGTTACTCCATAGCTGGATCCGCCTGATACTTTAGTCAGGCTCCGGATGTTTTTCTCTGTTCTGGTTGTCATGACGTTTAAGTTTTGCAACGTATTAAGGTACTGCTTTTAATACTGCTTTCAATACGTTGGTGTGTTAACCCTCCCCGCGGCCATCCCTTCCGGCCCGTTTTCATGTCATGCTTTTTGTCCTTCACTTCTGCAGCACATGCCGGCTTTTGTTTTTTTCGGGTGGATCCTTCAGGGGTAAAAACAAAACCGGCAAGAGCTGCGCCATCGCTACAAGAACAAAAACACCCGCCAAAAATAACTGCCCAAAGCTATATTTACATAATGCAAGTTATACGCAGCCTGTCTATCAGTGGTAT
>Ga0172364_10000848_pt1 | contig 22675 bp, 21 predicted proteins | sample LakKivSesite10cm_FD_114545 | JGI IMG/M metagenome (GOLD analysis project Ga0172364, IMG submission 114545) | Sediment microbial communities from Lake Kivu, Rwanda - Sediment site 10cm | ecosystem: Environmental > Aquatic > Freshwater > Lake > Sediment | place: Rwanda: Western Province, Lake... | reverse complement strand
TGAGCGAAGACGAAGAGTGAGCGAAGACGAAAGGTGAGCTGAGCAGAGAAAGATGAATTAAGCCCTGATCCACGGGGATGTTACAGTAAATACGGCGTATAATACGTAATATACGAAAAAAGTGAATGGTTCGATAATCGAGCATACACCGGTTCTTGCCGGTACATTAGCTGAGCAGATAAAGCTGCCATCGGATGGTGTAATGGTTGATGCAACCATAGGACAGGGAGGTCATAGCCTTCTGCTCGGTAGAACCTTGGGCCCTGAAGCAGTCATCGTCGGTCTGGATGTTGATAAAAATGCTGTCCACAGGGCCCATCTTAATTTAAAGGAGCTTGCCTGCAATATTATCCTGATTCATTCGAATTTTGCCCAAATCAGGGAAGAATTATACAAACAGGGTATCGAAAAGGTTGACTTGATATTAGCGGATTTGGGTGTTAGCTCGTCTCAGTTGGCGGATGCGGAATTTGGACTTAGTTTTCAGAAAAATATGCCGCTGGATATGAGAATTGACAAAAGATTAAAGCGCACCGCTGCCGATATAGTTAATAAATCAGATGAAAAATCTCTGGCTGATTTGATTTACAGGTTCGGCCAGGACAGAGCCTCGCGACGGATCGCGCGTTTTATTGTAAGGGATCGAAAAGTTGAGCCGATACAAACAACCGGCCAATTGGCAGGGATTGTTTGCAAAGCATTTGGGGCAAAAAAGCGAGGCGTAAGAAGCAGAATACATCCGGCGACCAGAACCTTCCAGGCGTTGAGAATTGCAGTCAATGACGAATTGGAGAATTTGAAGAGGCTGCTTGTTTCGGCGCCGGGTCTGCTGAACAAGAATGGACATATAGCAATTATTAGCTTTCACAGCCTGGAAGACGGATTAGTCAAAAATGATTTCAGGCAGAACGAAAAGGCAGGTAATTACAGGATCATCACAAAAAAGCCGATTGTCCCGACGCAAGAGGAAATCAGAAGAAATCGACGTGCAAGAAGCGCAAAACTGAGGATCGCACAAAAACAATGACCTCGTTACGTGATCCCTTGAAAGTAAATGGAGTTTCGTTATGACTTCGGACGCTAAAATTGGATTACTGTTAGGTCTGGTATTCATATTCATTATTGCATTTGTAATCAACGGTCTGCCCCGTTTTCGCAAAGCTACAAACGGCAGTGAAATGACCACTAACATGGTCAGCTCGCAGAATGATACGCAGCCCATCGGCAGCAGGGAACGTAATGCCCCGGGAGTTTTTAACTGGACAGAACAGGATTCCGAACAAAAAATCCAGGAAACTCCGACTCCAATAGAGCAAAAGGAGGATGTTCGCTTCAAGATGCAGTTGCCGGATGACGTTTCGGCGGCGAAAGACGCTTCAATTATGGAAATCGCCGATGAAGCCGAATCCCCTGTGGACCAGCAAGTCGAGCCAACTGCACCGGCACAGACTCCCGAGGAAATAACTGAGGCCGATAAAACCAAGCCTGCCGAGCCTATTTGGCCGAAAGTCTATGTGGTTTGCGAGGACGATACGCTGGCCGATATCGCCAAGAAGTTCTATGGCCCCGAGCAAGGCAACAAAAGAGTGAACATTGCTAAGATATTTGAAGCCAACCGCAAACTGCTCAAAACCATAGATGAAATCTACGTCGGGCAAAAAATTACAATACCTCCACTTGTGGCCTCGGAGACGGATACGAAAGAAACACAGAGCTTTTTTGCAGATTCTTTATTCGAGAAGGTAAAATCTATCGGAGCTAAACACCTTTCGACCAATTCCGACAAAGCAAACGATAAAGCAAAGCAGAGCGAACCTTATATTGTGCGGGAAGGTGATAGTTTGTGGCGTATCGCCGCCGAAAAACTCGGAAACGGCAGCAGATACAAAGAAATCAGCGAGCTCAATTCCAATGTCATAAAGGACGAGAATGAGTTGACTGTCGGAATGCTTCTGAGAATACCGGCCCGATAAGGTACCGGCAATTGGCCGATTATAACCGGGGCCGAGCATTAAATATTAACCTGGAATCCTGAACGAACAGCGATATACGTTTACTATGTCTCAGTTTCGTTTTGTTTTTGTTATATTTTGTTTTACGGCTGTCCTGGTCCTTGCTGTCTACCTGCGGAGCGCCAATAACCGTATCTTCTACGAACTTTGTGCGTGTAACGCCGAGATGAGCCGGCTGAAACAGGAGCTTGGAACCAAGCAGTTGCTGCTTGAAAGTATGATTAATCCCGCCGCCCTTTCGCAGCGGGTCGGCGAATCAAATACTGAAAGATAAAAATTGAGAAACGTTCGGATAACAATTTTTTTTTCTTTGTTTCTAATGGTGTCGTTTTTGGCACTGGGTGGACGATGTTTCTATCTACAGTATTACAGAAGCCGACATTATAGCGAGGCCAGCCTGATACAGCAGCGGTCATACAGGAACCTGCTGCCCCAGCGCGGTGTAATACTGGATTGCCGGGGCAGGGTCCTTGCAGCAAGCAACAAAGTTCAAACAATTTTCGCCGAGCCGCGAGTGATCAAAGACGCGAAAGAGACCTCCTCAGCACTTGCCCCGATTGTTGATGTCGGCGCACACATAATCTGCCAACAGATACTGGAAAGTAATAATCCCGGCTTTGTGAGAATCAAGATGGACGCCAACCCCGGCCAATGCAGCGCCGCAAGCAGGATTTACGGTATCGGTGTCCAGTCCGACTGGCAGAGACATTATCCGATGGGACGGCTTGCCGCAAATGTTGTCGGCTTTACGAGTCACGACAATCGCGGCCTGGAAGGTATTGAGCTGAAATACGACAAAGATCTCAGCGGCTCTCCGGCACGGAATATCTTCTTTGCCGATGTCTATCGCCGGCCAATTCGGGCCAAGCAGCAGGACGGTATTTTAACAAACGGCAAGGGGATTATCCTGACTATTGACGCTACTATTCAACAGTTCGCCCGAGACGAGCTTATAAAGCAGTACGAAGATTATCAGGCCGAGTCTGCGGTGGCGATTGTGGCCGAGCCTAAGACGGGAGCGATTTTGGCAATGGTCTCTCTGCCCGATTTCGATCCTGCCGATATCCGCTCGACCGATCCCAATAATTTCCGCAGCCGGGCAATCACGGACTGGTATGAGCCGGGCAGTATCATCAAACCGGTTGTGGCCGCAGTTGCCCTTGAGGCAGGTGTAGTGAACAAGACGGAAAAGATATTTTGCGAAAACGGTAACTACTACGGCAGGGGATTCGGGCGGATCGGCGAATACCGCAGGGGATTCGGAGATTTAACCCTGCGGGAGATTCTTATCAACTCCAGCAATATCGGAATGGCCAAAATCGGACAACGGCTCGGCAAGGAAAGGCTTCACGATGGGCTGAAACTCTTCGGCTTCGGCGGAAAAACGGGTATTGAGCTGCCGGGAGAGATCGAAGGGCTGCTAAGGCCCGCGAATGCGTGGACGGGATACAGCGTTACCCGCATACCCTACGGCCAGGAAATCTGCGTGACCAGCATGCAATTAATCAGGGCGTTCTGCATCCTTGCCAATGGCGGCCGGCTTGTTCGTCCATTCCTGATAAGAGCGGTTGTCGACAACGAAGGAAATATTACCGAGCTCAAAAGGCCGCCCCCGCCGGTTGGCTATATCATCAAAAACGAGACGGCAAAATGGATTGTTAACGATGCCATGACCGGCGTTATCAATGAGGTCGGCGGCACCGGCAAAAGAGCGCAGCTTGAAAACTGGCAGGTGTTCGGCAAATCCGGAACTGCAAACATTGCAAGAAGTGACGCACGAGGCTACTCGGACGAGGACTACGTCGCTTCTTTCGTCGCAGGCGCCCCGGTCAAGGACCCTGCTATTGTGGTGCTCGTATCGATACGCAAGCCAAACCGGTCGCTCGGCAAAGGTTACAGCGGCGGGGTTGTCGCCGCCCCGGTCGCCGCCAAGATAATCGAAAGAACGCTCACCTACCTCGACGTTCCACCGGATTAAAATCCAAAACTTTTACACCAGGTCCGGAGTCCGTAAAATTGGCTAAAATTATTTACGCTGTTGCGGGGGAAGGGTTCGGGCACAGCAGCCGGTCGCACCTTATCGGGCAGAGATTCATCGATGCCGGCCATGATGTCATGTTCGTGGGCTCGCAGAAGTCGCTTCTGTATCTGAAGCAATACTTCGGCGGACGTGTAAAAGAGATTTTTGGCCTGTCGTTTGCCTTCGAGGGCCAGCGCATAGACAAATCGGAAACTCTCAAGAGAAACCTTCTCAAACTGCCCGAGGCCAACAGGCTGAACGACGAGCTTTTCAAGCAGCATTTTGAGCCGTTCGGACCCGAGCTGGTCATATCGGATTTCGAGCCTTTCAGCGCGTGGTGGGCGTGGCGAAAGAACGTGCCGTTTATCAGCATCGACCACGAGCACATGCTGACGCTTTGTAAGCTCGACCATCCGGCGAAGAACTGGTTTTCCCGACTGACCGCCAGCGTAATAACCGAGTGCCACTACATCGGGGCGGTTGCTTATATCATCCTGAATTTCTTCGAAGTGCCGCTGCGGATCGACTCGGCGGTTTTGGCCCCGCCCATCGTAAGGCCCGTCGTCACGGCCCTGAAGGCCGAGCCGGGCGAGCATGTCCTGTTGTATTCCACGACCGGCACCGGCCGGGACCAGTTGCAGGAAATACTGGAAAAATTCCCCGCCCAGAAGTTTTATATCTATGGCTTTGACCAGGACGCCGAATATCAAAACTGCATCTTCAAGAAGCGTTCGACCGAAGGTTTTCTCACCGACTTGGCCGGCGCTCGTGGCATTATCGCCTCGGCGGGTTTTTCGCTGATAAGCGAGTGCATGTACTTAAGGAAAAAGATGCTCCTGCTTCCTCTGGCCGGCCAGTACGAGCAGATTATTAACGCTCATTATATCCAAAAGCTCGGCCTGGGAATATCAGCCGAGAATCTCGACGAGCCAGTCATAGCCCGCTTCCTCGAAGAGCTCGACAAACCCATGCCGGGTGACGAGAAAATCCTCTGGCCAAATAACGACAAATTCTTCGACATCCTCCAAAATGAGCTAAACAAACTCAAGATACCTGTCAGTATCTAATGCCGCCAGTGACCTTACGTCAGACCGGCTTCAATTCCGCAGGCCTAAGACCTCAGGATTTATCCACAGAATTATATCGTCCTTTGTATCTGCTTTGCCATCAGGGCCGGGACTGAAAATCTTGTTATTCTTAACGTCAATGATATATTTATCACTGTAAGCACGGGCCTTCAAGCTTAAATCTTTGCCAAGTCTCTTGCTCAGGATAATTTGCAAAAGGTCATCTTGTATCTTTATCCGTATGATAGAATTTTTCCTTGACTTTATTGTTTTGTCGGAAGGTCCGACGATATCGATGATATTTATATGTGGATTATAGCATCTATAGAGTAAAGGTAGTTGTTCCTGGTTTGCCAATGACACGGATGGTTCTTTAAAAGGGTAAATATCAGGCCAAACCGAGAGTTTCGTTTCGGCAATGTTCTGCCTTCCTTCCTCAGCATCCATCCAGTCATCGTATAAATTCCGGTATAACCTCAGCGTAGAGTTCTTTTTGAGTGGCAAAATCTTTTCGGCAGTACCTTGTTCGGATACCTCAGAAAGCATATTCCTTATGAGAAGATATTCTGACAGTATCCCGTTACGTAATGATGTCTTTTCGTCCGTAAGAGGTATGAAGTGCCTCGCCAGTAGTTCAACTATGCTCATCGGAGTCCGCTGATCATTCACAATAGCGTTGGCCGTAAGAATGTTTTCATTTATGCATATAAGATAAGCTAATTTCGGAACTAACATCCGGGCATTCACACTTAACTTTCTGCATGCTGAGTCCAGCTCGATAAGTTCGGACACAAAGGCCCGGATATCGCATTGTTCGATCTTGAGATGTGCATAGACCTGGTAGAAGCGGTCTAAATCTATTAATTTGCTCACTCGCATGATCTTTAAATTGGTATTTAGCTCGGTAAGGTCGGCTATCTCGGGAAATTCATTCAGACGATGGATTACTTCTCTGGCTGTTTCGTTATCAGCCCATATCTGATTTATTTCTTCGGCATATGAGCTGATGGCTTGGATTATTTCCGATGTTGTTCCTGTTTCCATGATCCCCTTTATTTCAGCAATCATGCCACTGTCACTGTTTGTTATCTCTATAGCAGAGACGTTAGAAGAATCGCCATTCTCACCTAACAACGTCTTGAGAACCTCAAAACTCTCGGCATATTTTGCCGAGGCAGAGCGAAGGTTTGCAATTGTGTAATCATTCGGAATCGGCGGTGCATCAATACCCCAAAATAGGTAAAAGACGTACATAAAAAGGATCGAGATATTCATACCTGCCAGCGCAATATACTTGCCTTTGAGTTTGCCGTTGCTGCTTAGCGGCTGTTGCAGCACCATTGTTGTAAAAAGCGCAATATACTTGCCTTTGAGTTTGCCGTTGCTGCGCCGGATTCTGAGTGTACTGACGATCCCGATAACTATCGCCGGTATCCCGGCCAGAACAAAGAAAAACAAACTCAAAATTCCCAATATCAGAGTGAGAATTGCCAGTTTGCTAATCTTTGATTGAACAGCCTCGCTTAGCAATCCCCTTTCGTAGCAGTCCTGACCTTGTTTTTCCTCTTGTTCGTTCATTTCTTTTAATTATAATTGGCGGCGGGTCGATTTTCAAAGGTTTCTTTGGATTTATATCATACCATCAGAAGTATAACTATCGGGATAAGAAAATGGAGCCAAAGTGGTTGAAGTGGGCGAAGCGGTTGCAGGCGCTGTCTCAGAACGGATTGACGTACGCACGGGACCCGTTTGACCGGGAGCGATACGAGCAGATACGGCACATTGCGGCCGAGATGCTGGCCGAGCACTCCGGCGAAAAGATCGAGGACGTGCTGGATTTGTTCATACGTGAGAAGGATTACGCGACGCCGAAGGTGGACGTGCGGGGCGCGGTGTTCAAGGACGGCAGGATTTTGCTTGTGAAAGAACGTTCGGACAGAAAATGGACGTTGCCGGGCGGATGGGCCGACGTCGGAGAAAGCCCCTCAGAGAGCGTCGAGCGAGAGGTGCAGGAGGAGTCGGGTTTTCGTGTCAAAGCTCAGCATCTGGCGGCTGTATATGACAGGGGTAAACATCCGCACAAGCCCCTGATGCACTATCATATTTATAAGCTTTTCTTTATTTGTGAAATCACGGGAGGTCAGGCGACAACAAGCTCTGAAACGGAGCAGGTTGCGTTTTTCGAGGAAAATGACCTGCCGGAGCTGTCGATTACGAAGATTCTTCCTGAACAGATAGCGAAGATGTTCGAGTACCACCGGCGGAACGATCTGCCCGCTTATTTCGACTAACCAGAAACGTTGCTGCTGACGGATTGCCAAGCATCGTTTGCGAATGGAACCTATTTTGCTGACAGGATGGATTTGCCGATATATCCGGCTTCGATGCAGAACTGGATGATGTCACGGACCAATGGTGCGGCGTCGCTCGAGCCGTGCTCGCCGCCTTCGACGACTACGGCGATTGCAATTTTCCTTGCCGTGCCGTCCTGAGCGAAACCTCCGAACCACGCGTGCTCGGGCCTTTCAGTCGAGCCGGTTTTGCCGTAAACTTTCACATCCTCAGCGGCGAGCGTCGCAAGAAAAGGCTTGAATTGAGTGTAAGCCGTTCCGCCGGCCTCGTTGACAACAGCGCTCATACCATCGTATATGACGGCCAAAGTTTCGAGCGAAATGCCCAAGTCCTCTCCTGTGTCACGGGCTTGAAGCCCGCGATTCGAGGGCGAGACGCCCTCGATATGTTCCTCGACACCACATATCAATCTTGGATGCTTGAAGATTCCGCCGCGGGCGAGGGCGGCCATGGCGTTGGCTACCTGCAGAGGTGTGACTCGCAGATTGCCCTGACCGATTCCGAACATTCTTCTCTCGCCCGGTCTTATCGACGGCATTTCTTCGACGCTTGCGAACGTGCCCTTGCTCCTTCCGCTCCAGATTATGCCTGACGACTGCTTGAAGTTGCGCTCAATCTCGCTTCGGTTCGGGTCGGCCGGCAATTGTGGAACGAAGAGAAGGTCCTGGCCGTAACCGAATTTGAACAGCCACTGCTGCAAAACTTCCGGCTCAATCATGTCGGCGAGGTGTGAAAAATAGATATTACAACTGCCTTTAATGGCGTTGCGTGCCGTATTCTCCCACCGACTATCATGCCCTACTCTGTATCTTCTAAATATCAAGCAGTCGGGCCATCCATCCGGAGCCGCCTGGCCGGGACAATTGATGACGTCCTCAGGTGTGATCTTACCGGTTTCGAGGCCCGCGATAAGAATCAATGGCTTGACAACCGAGGCGGGTGGATACTGCTCATTAATCGCCCGATTAATAAGCGGGTGATTGCCATCGGCAACTAAGTCACCATAGTCGTACCGGGCGCTGTTTAAATCATAAAGCGGCAGAGAAACCAGTGCGAGTACATCGCCGGTTCCTATTTCAATTACAACGGCTGACATTCCGGGGCCGCAATTCGGATCGTGCTTGTAGTCACTCAGGTAGTTCTCAATCCTTTGCTGTAGCTCGATGTCCAGCGTCAATTTAACGTCATCGCCGAACTGTGTCGGAGTAAGACCTGTAAGCCGGCCGTCTATGTCGTGGTTTAGCTCGCCCCGTCTGCCTCGAAGGACCGCCTCACAGACGTACTCAATTCCATCTTCCCGCCCACAAACTTCTCCTTCAAGATAGGTCCGTAATTCATCGTCGGCGAAAAGTTCTTTATCCTGTTGTTGTGTGGCCAGGCCGACCCAGCCGATCGTTTGGGCGGCAACGGAACCGTAGGGATAGAAACGGTGGCCCTTCGGCAGAATATAAAGCCCTTCGGTGTCCATGAATTCCAACTGGGCGGCAAAAACATCATCGTCTGTTTTCAATTCCAGCAACGGCCAGTTCTCGTGCATTTCCATGATGTCGATTTTACTTGCAAGCTCAATTCTCCTATTCGGGTCGGGCTCCTTCGCCTCAAAATCGGCGATTGCCTCAGAAATCGGGACGCTGATTACGCTATACTTCTCAAAGACTTCTGAATTCGGGAAATTTTTGCGCCAGGCCTGGAACATTCGCCGGTCCCAGACATAGTTGTTGATTTTCTGAATTTCGTCCCATATCACGGATGGTTCTACAGCTTTGAATTGCGAGCATTTCTCAATTATGAGCTGTAAATCCTCCAGCTTTTCCCGGATTTTCTTGTCGATTTTCGCCACAGCGACGTCCGAATCGCGCCTGGCGGCAGCCTCCGCGAGCATCGTCATGCGTACACGTTCATCCAGAAAAGAGCTGAGTTCATAATTGATATGCACCCAAAACCGGGCTTCATCAACGGCCAATTCCCTGCCATTGCGGTCGAGTATCCTGCCCCTGATGGTTTGAAGCTGTTTGGACTGGCCCCTTTGACGCTTTAATTCCGCAATTTCATGCTGGACGGAGGAGGCCGTAAGCAACTGCATCTGCGCCAGACGGAGTGCAAAGACCGCCAAAAGCAGCAGGCTGAAGATCACAAATATCTTTACTCGCCTATTATACATTATTAATAGCGTCGTCCGAATCGGCTCGTTTTTATTCGCATCCACCATGCTAAGGGCAGGAAAAGAAACGGCCCCACGATGCTCGAATATAAAGAGGTCACGAAAACAACGGCGTAGATATTTGCCGCGACCGGCTCGCCCGTGATGTGTGCCAGCAAATGACTCAGGACGCCGGTCAGAAGCGAACTGACAAAAATCGCAAGCGCCTGAAATGGCATCCTTTTTATCGCTATCACGCGATGCAGATACGCCAGCAGCGTGCCGAACAGACCGAAACTAATCATTTGCGGGCCCATCGGCATCGGTGAGCCGACAAGGTCGGCGGCAAAACCTATTGTGAAAGAGCTGATGATTGCATCCGAGGTACTATAGTGAATCGCATAGAATACTAAAAGGACGACCAGTAAATCAGGCTTGGTGCTCCAACGCGCCAACAGGCTCTTTTGAATAACAGTCACAGCAAGAATTAACAATGCAAACCGAAACCATCGCATTTCATGTCCTCAACGGGTCCGAACGCGGTCACTTTTGCGGATTCATAATGATCACGGCTATGTCCTCGAGCTGTTCTATATCGCACGCCGGCACGACTGTTATGTCCCAAAGCGAAGGGTTCTTCTGGTTTCTGTTACATTCGGAAACTTTTCCTACAATCATCGGGGCGTCCAGAAAGCCGGGCTTTTTAAGGGCAAAAACGTTCTCACCAACCTTTACTTCGTTTTTGACCATTTCGATCTTCGCCGTGTTATTGCCCTTGCCTTTCATTATGTTCTTTAATCCCTCTACCTCTATAGGTATCATCGACGTAGGATCAGTGACCAGCACGACCTCAGCCTTGGAAATCTGCGGAAAAACATCGGATATCCTGCCGATAATACATTCGTCGCCCAGGACGAACTGGCCTTCGGCCAGGCCGGCGGATTTTCGGCAGGCAATCGTCAGCTCGCTCCGGGACCCGTCAACATTTGCCGTGATGACGTCGGCAAGCGCAAAATCCGTGCCTTCCCAGACGTACGTATTATACAGCCCGGAGAGCTTTTCGAATTTCTGACGTTCCTCGGCCAACGTTTTTTCGAGGTTGGCAATATAATTGAGATACTGTGTTTCGCTCCGGCTGACGGAGCCTGTAAGAGGCTGCTGCGTCTGCGCCGTCAGCGCCAAGTCTCCGCCGATGCTCAAAGGCCAGCGAAAGACGTGAACGAAAGCAAGCTGGAATTTACTTGTCAGATTTTGCGGGGCGAAAAGGAGGATAAATCCGGTCAGCATAAACCAGGTAAATAACATTCGTCTGGAAACTTTTGTTTGCTTCCTTGCCATAATCGTATGCCGTCAGTTTTTTCGAAATCCGCTTCGAGCGCTGCCCATAACGAATCACTCCCACCCATACTCGTTATGGTCCATCGTGTCCTTCCACAACTCGAGGTTTTCCAGATAGACGCTGGTTCCCCGGGCGACGCTGCTCAGCGGGTCATCGACTATCTGGACCTTCAGGCCGGTCGCATTGGCCAGAACGGTGTCCATCCCCCGCAGCAGTGATCCGCCGCCGCAGATGTGTATGCCGTTGTCGATTAAGTCCGCGGCCAATTCCGGCTCGGCCTTTTCCAGTGTTGCCGTAACTGTATCAATAATCGAGGCGATGGGATCGCGAAGGGCCTCACGGATTTCCTCACTCGTTATGACAATTTTTCTCGGCAGGCCGGAGATGGTATCTCTACCGGCTATTTCCATCGTTAATTCCTCCTCCAGCGGAGCGGCGGAGCCGATTTGTATCTTGACTTTCTCAGCTCTCGCCTCGCCTATGAGCAGGTTATAAGTCTTCTTGAGATGATTGATTACCGCTTCATCCATGTCGTCGCCGCCAATTCGTATCGATTCGGAAGTGGCGATGTCGGCCAGGCTCATGATGGCCACCTCGGTAGTCCCTCCGCCGATATCGACAATCATCGAAGCGGTAGGATCCGTGATGGGCAGTCCGGCGCCGATTCCCGCGGCCATAGGTTCATCGACCAAATATACCTTGCGGGCTCCGGCCCGCTCGGCGCTGTCGATTACCGCCCTTCGTTCGACTGCGGTAATTCCGCTCGGCACTGCGATGACCACTCTCGGCCTGACAAGACCGCCCCGACCGTGGACCTTCCGGATAAAATAACCCAGCATCGCTTCGGTAATCTCGAAGTCACTGATCACGCCGTCCTTTAAAGGCCTGATGGCACTGATCGAGCCCGGTGTTTTGCCTAACATTTCTTTAGCAACCAGCCCGACAGCTTCACCATTATTCAAGACGATATTGGTCCCTTTACGGACAGCAACTACGGAGGGTTCATTGAGGACAATACCTTTGTCGCGGACACAAACAAGGGTTGAACAGGTGCCCAGGTCGATACCCATATCCATACTGAACCAACCTAAGATTGTGTCCAGCAGCACTTTCGACTCCTTTCCGAGTTCCCAATTTATACTTTCGGAGAGCTTAAAATTCCTGTTTCGCTATCTTACTATATAACTGCCGGGAAAATTGTTGTCAATAGCTATTCAGCTACTGTATTTTAAAAATTGTATCGTATTGCGAGTAACATTGATAGGTGACAAACACTGCCGCAGCAAGAACTACTAAAAATGCCACGGCGAGAATCACCGTATAAAGATTATCGGCTGCCGTTATTTTTTTACCATGACTCTGTACAACGGGACTCATATATCAACCTCGCATAGCGATTGGTTAAAATTGCGTTTTCTACAAATTAGTACTGACTTTATCATTGATTTGCGGCTGATCCTGCGGTTGGTCTTCCTGTACAAGGTCGAGCCAGCCGACCGCCTTCTCGGGCCAGACGTCCAAAATCACAACGTCACAAATAAATTTATCGCCTCGTGTGAGGTGAAATCTCATGCCTTCCTTGACGCCGTCCGCAGCACCAATTGATATTTCGGCAAGGAGATTTTTCAAATCCACTTCGGTGATGGACCCGCTTAAATCGATGTCTTTGACCGGAGGCGCCAAGCCAACCACATCTTGCACCGCTGTAACAGGCGTCGGCTCGGCGACGGCTTTGCCGTATTGTCGCAAGTACAGGTCCAGCTTATTTTGGAGTTCTGTTTTTTCTTCGAGCAGGCGTTTGGATTCTTCCTGCAACTGCTTTACTATCGCCATGTTCTCCATAAGAGCCGCAGTGGTGTCTTTTAGCTCTTTATCCTGTTTGATTAGCTCAGCTTCCTTTAAGTCCCGCTCGGTAAGGGCATTTTTAACCAGCTTCTCGTTATTTTCAATAGTTTTGGAGAAATCCATGACTATCGCCGCCCAGTTGTTTACCTTCCGGTTGGCGTCATCTCTTTCTCTTTCAGCGTTGGCCAGATCGCTTATTAACTTGTTAATTTGTTCTTCGAGCGAGGCAATCTGTTCCCCCAGCTTTTCCGTGTCCCTGTTCTTTTCCTCAATGGTATTGTTCAATTGTGTTTTTGCGTTGTCCTCATTTTTCTTTGCCGCTTGGTAGTTGCTGTTAAGATTGTCGTATTTTTTCTTGTAATTATCGGCGTTCGCAACGTAAGTCACAACAATACCACAGAGGAAAATTGAGGCTATTGTCAACAGGACTATTAAGACTTTTGTAAGAGTGCTCAAGGCAAGCTCCTTTCACTATATGTATTTTCTTTTCAATACACCCATTACCTTACAGGGCATCCCAACCTTATTAGAGAACATAAGGGGAAGCTCCCTTCTACCCTTCACCAAACAGGTTCAAACCTAAAAAACAAACTCTCCGGCAATTCAAATGCCCGGAATCCGGCCAAATTAACGCCGGATCGCTTATTAAGAACCCAAGCCCTGATATAATGCTCTTATTATAATTGTACGCTTAAAACTCGGAAAGGTCAAGTTATTTTTGGCAAATAGCCTAAATTAAAATGCACGATAAAAAACGCCCAAATCACGTCTGATAACAAACGATTTTAAGGTTCTATTTGAGTAATTTTACACTGGAAAACGGCCTTGGCGGCTGCAATACGCACAAATTTCGACTCATTTTTCAAAAACCGGGGCAGATTTTTTTCCAGGGCCGGAGTGCATATTTCTCCAATTGCCAGTGCTGTAAGCGTATTGGCCCGTTCAATGGCCTCCCTATCCAGGCCGGCAGTAAGATTTTGCTCGAAAACGTCGAGTACTTCCGCCTCACCGATCCTATCGTTAAGCTTACCAAGCTGCTCGGCGGCCGCCAGCCGGACTTCTAATACGTTATCATCCAGCTTGGTAATAAGGATATCTCTGGCCATTGGAGTGCCTAAAAGCCCCATTGCCCTTATGCCTAAAACTCTATCATCCGCAAAAGCGCTATATACTATTGCCCATAATTTCTGTAATACCTCCTCGTCGCCGAGCCTGGCCCTGGCTTCCAATATTTGAAATCTGGCCTTATCACTGGTATTTTTATCTTCCTGCGCCGATCTCAGCAAATCCAGCGCACTTTTGTCCCCCATTTTACCAAGCAGAAAAGCGGCATTCGATTTGACCGTCTGGTCGTTGCTGTTTAGCGCTTTGCGAACGACTTCGAAATATTCAGTAGAGCCAAGCTTTCCCACCGCATAAGAGGCCGCGATGATGACGTTCACATCTTTGTCCCTCAATAATCGGGTCACCTGATTTTTTGCAGGAGTGTATTGCAAATCGCCTACGGCCAAAGCCGCCGCAAATCTAACCGGCGTATATTCATCCTGTAAAAGCCGCTGCACCTGAGGCATAAATTTGACCTGCCCGGTCGTGGCGATAACTTCAATGGCATTAACTCTCGCCACTGGATTGGCATCAGAAAGAGCATCTTGAATAATGTTATAGGCTTCCGCTCGTGGAGAAGCTATACTACTAACGTAGAAATCCCCCAGTGTTGCTTGCGAGGATTCCTCACATCCGGCGGAAAATAAAGCAAGAATTGCAAAACATAAGGGCAAGAAAATGAAAGCAATGATACTTTTCTGCCTCTGAGTGTCATCTCGTTCGGATTCGCTTTTCATTTTGGCCATCCCTGATCAACAAGTTTTTTAGTTTTAAAAAATATCTCCGCGAAAGCAGTACTATTATGAGTAAAATAACACATGCTTCACAACAAAAATCCAGCCATTCGCCGTATTTACTGAAAATAGTCACCCTGTTATCGACAGGTATTCTGTCGATGAACCATCCAGGCATACCCGTCCGGTCTATAGCCCCGACGGGTAAGTCACCGGCCATATAACCGTTTCTAATCCGGCCGGCGCTGTCGATAAGGCAGCTTATGCCGGTGTTAACGCTTCGCAGAACGGCAAGCCGGTTCTCGACGGCACGAAAAGCACAAACCGCCGCATGTTGGGCAAGCTCGGCAGTCGGTATGACTTGCTCGTCATCGAACAGAACAAACCAGCCGTCATTGCTTATATTGACCAGCCAGTCGAGCCTCTTGCGGCCCTGTTCGTCCAAGGCGAATCTTCGCCCGATAGCGGGAACAGTGTCCTCATAACAAATCATCACGCCGAATTTGTAAGGCCGGGACTGTTTGCCTTCGGCGCCGGTCATTTCGAAAATAGTGTATTCAGTGCCGTAATCGAGCGAATAATCGAAGTTATAAGGGATGAACTTGACCTTCATCAGCAGCTCGTAAAACCACGACAGTGACTTCCTTAGCGGCAACACTTCCCCGAACGGCACTAAGTGGATTTTGTTATAGACCTCCTTCGCCTTCTGGCCGTTTCTGTTGTAAAGAAAGGCCGAATTGAATCTCTTAACCAGGCGGATTTCGAGATTGTCCTCGACTTTGGGAGTCCCGCCGTACGCACCCACGAGCACGAAAGCTTTATCTTTGGCGTGCTCCCGAAGCGCGTTATCAAAAACATTCCAGGAGTGAGAAGACTCCAAAAGCTTCAATATTTCAGGATTCAAAGTTGCCTGCACCATCGTCTCGGGCCAGACTATCAGCTCGGCGCCAGCCTGAGCGGCGACCTTGCTTTTCTCCATCAGGCCGGTGAACAAATCGTCGCCGGATTCGAACGTCCTTTTCACCGACTGAGGGACATTTGATTGAAGCACTGCCGCCAAAGGCCCCTCTTTTACACATTCTTTCTCCTGGTCGATCCTCCACCAGCCATAAACAAAGGCACCAATGACCGCCGCACAAACTATTACCGTTCCGGCGAACTGGACCAGCGTCAAATTCTTCTTTCGGTAAACGGTCACTATCAGCTCAGCCAGCAGGCCATTGACCATAGCTATCAGGAAAGAGACGCCGCCGGCGCCGAATATATCGGCGATTTGAATCAGCGTAACACTCCGGTACTGGCTGTGTGCCAGAAACCGCCAGAAAAAGCCGCCTAAAAAGAAGCCCTGCAGCCGCTCGACGCCGACTATTAATACAGCCGCCGCTATAAACAGCGGCACTTTCTTTTTCCGGCAAAAACGAAGGCACAGAGCCAGCACGGGCCACAGCAGCGCAGTGTACAGGCAGAACAGAAGCCAGCCGACAATCGTCACCGGGGCGACCCAGTACAAATTGCCGAGCCAGTACAGCAGCGAGATAACGTAGCCGAAAATAAATAACCGCCGGGACCTGGTCTCCGGCGAACAGGCAATAATAAAAGGCACAAACGCTACCCACGCCAGCGGCGCCAGGTCTATCGGCGTCTGAATCATCGTCAGCATCACGGCAGTGCCGATAAACGGCAGGATAACAAGCAGATTTCTTCTCATTCGCACGTTCTTCAACCGGTCAATTCCTCCAAAGCCGTCGCTACAACTTTCATGCTGTATTGCTTATGATTGTTCATCCGTACTGTAAATTGATTTGTAAAAAGATTCAGCAGGTCTTTGTCCGCAACGATTTCTCTCGGGGCTCTTCCGATGTCAACTGAAAGCCTTTCGAGTTCATCCAGTTCAGTCATATTTAAAAAAAGGTCATTTGAACGTTGTTTTTTCAAATCGGCCAGGCGTTCGTTTGAATTTTCGACGTATTGTTCGGAGATTTCGATCCCGACATAGCTCCTTTCCAATTGATACGCCGCCGCCGCCGTAGTTCCCGAGCCGCTAAAAGGATCGAGTACACAGTCACCCGGATTGGAGCTTGCCGCAATAATTCTTTTTAGCAGGCTCTTCGGCATCTGGCAGGGGTGCCAGCCGGCACGTTCTTTAAAGGTTCCGCAGACCCGCGGGTATCCGCTCCATACATCGTCTGGCATTTTGCCGGCTGGATTGGCGCGCTTGTCGTTATAGATTAGCTGCCTGTCCGAAGGAACGCGGATGGCATGGTCGTTAAAAATGAAATTAGTTTCATCGCTGACAAAATAAAAGATATGTGTGTGCGCCCGTGCAAATTTGTTTTTAGTCTGCTGGCCGAAGGTGTAATGCCATATTATCCAGTTTCGCATAAAAAGGCCAAGCTCATCGGCGATGATTTTCACGTTCGCAGCATATTCGTCACCTATTGCGATATAAAATGAGCCGTGAGGCTTGAGGACTTTCTTGCAGACGCCCATCCAGTCCTTCGTCCATTCGATGTAGTTTTTCTTTTTGACCTTGTCGTAGTATTTGTCGTACTTGTAGCCGATATTGAACGGCGGGTCGGCAAAGATAAGGTCGGTAAATGGTTCGTCAATTTTGCCCAAAACCTCTATACAATCGCCGCAAATTATCCTGTTCATAAACTTCTGCATGGCGATATATTAGAGGTTCTCGCCGAGTTTGCAAGAAAGAATTTACCGACCCTAATCAGGCATCCGGAAAATCTCGCCGTTGTGTTCCAATTCAGCCTGTTTTTCCTCATTTAAGCCTATTTCACTATCTGTTAAATAACATCCCGGGTCAGGAGCCCATGGATCACCAAAATGTAAATCAGCACGAACTCTCAAACTTCCGCCGCAGCCGTCGAAAAACTTACATAGCCTGCATCTTCCTTTGATATACCGGCGACGTTCTTTCAAACCATTCAAAAGAGGATCGCTCGTATCTGTCCAAATCCGGCTAAATGGTCTCTTACGCACGTCGCCGAGGTCATAATGTCACCAGAACTGGTCCGGATGGACTTTGCCGTGAAAATCAATGCAGCCTATTCCAACGCCGCTGCTGTACATGCCGCCCCCGTTCCAGGTCAATAGCTTCCAGACCTCGTCTGCGCGCGTCGAATCTTCCTGCTTTAACTTCAGATAAAGATATACGCCGTCGACATGATTATCGACCGTTAAAATATCGGTGGTTTTGCCTGCTTGTTTGTACTGTCTGGTCTTTGCTAATATTGTATCGACAGCCTGTTTGCTTTGTGCATGTGTAAGGTCCTCACTTGCCATAATCCCTCCTCTGCCGCTCGGGACAAAATGGTAGAAGCAGGCCCTTTCAATGTTCTCGGCTTCAAAAATGCCGAATAGATTTTCCAAGTCCTGAACATTCTTTTTAGTCAAAGTCAATCTGAGGCCGATCCGCACGCCGGCGTCCCGGCAGTTCTTTATGCCCCGCACGGCCCTGTCAAATGCGCCCTCGACGCCTCTGAATTTATCGTTAATCTCGCCTATGCCGTCGAGACTGATACCTACGTATGAAACTCCATGCTGCTTTATTTTTTTCGCCGTATCTGTTGTTATAAGGGTTCCATTCGTTGAAATTACCGTCCGTATGCCTCGCTCGACTGCGTATCCAATCAATTCGAACAAATCAGGCCGCATAAGAGGCTCACCGCCGGAAAACAAAACCGATGGAACGCCGAACTGTCCGAGATCATCCAAAACTGTTTTGGCCTCATCAGTCGAAAGCTCATCGTCGGCCTTTAAAGCTCCGCTGTCGTTATAACAATGAACGCACTTGAGATTACATGACCTGGTAATGTTCCATACGACTATAGGGCGTCTCTCGGACGCTTTCTTCAGCACAATTTCACCCTCACACTCGCCTGAATCCCTGGCCCCATAACGGAGCCAATCACCCGGAGTGACCTGGTCGCAATATAATTTGCTGATATTTATCATAGGACAATCTTGAAAAACTAAGAGAAATCAACGCGTTGCCTCGGGCGGCACATAAGCGCAAAAAGGCTCTTCAGCCATATAATTGCCGGTGAGGGCGTGTGCTCTTGCTCGGCACCCGCCACATACCTCTTTATATCCACATATTCCACATTTACCTTCCAGCTTGCTGCTGTCGCGCATCCGGGCAAGCTCTTCGCTGCCGTACCAAATATCTGAAAGCTTCTCCACAAGCACGTTGCCGCATTTGATTGGCAAGTAACCGCATGGAAATACGTCGCCCTGATGGCCGACAAACAACACTCCAAGACCGGCAAGACATCCTTTCGATGTTACACTATGAGCACTCGTGCCCAGGACGTTGCCTCTGCCGGGGACTGCTCCCATTCGGGATTTATGTAAGCCCTGCTGCCTGATAACACGCTCATAATGAGGGCCGCAGGTAACTTTCATTTGTATTTCATCTCTACCATCTAATTTGCAAATGTCGATTAATTTCTGCTCGTATTGCTCTGGTGAAAGCATATCGGTTTCCGCCAGAGTCTGCCCGCAGCCGACAGGTACGAGCATAAATATATGCACCGCTACTGCGCCAAGTGATTTAGCAAGCTCATAAACGTCTTCCAACTGCCCGGCGTTATGTTTCGTCAGAGTGATATTTATCTGGAAAGGCACATTTTTTACACGAAGACAACCGATGCCTTCAATCGCTCTTTCAAAAGAACCTTCGAGCTTACGCAGCTTATTATGAACCTCAGCCGTCGCCCCATCCAGGCTAACCGAAACCCTTGCGATCCCGCTTTCACGTATCTGCTCGGCAACAGTTGCATCTATAAGCGTTCCATTTGTCGCAAGGGCGGCAGTAATTCCTAATGTACGAGCCTGCTCGACTAACTCGAACAGATCACATCGACAGAGCGGCTCACCACCTGAAAAAACCAGTACGGGCATCATCGGCTGACCTCGTCCCAATTCAGCCAACTGCTCAATAAGGTCTTTTGCCTGTGCGGTAGTAAGGTCTCTATGTGCTTGTTCGTCGGATTCGATGCGCCGGCAGTGGGCACAGGTCAAATTGCATCGTATCGTGCTCTCCCAAAACAGGAGCCTCAGAATCTGCTTTGACTTCGAAGGATATTTCACTGTTTTGCGTCCTCTTTACCGCCCGATCCGGACATTATCTCTTCGGCCTGCTTCACAATGCTGTCCACCAGCTTTGCAGCCTCTGTTGCCCCGTTTTCCCTGGCTACGATATTGACGTTTTTAATCACGCAATGCAGCAGCTTATTTACAACGCGGTTTACCATAGCCTTCATAACCTCTTTACAGGAGGCCTCCTGCCTGACTCCGACAAAGAATTGTTTCATCTCGCTGTCGGCAATCTGTTTGAATTCCTGCTTCATCCGACCTATCAATGGCCCTATATCCTTGGAACTGAACCATTCGATAAAGTCCGTGACGTTTTCGAGTACGACTTCCATGCCCCTGGACATGTCCCGCTGGCGGGCCTGACGATTCTGCTCGGCGACTGTCTCCAGGTCGTCAATGCTGTACAGATATAATCCCTCCAATTCGTTTATCGCAGGCTCGAAATTTCGCGGCACGGCTATATCAATAATCAGCAGCGTCCCTTCTTTGCGGCGGGCTATTATCTCCCTGAATGAGTCCTTCCTGAAAAGGTAATCCTGCACCGAAGCTGACGCTATCACTATGTTTGCGCTAATTAGCTGCTCGTTAAGCTGCTCCCATTTCCTCGCCGTAATTCCATACTGTTCAGCCAGCTTTAAGCCGCGCTCAAAAGAACGGTTAACGATTGTTATATTTCGTGCCCCGGCCTGGAGCAAGTGCTGAACGAGCAACTGACCGGTTTCGCCGGCGCCAATGACCACCACTCTCGCCGATGAGATATCTGCAAAAAGCTGTTTGGCCAGTTCGACCGCAACGCCGGCAACGCTCACCCGCCCGTTAGAGATAGACGTTGTCGTATATACTTTCTTGCTTGTGGCAAAGGCGCAATGAAACAGCCGATTTAAAATTTTGCCCGTCGTTTTTGCGGCACAGGCAAGCCTGTAGCTCTCTTTGACCTGTCCTCTTATCTGTGCTTCGCCCACGACAAGGCTGTCCAGGCTCGATGCGACAGTCAGCAGGTGCCTGACTGCATCTTCATTTTCGTATTCGTAGAGAAACTTGTGGAACTTATCCAGCTCAATGTTGTGAAACTCCGAGAGGAACTCGGAAAGCTTGGCCGGATCGGCCCCCTGGCAGTGTTTGCCGGCACAATAAAGCTCTACGCGGTTGCAAGTTGATAAAAGCACGAACTCGGCCTGGCCGTACTTTTTCTTGAGCTCTAAAAGCGCCCTGGTCGTCTCGGTGGGATCGAAGGCCAGCTTTTCTCGAATCTCCACCGGGGCGGTTTTGTGGTTGAGTCCTAATACAACAATCTTCATTTTCTGCTCTTATTTTTCCTGTTCACAAGCTCCTATGTCTCTGCCGGCAAAGTCATGCCCCGTACCGCAGAATACTGACGTACCAACTACTGCAAATAGAATCAAGGCAAAAGCAACAAGCGTTACGTGGGCAATCGTCTTTTTCTTTAATTTAACTGTTTTCCACAGCACCATGATTGTCCCTAAAAGCAGCCAGACAACAGCGATAAGGACAATCTTGGCGTCCGTGAGCCAGTCAATGGCCGTCATATTGAGCGAGGCCGAAGTGGCTGCCAGGCCGATGCCGCTTGCCAGCCCGAACGTCATCAGTACGAAGCATGAGCTGAGGCCTAAAAGGTTCAAATGCTCGAGTTTCTCGATATTGGGTACCTTGCCGAGTACATGGAGAATATTCTTTTGCTTGAGTTTTCGCTCGGCAAAGAGGTAAAGCACGGCGCTTGCCGCAGCGAGCATCGCCGATGCGCCGCTAAGAATCATCGCAATAGCGTGAGCAATCGCCCAGGGGGTAGAGGCTGCGGCGTGGGCTTGTGAAGCAGGCTCGGCAACAATACTCGCCATCAAGACGAGCAGTAACATTACCCAAACCATGACTGAAGAAAACCATACTTTATGTATGGCTACACTCAAAAAGAGGAATATCAGGCCAAATACGATATTAAGGATAATCATTGATTCGAATAGTCCCGTCAGCGGCACGGCCTTTATTGCTATGGCCCTGAATATAAGAATGACCGCTTCGAGCGTTAAGGCCAGTGAAATAAGGGCCAAAAGAGAATGCCTGAGTTTCTCGCCTTGTGTTATCAATTGAAGGACCCCAACCGCCGCTGCTGCTAAACATATAACAACAACGATAATAAACACGGCCATTTCTGGCAAAGGCAGATCGAACATAGTTAATCTTCTTCCTTCCTGGTATTCCCGGCACTTAATTCGGTAACATACGTTGGAGGGGTCTTTTTAAGCTCCTTTTGGGTTGCCAGTATTCGATAATCTGATACTCCGCAAGCCCGGCTCATGCGATTTACGATTTGCTTAACCTCCTGTATGTCGGCGCCGTGAACCATTGTATATAAGTTATATGGCCAGTTTTCGGCTGTTTTCCGCTCGTATGCGTGGCTTACCTCTTTAAATTCCGCTAATTTTGTGCCGACCTGCTCGATATGCTCAGGCTCGACTCGCCAGGCGACCATGGCCCCGCCGGATAAACCCACCTTAAAATAATCTACTATCGCTCCTATACGACGGAGCTTGCCGTCGCGTTTCCAGTCCTCGAGAATCGTTAAAAGCTGTTTTGTGTCGATGCCCACTGATTCAGCTATATCTTTATATGGCGATTGACTTCTGGGAAATCCTCCCTGAAGTACGGCTAATATTCTTCTTTCGATATCGGATATCTGATTTTTCATCAATTAACATGTAATGGATTATAAGGGTCGTTTGCAGCTTTCAATATTTCCCACCTATGAGAAAGAATTATCAAGGTGCTGTTATTTTAGTAAGTTCTACTTTTAATTGCAAGGAAAGTTCTTAATCGCCTGGCAATCGGGGAATTTAGGGAAAAAACGCTTCTTTTTACGATAGTAGCCGGGCTTGCTGCTAATAACAAAAACAACGGCAATTTTGCTCTTTATGCGTATATTTCCTATATTTTA
>Ga0172364_10000846_pt1 | contig 22724 bp, 20 predicted proteins | sample LakKivSesite10cm_FD_114545 | JGI IMG/M metagenome (GOLD analysis project Ga0172364, IMG submission 114545) | Sediment microbial communities from Lake Kivu, Rwanda - Sediment site 10cm | ecosystem: Environmental > Aquatic > Freshwater > Lake > Sediment | place: Rwanda: Western Province, Lake... | reverse complement strand
TTCACGATGAGGCTCGCGCCGTCCTTGACGTATGGTATGTGCTTCGACCCCTTGTTTGACTCATAGCTGTCATAGATCCCCTCCCAAGCTCTCCCCGTCTCGTAGAAGCCAGAGTCCTCCAAGAACATGGCCTCCTCGATTGTGAAGCAGTCGTGGACCTCAGCGATCTGTATGTCCTCCATGGAAAGGCCGGTTTCCTTCATGGCCATTCCCACGGCGAGCTTCGTGGCCTTTACTCCTGTCAGGCTCGCCCTGGTGAAGAGCGAGACGTCATCAGTTGCCTGTTGGCTCCCGGTCACGTATATGGGAGTGTCCGTGTACTTCTTCGCGAGATCAGGCCTGGTCAAGATGATGGCAGCAGCACCGTCAGAGACAGGAGAGCAGTGGAGGAGCCTTATGGGATCCGCTATCAGCGGTGATCTCATGACATCGTCCACGCTGATCTCTCGCCTGAACTGCGCATACTCATTGCCGATTGCATGGTGGTGGTTCTTACACGCGATCTGCGCGAGGGCCTCTATGCATCTACTGTCCCCCTTGCCGTAGTCGTGGATGTACTTGGCCATCATCGCAGCGTACAGGCCAGCAAACGTGAAACCTGCGTCGAACTCGTGGGGATCCGCCGCGAACATGAGATCGTCGACTATCTTGCTGACGCGGTCAGTCATCTTCTCAAATCCTCCCACGAGGACCACATCGTACTTTCCTGACTTGATGGCAGTGCACCCGTTGTAGAACGCGGAACCGCCAGAGCCACACGCGGCCTCTGTGGTACTCATGGGGATATTGATGCCCAACTCCCTTGCCATGTACCCGGGCAGCAGGCTGAGCTTGTTGGTCGCCTGATAGAGAAAGCTGCCAAGATAGCACGCCTGAATGTCTCTCCTTCTCAGGCCCGAGTCAACTGACTCCGTGGCGCTGATGCCAGCTTCCATCACCAACTTCTCCGGGTCCTTGTACCACTGCTCACCGAACGAACTCCTCCCAGCGCCGATGATGGCAGCGTAGGGCTCGACCTTGTTGTTGGTCGGCAAGTCTTGTGCGGCGTGCGAGGGGGGATGACTATTAAGAGTTCCTTCATGACCAAAAAACCTGTTCGGGTGCTACGACCAGTGACGAAGTTTTTCGTCCGACGGTGTTCATCACTGCATGCGATCGCAAACAGCTCAACTTGCGCGATGCAATTGTCATGCTCCCGTAAGAAATGATGGGATCACGTTGTGCTTTCGCAGTGGACCGAGCTAGTTAGTCAACTTCTTCGATAGAGCCCGACGATCTCTCCCTTCGCGATCACGTGCGTTCCCATTGCCCTCTCGACATCTGCCTTCCTAGAATCAGGCCTTAGATTCAGCCTATTGTCAAGGGCATAGACCTTGAAGAAGTATCTGTGCGTCCCTGAGGGCGGACAAGGTCCTCCGTATGTGCGCCTTCTGGAGTCGTTCAATCCCTCGGTGCCCGGCACGCTGTTCTCCTCTATTCTCTCCGTGGGCGGAATGTCCCAGACGACCCAGTGAACCCAGGTTCCTCGAGGCGCGTCAGGATCGTCGACTATCAGTGTTAAGCTCACTGTCTCCTTCGGTATGCCCTCGATCCTCAAGGGCGGATTGATGTCGTCGCCATCGCAAGTGTACTTCGCTGGGATGAGCCCATTGTTCTCGAAGACGGGACTCGACACGGTGAGTTCTTTCATCGCCCTAGCACAGTGGAACAAACTCCCCGGAACAATATAAGCTCACCAGCTCCGCCGGTCCGTGCTCTTTGTCGCATGATCTGAGGTTCGGCGCACGAAGCGCTATCCCCTCAAAGCGCGTTCAGCAGCTCTTCAATACCGTGGATGCAGGATGCCTCGATCTTCTGCGCATCACGGAGTACCCCAATCTTCTCATCGTCAGCGAGCTCCTTGTTTCTAGCTCTATCGAGGAGTTTGGCCAGATTCTCATACTGGTTCCTTAGCTCTGTTGCTCCTTTGGCGATCCTGCTCTGATGTTTCGATGCGATCTCCGCGAAGAAGTCTGACGCCATTTGTCTGCATTCACACCAGACAGTCCCGTTCCACCAGTTCCCGTGGCTTGCACCGAGGCCGTCCTTCACAGCCTTCATCCATGCATCATAGGCCTGCGGACCGGCGTAGTAGTGCTCTCGTCTCCAGCGTTCGGGATTCCTAGCGATGTCCACAGCAGCGTTCAGACCATCCCGCACAACTGCTCTGTCGTCAGCCTTCTCTGTCCTGCTGAATGCGAAGAAACTGACGTGGAACTCGTCTCCAAGTTCCTTCCAAGTGCCGAATGTCAGTGTCTTGGGCGGAAAGTCCATTTGGGGCCAAGGTTGCTTGACCATAAAGCCGAGATCATCGTACCCTGAGATGATCTGGTTCTCCAAGTTCAGCAGGGAGCAAGGAGTCCCGGCATCAATCATTCCCTTCACTACTCTTTCCACCTTCCCCCTTTCTTCTGGCGTGCTCTTGGCTGAGAAGTACCCAAGGTCCGTCATCTCAATGCCAAGGTTCCTCACCAACTTATGAAAGGGTTCGCGGTTCCAGACGTAGGGGCCACTTGGGCAGAGCTGTTCGTGGATGTTGATGAGGAATGCGTGCGCAGAGCCCCCGAACAACCATGCGTTGCTCACGGTCATGCCAAAGGAGTCAGCAACTCCCTTCAAGACTCCCATCAATGTCGTGTTGAGGGGAGGCATTTTCAGATTGGGAATCGTTCTTTCTGTCATGACCGCTCTGTGATGGTCAAGATCTGCCCGGCGCTCTTAAGGTTTTGAATCCGTTGCGTTGGCCTCGGGCCGCGCACTAAGGCGGCAGTGGAAGATCGGAGGGTGGTGGCTACGAACGGTCACTTCTTCTTCTGGCTCGAACAATCAATATTGCGGCGTACATCGCAGCACCAACGAGGAACAGAAGGACGCATAACGCCGTGATGTAGATCCCGGTGAACGGGTCACCTGTGAAAAGAGGATTAGCATCGAACGGGAAGAAGGGCCTGATGTCAGCATAGAGTGGGGCATCCAAGAGTATGTGAGAGTAGACGCCTAGGAAAGATCCCAGCATGATGGCTTGATGGGAAGAACTCTGCTCAAGCGCTAGGAGCTTCATCACTCCCCGAACCCTCCCGCTCAACCTGAACATGACCAGGCCGAGGACGACCGCGACTATCGTGCCACCGAGGAACGAATGGAAGAATCCATGGAGAGGGTAGTTGAGGCCTAGGACGAGCACGGTGAGAGGCTCTAGGTCCAGTATGACGCTTGCGATCAAGAGGGTCGGAAAGTCCACGAGTTTGAACAAGAGGAGCCCGAGGAACAAGGCCGGGCCGAGGTGGAACGGAGTGAAGGGCATCTGTCACTCCCTCCTATGCCACCTCTTAAACGCTACCAACACGAGCGTGGTCGTGCGGGCAACAGGCGGTCGCCAAAGGGGGCGGGTCCCCCCTTGCCCAACGCCTAACCCGTCAGGGTTCTTGGCGCGCGAAACTCATATGAACGAAGTCGGATATGCGAGGCTCGCGATGCCCGACTTCGGATTCTTGCCAAGTGAGACCCGCATCCTGTCAAAGTTGAGAACTCCGATCCGGATCCAAAGGTACTTGGACTCGATCGACTACAACCTGGGTAAGAGAGAGGAGACTTGCCTTTCCCCGAGAATGGTGATTAGGAATAAGAAAGCGAACTGCATCGAGGGGGCGATCTTCGCTGCTGCGGCACTGCGGTTTCACGGGCATCCCCCGCTGATAGTGGATCTGACCGCCGTTCGTGACGATGACCACATCATAGCCGTCTTCAAGCGATTCGGTCACTGGGGTGCCGTTGCCAAGTCCAAGTATACCGGTCTGAGATACCGTGAGCCGATTCACAGGAGCATCCGAGAACTGGCGCTGTCCTACTTCGACGACTACTTCAACCCGGCCGGGGAGAAGACGCTCAGGGGGTTCTCTGCGCCTGCAAACCTGTCAATGTTCGATGACGCCAACTGGATGACGACGGAGAAGTCGATATTCTTCATAGCTGAACACTTGGTCGGGGTCAGGCACAAGAGTCTACTGACTCGTAGCATGGTCCGGAACCTCGGCAGATTGACTCCGATCCAGAGAGAGGCTGGCGAGCTTGAAATGAGAAGAGCGAGGCTAGCACAGAAGCGGTCGGCTGCGCGCATCAGGTCGGTCTGATTCTGGCCCTGATCCTACCTCGCGAGTGTTAGGAGAGTTCGTACTTGCCTTGCAGTCCCTTGATGTGTCCCTGGTTTTCTCTCCTGAAGTAGGATCCGAACGCAGACGCTAGCCTTCTTGCCATGTCCGGCCTCTCATCCACCAAGTTGTGCAGTTCCTTGGGGTCACTTTCAAGATCGTACAGTTCATCCGGCTGTCCTTCCGGCCGCTGAATGTAGCTCCACTTACCATCTCGCACGCATCTGTCCACCGCCTCATAGTAACCTGATATGGCAAACAACCTGTGCGTGTCCGCCCCGGTCAATATCGGGAGGAAGCTCTTACCATGCATTGAGCACGTGTCGTTCTCCATGCCCATGACCTCGAGTAACGTTGGCGCGAGATCAGGGAACTGCACTAGAGCCCTCGTGTCTCTGGCGGACTCGCCACCGGGCAGCCTGACCATGAACGGAACTTTGAGGAGTTCGTTGTACAACCTGTCGGCGCCTTTGAGGAACTTCCCGTGATCGGCCAAGGGGTGCCCGTGATCGGCGAGTACCACGACCACTGAACTGTCCAGAAGACCAGACTCCCTGACCGCGGCGTAGAACTCGCCAAAACAGTAGTCGACGAAGCTGGCCTCGCCCGCGTACAGACCTCTTATGAAATCCATCTCCTCTGCGGTGGCCCAATCCTTCGCCTCGCCGCCCATCGGAAGGATTATCCTCAGTCCTTTGTAGTCCTTGCTTGTGTATCTATCATATGCGGCAGGAGGGTCCCAAGGTTCATGCGGGTCGAAACTGTCCACCCACAGAAAGATCTTCTCGTGAATTCTGTTCTTGCGGAGCCACTCTGCTGCCGTGTTGAACACCCTCGCGGAGAACCAGTCCTCCTTTGTCTCGAAGTCCTCAGTGTTGGCGTTGAACCTCTCCACCAGCCTCCTCCAGCGGTCGTCGAATCTGCCATCCACATAGTCCTTCGTCTTCTTCTTCGTCGGCGGCGCTGAGTTGTATGCGTCATACTCCTGTCCTCTTATCCAAGTGAATGAGTCAAAACCCTTGTGGAAGTTCATCCCGGGCTTGAACAGGTGATACGTGTCCGTCACCAGCCCACTCACATATCCCTCCTGCCCCAGCGTCTCGGCGATCGTTATCTCGGTGGGGTACATCGGAGACCATGGCTTGTAGGGCAAAGTGAACTGGCCCGTCATCAATTCTGTCCTCACCGGGATGGTCGGCAAGCCCGAGGGGTACGCGTTGCTGAAAACCACGCTTTCGCTCGCGAACCGATCCAGGTTGGGAGTTTCACAGACGGGGACATTCTCGAAGACCCTTCTTCCCTTGTTGTAGTAACTGACGTGGTCTTGTCTCAGACTGTCAAGCATGACGACGATCAGGTTGAGAGGCTTCATTTCCTCGCGACATCACCCGCTTCATGCGCCTTAATACACTTGCGCGCGTTGCCTGAATGATCGCGGCTCTCTCACCTGTAGGTTCGCCGTGGGCGCGCGAGCGACAGAAAGACTCAAGTCTCACGCCGGTTGTCGGCGCGCATGCCTGAGGGAATACCCTGGCCCTTCAGCAGGTTCTACGACAGGTACGTCAACAGGGTCTTCGTCAAGTGGTTCAGGCTCATCGCTGCGGATGTCAAGGCCAGACAAATCTCCGGCATCATCGTTGACATTGGGACGGGCCCTGGGCGCCTGCCTCTGGAGGTGGCGAAACAAGTGGGCGATGCTGGATTGTTTGGAATAGACATCTCCGAGGACATGGTGAAGATAGCGCAGAGGAACGCTGAGAGAGAGGGGCTTGCGGATAGGGTGAGGTACAGGGTCGGGAGCGCCTACGATACCGGTCTCGGAGACAACTCAGTGGACTTGATCCTCAGCACGGGCACGATACACCACCTGAGAACTCCGGGATTGGCGTTTGACGAGTTCCACAGGATCCTGAGGATCGGGGGAGAAGCTTGGCTGTACGACGGCCGCAGGGACGCCACGAAAGCGGAGTTCGAGGCGACGGTTCACAAGCTCGGCATGGAGGGGGATCTCCCACTTCCGATTTGGCTCTTGAAGTCGATGTGGCCTCACATGCACGTGGGACTCAAGACCGAAGCCTACATTTCGGGAAACGTCGGAAGAGCCCTCAGTGCAAGCCCGTTCAAGGACTATGATGTCAGGAAAGAGGGGGCCTACGTGACGATTATGCTGAGAAAAACTTGAGGCTTGTGGTCTATTGGCCGGCAGACAACACCCTTCTGCGCGAAAACGTTATCTTCGGGGCTAGCGCCAAACGCGCCGGATAGAGAGTGACCGGGCAAATCATTCGTGTGAGGATCACAGGTGCTCGTCCTAGCGTCTGAGGGTGCATATGTCGGTATCTTGGCATTCAGCCGGAATAGACGAAGTCCTCCAAGCCCTCGGTACCAGTAGTAAGGGCCTGACGGCGGGAGAGGCTCAGGAGAGGCTGGGAGAGTATGGGTACAACGAGCTGACCGAGAAGGAGCGAGTTGGTCCCCTTCAGATATTCCTGAACCAGTTCAAGGACGTGTTCGTCATCATGCTTCTCGTGGCCATTGTGATCTCGATAGGGATAGGCTGGTACAGGAGTTCGTTGGCGGGGGGTGGATCCATCGAGGAGTATGTTGACGCCGTGACCATAGCCGCCATAGTGGCGCTCAACGCGACGGTGGGCTTCATTCAGGAGTATCGATCTGAAAGGGCCATTGAGGCGATGAAGAAGCTGTCGGCCCCACGTGCGCGGGTCTTGCGGGACGGACGAGAAGTGGTTCTGCCTGCTAGGGAGATAGTACCAGGAGACGTGATCAGCCTTGAGTCTGGCGATCGCATTCCAGCAGATGCGCGCCTCTTGGAGGTTGTCGAGCTGAAGACCGAGGAGGCCGTCCTGACTGGAGAGTCGACCCCAGTGGAGAAGCAGACCGGTGCTGTTCACGAGAGAACGCCGGTGGCCGACAGGAGGAACACCGTGTTCTCGGGAACGCATGTCACGTACGGCAGGGGCAAGGCTGTGGTCACCGAAACGGGGATGGGCACCGAGTTCGGGAGAATCGCCGAGATGGTGCAGGCCGTTGAGGAAGAGCAGGCACCCCTCGCGCGGAAACTAGCGGATTTCGCGAGGAAGCTTGGAGCCGCAATAGTGATCATTGTGATCGTAGTCTTCATCCTCGAACTCCTTAGGACGGGGCTTCACTTGGAGAGTGTCATGGACATGTTCATGACCGCTGTGGCCTTGGCTGTCTCGGCAGTGCCGGAGGGTCTGCCGGCGGTCGTGACGGTCTCGCTGGCCCTGGGCGTCAGAGAGCTGGCAAAGAGGAACGCGATCACGAGGAGGCTCGCGTCCGCTGAGACCCTAGGCGCAGTCACAGTGATTTGTTCCGACAAGACCGGAACGCTCACGAAGGGTGAGATGACGGTCCGCAAGCTGTACGCAGGGGGCAGGACGGTGGAGCTGACCGGCGTCGGATACCAGCTCAAAGGTGACTTCGTGGTCGACGGGGAGCGCATAGACCCGAGGGGCGACAGTGACCTCACTCTGCTCCTGAAGTCTGCCAGCCTATGCACCAATGCTCGTTGCGATGGCTCGAACGTGATTGGCGACACGACCGAGGCAGCTCTGATCGTTGCGGCATCAAAAGCCAGCCTTGTCAAGGAGGAATTGGAGGCGCAGTACCCGAGGCTAAGTGAAATTCCGTTCACGTCTGAGAGGAAGTTGATGACGACCGCGCACAGTTCGCAAGATGGTGCGGCTTTCTCCTGCACGAAGGGCGCACCGGAGATTGTGCTCGGGATCTGCACGCATGAGATGGTTGACGGCAGAAGGCGAGGGTTGGACGAGGAGAGGAAGAGGGAGATCCTCAAGGTCAATGAGAAGATGGCGTCGGAGGCGTTGCGCGTCCTTGGCGTGGCGTTCAAGGAACTCCCCGCGGATGGAGACTGGAAGCAACACAAGGAACACCTTGAGAAGGGCCTCACCTTTCTGGGGCTCATGGGAATGATCGACCCGCCAAGGGAGGAAGCCAAGGGGGCTATCAGGAAGTGCCGCGGCGCAGGCATCGAGGTCATCATGATAACTGGAGATCACAGGCTCACGGCAGTGGCAGTGGCACGGGAGCTCGGCATGGCGGGCGAGGGGACTGTTCTCACTGGCCCCCAGTTGGATGAGATGGCTGACGACCGGTTCGAGAAAGTCTTGGAGAACGTGTCAGTCTACGCGAGGGTGACCGCGGAACACAAGCTCAGAATAGTGAAGATGCTGAGGAAGAAGGGCCACATAGTTGCCATGACGGGGGATGGCGTGAACGACGCGCCAGCACTCAAGCACGCTGACATCGGGGTCGCGATGGGGATATCGGGAACTGACGTCACAAGGGAGGCGGCGGACCTTGTCCTCGCTGATGACAATTTCGCCACAATAGTGAACGCGGTCGAGGGCGGGAGGACGATTTATGATAACATGAGGAAGTTCACCTTCTTCCTGCTGAGGTGTAACTTTGACGAGCTCTTCGTCATAGGCACGTTCGCCGTGCTCGGGCTGGAACTCCCGCTGTCGGCGGCCATGATACTTTGGATCAACCTAGTCACTGATGGTGCACCCGCCATAGCCCTGAGCATGGATCCGCCCGCTGAAGACGTGATGAAGAGGCCCCCGCGGGATCCTAACGAGGGAATACTCCAAGGGAGATTCGCCTCCATCCTAGCCACCATAGTCACTCAGTTCCTGGGAACAGCGGTCCTGTTCTACATAGCCTACTACGTCTTCAACGAACCTCTTGAGGAGGCGAGGACATTGGCCTTCGTGCAGGCCACCTTCCAAGAGTTGGTGATAGTCTGGAACTCCAGGTCCGAGAAGCACAATGCCTTCAAGGTCGGCTTCACATCCAACAAGTTCCTGCTTCTGGCCGTGATAGGCTCAGCAGCTCTTACGGCGGCGATACCGTACCTGCAGTTGCTGGGCGCAGCACCCATGACGTTCTTCGACTGGATCCTCGTCATACCGATATCCCTGTCGGGCTTCTTGATCCTGCCCGAGGTCTTCTACGGCAGAAAGGTCTGGCGATGGACCTAGATATCACATCATGCGACAGAGGCCGTATCAGTGTCTGGGACGGAGCGTTCCAGTCAGTAGGTTTTTCTTTCGAAGCGATCTCATCAGGTGCACGGTTTTGACACATAAGAAAACACCGAGTTGGATTGCGATCTCGCTTAGCCTCCTCATGGCCGTCCCGTTGATCGCCACCGCAGTCATCGGCGACGGAGTGATCATAGATCCGTGGAACATTCCACATGAGGAAGGTGCTCAGATCGCGTTCATCTTCTGGAAAGACGGCTTGGAGACCCTTGCTCTGCACGTGTCTTCCGACCCGCCAGATGGCAGCTTCTGGCTCGTGCCTGTGTCGAACAGCCCCGAGACGATTGCAGTATCCCACGTCAGTTCACTCACGTTCAGCGGCTACGATAGGGGCGTTGAGGCCCTGAGGGCTGCGAAGAGCCTGGCTTCCTTCTGGTTCGTCGGCGGAGCGCTGTCCTCTCAGTTCTACCCAGCGGCCTCTCCCTTCAGCTGGCTTCTGCTCTACAGGCTCGGGATCAGGAGGTATCCCATCTACGTGCCCCTGCTGGAGAACGCGGAGTGGCTGGTCAGGGAGGAGGGGACCGTCACCGTGCACGAGGTGGTCGAGTCGTTCGGCTTGACATCATACGTGGTCACGGCGGATGATGCGGATGACCTCTACCGCTTCCTGCAGGGCATAGGACTGAAGGCGCCCGACGACATCAAGTCGGTACTCGCGGACTACATCGGCAAGGGGTTCAGTTTCGTCGTGTCGAAGGTCCAGCAACGGACGATCAGGGAGGCCGAGACCCCCACGAACCTTACTGTTCCAGAGTCCCCAGCAAGGGAAGGCTCGATAGTGATGCCAGTTGCCAGACCCCAGGGGCTAGGTTTGGTGATAACATTCCCATCAGATGCCCCGTTCTATCCTCTCGTTCCCACAAGCGTCTACGGCAGCAAGGTCGTGCCGGTCCGGCTGTATGTCAAAGGTCTCTGGGACATCCTGAGCTTGGGCCAACCACTGTCCACTTTCACAAAGGTCGAGCACTTCGTGTACGGTCATATCTCGCTGTACACTTCCCCCGAGGTCAAGCCGCTCTCTGGGACTGAGCTGTCCGAGTATACGCTGGTCACCATGGATCCGCCCTCAAAGTACCTGACGACCGACTTGACCTTCCATCCCGCATCCCTAGTGCAACTCGCCGTGGACTTCTCTTGGGTCGTCGGCATCTTGGTCTTCTTAGTCTGCTCTGTTGTCGCATCGGGGATGACATCTGTCCTCCTCGGCAAGAGGGACAAGCGCGAAGTTGCGAAATGGTCTGCTCTTGGCCTGTCCAACTCACTCACCATCCTCGGGTACTACTGGGCGACATCAAGGGTTCTCGGCAAGGAGCGGCACGAGACTTCCAACTGGAAGGTTCTAGCTGTCACGTCCATCACCGTACCGCTGCTGCTTCTTGCCGGGACGAGCGTGATAGAGTTCTGGCTGATCCTTCCCCACTACCACATCCTATCAGTTGTCGGCACAATCGCGGTCTCGCTTGTGGCTCTCTGCCCTGCCTTGGCCGTCGCTTGGATCTACAACAAACTCAACTCCTCCTCGATCACAGCAGGCAAGGCTCCGATGCCAATCCCGGTTCATGGCACGTCAGCAGGTCAGACGCTCCTCTTCAGTGTCGTCTTCGTCGCACTGTCCGCTGTAGCCACGAACATATTGATGCTCTAGGATGTCGGGGTCGCAACCCCTCCACTCACGAGGATTTCCTGCTGACGTAAAGCCCGTAACCCATGTACGAGTAGCCCTTCCGGACCACTGATATTGAGCTTCCACTGATCAGCGTGCCCCTGATCTTCGGGTCAACCAGTGCCTTGAATAGGGACGTGAGAAATTTCAATCCGTTCACGCGGATCGCGCTGACGAACTCCTCCTTGGTGTCCAGAGGGCGCACGACCGATGAGGTCTCGTCAAACCCAGCCTCCCTGTACACGGCTTTCCACTCGTCTTCTCGCATCATCCCGCCTGGCGCCCGGGCGGCCAGGTCCATCAACTCCGCGAAATCGGCGGGGGGAGCCTTCACATAAGTCGCCTCCGTGTCCCCAAATGCCCCGCCAGGCCTCAAGACTCGCCTTATCTCCTTCGCAGCCTTCACCTTGTCGCAGAAGACAAGCACGGACTCAGCAATCACCACGTCGAAAGTGTTGTCCAGAAAGGGGAGGCTGTGCGCGTCCGCTTCCTTCGTGGTCACTCTATCAACGACGTTCTCCCTTCGCGCCCTCTTCCTCGTCTCTTCCAAGAGCTCGGCGTTGATATCAGCAGCGACGACCCGAGCCCCATGCTTCTCTGCAAGTAGGCAAGCCGTGTATCCCGTTCCACATCCTATGTCCAGAACGTACATCCCGGCAGCGATGTTGCACATCTTGATCAGCCTCTCGGTCGCATACACCCCTCCTAGGTGCTTGGTTATCCGAAACAGCCTCCACGAGTCATCGACGGAGAATCCCTTCAGGATCTGCTCCGCGCTCTTGCCCCCGCTTTCGCCCATCGTTCGGATCCTCCGACGGATCCTCCGAGCGGCGCTGTCGGCTATTAGGGGTTGCCTCGCGTGAACAAACACACTCATCGAGCCAGCCAGTGACATGAAAGAAGGGGCCGCAGATTTATAACCCTGTTATTGCAGATCGAAAAAGGTAATCAGAACATGAATTGGCAAAACGTCGTCGAGATACGCAAGGATGTCTACTGGGTTGGGGCCAAGGACTGGAACAACAGGTTATTCGATGCCCTGATCCCGCTTCCTCAGGGGACCTCCTACAACTCGTACCTCGTGATTGGGGAAAGCAGGAGGGCGCTCGTCGACACGGTATTCCGCAGCTTCGCGGCGGACCTCGAGCAGAAGGTCAGGAAGGTCGCTAACCCAGCAGAGCTGGACTACATCGTGATGAATCACGCCGAGCCGGATCATGCCTCAGCGATACCACACATGATGAGGATCAGCCCGAAGGCCAAACTGGTAGTCACGAACAAGGGCGCGAAGATGGCCAAGGTGTACTACGGCGTGCCAGAGGACAGGATGATGGTCGTCTCGGATCAGCAGACCGTCGACTTGGGCCACAGGACGCTTCAGTTCATTGAGGCCCCCATGCTGCACTGGCCCGAGACCATGTTCACGTACCTCAGGGAGGACGGAATCCTGTTTCCCTGCGACTTCTTCGGCGCGCACACGGCGAAGGGCATCTTCGACGACGACTCGGACGACCTCGTGCTCAGGGCGAAGCGATACTTCGGCGAGATAATGATGCCCTACAGGCCCATGGCCAAAAAAGGCTTGGAGAAGCTGGCCAACTTGAAGATCAAGGTCATCGCCCCAAGCCATGGCCCCATTTACAGGAACCCGGAGAGGATATTGGCTCCCTACAGGAAGTGGACGAATGGCGACACAGAGCGAAAGGCCACGATCGTGTACGCGACCATGTGGGGTCACACGGAGGCAATGATCAGGCCGATAGCGGATGTCCTCGCGTCCGAGGGAGTGAAGGTCTCACTTCACAACTTGGCAGTCGCCGACGTGGGAGAGATCGCTGAGGACATTGTCGACTCTAGGGCGATAGTCATCGGCACACCGACCGTGCTCAACAACCCTCATCCACTAGTCGCAAATGTCTCGCATCTTGTCAAAGTTCTGCATCCGCCGGCCAGATACGCCCTCGTGGTGGGCTCGTATGGATGGGCCGGAGGGGCTGTGAAGGCAGTTGCGGAGGCTCTCGGCCAACTGGGCATCGACGTGGTGGGCGTCGCGGAAGTCAATGGTCCCCTATCAGAGGAGGAGCTTGCGCAAATCAACGACTTGGCGAGGGAACTCGCAAAGAGGATGGCATAGAGCCTGGAACTCAGCCCTCGACTCCGACTCATCTGAAGAACAGGAATGTCGGGACTATGCTGGGTCTACCGTAGCCACTTCATCCGGACGCCCTCGATTTCTCCAAAATGAGGGTCGTCTGTCATGACAGTGCCTCTCGCCCGCACCAGGGATGTGCCAGCGATCATGCAGTCAGCCAGAGGGAGTTTCTGATGTCTTAGGGCAATCCTGCCCGCGACACTCGCCTCTATCTCACCCAACTCAAGGAAGGGGATCCCTGCCGACTTGATGGCCAGAATTCTGGTCCTGGCCTCGTCCTCGCCGGCAACCCGCCTCATCGCCAAGTGGATCTCGGTTAGCGACACCACGGATGAAGCCAGCTTCAACTGACCTGATATGGCTCTTGAGACCACACCCTTGCTCCAAGCTCCGATCCTCTCATCCTCGGGATCGAAGTATGAGAAGAAGAATCGCGTGTCCAGAATGGCGTCTAGCGCCATCTTTCCCTCATCCTATCAAGCTCTGCCTTCAGTTCCCTCACATCATACTTGCCCGAGTCGATGCCGGCCAATTCCTTGAGATCCTTGACAGGCGTGAAGAGCAAGCCATGCTCGGTCTGCTCGACGATCATCTTGGTTCCCTCCCTTATGTGGAGCTTCTTCCTGTAGGCTGCTGGGATGGTCACCTGGCCCTTTCTCGTGACTTTGGTCTCCTCCATGATGTGCTACCTCGGGCGCGGGGTACTACATAACTCTTTACGTACTACATCCAGGGCAAGGTACTGCCCTGCCGTCACCTGCCCGGACCCATCGCCCACAGTATGCCTTGCGCCAGATGCAGTTTTAACCAGGGCTCGCCCCAGATCTCCTTGAAATGACCAAAGGCGGTGTAGAACGCTCTGCCCCGTCCGAAGTCGTGGTGCCAGCACATCGCGTAGTCGTGATCTGACCTAGTGCCCTTACCCAAGTCAACCGAACTGTTGTCCAAGCTTATCAGGACGTGGACCTTGTCCCTGCTCCAGTCCTTGAACGTGTACACCTCCTCCTTCACGACGAACTTGGAGGGAAGAAAGCTGGTTGCAGGATGAGAATGATCCTCCACAATGACCCTCACCTCTTGCGTCCAAGGATGACCGTCGAAGTACCCGCCCACAACCCGACCGTACTCGGGGAACTTGTAGAAGGTGTCAGTCGCGTTGTGCACCCCTATGAACCCTTTGCCCGACCTCACAAACTCAATCAGAGATCTCTTCTGCTCCTCCGACATCGGCAGCTCACCGGTCGTGGCGAACAAGACAGCAGAGAACTCCCCCAGCTTGCTCCAATCAACCGCGCCGCAGTCCTCTGCGGCCGTTACATCGAACTGGTCTGCCTCCCTACCGAGTTCCTTCACGGTCTCGATCGCCACCGGGAGGTAGTCGTGCTTGAAGCCTGCTGAGTGCGTCAGCATCAGCAACTTCCTGCGAGCCATGAATCACGCGCCAGTTGTAGGCTCTTAACGTTTCGCGAGCTGACAGGGCCCGAAGAAACGATTATAAGAGAACGTCGCTTTTCCCGAGCACTTTTCAGAGGTGAGCTGTCGTTGTCCGCCGAGAGATCAAGGACGCCGAAGGATGACAGGTCTGCGATCGACAAACCTCCTGCAAGATCAGGAGAGAGCATCGACCAGATCAGGCTGATCCCAGAGTCTGCCCTAGCGCAGATCAGGGACCAGCTGGAAAAGGAGCAGCTCAGGGCTGAGAACCTGCAAAGGGAGATGCTGTACCTCCAAGCGGACTTCGAGAACTACAGGAAGCGAGTCGCGTCTGAGATAGAGGCCAGATCTGCGGAAGGCAAGCTGAATCTTCTGTCAGATATCCTGGTCATAGCAGACCAGCTGGAACTGGCCACGAGGGCCGCGAGAGAGAACAACGGGACGAAGGAGCTCGCTGAGGGCCTGGCGATGACGTTGGCGAACCTCAACAAGGTGATGCAAGCTCACGGCCTCACCAAGATCGAGGCCGTCGGCCACCAGTTCGACCCCAAACTCCACGAAGCAGTGGAAAGAGTCCCCAGGGACGATGTCCCAGAGGGCCAGGTCATTGAAGAAGTCAGGGCCGGGTTTGCTATGGGCGAAAAGGTGATAAGACCAAGCGTCGTCAAGGTGTCTTGCACAACTATCTCAAAAAAGGGAGGAGGTGCTGAAGTGGAGGAATGAGCGAGACCAAAGGTGGAACTGTTGAGAAGATAGTAGGCATAGACTTGGGTACAACGAATTCGGCAGCTGCCGTGATGGAGGCAGGAAGGCCGGTCGTAGTGCCAAGCGCAGAGGGTCCGACCTTCGCCGGCAAGATGTTCCCGTCAGTCGTGGCCTTCACCAAGGAGGGTGAGCTACTCGTTGGGGACCCCGCCAGGAGGCAGGCTCTGACCAATCCTGACAGGAGGATATTCGAGATCAAGAGGAAGATGGGCACTGACTACAAGGTGAGGATCGGTGACAAGGAGTATACTCCTCAGCAGCTCTCTGCCTTCATTCTTCAGAAGATCAAGAGGGACACGGAGACCTTCCTCGGCCGGACGGTCAGCAAGGCCGTGATAACTGTCCCGGCCCACTTCAACGACAATCAGAGGCAGGCCACGAAAGACGCCGGGGAGATAGCCGGCTTCAAGGTCGAGAGGATCATCAACGAGCCCACAGCCGCTTGTCTCGCTTACGGGCTGGACAAGGCGGACGAGGAGATGAAGATACTGGTGTTCAGCTTCGGCGGGGGCACGCACGACGTCACGATGATGGACTTCGGTCAGGGCGTCTTCCAGGTCCTCGGCACGAGCGGGGACACCCAGACGGGCGGTGCCGATGTCGACAAGGCGATCGCTGACATCCTGCTCGGCGAGTTCAAGGGACAGACCGGCATAGATATCAGCAACGACAAGGGGGCAATGCTCAGGCTCAAGGATGCCGCGGAGAAGGCGAAGATAGAGCTCTCAACCCTGATGACCACGGATGTGGACCTGCCTTTCATTGCCCAAGATGCCAGTGGGCCAAAGCACCTTCACTATACCCTTACGAGGTCAAAGCTCGAGCAGGTCGCAACGCCGATAGTAAAGAGGGTTCAAGATACTCTGATGAGAGTGATCACCGACACGAAGCTCGAGCCGAAGAGCATCGACAAGATCATACTGATCGGGGGGATGACCAGAATGCCCTTGGTCAGGAAGGTGGTCGAGGACTTCATGGGCAAGCCCGCGGAGCGAGGGATCGACCCTATGGAATGCGTCGCTGTCGGTGCGGCGATCCAAGGAGCAGTTCTGGCCGGAGAGGTTAAGGACATCGTGCTCCTCGATGTCACCCCGCTCTCCCTCGGTGTGGAGACCCTTGGAGGGATCGCGACAAGGATCTTGGAAAAGAACACGACCATCCCGACCAAGAGGAGCCAGGTGTTCAGCACAGCCGCAGACTTCCAGACGACCGTCACCATTCACATTTTGCAGGGAGAACGGCCGATGGCGACCGACAATATCTCACTGGGTATGTTCAACCTGACCGGGATACCTCCGGCTCCGAGAGGTGTTCCGCAGGTCGAGGTCACCTTCGACATAGACGCCAATGGCATCCTCAACGTCTCAGCCAAGGATCTTGCCACGGGGAAGGAGAACAAGATCACGATCACGGCGTCGAACAAGCTCTCCAAGGAGGAGAAGGAGAGGCTCATGCGCGAGGCCGAGCAGTTCTCCGAGCAGGACAGGAAGAGAAAGGAGGAGGCAGAACTGCTGAACAACGCGGACACCATGCTCTACACCGCGGAGAAGATGAAGAAGGACTTCGAGCAGAAACTCACTGCGGACCAGAAGGAAAGGATAGACAAGGTCGTGGGTCAGCTCAGACAGTCAGTCGGGGCAAAGGACATGGACAGGATCAAGGAGGACATGGATGAGGTTTCCAAGGCCCTGCAGGAGATAGGCGCCTCCATGTATCAACAAGCTGGCCCTCAAGCCGGTCCGGGGCCAAAGCAGGAGAGGTCCGCTGAGAAACCCGGTGGGGACAAGGTCGTCGACGCGGACTACAAGGTTGAAGAAGATAAGAAGTAGTACCTTGCCCTGATGGGGTGGGCATGTCGGAGAGGGACTACTACGAGATCCTCGGGGTGAGCAGAAACGCCTCGAAGGACGAGATCAAAAACGCCTACCGCAAGCTGGCGTTCCAGTACCACCCGGATCGAAACAAGTCCCCTGACGCAGAGGCGAAGTTCAAGGAGATATCAGAGGCGTACGCGGTTCTCTCCGACGACGAGAAAAGAGCCCAATACGACTCCTACGGCAGGGCTGGCATAGGCCAAAGGTACACGACAGAGGACATATTCCGGGGCGTGGACTTCGACGAGGTGTTCAGGGACTTCGGGTTCAGCCCTTTCGAGGACATATTCGGGAGGATGTTCGGGTTCGGCCGAGCCGGCGCGGGAGCAGCCAGAGGTAGGGACATCGTTGCCAACGTGAACATCACGCTCGATCAGGCGAGGGTAGGCAAGAAGTCTGAGGTCTCGATTACCAGGCTGGAGCCTTGCGGTGAGTGTGGCGGCTCAGGGGCAAGGGCAGGGACCAGGCCTCAGGTCTGCCCGAAGTGCAAGGGATCCGGCCAAATCAGGTACGAGAGAAGCCTCGGTTTCGCTCACTTCATGCAAATCGTCCCATGTGACAAGTGCGGTGGGTCGGGCAAGATGGTAGACCCCTGCCCGGCTTGCAGGGGCTCAGGTTCAGTGAGAAACACCAGAAAGATAACGGTTGACATCCCCTCAGGAGTTGACGACGGGACTAGCCTGAGATTGCCCGGACAAGGCGACATAGGCCCGCGCGGGGGACCACCGGGTGACGCGTACGTGCACATTCGAGTCGCCCCACACCCATTCTTTCGGAGGTCTGGAGACGACCTCATCTGTCAGGTTCCCGTCTCCGTGTCTCAGGCCGCGCTGGGAACCACGTTCAAGTTGACGACGATGGACGGGGTCGAAACCCTGAGGGTTGAGCCCGGAGCGCAGACGGGCTACACCTTCACCCTAAGGGGCAAGGGCATGCCCAGACTAAGAGGGCGCGGCAGAGGCAACTTGATCGTCAGAATCGTCGTTCGGACCCCCGTCTACCTCACTGGTGAACAGAAGAAGTTGCTCGAGGAGTTGGGCCGGGCTGTCGACGAGGAACCACAACCAATGAAGACGGATGAGTGGGTCGACTAGCGTCTGAGTCAGCTTTCGCTTTCGTGAAATTGCAGAGTTAATGTTATAGGGCAATGACATGACAATCTATGGGATGCAACAAGGTACCTTACTAGTAACTGGCGGAGCTGGCTTCATAGGTTCGCACCTAGTTCGTAGGTTGGTGGCTGACGGGCACGCGGTGACTGTCCTAGACAACTTCAGCTCCGGAAGGCGCGAGAACCTGGCTGACCTCGAGGCGCAGGGCAAAGTACAGCTCGTCGAGGGGGATATCACAGTCCCGAATGGCCTCGACAAGACGATCAGAGGGGTAGACACTGTGTTTCACCTTGCGGCGAACCCAGAGGTGAGGCTTGGAGATCCGGCTGTGCACTTCGAGACAAACGTCCGAGGAACCTTCAACATACTGGAGGCGATGAGAAAGACAAAGGTTGACAACATAGTCTTCGCCTCATCCTCGACCGTCTACGGTGACGCCACAGTCATTCCCACCTCCGAAACTCACTCTCCACTGAAGCCAATCTCCGTGTACGGGGGCGCGAAGCTGGCCGGGGAGTCGTTGATCTCCGCCTACTGCGGTTCCTACGGGCTCAAGGGGGTCATACTGAGGTACGCCAACGTAGTTGGCCCAGCGCTCGGTCATGGTGTGGTCCATGACTTCGTGGAGAAACTGAAGACAAACTCCCGAGAGCTTGAGATACTGGGTGATGGGAGCCAGAGGAAGTCCTACCTGTATGTCGACGACGCCGTGAGCGCCACGCTTCAGTGTTGGAGGCAGACAGGGTCGAAGTTCGAGGTGTTCAATGTGGGATCAGACGACGACATAGACGTGAAAAGGATAGCCGATATCGTGTTGGGCGAGATGGGCCTCAGCGCGGTGGCTTACAGGTACACCGGTGGCGTTGACGGAGGCCGTGGCTGGAGGGGAGACGTCAAGTACATGCGACTAGACGTGGGCAAGCTCAAGTCATTGGGATGGTCGCCCAAGTACGGGAGCGAGATGGCGGTCAGGCTCGCGTGCCGGTCAGCAATAGGCAAGTGAGAACTCAGGCGCGTGACCCGCTCAAATCGATCTGGATGACTAGGCTTCAGCCCCTAACCGTCGGACCTAGCGCTTCTTGCCCTGTTTCTTGACCTTCTTGTAACCCTTCTCGGTCAGTGCCACGAGTCCGCGTCGGATCTTCACGACCAAGTGCCTGCTCTCAAGGTTCTTCAGCGACCTGTAGATTGTCGTCTGCGTCCTTTTCAGTTGGGCGGCCAGCTGCTTCGGTGAGATCGGCTCCTTCTCTTCCACCAGAGCGGACAGGAGTTCTCTAGAAGTCTTGGTCAACGGAGCCTCGATCTTCTTGGAAGCCTCGGAAAGCGGAATCCACCTGCCATTCAGGTAAATTTTGATTCTTGCAATTCCTTCCTTCTTTTGCGATTTCCTAGTTCTCGCCATGCTCGTGACCATTTGATAGAGATAGTTAAGGGTATCGCACTATAGCTCCCGCTGAGCCATAATCAACAATGCGCCGACACTGTGACTCGTGAAAATGAACAACGATCGCTCACTGAGAAGAGCCCAACTCGCTGCCTATTTGACAGCCCACAAAGTGCCTATTCTTGGACTTCATGGTGGATATGTTGTCTGGAAGAAACAGTGCGCCGACATCTAGGTGATGGAGACTGTCGACTGTATGTTCTGACTAGTCGCTGTCTTCATGACCTGCTGCGTTGTCCGTTGCGATGACTCTTGGACTGGACCAGGCGCAGCAAATGGTTCAGAAGACTTAAGAACAAGAGGAGACAAGTATTGCGCGTGAGCAAGGATTGGATCTCATAACCCTAGCGATTCTGGGGATAGCTGGAATCATAATAGTCGTCATAATCCTCTACGTGATATCCACATACAACAGGTTCTTCAGCCTCAAGAACTCTTCTGATGCCACCCTTGGTCAGATACGCGTCGCGATGAAGAAGAGGCTCGACATGATCGAGCAGCTCCTCGGGGCCGTCAAGAGTTACGCCAAGTTCGAGAGAGAGACCCTCGAGAAGGTCACAGGCTTAAGGGCCAGTATCATGCAGGCTGGGCCTCAGGCCCTGGGCCAGATAGACCGCGAGTCAAGGAGACTCTTTGGCAACATCGTGGCTGTGGCCGAAGCGTACCCAGACCTGAAGACATCAACCACCGTCACGTCGTTGATGGACTCCGTTAAGGGCCTAGAGGATGAGATCGCTCGTCACAGATACACGTTCAATAACATAGTGCAATCGTTCAACATCATGATGGACACGATCCCGTCGAAGTTCGTGGCCGGATTCACCGGGCTCCCGAGGCTCGAGTACTTGCAGTTCGAGGAAGCGATAGCCCAACCCCCCAAGATAGAGTTCTAAGGTAAGGCACCTTGGCGGAGACGAGAGAGCTCGTCATTGTGATCGCCGCGGCAGTCCTAATCGGAATCGTGGGACTGGCGCTGGTGGCCTACGTGCCGCAGCTCCTCGACCAAAGCGAGGTTGTCGTGGATCAGTACAGGGCGACTTGGTATGCCAACGGAACACTGGTGGAGGAGTACGTGTACGACATCAAGGTCTCCCAAAGATATAGGATGCTTTACAGGGATTTCGACGACGTCGTGTCCCTTTCGACGGATAGCACGCCCTACATCTCCGTGGAAAGCATCCTAGCTCCACCAGGCATGGTGTCCTACGTCAAGGACAACTGGGGGAACGTGTGGGTCTCCCCCCCATACGATGACGACATGGTCATCGTGGGGACCATATCATCGCTAGCCGAAGACAATGAGGCAGGATGCTACGACCCATCTAGGCTCGACGCTGGAACCTACACGGTCAGCTATGTCTTCAGGTTCCATCCTCCAGTCCAATCCGACGCCAGTCTTGTTCATCTCAACGTGAAGCTGGCGAGCACGCACATACCGTACAGCAGCGTGACGATCCTCATCGAAGGCGCGAACTACATACAGACCCTCTATCCACACCCACCAACCCTCAAGATGACGCAGATCGGGAACAGTATCGAACTACAGGGAAGCGCGGCGAAGGACGAGCTGCTCGAGTTCGAGATGTTGCTCTCGAAAGACGTGTTGGGCCTCATGGATGCCTTCGATACGCCCATGTCGGATGTGAGCACCCCGACTCAGCAGGCCAATTGGTCCTACTCTCTCCAGTACTACGCGGCCGTGACGTTGAGGGATGGCGCCCAAGCTCTGGTCGTAGCCTACCCGCTCCTTTTCCTGGTTGTCTACTACCTCTATGGGAGGGAGGAACCTTACGCAGTCCCCAACTACCTGAGCTTCGTGCCAAACAGGGAGAGGGCTCCGTGGCTCGTCAACTTGGTCTTCAAGGACGACGCGATGGACTTTGACGCGGACGGGTTCTACGCCACGCTTCTCGACCTTCACTTGAAGAACAAGATCAGAATAACGCAAGACGACGGAGGACTTTCGATACAGGTGATAGATCCAAGCTACGGAGACCCGTATGAGCGGCGTGCGCTGGGATTCCTGCAGGGTCTCGCGGAGGACGGAGTGGTGAGAACTAAGGCGGTGAACGCAAGAGTCAAAGGCCTCAACTCGGCGAGGCAGTACTCGACCTTGGTCAGACTCCAGAGCGACTACAACTACCTCACGACCACAGCGGATCGCACGATCGCAGATCAGTTCGTCGCGAGCGGCACAGGCCATCTCGTGATATTCGCCGCGATTCCTGCTGTACTTTTCTTCGCCTCCCTGGTCTTGGCCGCAGCCGTGGAAACAGTGTCCTACATCGCTTGGGAGGCTGGCTTCACTTCGGTCGTCCTGTTCGTGCAGTCCCTCGCACCTCTCCTGTCTCCAGCCGCGCTCTTCGGTAGATGGACTGGGACCACTTATCAGGAGAAACTCGAGTGGGATGCTTTCAAGAAGTTCCTCTCCGACTTGGCTCTGATGAGGCAATATGCCCCGGCGGATATCTCGATGTGGGGGGAGTGGCTGGTGTACGGGACGGCTCTCGGGGTGGGCGACAAGGTATCGCAGGCGATGAAGCAACTCAACGTGCCGTTGGACGAAGCTGCCTTCATGCCCATAATGCCCATGATGTTCCGCCCGATATTCATCTGGAGCGTGCCGAGCACAAGGAGAGGTGGGGGAGGTTTCCGCGGAGGGTTTGGAGGTGGCTTCGGGGGCGGCGGAGGATTCGGCGGCGGTGGAGGTGGAGTGAGGCAGGCGATACTTTCTCAAGTCCTCTCTCATTCTCCAGAAAACTAAGCGTTAAATCACCACGTCAGTCATGCCCATCGAGGTGTGATTGCAGTTGGCCACTCTCTACGGAAAGGACATCGGAAAGGGCATTCTGAGACATGTCGGCAGAATAGAACAGGTCGGCGGCGTCCGGCTCCTCAGGCTTGACCAGGGACTGGAGGCTGGAGTCCGGGTCGCGCAGGTGAGGACCGGCACCGGCCTCTCTTTCTCGGTGTTGGTCGACAGGG
>Ga0172364_10000845_pt1 | contig 22743 bp, 33 predicted proteins | sample LakKivSesite10cm_FD_114545 | JGI IMG/M metagenome (GOLD analysis project Ga0172364, IMG submission 114545) | Sediment microbial communities from Lake Kivu, Rwanda - Sediment site 10cm | ecosystem: Environmental > Aquatic > Freshwater > Lake > Sediment | place: Rwanda: Western Province, Lake... | reverse complement strand
CCTCCTTTTCTCGCTCCGTCAGCTAAAGCTTTTATTCTGCCGTGGTACTGGTATCCGCCGCGGTCAAAAACTACTTTTTCAATTTTCTTTTCAGCTGCCTTTTTAGCTAAAAGCTCGCCGACCTGCACTGCAAGTTCAGACTTTTTGCCGCTTTTCTTTTTCAGCTCCAAATCACTGGCTAAAAGCATTATTTTACCCTTGCTGTCATCAACCAGCTGCGCATAAATGTGCTTATTAGAACGGAAAACGCAAAGCCGCGGAGTTTCTAAAACTCCTTTTATTTTTGCCCTTACTCTTTTGTGGCGGATTTGCCTTTTAATTCTTTTATTTATTTTCATATGATTATGCAGAGCCTACTGCTTTCTTTCCTGCTTTTCTTCTGACAATTTCACCCTCGTATCTGATGCCTTTGCCTTTATAAGGTTCAACTTTCCTTTTTAAACGGATGTCTGCGGCAACCTGCCCGACTAAATGCTTGTCAGTGCCGGAAATAATTATAATATTTTTTTCAACTTTAAATTCAATTCCTTTCGGAGCTTCAACTTCCACGGGATGCGAAAATCCCAGGGTTAAAACCAGTTTGCTGCCGTTAACCGCTGCCCTGTATCCTACGCCCTCAAATGAAAGCCGCTTTTCAAAACCCCTACTTACGCCTTCCACCAGATTGCTGATCAGCGCCTGCGAAGTTCCCCACAAAGCAGAATCTTCTTTATTCTCATGCTTGAGACCGATAACAAGATTTTTATCTTTCAGTTCGGCATTTATTAAAGGGTTTATAGTTTTAGATAATTCTCCTTTCGGGCCTTTGACAGTAATTAAATTATCGCTGATTTTGACATCAACGTTGTCAGGAATCTGAATTATTTTTTTACCGATTCTGCTCATAAGTTTACCAGATGGCGCAAAGGATTTCTCCGCCTACGCCTTTAATTTTCGCGTCTTTTGCAGTCATAATGCCCGAAGACGTGGATAAAATAGTTATACCTCTTTGCCTGATGATTCTTCCCAGGCCTTTTGCCGGAGCATAAATCCTCTGGCCCGATTTACTGATTTTTTTCAGGCCCTGTATGTACGGGCTTTTTTTCTTGTCGTTTTTGTATTTAAGGACAATCTCCAGTTTTTTATCCTCGGATTTTCCCTTTTTGAAAACTCCCTCAATATATTTTTCATTGCTTAAAATTTCGGCCACTGCGGATTTTATCCTTGAATAAGGAAAATCAACGGTCTTATGGCCGACAGCCTGCGCGTTGCGGATACGCGTTAACATGTCTGAAATCGGATCTACCATGATGCTTTTTTAATTCCGGGCAATTCGCCCTTATTGGCTAATTCGCGGAAACAAATTCTGCACAAACCGAATTTGCGCATATAACCGTGCCTCCTCCCGCAGCGAAAACATCTGCGGATGGTCCGTGTGGAAAATTTCGGTTTTTTATTCGCTTTCGCGATTTGAGATATTTTAGCCATATTAATATTAATTATTTAGTTTCTTTTTTAATCGGAAATCCTAAAAGTTTGAATAATTCCAATGCTTCTTCGTGCGAATTGGCACTGGTGACGATGGTGATCTCCAGCCCGAAAATACGCTTTATTTCTTCCTGCGAAATTTCGGGAAAAATAATGTGTTCCTTAATGCCAATGCTGAAGTTGCCTGACTTGTCTATGGATTTAGTATCCAGTCCGCGGAAATCACGGGTTCTGGGTAAAACCACATTAACTAAACGGTCAAGAAAATCATACATTCTTTTTCCGCGCAAGGTAACTTTATATCCTAAAACCATGCCTTCTCTGGTTTTAAAAGCCGAAATCGCTTTCTTGGCTACAGTCGGAACAGCTTTCTGTCCGGTTATCGCAGCCAAATCACGGTCAACCAGTTTCTGCGTCTGTTCATCGCGCAGCACGCTGCCCACTCCCACATTTATCACTACTTTCTCTATTTTGGGCACTGCGGAAACACTGCGGTATCCGAATTTTTCTTTCATTTTGGCTACTGCCTCTTTTTTAAATTTTTCTTCAATCATATTAAATTTCCTGCATGCATTTTTTGCAGATTCTTACTTTTTTATCCCTGCCGCGTTCAATCAGCTTATATCCGATTCTTGCCGGTTTTTTACAGCGCGGACAAAGCAGTCTTACGGCTGAAACATTAATCGGACGGGAAATCTGGACAATCTGGCCTTTTTCGCCGCTTTTTTTTGCCTTTACATGTTTTTTAACCAGATTAAGATTTTCCACCATTATCTTTTTTTCTTTAGGAAAAACTCCGACAACTTTACCACTTTTGCCCTTGTCTTTTCCCGCCATAATCAATATTGTATCTCCGCTTTTGATTTTCATATTTTTAAAGCACTTCCGGAGCCAAAGAAATTATTTTTGTAAAACCCCTGTCTTTTAATTCTCTGGGTACCGGTCCAAAAATACGGTTACCCTTAGGCTCTTCGCCTGCCAGAATCACTGCCGCATTGTCGTCAAAACGGATATAACTTCCGTCATTCCTTCTGTATGCTCTTCTTTGCCTGACAATCACCGCTTTGACTACTTCTTTCTTTTTGACGATTTTACGCGGCTCGGCAACTTTTACCGAAGCAACAATAATATCGCCGATCTGCGCATATCTGTGCCTTGTTCCTCCGAGTATGCGAATAACGCGGATAAGCTTAGCTCCGGTGTTGTCAGTAACTTTTAAATTTGAACCTACTTGAATCATAAAATTAATTCAAAACAATCCACTTTTTTCCCTTGGAAATCGGCCTTGATGACTGAATAGTCACTTTTTCGCCGATTTTGTGCTTATTCTCCGGGTCATGGGCTTTATATTTTTTAAAAGTCATGTATTTCCTCTTATAAAGCGGATGCTCTTTTAAATGCTCAACCAAAACTACTATGGTTTTATCCATTTTATCGGAAACCACTACGCCTTTCAGTGTTTGTTTATTGGTTTGTTTTTCCATGTTATTTTTTTGCCTCAATCAGACGCTGTTTAATTAAAGTCTTTACCCTGGCAATATCTTTCTTGGTCATATGCACCTCTTTGATATTTTTAACCTTGCCTCCTGACAAATTAAAGCGCAGCTCTCTGAGCTTTTCCCTGAGACTGAAAAGATTTTCTTTAAGTTCTTTATCGGTTTTAAGCCTTAATTCTTTTATCTTCATAAATTTATCTTTTAACGAATTTTGTACGGATAGGAAGCTTGCGGCTTGCTCTGCGCAGCGCTTCGCGCGCAACATCTTCAGGAATACCGTCCATTTCAAACAGCACTCTGCCCGGCTTCACTGCAAATGTATAATAATCCACGCTTCCTTTTCCTCCGCCCATCGGCACTTCCTGTCCTTTTGCAGTTACAGGCTTGTGCGGAAAAATCCTGATCCAGATTTTACCGCCTCTTTGCACGTAACGGGTCATTGAACGCCTTGCTGCTTCAATTTGTTTTGAGCTTATCCATTTCGGCTCTTCGGCTTTCAATCCGAAATCTCCGAAAGCAAGTTCAGCTCCGCCCTTGGTAGCGCCTTGCGACCTTCGTCTGCCTTTGTGCCATTTTCTGTGTTTTATTTTTTTGGGCTGCATCATAAAATTATTCAAAAATCTCTCCTTTATATATCCAGACTTTTACGCCGATAACGCCGTAAGTGGTGTGTGCGTTTTCCTGCGCATAATCAATATTCGCACGGATTGTCTGTAAAGGCAAACTGCCTTTGGCTATTTTTTCCGTTCTGGCCATTTCTGATCCGTTAAGCCTTCCCGAGACTCTGATTTTTGCACCTTTAACATCCTGATTCTGTATTACTTTTTCAATTGTCTGTTTCAAAACCCTTCTGAAAGGCATTCTTCTTTCCAGTTGTTCGGCAACATTTTTAGCAACAACTGATGCCTGAGTTTCGGATTTACGGATTTCTTCCACGTCAATTTTAATATCAATGCCTTTTATTTTTCCTTTAAATACTTTCTGGATAATCGCTTTTTTCAAATCTCCGATTCCTGTGCCGCCCCTGCCGATAATAATACCCGGCCTGGCTGCGCGAATCAGAATTTGGATTGCGTTCGCGGTTCTCTTGATTATAACGTCATCAATTGCCGCCTGCTTGAGCTGATTTTTGACAAAATCACGGATTAAATAATCCTGCTCAAGATTTTTGCGGTAATTCTTGGACGCAAACCACTGCGACTTCCAGTCGCCCAGTCCTTTTATTCTGAAAACTTTAGGGTGAACTTTATGCGGCATAATTAAAATGATTTTCTGCGGAATATTTTTTTAGTCAAACCTCCGAATCCTTTGGGCTGCTTGGCTTCTTTAAATGCCTTAGGTTTGGCTTTTTCCGCAACAGGTTTAGTTTCTTCTTTTTTAGCTTCTTCTTTAATAACTTCTTTTGCTTCGGGTTTTGCTTCTTTTTTCACTTCTTTAATTTTCTTACCTTCAAATCCTGCTTTTACACCCAAAACCAGATTTACGCATGATGTTCTTTTTAAAATCGGAAATGCCCTGCCGCGGGAAACCGGCTGCCATCTTTTGAAAGGCGTACCTTCGTCAACGGTTATAATTTTAATATAAAGGCCGCTTTTATCAAGCTTAAAATTATTTTCCGCATTTGCAATTGCCGAATCCAATAAAGTTAAAAGCTGCTTTGAAACGCGCTGGGGCATAAATCTCAACTGTACTTTCGCCTCATCAGCGTCCATGCCTTTAATCAGGCTGGTGACTGCCCTGACTTTTCTCGGCGCAATATGCAAATAATTCAATTTTGCCTTTATTTCCATAAATTTAAATTACTTTGCCGGTGCTGCTGTTTCCGCTTCTTTGGCTTTTTGTTCAATTTCTTTCTGAATTTTTCCTCCGTGCCTGGTAAATTTCCTGGTAGGCGCGAATTCGCCCAGCTTGTGACCGACCATTTCTTCGGTTGCAAAAACCGGAACATGTATTCTGCCGTTGTGCACGCCGAAAGTAAAACCCACCATTTCGGGAGTTATGGTGCATGCCCGCGACCAGGTATTAATCACGGTTTTTGTTGACGATTTCATTTTTCTGACTTTTTCCAGAAGCCTTTCGTCAATAAACGGTCCTTTTTTAAGTGATCTTGGCATATTATTTATAATTTATTTTCTTTTTTTTCTTCGTCTGCGAGAAACTATTAATTTATCGGAGTACTTTTTACTGCGCCTGGTTTTAACGCCGAATGCCTGTTTTCCCCAAGGAGTCTTCGGACCTCTGCGCAAACCTATCGGCGCGCGACCTTCGCCGCCTCCGTGAGGATGATCAACAGGATTCATTGCCGAACCTCGCACTCTGGGCCTGATGCCCAACCAACGCATTCTGCCGGCTTTACCCAAATTTTCAAAAGTGTGCTCGGGATTGCTCAATGCTCCGATTGAAGCCATAGAATTTTCTAAAATCATTCTTACTTCGCCGGACGGCAAAGTAAGATGAGCATAACCGCCCTCAATGGCCATGACTTGCGCGGAATTTCCTGCTGACCTGGCGATTTTTCCGCCGCGTCCGGGCATAATTTCAATATTGTAAACAAAAGTTCCAACCGGAATATTTTTAAGCTGCATCCTGTTTCCAGGCTTGATTTCGGTTTTTTCTCCGGCAATTATTTCCTCTCCGGCTTTCAGCTCCTGCGGGGCAAGAATATATCTTCTTTCTCCGTCTTTGTAAGCTGCAAGCGCGATAAATGCCGAACGGCTGGGATCGTATTCTATTGATTTGATAATTGCGGGAATATTCAGTTTGTTTTGCTTAAAATCAATAATCCTTTGCATTCTTTTATGCCCGCCTCCTCTGTGGCGCACAGTAATTCTTCCCCATCTTGCCCTTCCGGCCATGGATTTTGAGGATTGTAGCAAGTTCTTCAACGGTCTCACATTTTTAGTGAGCTGTGAATTGTCTGCTTTTACTCTTGCGCGCTGTCCCGGCGATGCGGGTTTGAATAATTTCATAATTTTTCAAATCAATGAGGTAGAATTTCTATTTTCTGGCCTTCCTGAAGCATAACTACTGCCTTTTTGTATCCCGGCTTGTGGCCTGATACATTACGCATTTTTCTGCTTTTGGATTTAATATTGATAATATTAACTTCTTTTACATTCACACCGTAAAGTGCGGAAACGGCATTTTTAATCTGGATTTTATTGGCATTCTGGAAAACTTTAAATATATATTTGCCATTGTCGGACAAATCGGTCGCCTTTTCGCTGATGTGCGGTTCGCGCAAAATATTGTGCGCTTCGGCAGAAACCCTCTTTTTAGGGGTTATTTTAGTCGTTGAGGGCTGGGCCTTAACCATTATTTCTTTAGCTTTAGGCATTTCTTTCTTCGGTTTGGCAGCGGGTTTTTCCGCTTTTGCCTTGGGCTTTTCCTCATTTTTCCCGACCGCAGATTTAATTTTTCCGAATATAGACATGTTTATTCTTCCAATTTCTCGGCTTTATGAATATAAGTTTTTTCAACTGCTTTCAATGCTTCTTTATCCAAAAGCAGGTATTTAAAAGAAAGCAAATCTAATACATTTAAACTGTCAGCTGCAATGATTTTTACAGAAGAAATGTTTTTCGCCGCCGGAACAAGAGTTTTCCCGCTCTGGGAAGTGGCGATTAAAACGCTTTTTTCTTTCTTGTCTTTAATAATTTTTTTCAGCAAATCCGCAATCAGCTTGGTTTTACCTTCTGATTTCAGCTCGTCAATAAGAATAATTTCTTTGTCATTCGCTTTGGATGAAAGCGCCATAAATAGTGCCAGCCTTTTTGCTTTTTTATTTATTTTTCTGGCAAATACTTTTTTCTCGTTAGGCCCGAAAGTTACGCCTCCGCCGACCCACAACGGTGAACGGATTGAACCGTGTCTTGCGCGGCCCGTGCCTTTTTGGCGCCAGGGTTTTTTACCGCCGCCGCTCACCTCGCTTCTATCTTTGGTTTTGGCAAGATGAGTTCTGCGGTTTGCCAGCTGGATATTTACTGCCTGATAAAGCAAATCATTATTGATTTTCTGCCCAAAAATAACTTTTGGCAGCCTGGCTGTGCCGGATTCCTCTCCTTCTTTATTGTAAACGGGTAAACTTATCATATTTAAATTGAATTTATTTTCAAAAGCGCTCCTTTTGGACCGGGCACTGCGCCCTTTATTGCCAAAATGTTATTCTGCGCATCTATTGCCGCAATTTTAATATTTTTTATTGTAACGCTCATCACGCCTGTGTGTCCGGGCATTCTTCTGCCCTTGGGAACTCTTTCAGGAAATGACGTGCCGATAGATCCCGGCCTGCGCAATACATGCCTGTGCCCATGCGATGCAGGGCCTCCTTTAAAATGATGTCTTTTAACCACGCCCTGAAATCCTTTTCCGCGCGAAATTCCCGATATTTTAACTTTGTCGCCTTCAGCGAAAACCGAAACTTCAATTTTGTCTCCGATTTTCAGATTTGCGGCATCTTCTTTCGTAATTTTAAATTCCCTGATCCATTTATAAGGTTTTGCTTTCTGGGATTTTTTAATTTTTTTCTCATTGACGCTTTCACAGCCTATCTGCACCGAGTCGCAGCTGTCTTTGCCTTTGCTTTTTATCTGGGTAATAAAACACGGGCCGGCCTCAATCACGGTTACCGGAATAACATTGCCGTCTTTATCAAAGACTTGGCTCATTCCTAATTTTTTACCCAAAATAAATTTCATAATACGGATTAATTAAAACCAGGCCAAAGCCTGGTTTTAGAACAGACTCGCTGTAAATAATACTTCAGGATGAAATTTTAATTATTTGCATAACTTGCATTTGAACTAAAATGCAATATTTAGCAGAGAAGTTAAACCTTGATTTCAATATCAACTCCTGCAGGCAAATTCAGATTCATCAACGCATCAATAATTTTCGGCGTAGGGTTGGCAATATCAATCAAACGCTTGTGCGTCCTCATTTCAAACTGCTCGCGCGCATCTTTGTGGACAAAACTTGACCTGTTTACCGTGTATTTCTGGATTTGCGTAGGCAAAGGCACGGGGCCGATGACTTCCGCACCGTAACGCTCGGCCGTCTCAATAATCTGACGCGCCGATTGGTCCACAATCTTATGGTCAAAAGCCCGAATTTTTATCCTTAAGCGCTGTTTAGCTTCAGGACTCTGGCCTTGATTTTTAGAAGTACTCTGCTGGACTTCTTTTTCTTTCTTTTTGGTTGGCATAAACAATTTACACTTAATGTGCGCGGCAATATCTCCTTTAGAATCAAATTTACTTGATAATCTTAGTTACGACGCCTGCGCCGACTGTCTTACCTCCTTCACGGATTGCGAATTTCTGCTTTTCCTCTAATGCAATGGGGGCAATAAGTTTTACTGTAATTTTTGATGTGTCTCCGGGCATAACCATTTCAACTCCTTCGGGAAGCGCAGTTACGTCTCCGGTGACATCAGTGGTTCTGATATAGAACTGCGGTTTATATCCTTTGAAAAACGGGGTGTGTCTTCCGCCTTCTTCCTTACTCAACACATAAACCTCGCCTTCAAATTCAGTGTGAGGAGTAACGCTAGCCGGCTTGGCAATAACCTGTCCGCGTTCAACGTCTTCTTTCTTTAAGCCCCTTAAAAGAATGCCTGCATTATCTCCTGCCAAAAGTTCATCAAGGGATTTGTTGAACATTTCCATACCGGTAATTACGGTTTTCTGCGTCGGTTTGAGGCCGATAACTTCCACTTCTTCATTTAATTTCGCCATGCCTCTTTCAACTTTTCCGGTTACCACTGTTCCTCTGCCTTCAATAGAGAAGATGTCCTCAATGGGCATCAAGAACGGCTTATCGGTTTCTCTTTTCGGCTCAGGAATATATTCATCAAGAGTTTTTGCCAGTTCAAAAATGCATTTTGCATCTTCAGAATCAGGAGAAGCTGCTTCCAGGGCTTTTAATGCTGAACCTCTGATAATCGGGGTTTTGTCTCCGGGATAATTGTATTTGGTCAAAAGCTCTCTTACTTCTGCCTCAACTAAATCAATCAATTCAGGATCATCTACCTGGTCAATTTTGTTCAAAAATACAATAATTGACGGTACGCCCACCTGGTAAGCCAGAAGAATGTGTTCTCTGGTCTGGGGCATCGGGCCGTCGGCTGCGGAGACGACTAAAATTGCGCCGTCCATCTGGGCTGCGCCAGTAATCATGTTTTTAATATAATCGGCGTGGCCAGGAGCATCAATGTGCGCATAATGCCTTTTTTCAGTTTCATATTCAACATGCGCCAAAGCAATAGTGATGCCTCTTTCGCGTTCTTCCGGGGCGCTGTCAATTTCATTTACGCCCTTTTTGGATGCGTTAAAACCCTTTGCACCCAGTTGCTTTAAAATCGCAGCGGTCAAAGTGGTTTTTCCGTGGTCAACGTGACCGATTGTGCCCACATTAACATGGGGCTTTGTCCTTTCAAATTTACCTGCCATATATTTTTAATTCGTAGCAAGGAGAAGCAATAAACATGTAACAGAATTACTGTTACTTGGCTGTTGCTACCTGCATACCATTAATTATTTATAAGACGATTTAATTATTAGTTTAAATAATAAATAATCTTCAGTCAAGGTCTAAGGGAAAATTTTATTTCTTTTTGCCCTCAATAATCAGCTGTGCGATATTATTCGGAACTTCGGCATAATGGTCAAATTCCATTGTAAAACTTCCTCTTCCCTGAGTCATTGAGCGCAATTTCGTGGCATAACCGAACATTTCTGAAAGCGGAACTTTTGCATTAATAATTTTTATAACTCCTCTTTCATCCATTTTTTCAATTCTTGCTCTTTTGCTGTTAAGGTCTCCGGTAACGTCTCCGAAAAATTGTTCAGGCACAACCACGCTTACTTTCATAATCGGTTCAAGTAAGACAAGTTTTGCGCGGCGCGATGCTTCCTGAAAAGCCAAAGAGCCTGCAATTTTAAATGCTGCTTCCGATGAATCAACTTCGTGATAAGAACCGTCGTAAAGTGTAGCTTTTAAATCAATGACGGGATACCCGGCCATAACACCTCTGGCCATTGCTTCTTTAACTCCTTTCTGTATTGCGGGAATATATTCGCCGGGAATAACTCCTCCCTTAATTTCATTTTCAAATTCAAAGCCCGTTCCGCGATCCAATGGTTCAACTTTCAGCCAGACGTGGCCGTATTGTCCGCGTCCTCCGGATTGCTTGATGTATTTACCTTCTGCTTCGGCAGTTTTTAAAATAGTTTCTTTGTATGCGACCTGCGGCATGCCGACATTGGTTTCAACTTTGAATTCCCGCTTCATGCGGTCAATAATAATTTCCAGATGCAGCTCGCCCATTCCCTCAATCAGAGTTTGCCCTGTTTCTTCGTTTGATTTGATGCGGAATGTCGGGTCTTCATCAGTTAAGCGCTTTAAAGCCAAACCGAGTTTTTCCTGGTCAGCTTTGGTTTTCGGCTCAATGCTCATGGAAATAACCGGCTCCATGAATTTAATCTGCTCCAGAACAATGGGATTGTTTTCATCGCAAAACGTATGGCTGGTCCTGGCGTCTTTTAAGCCGACTGCTGCTGCGATTTCTCCGGCATAAACAATTTCTACCTCCTCTCTTTTGTCGGCCTGAAGCCGCACAATTCTTCCCAGCCTTTCTTTTTTATCAATTGTGGAATTATAAATATAAGAACCCGCTGAAACAGTTCCTGAATATACTCTGAAAAATGTTAATTGGCCCACAAACGGATCACTTTGCAGTTTAAATGCAAGCGCGGCAAAAGGCTCTTCATCGGACGCGTGCCTGACAACCTGTTCTCCGGTTTTTGGATCAGTGCCTTTAACCGGCGGGATATCCAGCGGGCTGGGCAAATAATCGACAACCGCATCCAGAACGAGCTGGACTCCTTTATTTTTCAAAGCCGAACCGGCAAAAACCGGAAAGATTTTATTGGCAATCACTGCTTTGCGTAAAATTGCTTTCAATCCGTCAACAGGGATTTCTTTGCCTTCAAGATATAGAGTCATTGCTTTTTCATCTTCGCTGACGATTTTTTCAATCAGTTCATAGTGGTATTTTTTCGCTTCTTCGGCGTATTCCTTAGGAATCTCCTGCTCAATGACTTTTTCTCCTTTTTCTCCTTCGAAATAATATGCCTTCATTTTTAAAAGATCTATTACTCCTTTGTGGTTTTCTTCCAGGCCGATAGGAATCTGCATCCTGACAGCGTGCTTATTCAGGCGTTCCAGAATCGATTGGAAAGACTTTTCAAAAGATGCGCCCATGCGGTCCAGTTTATTGATAAAGCACAGCCTTGGCACATTTTCTTCGTCAGCATAATGCCAGTTGGTTTCTGACTGGGGCTCGACTCCGGCCACTCCGTCAAAAACAACCACTGCTCCGTCAAGGACGTGCAGTGATCTTTTCACTTCGGCCGTAAAATCAATATGGCCCGGGGTATCAATAATATTAAAACGGACTTTTTTTGACGTATCGGAAACCGGCATGTAAGTCGGATTCCAGAAACAGGTAATTGCGGCTGCAGTAATGGTGATTCCGCGCTCGCGCTCCTGCTCCATCCAGTCGGTTACCGTATCTCCTTCGTGGACTTCGCCGATTTTATGCGTCATTCCGGTATAATAAAGTACTCTTTCCGATGTCGTTGTTTTTCCGGCATCAATATGAGCAATAATCCCGAAATTTCTGACTTTTTCCAATGGATAATCCCTTCCCATAAATTTACCATGCAAAATGTGCGAACGCGCGATTTGCTTCCGCCACCTTATGCGTATCTTCTTTTTTCTTTACTGCGTCTCCGGTGTTATTAAAAGCATCAGCCAGTTCTTTGGCCAGTTTTTGGGCCATTGCCGCGCCTTTCTTTTTGCGCGCAACTTCAATAAGCCAGCGGATTGCCAAAGCTTCTTTTCTTTTCCCCTTTACTTCGTAAGGCACCTGGTAGTTCGCACCTCCCACTCTTCGCGATTTTACTTCCAAGAGAGGAGAGGAATTCCTGATTGCTTCCTCCAAAACCTCCAAAGGATTTTCTTTTTTTAATTCTTTGGCTGCAGATTCAAGCGCATTATAAAAAATATCCTGGGCAGTTGATTTCTTGCCCCCGTACATCAGCCTGTTTACAAAACGCGTAACCAAAACACTCCCGTATTTCGGGTCAGGATTCGGTTCTCTTTTAAATGTTTTTTTTCTGCGCATAATTTATTATATATGTATAGATTAAGCTTCTTTTTTAATCCCGCTTTCTTTCTTTGCTCCGTATTTTGATCTCTGCTGTTTTCTGCCTTCAACTCCGCCGGTATCCAAAACTCCGCGCACAACATGATATCTGACGCCGGGAAGATCTTTTACTCTTCCTCCGCGGATAGCCACGATTGAGTGCTCCTGCAGATTATGGCCCTCGCCCGGAATATAGGCAGTAACCTCCATGCCGTTGGTTAATCGCACTCTGCAGACTTTACGCAAAGCAGAATTCGGTTTTTTAGGGGTAGTAGTATAAACTTTCACGCATACTCCGCGCTTAAACGGAGAAAATGATTTTATCGGCCTATTTTTCTGAACATTAAAACCTCGCCTTAAAGCCGGAGCCTTCGGTTTAATTTTGCTTTTATTCCTCGGTCTCTTGATTAACTGATGAATTGTCGGCATATTTATGGTTGCAAATTACTAATAAAATTTCCCAACGCTGTTGAGTTTAATTTAAAATTAACAATAATTTAAAACTTAGTCAATAAAAGCCCGAAAAGGGCGTGTCGGGGTGCCGAGAATTGAACTCGGGCCACACCCACCCCAAGGGTGCGTACTACCGTTATACTACACCCCGTTAGTGTTTACTTCTGCTCTGGGCCTTAATGCACTTCGTGCACGCTTTGACTCTTTTGCCGTTAGCTAATTTTACCCACTGCAAATTTGGGTATTTCCTTTTTTTTGTGGTAGGATTATACTTACTCTTAGATTTTTTTCTGGTTACGACAATAACTGAACTTTTGCCGCAAATTTCACAAATTCTGCTCATAACTTGATTTTTTTAACCGATTATTTAACAGATTAATTATAAAAATAACACATAATTATTTTTTGTGCAAATCATGGACCCGATTATCTTTATTTTACAGCTGATAATTCTTTTAATATCTGTGGTAATTCACGAAGTTTCCCACGGCATGATTGCTTTCCGCCTGGGCGACCCGACTGCAAAATATGCAGGCCGCCTGACTTTAAATCCCATAAAACATCTTGATTTATGGGGCTCGGTTTTAATCCCTTTATTTCTGATCCTTATCGGCTCGCCTTTCCTTTTCGGTTATGCAAAGCCGGTACCTTATAATCCGCAAAACCTTAAAAATAAAAAATGGGGCCCGGCGATGGTGGCTGCAGCAGGCCCGGCATCAAATTTGATTATTGCTTTAGGTTTCGGGCTTGTTTTAAGATTTATACCGCTCGCTGCTTCGCCTTTCGGAGAAATTTTCAGCTATATCGTATTTTTAAATTTACTTTTGGCAGTATTTAACCTCGTACCCATTCCCCCGCTGGACGGTTCAAAAGTAGTGGCAGCGCTTTTTCCTTACAGAATTCAGCTGGCAATTGAACGCGCTGAACGCTACGGATTAATTTTGGTTTTGTTTTTTATATTCTTTCTTTTCGCTTATCTTGTTCCGATAATTCTTTTCCTGTTCAGATTGATTGCAGGCAATTCCTACATATAAATATTGCAAAAATAATCTTTACGTGATAAATTAAAATTTGAACTTTATAAAAGGAGGTCAAAATGTCTGGCGGTGTTAAATTTCCCGAATCAATCAAGAATGGTGCGAAAAAGCAGAAAATAATTTACAAGGACAACGGGCAATTGATAAAATTTATCGGTTCCCCGGAAAAAGTCTACGCAATGTATCAGTGGATCAAAAGCAAACCAGAACTTGACTGGAAAGGCGTATTGGATTACACGCTCTGGGCAAGAATCAAAAGATTCTTCCGCGAACTAAAAGAAATTAAAAAAGAAACCTGCTGTATCGGCTACCGCCCCAAAGAACAACCCAAGGGAGACGACCAATGAGTCGTCTCCTATTTTTTTATCTCAAAACTTATTCCGTTGCTGATAATTTTAATATCTCCTTTCTGCGCTGTCTGCAGAATCTCCAAATTTTTCAGCCGGTCCAAAACCTCCTGATGCGGATGGCCGTAAGAATTATCCTTGCCCACCTCAATCACTGCTAAAAAAGCATTAACAGCGTTTAAAAATGCTTCGGTTGTAGAAGTTTTACTGCCGTGATGCGCAATTTTAATAATGTCGGCAGATATATCTTCTCCTGAATTAACAAGTTCTGTTTCGCTGCTTTTTTCAATGTCTCCGGTAAACAATGTTTCAAAATTACCATAAACCAATTTTGCCACAACTGATGTTTTGTTAGTGTCTGAAAGTTCTTTGGTGTAAAAACTTTCCAATGGATATAAAATTTCCATTTTTACATTATCACCCAAATCAAGCACTTCGCCTGCTTTCACCGCATAAACAGGAATATTTCTTTGTTTAATTATATTTATCCATTCTTTATATTCTTGCGTATCTCTGATAACTCCTGAAGTAATGATTGCGCCGATATTGTAGCGCTTAATCACTTCAATCAACCCGTTCATATGGTCCCGTTCAGGATGCGTAAGAATAACTAAATCAATATAGCGGTCATAAAACGGCATTGCTTTACCCAGTTTTTCCAGAACACTCATGTCCGGGCCTCCGTCAATTAATATCTGCTGTTTTGACGGAGTTTCAATAAATTCCGCATCGCCCTGGCCAACATCAAAAAACACTATTTCCAACAATCCTTTATTTTCCTGCGCAAAAACAAAAATCCAGACAATTATTGCTGTTATGAATAAACAAATTATAATTATTACTTGATATTTTTTACTAATCATGTTAGTTTTTACTTGAGGAGGAAAAAATAATGAAAATAACCGTTCTTTTCCGCAAAATTCGCAAATCGTGCATCAATATCCTAAAAACCATCAACAGCGCGCTGCTGAAGCTGGAAAATTACTTTCCTGGGCCCCAGTAAAAATACTGCGGGCTTTTTTATTTTGCCAGAAAATAATTAATCCGATTAAAAGAATATAATATCCGATTAAAAATGCCCAATGCACATTATTTATTGTTTTTGCTGCCCAGGGAATTTTAGAAAACCAGTCAATAATTTTAAAAACATAAGCAGTGCCCAAATATGCAGGCCAGACTAGGATTTTTCCCAAAAAACTCCAGATTATTGCTCCACCAATAAAGATTAAACCGATAATTGTCAGGATTGTAATAAAGGGTACGATTAAAATATTGGTTATTGGCGCGATAAAGGAAATTCTGCCGAAATTATAAATTAAAATCGGTAGTACCGCAAACTGCGCAGCAAGAGTCGTAGTAATAATCTGCAAAATTGCATTCAGCTCTTCTTTTTTGATTCTTTTCAAAATCAGTTCATCAAAAATCGGCTTAATGTAAATCATACCCAAAACCGCCAGAAATGAAAGTTGGAATCCGACATCATAACGCAAAAGCAAAGGATTAAAAACCAGCATAATTGCCGCGGCAAAAACCATAATCCTGCCTGCATTGGAAAGCCTGCCGATTTTTTGCGCATATAAAAATATCGCACCCATAATTCCTGCGCGCACTGCAGATGCGGGTGCGCCGACCATCAGAATAAACAGAAAAATCATTGCCAGTACAAACCAGAATGCCTGCTTACGCCACAAGCCCAGAGCAATTAAAACAAACATCATAATTTCCGAAATAATCACAATGTTCATTCCTGAAATCGCCACAATGTGGCTGGTTCCGGTAATGCTTAATGATTCCTTCAGACTCTCGGAAAATATCTGTTTGTTGCCCAAAATTATGCCTTCAAGCAGAGAAACCTCGGGAAACGGCATTATTTTTTCAATTGTGTCAGTAGTTTTATTTTTGAATTTTAAAATTGCCGAAAAAATAGGATTGCCTTTGTCTTTTTCTAAAATCTCAATTTTGGGGAAATAACTTACATAATATATGCCTTCTTTGGCCAGATAATTTTTGTAATTAAATTCATTGAAAACTACTGGCTCTTCCAAGTTACCTTCAATTTTTAAAACATCGCCGTAAAAATATTCGGGATAATTTCCCGTAGTAATAAGAATTTTTCCCTTTTCGGTTTTCAGTGTCAGTTTCGTGCTTCCGTTTTTTATTTCCGGTTCCTTGATCACTGTTCCGATAAAAACTCCCTCGCTAAAATTTTGTTGAGGGATTTTTTTTATTAAATTCGGAGAAATAAAAAATACCCCTCCGATAAATATTAAACAAATTATCAGAAAGATATTTGATAGTTTCATAAACGGAATTCAACCTCCTTGATATTTCTTTCTAAAATCCTGCCGAATTCTCTTATGGTTTCGTCGGAATAGGGACGGATATTTTCAAGTTTTTTATCCAGGACTTTCTGATTACGGAATTGCTGCAAAGCGATTTTTTTTGCGCCTTTAAGCCATTCTCCGATTTTTTCAATATCTTCTTTTTCAACCAACCCGGGCACAATCGTTGTCCTAAATTCATAATCAATACCCGAATCTTTTATAATCTCCACGCTCTTTTCAATATTTTTAATATTAACTTCTGAATTTGTTGCTTTCTTATATTTTTCCAAACTGGTTTTAATATCCATTGCAATAAAATCTACTAATTTACTCCCGACTAATATTTCTAAAACTTCTGATTTATTCCCATTCGTATCCAACTTTACCAAAAAACCAATATCTTTTATTTTTTTAATAAACTCAAGTAGCCCTGATTGAATTGTAGGTTCTCCGCCGGTAATACATATGCCTTCCAATAGGCCTTCTTTTTCTTTCAAAAATTCAAAAAATTCTTTTTCGCTGACTTCTTTTTGTTCTCCGGTCCAATTTACAAGCTCGGCATTATGGCAAAACCCGCATTTAAAATTGCAGCCGATTAAAAAAACAGTGGCCGCTACCTTACCGGGATAATCAACCAAAGTAAGTTTTTGCAAACCACCGATTTTCATATTTTGTTTTATTGCTTAACCTTAAATTCCAGCCTGTCTTTGAATTCCTGCTGTTTTCCTTTGTTCCACTGCTGTACGGGACGCAAATAGCCTACAATGCGCGAATAAACTTCGCAGGGCTGTTCAATAATGCATTTAGGACAGATAAAATGCTCACCGGCAATGTATCCGTGATTGGGGCAAATGCTGAATGTGGGAGTGAGCGTAAAATACGGCAAATGAAATTTGGTAAATACTTTTTTAATCAGTTTCTTTACGGTTTCAGTGTCGGAAATTTTTTCCCCGACAAAACCATGCAGCACTGTGCCGCCCGTATATTTTGTCTGCAAATCATCCTGCAGTTTTATTGCTTCAAATAAATCATCAGTAAAACCGACAGGCAATTGCGTGGAATTTGTGTAATACGGATCGCCGTTTCCCGCGGCAATAATATCGGGATATTGTTTTTTATCTATCCTTGCCAAGCGGTATGAAGTGCCCTCACCCGGAGTTGCTTCAAGATTATACATATTACCGGTTGCTTCCTGGTATTTTACCAGCCTGTCGCGCATAAATTCCAGAATTTCAATTGCAAATTTTCTGCCTTCGGCACTGGCAATGTCCTTTTTCATGAAATTAAGCAAAGCCTCATTCATTCCGATGAGCCCGATTGTAGAGAAATGATTGCTCCAATACGCGCCGCGCATTTTCTTGATTCCTTCAAGGTAAAACTTTGCATAAGGATAAAGCCCTTTATCGGAAAAATTCTCAATGGTTTTTCTTTTTATTTCCAAAGATTCCCTTGCCAAATCCATTAAATGGCTCAACCTTTTATAAAATTCTTCTTTTGTTTTGGATAAATATCCGATGCGCGGAAGATTAATCGTAACCACGCCGATAGACCCGGTTAAAGGCGCTGCGCCGAAAAGCCCTCCTCCCCTTTTATAAAGCTCGCGGTTATCCAAACGCAAGCGGCAGCACATTGAACGCGCATCATCAGGATTCATATCGCTGTTAATAAAATTGGCAAAATAGGGGATTCCGTAACGCGCTGTCATCTCCCAAACCGGTTCGAGCACCGGATTATCCCAGTCAAAATTCTTGGTAATGTTATAAGTGGGGATGGGAAAAGTGAATACTCTGCCCGATGCATCGCCTTCAGACATCAGCTCGGCAAAAGCCTTGTTAATCATATCCATTTCCGGCTGAAATTCTTTGTAAGTTTCTTTTTGCGGCTTGCCTCCGATAATCACTGAATTGTTTTTAAGATTTTCCGGAACCACTAAATCCATAGTGATATTGGTAAAAGGAGTCTGAAACCCGACCCTGGTGGGAACATTGCATCCGAAAAGGAATTCCTGCAAGCATTGCTTAACCTGCTTGTAATTTAATCCGTCATAACGGATAAAGGGAGCAAGCATAGTGTCAAAATTGGAAAACGCTTCTGCGCCCGCTGTTTCTCCCTGCAAAGTATAAAAGAAATTAATAATGTGGTTTAAAGCTGTTCTGAAATGTTTTGCGGGTTTGGTTTCCACTTTTCCCGGAACTCCGCGGAACCCTTTGATTAAAAGTTCGGTTAAATCCCATCCGCAGCAATAAGGAGCCAGATATCCCAAATCATGAATATGAAAATCCCCGTTCTGTGCAGACTCCCTGATTTCTTCAGGATAAACTTTATTCAACCAGTAAACTTTGGTAATTGTACTGGAAGTATAATCATGAAGACCCTGCAGAGAATAATTCATATTGCTGTTTTCGTGCACCTGCCAGTCTATTTCATCAATATAACTGCTGACCATATCCGTACTTTCCTGCGTTGCTTTCTGGATTTCGCGTATTTTTCTGCGCTGGTCCCTGTATAATATGTATGAACGCGCAGTTTCGGAAAAATCAGCAAGGATTAAAACTTCTTCCACAATGTCCTGTATCTCTTCAACTGTCGGAATATAATTTTTGCGGAATCTTTTGTTCAAAAAAACCACTACTTTCTCGGAAAGTCGCTTTGCTATTGCGCGGCTCCCCTTGTGAGTAGCGGTCAGTGCTTTAAAAATGGCTTCGGTAATTTTATCCTGATTAAAATCAACTACCTGTCCGTCCCTTTTTTTGATTTGTGTGAATTTGTTTTTCATAAATTCCTAAGCCAATATATAATTTTAATTGATTTTAAAGAACAGAGCAAGTAGGGGGTGCGAAATTGGGTTGCCTTAAAAATTTTAAGGCGAAGATTTATTTTACACTGAGACAACTTCGGAGGCCGAAAGCATGGTCTCTCCGATTTATCGGAGAGTTTCGGCCGAGAATTAATGCGGCCCCGCGCTGGCGGGGCCGACATGTGTCGACATGTGAAATAAATCTGAGCCTGAACTACTGTTTTATTTCAATTCACCCAGTGTTGCGTTAACAGTAATCTGCTGGTTGTCGCGTAAAACCTTTAAAACAACATTATCGCCCGGATTGTGCTTAAATATCAGGCTTGATAAGGGATTCTGTTCATTGATTTGCACTCCGTCCATTTCCAGAATAATATCTCCTTCTTTCAACCCTGCTTTTTCCGCTGCGCTGCCGGGGGTTATTGCCGGCTCATCTGCAGATGAACCTTTGGAAATCAGCGCTCCGTAATTTACTGATAATTTATCCGCCTGGGCTACCGCATCATTAATTAAAACATAACGCACGCCTAAAAGCGCATAAGTAATTTTCCCTTTTGTTTCCACGTCGTTTATGGCTTTGGCGATTTCGTTTACGGGAATGGCAAAACCGATACTCTGCGCATTTTCAACTGTCGCTGTATTTATTCCCACTACTTTCCCGAAAGTATCAAGCAACGGCCCTCCTGAATTTCCCGGATTAATTGCTGCATCGGTCTGAATCAGCTGGTTAAGTTCTTCGCTTTGACCTCCTCCTGAAGCAGTAATTGTGCGCGACAAACCCGAAACTATGCCTGCGCTCACTGTATTGCGGAATTCTCCTAAAGCATTGCCGATGGCAATCACGGTCTGGCCGATTTCAAGCTTATCTGAATTTCCCAGTTTCAATGTCGGAAGATTTGCTGCCTGAATTTTTACTATGGCCATATCCTGAATCGGGTCGCGCGCCAGAACCTGTGCATCGTATTTTTTCCCATCATTGGTAAAAACCGTATATTGCGCTTCAGCATCAGAAACTACATGCTTATTAGTAACAATCAAACCGTCTGAAGATACAATGAATCCGCTTCCGCCTCCGACTTCCTGCAATTTCTCTCCCTTTTGCTGAATAACAGGAATGCGTATATCGAACGGGCTGTTATCTCCGAAAGGATTATAATAGCTGGTTTCTAAAATCGGAACATATTTACTGATAACAATACTCACCACTGCCGGCGAAGCATCCTGCACCACCTTGGGAATTGTTTCCTCTGCACCTGAATTTTGCTCAGAGAGCATGGTTGTTTCCTGTGCGGCATTCTGATTTTTATTCGCCAAAGTATAAAAATACGCCGAGGAAGCAAGCCCTGCGCCGAAACCGAAAATAATTGCCAGAATTATAACAATTGTAGCCTGCTTTTGCAGCAGGTTTTTTATTTTTGCGTTGATTTTTTTGAAATCCGGTTTTTTAATTTTTAAATCCGGATTATAAATTTTAAACGATTTCATAAGTTTTAATAAGTTAATTCTATTGCTCTGCTGGTTTTATTCTGATATGAACCGTTGGATTGTATTGTTCTTGAAGGGCTGGTTCCGCTGAATAAAACTTCGTATGTTACGCCGTCGCTCAAAGTTCCGCTGAAATTTACTGCCGTACCATGCGGAACCGCCGTAATCAGGTCTGCGTACAGGCCCTGTTCTATCCCCGTTTCAGCAGCATAATAAGCAATCAGCGACTGTAGAAGCTCGCGGGCAATTTTAATCTCTCCCAGACTAAGCTTGGAAATGCCCAAAGCTATTGCCAAAACCGCAGCCATAATCAGAACTGTCAGCAATAATGATGCGCCTTTTTTGTTTTTAAAAAGATTCATAATTAAGGCAAATCAAGATTTCTCTGCGACAGAGTGGTCTGTAAATCAATTCTTGCCTGCTCTTCAACTTTTGAACCCTGACCCTGTACGCTTAATACGATAGTAATTTTTGGCTGCAAATTATCCGCAGTGCCCAAACCCGTAACATAAAAACTTCCTGTTATATTAATATTGGTTGAATTCATGGCTCCGCTAAGATTATCGGTTATGTTATTCCTTATTATGTCACCGTTAGAAAATGTGTATCTTACAACATCACCGTCGGAGCGCGTAATATTGATATAATCCGTTCCTGCGCTGCTGACTATGCCCATTCTTACTTCTTTGGCGATAAATTCCAAAAGCGCTCTGGCATTTTCCTGGACGTTTTGCAGGGCAATAACTTTGCGCTGCGCATTTATGCCAGTGGACAATATTGTCAAAACCACTATTACTGCAAGCGAAAAAAGCGCAATTGAAACAATCAGCTCTATTAATGTAATGCCTTTTTTATTTTTTAATGCTGAACTTGCCATAGATTAGGATTGTTTAAGCCAGTTATAAAGCCTTAATTCAGCGCTGATAATCTGGCTTCTCCCGCGTTCATTCCAGGTTATTTCAGAAACAACTTTAATCTGATTATCATCCATATACTCAATGGTTATTTTTCTGTAAAAGGGCGTATTCGTGCCGCCGTCATACTGGTAATAGCCATTATTGAACATTAATGACCTTGAGGCAAAAGACATTAAATCGCCTGAATTATACTGGACCAGATAATCTCCCGGTGTTAAGCCGAATCGCCAGTTTGTCTGGCCCCTGCGGCCGGAAAGCCAGTTATTGTCCCTTATATTTCTTACAATTTCCAAGCCTTCTTGTGACAAGCCGATAGCAATAATGCGCGATTTTGCAGCGCTGGTTGTGCTCACGGTCATAGTTATCAATGTCAGTGCTGAGGTAATAATTGAAATAACCACGTCAAGAACCACAATTATTTCCAATAATGTGAATGCTTTATTTTTTCCCGGTTTAAATATTTTTTCCATTTTATTGGATATCTATTTCGCCTGTTCTTTGCACGGTAATTGTACGGCAATATATTGATGGGCAGGTTTTTCCGGTTTTTTTAATTACAATTATTCCCTGCGCATTTGCCGGATAAAAACTGACGTCTCCGTCAGGAATATTAAAAATGATATTTAAAGGGTCTCTGTCCAGCGAATCTATTTCAATGCCTGTTTCCAGCTGGGTATAAGTTTCGGGAACATCTTCGGGGTTCTGATATCCCGCATTGCCCTGCTTGTCTCCGTAAATAAAATATTGTGTTTCTCCTTGTTCAAAGTGCACGCCGTATGAAAGAGGAATAATCCATGCGTTGTCCGGGCTCCACCACATTTTTTTGCTGGTTAAGGCATAATCCTGCGCTTTTCTGACAATCTGTGCCATTTCCTGCGCTGCTCTCTGCAATTGGTACTGGCCTTGATTCTGGCGCCAGTTTACAACCATTATAGATGAAATAATGGCGATAACCGCGGTTACCACCAATACCTCAATTAATGTAAACCCCATACCATTTTTTTTATTTTTTACATTAAGGGTTTTCAATTTTTTTTTAAATTTAAGCAGAAATTTCATGAAATAAATAACATTAAATGGTACGGGGCAAGCCCTCTTTAATAACTTTATTTTAATTAAAAATATTCAAATACCAGTCAAGCAGAAAATTTCCCCAGAAAAGAGTGATAAATGCGGCTATTGCCAAAAACGGGCCAAGCGGTATCTGCGATT
>Ga0172364_10000843_pt1 | contig 22765 bp, 19 predicted proteins | sample LakKivSesite10cm_FD_114545 | JGI IMG/M metagenome (GOLD analysis project Ga0172364, IMG submission 114545) | Sediment microbial communities from Lake Kivu, Rwanda - Sediment site 10cm | ecosystem: Environmental > Aquatic > Freshwater > Lake > Sediment | place: Rwanda: Western Province, Lake... | reverse complement strand
TCCTTTCCGCCGAGCCCTTGACCTCGCTTTCCGAGGACCGGGAGCCGCACCTTGTGCCGGCGCTGCACGAGCGAGGCAAGAAGGAAACCTGGCTGCGGGAGAAGGCCTTTCGGCCCGTCGTGCGCATCAAGGACGCGTCGCTCGTGCCCTTGCGGCCGCGCAAAGACTCGCGAAGCAAGATCACGAAATCAGCCGACGCGGAGGTCGAAGCGCGCCTTGGCGAACCCATGCTGCCGGTGGGAACCCGGCTTGAGCCGATCACCACCCTCTACAACGTGTGGAACCGCGAGGCCCTGCCGCTCATCGCCGGTCTTGCCTACCGCCGGCCTTTCGAGATCTTCCTGCGCGATCGCTACACCCACCAGTGGATTCAGGCCGACGTGCGCCTTGCCAACCTCATGGCCGCGGCGGCGGCCAAGTTCCGCGCGCCCAAGGTCGAAGTGATCTCGGGCTATCGCTCCCCCAAATACAACCTGATGCTGCGCAAGAAGGGGCGCCAAGTCGCGCGCGAGAGCCAGCACACCCTGGGCGCCGCGGTCGACTTCCGCATACGTGGCGTATCCACCGATGCCCTGCGCGAATTCGTGTCCGGCCTGCGCCTTGGCGGAGTCGGCTACTACCCGCGCACCCGCTTCATCCACGCCGACACCGGCAAGGTCCGCTACTGGAAGGGATCGTAGAACACCGGATGTTCTGGGGGGATTCACCACAGGGGACACAAAGAACACAGAGGCCGGAAGAGAAGGGCTTTGCAGGGCTTCCATCCGGGCCCTTTCTGCTTTGTCCGTCTCTGTGTACTCTGTGTTCTCTGTGGTGAACCACGCACGAATCGCTCGGCTTCTGAAGCCATGCGAGGCTCAGTTCACGCTGATGCGCGGGGCGAGGGCCACCGCATGAACCACGGTGTCGAGGCGGCGCCGGACTTCTTCCGACGGGTTCAGCAAGGCCATGCGTTCGAGCACGAAACGCAGCCTCTCTTGATCGCCGCGCAGCTCGTAGATGGCGCGCAGGTTGTTGAGCATGCGCAGAATGATCTGGCGCCGCGACGCCGGCACCAGGAAGTGCTCATCGATGTCGCCCGGATCTCCGGTCGCCGATTCGTAGATCGAGTGCAACGCGGAAGGGTTGAGGACGCGGCCGTCGAAGGGATCGATGGTGGCGATGTCGCCCGAGGCCTTGGTCGCGCGCACGAGGAAATGGCCCGGGAAGGACAGGCCGTGCACATGGACGCCGGCCCGACGGCACACCGCCAGAAGCACCACCGCCAGCGACAGCGGATTGCCGGTGCGGCGGTCGATGACGTGGTTGAGGAAGCTGTTCTGCGGATCGTAGAAGTCGCACACGTTGCCGCGAAACCCGAGCTCGCCGTAGAGCAAGCGCAGGACGGGCACGACGCGATCGGCGGGCGCGGTGCCGCAGTTCGGGCACGAGCGCAGCTTGATGCGGGCCAGCTGACCCATCACGTTGAGCTTGTTCAGATAGGCCTGGATGTCCAGCCCGGGATGCTCCGGCTCGGCCAGGAGCAGCGCCAGATGTTCCACGTCCAGCCTGTCGTCTTCCCTCGCCATAAGGTGGGCAAACAACAAGAGATCAGCGGGTCCACTCATCTGATACGCAGGAAGATAGCAGAGCAAAACGACAAGGCACCCGCTTTCTCAGAAAAAGTGGTTTGGATCGTGGTTGTGTAGGATATGCGCCTCCAGAGAGCATGCGCAAGGCGCTTTGTGGGACGCGAGCGGACGACCTATGGCCGCCCCGCCAGACGGCCCTCCAGCTCGGCCACCTTGGCTTCGAGGTCAGGCACGCGGGCCGCCGCCATGGTCGCGGCTTGATACCGCGTCTCCAGGGCGAAGAGGCGCTCGTAGACCTCCTCGGGGTCCGGTGCCTCGGCGCGCATTTCCGCAAGCCTGCGTTCCCGCTCTTCTTTTTCGGCCAATCGCCGTTCGAGGTCAGCCAGCCGCGCGCTGCTCTCGGCGCTCGCTCGTTGCGCCGCGACAAGCCGGTCTTCGGTTTCGGCCAGGCGGGCCCGCAGGCTCTTCCCCTCCTCCTGGCAGCTTGCGAGCTGTTGACGCATCTCCTCCGCCTCGTTCTGGCAGGCCGCAACGCGGGCGCGCAAGCCATCCACCTCGGTCTCTTCCTTTCGCCGTGCCTCGGCGACCTCGGCCTCGGCGTGCTCCGCGCGCAACATCAAACCCTCGAGCTCAGCCAGGCGCGAGCGGCGGCCGCGGTCCGCCTCTTCGACCTCGAGCAAGGCTTTCTGCAACTGGGCCGCCTCGGCGGTTGCAGCCGACAAGCGCGTTTCGGAAGCGCGCAGATCGTCCTCGAGCTCGCGCACCAGGCTCGACTGCTCGTTGGCGGCGTCGTGCAGCCGGTTCACTTCGTCGACATGCACGGCCGCGGCCCGCTGGAACTCCTCGATGGTCGCTTCGTGCGCCTTGAGCGCAGCCTCGATCTCGGCGCGGGTCGGTCCGCCGCCTTGCCCGCCCTCGCCGTGCAGGGCGGCCAGCTCGGCCCGCGCGCGCGCCAGCTCGTCCTCGGCGGCATCGGCCCGCCACAGGGCTTCTTGCTTGGCTGCCTCCAAGGCGGCGATGCGGTCGTCACGCTCAAAGAGCGCCGACTCGCGCTCGGCCAGCTCGCTCTGCTGCCGTTCTGTGGCCTGGTCGGCGGTCGCAGGCACCTCGCCCGCGCGCAGGCCGTGGGTCAGGCGCTGGGCCAGGGCGGTGATTTCCTCGGTGGTCTTGCGCGTGAGGGTGGCGACCGATTCGTCGGCCTCGACCAGGGAGCGACGCAGGCGGCGCACCTCCTCGTCGAGCTCGGCCCGCGCCTCGGCGGTGCGGCGCAAGCGCGCGCGCAGCTCCTCGATTTCCTCGCTCTGCGCGCGCGACACACGCACAAGCCCCTCGGCCCGGCCCTCGCTCTCAGAGAGCCTCTGGCGGAGCTCGGCGATGGCGGTGTCAGGGGCCTTGCCACCGGTGCCGAGCGGCCGCTCGGCAACCGACAAGGTGCTTCCGCCCGCGCCGGTCGGGATCTGCACCAAGGCATAGCCGAGAGCCTGGGCTGCCTCGTCGGGGCCGGCCAGCGCGATGTAGTGGGTGGGCTCCTCGGTCTCGCGCTCTGCCAGCTCGGATTCGATGCGCAGATCGGCTGCCGCCTCGTCGAATTCGGCGATGCCGTACGCCCAAAACGGGGTCTGGCCGAACATGCGCACCTTCGCGAAGTGCGGCGCCAGCGCGTCGACCACGTCGTAGTAGGGGACGCCCTCGCCAAGGTCGCCGTTGGCCACGATGCAGGCCAGATGGCCGTGGGCCGCCACCAGGGAAAGGAGGGCGGAAAGCTGGATCGGACCCCGCCCTTGCAGCATGTCGGCGGCTTCGGGTACGAGCACCAGATCGAAGACCCCGGCCGCGTCGACGGCGGAGACGTCGATGCTGACGAAGCCCAGGGCGCCCTCGTGGAAGCGGCTCCGCGCCGTGCTCACTTCTTGCAGGCTGCCGGCACCGATCACGCTCTTGGCTCCGAGCCGTACCAGGTGGGCCGTGGATTCGCCCGTGCCACAGCCTACTTCGAGGACGCGCCGCCCTTCGATCGCAGGGCGCAGATAGCTGTACACGGCCGAACGGCGTATTCCGCTTCTGGACATGGTTTGGTCGGCCATCGGCGTGGCACTATACAACAAGAGGGGCCGCCACCGCATGGCGCAAGGGCAGGTCAAGAAATCGCGCACTGCCGCTTGCCCTTCTGCCGCGAGCCGACTATAACCCCCCCTTTGCAAGAGGTTTCGCGTCATGCCCAAGAAGGGGATCCACCCAGCCTACAAGCCAGCCACCATCACCTGTGCCTGCGGGCACAAGGTCGAGACCTACTCGACGCGCGGGTCGTTCATGGTGGACATCTGTTCCAACTGCCACCCGTTCTACACGGGCAAGCAGAAGTTCCTGGACACCGGCGGCCGCATCGAGCGCTTCAACAGGAAGTACGGCCGGACGCGTAGCACCCCATCGGCCTAGAGGAGTCGGCGGCGTGACTCCGGTCGCGCGCCTGCGCTGTCCATGCCTGACGAACTCCTGATCGGCAAGCTCGCCGCCGTCGAGGCCCGCTTCGAGGAGTTGGCGGCCAAGCTCTCGGACCCCGAGGTCTTGGCCAGGCCGCCCGTCATGCAGAAGCTGGCCAAGGAGCACAGCGATCTGCGCGAGTTGGTCGACACCCTGCGCACCTATCGCCAGACCCTGGCCCGCCTCGAGGAGGCGCGCGAGATGCAGAAGGAACCCGAGATGCGCGAGCTGGCACGCCAGGAAGAGAGCGACCTGTCCACCGAGCAGACGCGCCTGGAAGAGCGGCTCAAGCTCCTGCTCCTGCCCAAGGATCCCAACGACGACAAGAGCATCCTGCTCGAGATCCGCGCCGGCACGGGCGGCGAGGAGGCCGCGCTCTTCGCCTCGGCTCTCTTCCGCATGTACTCGCGCTTCGCCGAGCGGCGGCGCTGGAAGGTCGAGGTCATGTCCATGTCGAGCGCGGCCGCGGGCGGGTTCAAGGAAGTCGTGGCCGCGGTCGAGGGCAAGGGCGCCTACGCCCAGCTCAAGTACGAGTCGGGCGTGCACCGCGTGCAGCGCGTGCCCACCACCGAGGCGCAGGGCCGCATCCACACCTCGACCGCGACCGTGGCCATCATGCCCGAGCTCGAGGACGTGGACGTCAACATCGACCCCAAGGACCTCAAGATCGAGGTCATGCGCTCGGGCGGCCCGGGCGGGCAGTCGGTCAACACCACCGACTCGGCGGTGCGCATCCATCACCTGCCCTCGGGCCTCATCGTTCACTGCCAGCAAGAGAAGAGCCAGCACAAGAACAAAGCCATGGCCATGAAGCTCCTGCGCAGCAAGCTCTATGAAATCGAGCTGGAGAAGCAGGAGACCGCCGAGCGCGAGCACCGGCGCAGCCAGATCGGCAGCGGCGACCGCTCGGAGAAGATCCGCACCTACAACTTCCCCCAGGATCGCCTGACCGACCACCGCATCGGCTACACCCGGCACAACCTGCCCGCCATCATGGACGGCGACCTGGAAGAAATCATCAGCAGCTTGCGCGCCCATTTCCAGGCCGAAGCCCTGCGCGGGGTGGAGAAAGCTTAGGACCCTCCGCTGCGCGCAGGTGCGCATCGTCAATGGCGACAGCTTCGGCGCTCGGCTTGGGACGCCCTTTCCGAAATACGGTGACGACTCACCGCAGAGACCGCAGAGGACGCAGAGATGAGATGGACAGCGACGACTCTCCTATAAAGCGCGGCCCGCTTGCCGAGGGCCCTGGTCAAAGGGAAGGGTTCCGGATGGGGATCCGAACCCTTGCTTCCTCCTCCGGCTCTGCGCTCTCTGTGCTCTCTGTGGTAAAAACCTCGATCGTTCGTCACGGCGTAATCGTCGCTTCCCGCGAAGAAACTCGGAGGTAGTCGAGCAGGGCGGCAGTTGACGTGGCGGTCTTTAGGGAGAAATCTTCAGGCATGCCCAGCCTTCCCCTGCGATCGTCCGAACCGGATCGAGGCCGCGCGCTGCGTTCGCGCAAGGATGTTCCCCTCGCCGACCGATGGGATCTCACCAAGATCTACCCCGACGATGGCGCGTGGGAGGAAGACCTGGAACGTCATCGCGCCCTGCGGGCCAAGATGCCCTCGTTTCGGGGCACGCTCGTCCAAAGCCCCGAGAGGCTGGCGGCGGCTTTGGTTTTCCTGCGTGAATTCGGCCTGCTCGAAGAGCGCCTCGCCGCCTACGCGGCGCTGCGCGAGGCGGAGGACCAGGGCCTGTCCACGGCGCGCGACCGCAACGCCCGCTTCGTGATGAGCCAGGCCGAGGCCCAAGCCGCGTGGAGCTACTTCGACCCCGAGATCCAGGCCATTCCCGACGAGCGCATGGCCGAGTTCCTCAAGCACCCCGTGCTGGCCGAATTCACCATCTGGCTCTGCAAGCTCCGGCGCTTCAAGCCGCACGTGCTCGGCGAGAAGGAAGAGCGGCTGCTTGCCATGCAGGTCGAGGCCAACCAGACCGCCGCGAACGCGTTCACGGTCCTGACGGATGTCGATTTCGAGTTCGGCACCCTCGACACGCGCGAGGGGCCCAGGCCGCTCACCCACTCGCTCTTCTCCAGCTACCTGCAGAGCCCGGATCGCGAGCTGCGCCAGGCGGCCTACGCGCGCTACTACGCCGAATACGAGAGGCACAAGACCACGCTCGCGGTGCTCTACGAAGGCTCGGTTCATCTCGACCGCTACCTGGCCAAGGCGCGCAATCACCGCTCGGCGCGCGCCATGGCCCTGTTTCCCGACAACCTGCCCGACTCGGTGTACGACAATCTGGTGGCCGCGGTTCGCGCCGGGTTGCCGGCTTTGCACCGCTACTACGAGCTGCGCCGGCGGGTCCTCGGCCTTTCCGAGCTTCGCCACTACGACGTGCGGGCGCCGCTTCTGCCCAGCGTGACCTGGCACCACAGCTACGACCAGGCCGTGGACGTGGTGGGGGCTGCCCTGGCCCCGCTCGGCGAGGAATACACCCGCGAGCTCAAACGTGGCCTCTGCGGCGGCTGGGTCGATCGCTACGAGAACAAGGGCAAGGCCTCGGGCGCGTTCTCCTACGGTAGCTACGCCGCCGAGCCGTACATCCTGATGAACTTCAAGGAGGACCACCTCGACGACGTGTTCACCCTCGCGCACGAGGCCGGCCACTCGATGCACTCCTTCCTGAGCGCGCGCTCGAACCCCTTCCTGCATTGGCACTACACCACCTTCGAAGCCGAAGTCGCGAGCACCTTAAACGAGCAGCTCCTGCAGCGTCACCTGGTCGAGCGCGCGGAGTCGCCGCAGGCGCGCGCCTATCTCATCAACAAGGAGGTCGACGCCATCATCGGCTCGCTCTTCCGGCAGACCATGTTCGCCGAGTTCGAGGCCGCCACGCACGCCCTGGTCGAGTCGGGCACGCCGCTTACCCTGGACGTGCTGCGCGGCGAGTACCGCAAGTTGCTCGAAAGCTACTTCGGACCGCAGGTGAAGCTCGAAGAGGTGAGCGACCTCGAAGGCCTGCGCATCCCCCATTTCTATCGCGCCTTCTACGTCTACACCTACGCCACAGGCATCTCCGCCGCCATCGCCTTGGCGGATCGGGTACTTGCGGGCGGCGACCAGGCGCGTGCCGACTACTTCGCCTTCCTGCGCTCCGGCGGTTCGCGCTACCCGCTCGAGTCGCTCAAGCTGGCCGGCGTGGACATGTCCACCCCCGCTCCCGTGCGCGCCGCCATCGCCCGCTTCGAGAGGCTGGTGGGCGAACTCGGGCAGTATCTCGGCGTAGGGTAGCCGCGTTGCAGCTACAGGATCGATCTTCCCCTTGCGCGGCGTATACTCTGGGTATGCCGAGCCCCGGGGTGCGCGCCAACGTTCCGTACACCTACAGGGAGTACTGCTATCTGCCGGACGATGGTCGCCGCTACGAGATCATCGAGGGGGAGCTCTACGTGACACCAGCGCCTTCCAGCATGCACCAGACCGTATCGCGCCGTTTGCAGTTCGCGCTCATGAGCCAGCTGGAGCTGCCCGGAATCGCCTACGTCTTCAATGCCCCCTACGACATCATCCTGGCCGAAAGCTCGGTGGTGCAGCCCGACCTCGCCATCATTCGCAAGAGCCGTCGGGACAGCATCTCGAAGCGGGGCTTCGAGGGCCCGCCCGACGTCGCGGTTGAGATCCTTTCCACCTCCACCCACGGCAACGACGTCTTCCTGAAAAAGGCCGCCTATGCACGGCTTGGCATTCAGGAGTATTGGATCGTCGATCCCGACCTGGGCCATGTCGAGGTGTTCCGCCTGAAAGAGGGCGGCTACGACCAAGGCGTGCTCTTCGACCGCTCCGCCACCCTGACCTCGCCCTCGTTCCCCGAAGTCGCCATCCCGCTCGTCCCGATCTTCGAGCCGATGTAGGGCGTTTGTGCCAGGCGGTGCCTTCCCCAGTCTGGATGAGGGTGGGATCTCGCACGCGTAACCGGTTGAATATTCAGGGTTTTGTGGCCATTTCTTGGCACTCTCGCTGCACGCTTGACAGACGCCCGGGTGTGCTTAACCTTCGCCTTGCCCGATTCCGAAACCGGGGTCGGGGAACTGCGACGCCAAGCACAACATGCCCATCTACGAATACGAATGTCAGGCCTGCGGCCACCAGTTCGAGGAGTGGCAAAAGATGTCGGACAAGCCGGTCAAGGTCTGTCCGAAGTGCAAGGCACGAAAGGTGGAGAAGCTGATCAGCCACACCTCGTTCCAGCTCAAGGGTGGCGGCTGGGGGAGCGATCTCTACGCCAGCCAGAAGCCCGCCGGCGGGACCACCCCTTCGGAGGCGGGCGCAGGGAAGGCGGGCAAGGAAGGCGCCGCCGACACCTCCACGTCCACGACCCACAGCAAAGAGAGCACGGACAGTAAAGACAGCAAGCAAAAAGGCAAGAAAGGCGCAGCCAAGGCCGCTGCCTAGCAGTCACGCTCGCGGCCCGCTCTGCGTGCACCATCGCCCGCCGGGAGAACCCGGCGGGGGCTTTGTGAATGAAGGAGAAACCAACCATGAAAGTGAGACCCCTTTATGACCGCATCCTCGTCAAGCGCGTCGAGGAAGAAGCCAAGACCGCGGGCGGGCTCTACATCCCCGACACCGCCAAGGAGAAGCCCCAGAAGGGGCTGGTGGTTGCCGTCGGCAACGGCAAGATCCAGGAAGACGGCTCCCTGCGCAAGCTGGACGTCAAAGAGGGCGACAAGGTCCTCTTTTCCAAGTACTCCGGCAACGACATAAAGATCGACGGCGTCGAGCACCTGATTCTGCGTGAGGACGACGTGCTCGCGGTTCTCGAATAGGCAGGAAAGGACATCACCATGGCAGCCAAGGAAATCCTCTTCTCACAGCCTGCTCGCCAGGCCATCGCCCAGGGCATGAACCTTTTGGCCAACACCGTGAAAGCCACCCTCGGTCCGCGCGGCCGCAACGTCATCATCGAGAAATCGTGGGGCTCCCCGACGGTGACCAAGGACGGCGTGACCGTGGCCAAGGAGATCGAGCTCGCCGACAAGATGGCCAACATGGGCGCCCAGATGGTCAAGGAGGTCGCTTCCAAGACCTCGGATGTCGCCGGTGACGGCACCACCACCGCGACCGTGCTCGCGCAGGCCATCTTCAACGAGGGCTCGCGCCTGGTCGCGGCCGGCAACAACCCCATGGACATCAAGCGCGGCATCGAGGCGGCCGTCGCCAAGGTGGTCGAAGACCTGAAGGAGCAATCCAAGACCACCAAGGGCAAGACCGAGATCGCCCAGGTCGGCACCATCAGCGCCAACGGCGACACCATGATCGGCGACATCCTGGCCGAGGCCATGGAGAAGGTGGGCAAGGAAGGCGTCATCACGGTCGAGGAAGCCAAGGCGATGGAAACCACCCTCGACGTGGTCGAGGGCATGCAGTTCGACCGCGGCTACCTTTCGCCTTACTTCGTGACCGACGCCGAGCGCATGGAGGCCGTACTCGAAGACGTGTACATCCTCATCAACGAGAAGAAGATCTCGAACATGAAGGATCTCCTGCCGCTGCTCGAGCAGATCGCCAAGTCGGGCAAGCCCCTGCTCATCGTGGCCGAGGATGTGGACGGCGAGGCGCTGGCCACGTTGGTCGTGAACAAGCTGCGCGGCACCTTGCAGGTGTGCGCGGTCAAGGCGCCCGGCTTCGGCGACCGCCGCAAGGAGATGCTCAAGGACATCGCCGTGCTCACCGGCGGCCAGGCTATCACCGAGGATCTCGGCCTCAAGCTCGAGAACATCACCCTCAAGGATCTCGGCCGCGCCAAGCGCGTCACCGTCGACAAGGACAACACCACCATCGTCGAGGGCGCGGGCAAGAAGTCCGACATCGAAGGCCGCGTGAAGCAGATCCGCACCCAGATCGATGACACCACCTCGGACTATGATCGCGAGAAGCTGCAAGAGCGGCTGGCCAAGATCGTGGGCGGTGTGGCCGTGGTCAAGGTGGGTGCCGCTACCGAGAGTGAAATGAAAGAGAAGAAGGCGCGCGTCGAGGACGCCCTGCACGCAACCCGCGCGGCCATCGAGGAAGGCATCGTGCCGGGCGGCGGCGTGGCCTTGATTCGTGCGCTCGCGGCCATCGAAGACCTCAAGTTCGACGACGACCGCCGCTTGGGCGTCAACATCATCCGTCGCGCAATCGAAGAGCCCCTGCGCCAGATCGCGGGCAACGCGGGCGTGGACGGCTCGATCGTGGTCGAGAAGGTCAAGAACGGCAAGGGCGCCTTCGGCTTCAACGCCGCCACCGAGGTATACGAGGATCTGGTCAAAGCCGGCGTCATCGATCCCACCAAGGTTGTGCGGGCGACGCTGCAGAACGCGGCTTCGGTGGCCGGCCTGATGCTGACCACCGAGGCGATCGTGGCCGAGAAGCCGAAGAAGAAGGAGGAGCCGGCCCACGGCGGCGGCGGCATGGGCGGCGGCATGGGCGGCGACGATTACTAACTCGTAGTCGCTCCCACCCCCAACGCCCGGCGGGACAACCCCGTCGGGCGTTGCTGAATCGGCCTTTTTCTTTGAGCGTGCGCGTCGGACGGGTACAATGGACCGGTGTGTCCTGAGCCGGTTCCGAACCGTCGTGCGAGTCCGCGCATCGATGTCTTCGCGCAGGCCGAAATCAAGGCCCGGGACGTGTACATCATGGGGGTACGCAACGTCTCGGCAGGCGGCATCTACCTGGTCGGCACTCCGCACGAGTATCCCGAGCTGGTTCCCGGCACGGACCTGGGCTTGGTCATCTTCGGCGCGGAAGACGGCATGGGCGATGATCCGGAGTTCAATATCGTGTGCAACGCCCGCATCACGCGCATCGATGAGGGCAATCCGGGCAAGCGGCCGCCGGGGTTCGGGGCCACCATTGACCCCGTCGACGAAGACAACCGCGATCGCCTGACCAATCTGCTCCTGCGCGCGGACCACTATCGGGTCGGCGATCCGCGTCGGTAGCTTGAGAGACGCAGGAAGTGGCGGGGGCGGGCTGGGGATGGTAACTACAGAAGATGTTTCGGCTGCTGCGGTTCCTCATCTACCTAGGAGCTCTCGGGGGATTCGTCTGGTTTGGCCTGACCGTGGAGCTCGGCAATCGGACCCTGTTCGGGCACATTCGCAATATCTTGAACACGCACGAATCGCGTGATCTTGTGCGCGGCACGAAGGACAAGATGGGCGATCTCGTAGACCGGGCTACCGACAAGGTGGCGAAGGGCGTGGCCAAGGGCGCGCCGACCCAGGCTCACACGGGAGGCGAAGGCTTGTCCGAGGACCCGGGCAGCGCGCCCATGGAGGAGATCGGCGACAAGGACCGCAGTGCGCTGCGTGGGATCATCGAGCGCGGGATGGAAAAGCCGCGCTAGAAAAGCCATGATGGACGAAGCCGCATACCGGCAGCGCGCAGAAGAGGCGATGAAGCATATCGATGCCGCCTTCGAAACCGTGGATCCCGACCTGGCCGAGTCGGAGTTCTCGCAAGGCACGCTGGCCATCACCTTCAACCAGCGGCACAAGCTCGTCGTGTCGCCGCAGGCGCCGGTGCGACAGATCTGGGTCGCCTTCCGCGACCGCGCCTGGCACTTCGGGGAGGATCCGGCCACCGGCCGCTGGCTCGATGATCGCGGCCAGGGGGTGGAGCTGTTCGAGCTGGTTTCCACCCTGGCTCGCGAGCACGCGGGCGTCGAGATCCGACTCTAGCCGGTTTGCACCCGTACAACCGCCCAGGATCGCGTTGCTTCTTCTCCTGCCTGGGTTTCTCGGCGGCGGCGGTTGTTCCGGCACCCGAGCCGCGACGCGATGAAGGGAGAGCGGCGTGTGGATTTCCTGCGCCCGGCCCTTTGCCTTTGAGTTTCCGCCTCTATATAGTCCGTAAACTCGGTTGCTCGCCGTCTCCATGGTGGAGAGGGCCAAGCGAATGCAGCTCGGGTGCCCGGTAGCGCATGGATTTGCACGAGAAGTCAGTCTTGATCACAGGAGCCGATGGATTCATCGGATCGCACCTGACGGAAATGGCCGTAGGGAAAGCGAAGCGGGTGCGCGCGCTTGCCTTGTACAACTCCTTCGGCACCTGGGGTTGGCTGGACGACCTTTCTTGTCTCAAGGACATCGAGGTCGTGAGCGGGGATGTGCGCGATCCGCGTCTGTGCCGGTCCCTGTGCGAGGGCGTGGACGTGGTTCTGCACCTTGCCGCGCTCATCGCGATCCCCTATTCCTATCGCGCGCCGTCGAGCTACGTGGAGACCAACATCGTCGGAACCCTCAACATCTGCCAGGCGTGCCTGGACGCCAACGTCGAGCGGCTGGTGCAGATGTCATCGAGCGAAGTCTACGGCAGCGCCCGCTACGTTCCCATCGATGAGAAGCATCCGCTCCAACCCCAGTCTCCTTACAGCGCCACCAAGATCGCGGCCGACGCGCTGGCACGCAGTTTCTACTTCGCCCACAAGCTGCCGGTCATCGTGGCCCGGCCCTTCAATACCTACGGTCCACGCCAATCTGCGCGCGCTGTGATTCCCACCATCATCACCCAGATCGCCTCGGGCGCGGACGAGGTGCGGCTCGGCGATACCACGCCCACCCGCAACCTCAACCATGTGTCGGACACCTGCCGGGGTGTTCTTGCCCTGGCCGCCTGTGACGATGCGGTAGGCGAGGAGGTCAACATCGGCACCGAGGACGAGATCAGCGTCGAGTCGCTGTTCCACCTGATCGCGCGACTCATGCGGCGGCAGGTCGCCATCAAGGCGGACGACACGCGCCTCCGGCCGGCGGACAGCGAGGTACGCCGTCTCGCCTGCGACAGCCGGAAGATGCGCGCCCTCACCGGCTTCGTTCCCCGGTACAACCTGGAGCAGGGGCTGGCGCTCACCATTCCCTGGTTCATGGAGCCGGGCAACCTGAGGAAGTACAAGACCGGGGTCTACAATGTCTAGGCAAGCGGTGATTCTTGCGGGCGGTCTGGGAACGCGGCTCAAGCCCTTCACCGAGGTCATCCCCAAGCCCCTCCTCCCCATCGGTGAGAAGGCGGTGCTGGAAATCCAAATCGAGCACCTGAAGAAGTACGGCTTCGACGAGATCTTCCTCGCCACCAACTACATGTCCGAGTACATCGGCAACTTCTTCGGCGACGGGGCTCGCTACGGCATTCGACTGACCATCAGCCCCGAGGAGAAGCCCCTGGGCACGGCGGGCCCTATCAAGCTTCTGCAGCCCAGGCTGACCGAGAGGTTCCTGGTGATGAACGGCGACATCTTGAGCCTGATGGATTTCTCCAAGTTCTTCGCCTTCGCAGGCGTCAAGCAGACGCTTCTCACCGTGGCCGTGAAGAAGATCGTCACTCCCTATGCATTCGGGAACATCCACTTCGAGGGTGACCTGGTCACGCGCATCGAGGAGAAACCCAGCATTGTCACCTACGCGCTGGCGGGCCTGTACGTCATGCATCCCGACATCTTCTCGCTCATCCCCGAAGGGGAGTACTTCGGCATGGACAAGCTCATCCAGTCCATGCTCGACAAGGGCATCCCCATCGCCAAGTACGAGATGCAGGAGTACTGGCTCGACATCGGGCGGATTGACGACTACCAACAGGCCCAAGATGCCTATCAACGTCACTTCAAGGGGTAGGAATTCCCCCTTGTTCGAACCGGAAGCATGAGCAACGAAACCGTGTATACGATACCGCTTTTCGATCTCAACTATGGTCGCGAAGAGGAAGAAGCGGCTCTCGAAACCATTCGATCGCGTTGGATCTCGATGGGCCCCAAGGTCGCCGAATTGGAGAGCGAGTTTGCCGCGGCGCTGGACGTGCTGCACGCTCTTGCGGTGACGAATTGCACAGCAGCGCTCCACATGGCCATGTTGGTTCTGGGCATCGGCCCCGGCGACGAAGTCATCGTCCCCTCGCTGACCTTCGTGGCCACCGTCAATGCCGTCCGCTATGTCGGCGCAACCCCCGTGTTTGCCGATATCGTGGACTCGACCGATCTCAACCTGGATCCGGCCAGCGTGGAGGCGCGCGTCACCCCACGGACCAAGGCCATCCTGGTGATGCACTACGGCGGCTTCCCCTGTGCCATGGACGAGCTCAGCGCCATCGGCCGACGCCATCAGCTGTCGATTGTGGAGGACGCCTGCCATGGCCCGCTCTCCGAATACCGCGGCCGGAAGTTGGGCACCCTCGGTGACGTGGGTTGCTTCAGCTTCTTCTCCAACAAGAACATCTCCACCGGAGAGGGGGGCATGTTCGTCACCCGGCACGCCGAGTATCACCGTCGCGCCCGGCTTCTGCGTTCGCACGGCATGACCACCCTCTCGCACGAACGCTCGCGTGGTCATGCCACGACCTACGATGTGGTGGAGCTGGGCTACAACTACCGCATGGACGACATTCGCGCGACCTTGGCCCTGGTCCAGCTCAAGAAGCTGCGCCTTGATCTGGAGCGACGGGCACTCGTGCGGGCGCGCTACCAGGCGCATCTTGCGGGCGTGGATGACCTGGCGGTGCCCTTCGCGGGCCATCGCGGTTTCGTGTCCAACTACATCTTCCCCGTGGTGCTGCGCGAGGGCGGAGCGGGTCGGCGCGAGGCGGTTCGGCAGCGCCTGCAGAAGGCGGGCGTCCAGACCAGCACGCACTACCCGGCCGTCCATCGTTTCAGCATCTACAGCGGCTATCGGCCAACCCCTCTGCCCCACACCGAGCACGCCGCGGATCACGTCATCACCCTGCCGATGTACGCCGGCCTGCCGCTGGAATCGGTGGACTTCATTGCCGAGCAGCTTCGGGAGTCGCTCCGATGAAGGAACAGATTCTGCTGGTGGGCGCGTTCCACGAGGCGGTCGAGCTGTGCGAGTCGTGCGGCCTTGAGATTGCCGGCATCTTCGACAGCGCCCTGCAAGGAGAATTCCGCGGCTATCCCATCCTGGGTGATGACCCAGATGCGGCCATGGTTGCGGAGGCATACCGGCGGATTCCGCTGGTTCTGACGCCCGACAAGCCCGCTCTCCGGAAACGCCTGGCCGAGCACTACACGGCGCTTGGGTTCGGTTTCCGTTCGGTGATCTCCCCCGAAGCGCGTGTGTCCAAATCCGCCACGCTCGGCCGTGCCGTGTTCATCCAGAGCGGCTGCAACGTCTCGAGCGCGGTCCGGCTCGGCGACTTCGTCCGCCTGAACACCATGGCCAACGTCATGCACGACTCCACGCTGGGGGCCTTTTCGACGGTGGCGCCCAATGCGGTGGTGCTGGGGAAGGTGACCCTCGGCGAGGGGTGCTACATCGGTGCGAACGCAACCATCCTGCCCCATCTCCATGTGCACGCCGGCGCGGTGGTAGGGGCCGGCGCCGTGGTGACGCGGTCCGTGGCGAGCGGCACGACGGTGGTCGGTTCGCCGGCACGGATCTTGGAGAAGCGGTGATGGATCTCTCGGTTGTGGTGCCGGTTCGCAACGAAGGCGACAACCTGGTCGAGCTGACCAGGCGTCTGCATGGTGCGTTGGCCAGCCTGTCTCCCCGCTACGAAATCATCTATGTGACGGACCTCAACCGGGACAATACCCTGGCCGTGCTTCGCCAGCTCAACCGGGAGGATGCGCGGGTCAAGGTCATCAAGCTCGCCAACGCCTTCGGCCACCACGTGGCGGTGATGGCGGGCCTGTCGCACACCAAGGGAGCCGCCGTCGTCGTCATGGACGGCGATCTGCAGGACTATCCCGAGGATATCCCGGCCCTCCACGCCCGCCTGAGCGAAGGCAACGACATCGTCTACGGCACGAAGCAACGCAAGAACGAGTCGGCCTTCCGCAACCTGCTCTCGCGCGCGTTCCTCAAGGTCCTGGGCCGGCTATGCGACTTCGACATGGACCTCAATACCTCCATGTTTCGCATCGTCAGCCGTCGTGTGGTGGACGCGGTCTTGCGATTCAAGGAACGCGATCCCAGCCTGACCTTCATCATGGGCCTGGTCGGCTTCCCTACTGCGCGGGTAGAAGTGACCTCGGGAAGCCGGCTGCACGGTGGGACGAACTACGGCTTCTTCCGGCAGCTCAACCTGGCCATCACCAGCCTGATTTCGTTTTCCACCAAGCCGCTGCGGATTGTGTCCCTGCTCGGGCTTTGCACCTCCGCCGTCGCCCTGATCTACTTTTTCTTCGCCCTGGGGAAGTGGTTCCTGTTCGGGGTGCCGGTCCAAGGCTGGACCTCGCTGGCCGCATTGCTCGGCTTGGTGGGTGGCGCGATCCTATTCGCTCAGGGGATCACCGGCGAATACATCGCCCGCATCTTCCTGGAGACGAAAGGCCGTCCACTCTATGTGATTGAAGAGCGGGTGGGATTCGAGGAGGAGACGCTCGCGAAGCGGTCCTCTCCGTCGCAGTGACGCCAAGCTTGGCCCTTTGCGGGGAACGGAGGTCTTGCACTGCCGGCCGTGTCATCTTGCGGTAAGACCTCTTGACGATGGCGCGGTTCGGTTGCGGCCGACAGGCCGGGCTGTGGGCATCACGGCTTGTGCCCCGGCACTTCAGCCTGAGGGCTGCAGCCCGGAGCCTGAAGCCTCATGACGCGGCCGTTGAAGGAATCTTCGCGGGCAGCAAAGAAATCGCGCAGTAGTAGCTCAGGTGTTCGGTGATCGCGTCGCGTGCCAGGCCGAACGGGTGCCGTTTGCGAACCGGTGCATCCGCGTGAACCTCCACGACATCATGCTTGTGATGGCCGGAAAGCCCGCGCCTTATCGACTCCCATTCCCCACGGCCGGTTGCACCGGCACCGAGACCGGGGCGTGGGCCCGCCCGCGAGTGCGATGGAGGTGGATGCCAAGCCCGACACAGGCCGCAAGCAAGCCGGTGAGCATGGCCCAAAGGCCGAGGCGGAAACTGCGTGGTCTGAACGCGAACTCGACCCGGTGCTCGCCGGCGGGCTGGATGAAGACGCCCTGAAGCACGCCGTTCACCTTCAGAATGGGCGTGCTCTTGCCGTCGATACTTGCCGTCCAGCCGGGGTATCGGGACTCGCTCCACACCAGGAGGGCGTTGCCCTCCGTGCTGACCCTGGCGACCCAGTCGTCCGGGGTCTGGTGATCGAGCCCGAGCACGGTGCCGCGGCCGGCGACCGCCGGGAGCGCGACCTCCGGGCCGCATTCGACCACGGTAGTCTTCGCCGGGTCGAATGGGGCTCCATTCCTCATGATGGCAGCGGCCGTCGCGAAGTCGCCCGCGCACCGGATCTCTTTGGCGAAGTATCGCAGTGGCAAGGCCTTGTTGTTGCGATAGAGCGCAATTCCTCGGTCGGCTTCCAGCACCTTCTGGTAGATGGGCGCCGGGCCAGGGCCGGCCGCCACCAGCGGATTGCACGGAGCCTCACCCGGCGGCCAGTTCTTGCAGGCGGCTTCCTCGATCGCCCGCCTCAGCCCGGTGTTCCTCGTGGCAAGATACCGGGTTCCGAGCATGGAAAGCACGCCATTGTTCTCGATCAGCTCCCGGGCGCGGCCTACCGTCCCCCACGTCTCAAGCGCAAGGAGCCTCGAGTAGTCCTTGAGCAGGACGGCACCGTATCCGTTCACCGTAGCGACATGGCAGGGGAGATTGAGGTTGGGGAACAGCTCGTCCAGCTCCAAGGTGTCAAAGGGAAGATACCGGTACGAAGACAGTTCCGGGTCGTGCGCCCGCAGCCAGGTGACGATGGGGTTGTTTCCGGGCCGGCAGAGGTCGGAGGAAGGGCCATAGCCTGAATCATGGAAGTGCCCGAAGGTGAAGAGATCGGCCGCGACGACGGCGGCCAACCCGCCCCATCGCCGCGTATCGTTCTTGATCCAGAACACGACCGCCCACATGGCGAGCGCACCCAGAACCACCACCAGGAGCGGCACGTATATGTTGGGAGAGCTCAAGGACCAGCTATCACGAGCGAGCCGCCCCAATTCGCGCACGCCGAATCCGAGACCGCTCTCCCACGGAAGAAGGGCCGTCGCCTTTCCTGCATCCAGGAAGGGAGCGAGTGCGCGTATCCCGAAGAAAACGATCGTGGTCGCGACCGCGCAAAGAGCGATCGCCCCCCAAAGTCTGCGCAGCAGACACCGAAGACGTTCCCGCGGAACCGTTTCCCTGGCGATCCAGTCGACTCCAAAACCAGCCAACACAGCTACCGCAAAGTGGACTTCCAGCCAATTACGTGCCGGAGCGCGGAACATGTTGTAGATCGGGACACGGAAAAGCAAGGGATGAAGCGGCGTGTGCTTCCCCAGCACCAACAGGAATCCGAGCAGGGCCACGACCGTCCAGAACCAGATCTGCCGGTTCTGTCTGCGACCCAGAAGGAAGGCGGAGAAAGCACATGCGACAGGAACGATACCCATGTAGCCGGCCATTTCCGTGAGGTTCCACGGGCCGAAATAATGCGACCGATAGAATCCGGGGGTGTGGGTGCCGAAGGCGAACGGAAACAGGAGCATAGGCAGGGCGAGGGGCGGAAACGAGTAGCTGGAGAAGAAGGCGTAATCGACCTCCTCCCGGGTCACCAGGGGCACTGATTCGAGGATGGGCAAGACATACGGTGCCGCCAGGATCATGCCGAGTCCCAGGATCACGGACGAGGGGAGAAGGGCATCGCGCGCACCCCGAAGCCAGCCGCGCGTGCTTGCTTGAATGCTTCGAAAACAGACGTACGGCACCGTGACCATGGCGATGTACATCGGGACCGCAAGGTAGTCGGCGTAGAAGGACATCGCATACGCAGCCGCGCTCGCGACCAGCCAGCCCGGGTGCTTGCGGTTGGAGAGGAAGCCCTCTGCGCAATACAGAACCAGCGGCAACCAGGTCGCTGCGTTCATCATCGTGTGATGGCCCTTGTGGCCAGCCATGAATCCGGAGAACATGAAGCAAAGGCCGCTGATGAAGGCGGACCACGGCCGCAGGCCCAGGCGGCGGACGAAGAGATACGTGAACCAGCCGGCAAGCGCATAGTGCAGAAAAAGGTTGAGGTTGTAGCCGAACCCGCCCGGGAAGATCTTCATGACGAGGATGCCGGGCCAGTACAGGGTCTGGAAACCCTGGGTGGCAAGCCGGGAGACGCCGCTCAGGATGTACGGGTTCCAAAGGGAGAACTCGGTGCCGTAGATCTTCGAAGGCACCCCTTGTACGGCACCGTCGCCCGGTGCCAGATTCACGTGGAAGATGTCCACATCCACCGCGTGGAAGAGAACGGAAAGCAGCAGATAGGCGAACGGCACGCCCAGGATTCGCAGCGGCGCACGAATCCGGGGGTTTAAGCTATGCCACGTGCGTGAGGTATCCATTGCTGTTGTCGTGCTCTTCGCCGCACTATAGCCGAGGCGCGAAGTCGGGTGCCAGCGCCTCGACGCCGGGGGTTCGGGCGGAGCCGCTTGGGGCAGGGCCGGGCAAGTGCACGGCGGCGTGGACCCAGCCCGAGGCGCAATCGAGGCTCAACGTGGCTGCCTCGCCGAAGTGGTGGCGCAGGCGGCGCCGCACGTTCTCCAGCCCCACGTGGGTGGATTCTCGGTCGGCCCCGCGGTCGGGTACCCATTCGCCCGAATTGGATACCCGAAGGACCAGCCCGCCCGGGGAGGCGCGTTCGGCCGCGATCCGAAGCCGAAGCCCGCCGGCTTTCGAAGTCCGGCGGCCGTACTTGATGGCATTTTCGACCAGCGGTTGGATGAGAAAGGTGGGGACGAGGAAGTCCTCCAGCGCAGGCTCGCAGCAGATCTCGGCCTGGACGGGTTGCAGTCGGCGCGCCTCGTCCATCTGTACGTAGAGCCGAGCGAGATCGAACTCGTCACGCAGACGAATCAGATCCTTCTGGCCATGGGCAAGGGTAAGGCGGCAGTAGTCGCCGAGCACGGACACCATCTCCCGGGCCGCCGGTGCGTCGGTTGCCAGTGCGCCCCGGATGGAGGTCAGCGCATTGAACAGAAAATGGGGGTTGAGTTGATAGCGCAGCTTCTCGAGCCGCTCGCGCTCCGCACGGAGAAGTGCGCGTTCCTCGCGTTCGCGCTGTTGTTCGAGCGCCCGTTCCAGTGCCACTTGGCGCTCCATCGCGGAGAACGCCCGCTTGAGCTGAACGTGCATGTGACCGCGGACGAGCAGCTCATCGGCCGAAAACGGCTTCACCAGGTAGTCGTTCGCGCCTCCTTGGAAGCCCCGAACCACGTCTGAGGTCTGCCCACGGGCGGTGAGCAGGATGATGGGGATCTCCGAGGGCGGGTGCGTTTCCCGCACCTGCCGGGTCACCTCGTAGCCGTTCAATCCGGGCATCATCACGTCGAGCAGGATGAGGTCGAGGTTCTTCCCTCCGTCCTGCAAGACCTGCAACGCCTCGTTGCCACTGCGAGCCGTCCGCACCGCAGCACCAGCCATGGTCAAATGGCTTGCGACCACGCGCAGATTGACCACGTCGTCGTCGACGACGAGCACCGAGGTGTTGCTCCAACTCGCCGGAATCGGACCTGGGCCGACAAGCGATACCTCTCCCGGAAGGGCTGAACGCGTCGGTGGAAGGGGTTTCGGTTCGGCACCCGTCGTGCCGAGGCTTGCATCCATCTCGGCATGCGGGGCACGGGGCAGCTCTCCGCTCTCGGCCGCAGGCGATGGTTGCGCATCGAGGGCATCATTCCAGAGCGCCAGTCGGAAGGCGAATCGCGAGCCCTCGCCTTCGCGGCTTTCCGCCGTGAGCGTGCTTCCGTGCAGCTCGACGAGCTTGCGGGCTATGGCCAGGCCCAGACCCATGCCCGTGTTCCCGCCGCCAGGCCGCACGTCGAGCTGCCGGCAGCGTTCGAAAACGATGTCGAGATTCTCCGCCGCGATGCCGATACCGGTATCGCGCACGGAAATCTCAAGCTCATTGCCGTAGCATGCGGCCGAGAGCTTCACCTCACCCCGCTCGGTGAACTTGATGGCATTGCCGACCAGGTTGACAAGGACCTGATGCAGTCGATTCTCATCGCCTCGGACCAAGGGGGTCTGCGGAGAAATGGTGTTGGTGAGGGCGAGCCCCTTCGCGCGCGCCACCGGCTCGAGCAGGCCGAGTACGGCGCCTGCAAGCGCGCGGGGATCGATCTTGCCGGGGCGAAGGACGATATCATCTCGCTGAAGGCGCGTGAGATCGAGGAGGTCGTTGATGAGCGAGCCGAGTCGACGTCCGCTCGACACGATGAGCCCGAGGCTCTCGCGAGCGGCGCTCGACAGCTCGCCGCTGGCACCGCGGAGGAGCGACTCGGTCAGCCCCACGATTCCGTGGACGGGTGTGCGCAGCTCGTGCGAGGTGTTGGCCAGGAACTCGTCCTTGACGATTTCCAGTCGGCGCAGGTTGACGTTCTTGGCCTGCAGCTCTTGGGACAGCCGTTCAACCTCCGAGAAGGCACGGTAGAGCCGATGTGCGACCACCCAGGACTGCATCAGGAAGAAGGCGAAGACGCCGATGGGAACGATGGGCGGGTGCGTTCCGGTGGAGCCGACGACGTCGCTCACCATCTCGAACAGCCCGGCCGTGGCCATGACAAACCAGCCGAGCAGGATGGTCCATCCTCCCGGCTCGCGTCGCCAGGTGGCTCGCACCGCGAGGACGAGGACATAGAGGCACGCCACGCCGCCCATGGCGAAGAACAGCGGATCCGTCGCCTCAGTAAGACGACGAGGCACGACAAGAAAGACCGCACACAAGGCGACCGTCGTCGTCCCCACCCATCTTGTCGCGGTTCGCAGGCTCGTGCTGCGCAGCATGGACACCACGTAGAGCAGGATGGAGACAACCCCGCACAGGGTGAGGACGGCGGGCACCTTCGAGTAGGTCGCCCAGGAGACGCCCGGCACGTAGTCAGCCAACGGCCTGCCGCCAAGGCCGAAGAACGGGATCCTGCACGCAAACGCCGCGCAGACGAGCGCGAGAAAGAGCGGTTGCCATCGCTCTCTGCGCCGAAGGAAAAACAGACCGGCATGGTAGAGCGCGAGGACGGCCAGGCTTCCGAAGAGCACGACGTCGAGGTCGCGCCACCTCTGCCGCTCCACCTCGAGTCGTTGCTTTTCACCTATCACGATGGGCCAGGTGGCGCCCCCGACGGCGGAGTCGAAGTTCGAGACCTGCAGCACGAGCTCGGCGGTATCGCCGCGCAAGTCTATCGCCGGCATTTGCGGGCGGATTTCGGCGCGAGACGCCTCCGACGACGTCCCTACGACGCCGTTGGAGGCCACGAGCTTGCCGTCAAACCAGAGCCGGTAGGCCGTGCTTTGCTCTTGAACCCACAGCGCCATCGGACGTCCGAAAGGTCCGCTTCGGATGCGCAGCCGGTACGTGGCCTAGCCGCTTCCGCGGAAGGGCCGCCCGCCGGCGACTTGGCCGTTCCAAGCCGCAGGCAGACGCGTCCACTCCGACGGTTCGTCGACGGGCGTTTGCGCCAGCGCGCCCGGGTCGAGGAGGGCATTCCAGAAGACCTGCCATTCCCCGCGCAGCGACACCGAGCCGTGATCGCCAAAGTCCCATGATGACAGGTCGATTTCGCCGCGTTCGGCCTTGGGCGGGAGCGCCTGGCAGGCGCCGAGCAGCGTGAGCAGGAACACAGCCGCTGCCGCTGCGGTTCAGACAGTACAGGTCGCCTCTTGACCATCCCGGGTGATCCCTCCGTCTGGCCACCGTAAGGGGTGTCGCCCGCATCCGAGTCCCGCGTAGGGGCAATCCAGGATTGATGTCGATT
>Ga0172364_10000841_pt1 | contig 22773 bp, 18 predicted proteins | sample LakKivSesite10cm_FD_114545 | JGI IMG/M metagenome (GOLD analysis project Ga0172364, IMG submission 114545) | Sediment microbial communities from Lake Kivu, Rwanda - Sediment site 10cm | ecosystem: Environmental > Aquatic > Freshwater > Lake > Sediment | place: Rwanda: Western Province, Lake... | reverse complement strand
GAGAGAGTCAATTTGATGGTCAAGGGCCTGAGAGACATGTGCAACGCCATGGACGTTTTCATCGTCGGCGGCGGGTTTTCGACCTCGTTTTCCGACATTGTCCCGGCCGTTGTCGTCTCGGTCATCGGCAAGTTGATAACGGCCAGGCCGTTGACCAAGCCGGCCAAATCCGCCGGCGACAGCATCATCCTCATCGGCCGGACCGGCAACGATGGCAACGACACCCTTTACCGGGCGGGGCTGGTCAAAGAAATGAGGCCGGCCGTCGCTCTCTTCAAAGAGGAAAGGGTGATCATGGAATCGAGCCTGGCCGCCTTTCGGACCGGCAAGGTCAAAGCCTGCTCCGACCTGGGAGCCGCCGGTATCGGGGCTGCTGTCTGTGAATCCGCGAGATACGGGGGTTTCGGGGCCCATGTGGATCTATCCAAAGTGCCGGTCAAGGTCAAGGCCCTTACGCCGGAGGAAATCCTGATCTGTGAATCCCAGGGGAGGATGGCGGTCCAGGTGGCAAAGAAGAATGTCGACCTCTTATTAAAAACGATCCGGGCTAAAGGAGCCAGGGCTGAGGTGATCGGTGAGATCAACGACGACTCCAAGGAGGTCTTCGAATACAGAGGCAAGACCGTGGCCGTGATTCCAAACCATCCTTCCCAGGCCGATTTAGATGAGCTCAACAGGGGATAATGAGATGCCGAAAAAAGGGGCGAAATCGGAGTACGCCAAAGCCGGCGTGGATTACACCAAAATCGAGCCGGAAAGCCTGGGAAACAAAAACTGGATCGCGGAATGGATGTATCAGCACGCCGGGACCGGGAGGACTTATTATGAGGGCATCGGCATCGATACGGCCCTGATGGCGGCCAATGATGTGATCTGTCAGGGGGCCCTCCCCGTGATTTACACGGACGAAGTGGCGGCGGGCGACAGCGAGTGGTTCATGGACGAGAGGCGAAGCCACGACCTGGCTGAAAGCTTCTATCAGGCCTGCGAGATGTGCGGGATGGCCCTGCCTGCCGGCGAATCTCCCGCCCTCCGCTATTTGGTCAAAGCCGAGCTGCCGGTGCGGAGCGCTCCTTCTTTGTCCGGCTGTGTGACCGGCATCATCGTTCCTCGAAGCAGGATGGTCACGGGAGAAAAGCTCGCCGTCGGAGACCGCATCGTCAGGGCTTCATGCCAACGGGATTTCCCTGGTGATCAAGCGGGCCCTGGTGTTAAAAGACAAGTTTCTCCATCAACTGCCGAACGGCAAGACCCTGGGCGAGGAAGCGCTCATCCCCACCCGCTCGTATGTCCGGCTCGTCGAGGCTTTGCATGAAAAAAATATCGAGGTCCACTCTCTGCTCGGCGGAACGGGAGGAGGAATCTCCAAGATCGCCTATGCCAAAAGAGATTTTACCTACCGGGTTAAAAAGTGGGTGGCTGAAATACCGCCGCTTTTCCGGTTTATGCGCGAGCTCGGCGTCAGCCTGGAAGACTGCCTGACAACCTTCAACTGGGGAATCGGGTTCTACATTTTTGTGCCGGAAGAAGAGGTCGACCGGACTATCAAAACGGGCAAGAAAGCGGGATATGACCTCCTCGAGCTCGGTCAGGTCGAACGAGGGGAACGCTGCGTCGTCTTTGAGCCGGAGAAAATCACCCTTCCCGCAATCGAGTAATATTTATTGCCGGTTCGGGTCCGGCCCTGCTCACTTTTTCTTCCGCCCTAACCCTTGAGCTGAGTCCATTAACGTTGCCACGTCAAACTCGAGATGAATCGACGCCAACGTACAGATTTATCGCGCCTTGAAAACTTTTGGTCAAGCGCAAATAAACGCAACAAAAAAAAGGAAAATCTCAAAAAGCAAGCCTTAAAATATAATTTTCTTTCTTTGCCAATATCGCCGCCGAATTCTTCTCCACGGTCAATGGAATAATGAGTTCGGGGCAGCCGGCCCCAAAATCCAGCTGATCGGCCGGCAACTTGGATAGATTGGTAACCAGGCATCCGCGCTCCGGATCAAACGGCCTGAATTTCCCCAGGTTTCCTTCAGCCAGGTCTTGTTCCAAAGCAGTCAGATATCTCAGGTAGGTCTCTTTTGATAGGATGGGCATTGATTCTCTGATTTGGGCGGCAATTTCCTTTAGCGATGAATGATCAATCTGTTCCCTCCGTAGCTTCAGAGTATGCATCATGAGCCCATTCCCCAGAAATCTCGGCCCATATTCCTTGATATAGCGCCGAACGTCGATGGGCATAGTCAGGTTGACATCCTCGCTCCGGAGTCCGCCCGGCCTGCCAACCATTTTTTTGATGGCCATGGCCGATAAAACGTCATTCGAGGAAATGCGAAGACGATCGATGGAGAGAGCTTCTCTAATGATCGACTTCACATCCCGCCGGAGGATCTCATCAAATTCGACAGCCAATCGTTCGTCTGCGAGCACGGCTTTTTGCCTAACGCCTCTGAAGGAGAAATCCTTAAGTGCCGTCCTGCGGTGATGAGGTTTATAAAAGAGATTCGTCCAGAGATGTTTGAATGAAACCGAGACCGGCCGTGATAGCGCAGCCAGCCGTGACAGGAAATAAAAGTAGCTATATCCGTCCCCCGCCAGGTGGTTCATTTTTGGTATCAACGCCATTCCGTTCTTAAATCGTATCGCCTTCAAAAAGAAAAGCCTTTTTATATCCGGCAGACAAAACCGAGACAAGACTTCAAGGCCGCCTTTTTCGATCTCGCGGATGTTGAGCTGCTGATTGACGGCTTCTTCATCGAAGCAATCTTCTTCATGATAGGTGACAAAAGAGATGATACCGTCCTTATATTCGCCGAACACCGGCCAAAAAACTGAAGAGAGCTTTCGCAGAGCGGCCCTGATTTGAGTTGTCTGAAGTCCTTCTTTATAATAGAAAAGAAATTCTATCGGATAAATTCCATCGGCGAAGAGGCCGTCAACCTGCGAGATGTGGAGCTTCTTCATGGTTCATTCTGATTTGGCCCAGGCTGCAAGTATAAGTCGTGTTCCGGCGACGGGGCGCAGCCTTCGGTCTAATTTTTACCTTCTGAGTGATAAGAATTTGGTTCTCGGCTTAGCTGGCTGAGTGGGCGATTTTGACTCGACTTCCGCGTCAATCATCGAGGGGAATTGTAAAACATGACTCAAAAAGATGTCAAGGACAGTCGCGAGTTGCTCATGGAGGGTGAAAATGGCGTCGGGAGGCTCAAAACTTTCGGAAATCCGCCAAACCTCTCCTCTCGGGCAAAAAGAAAGTCTTGAGCTTTTTTTATTTGTAACTGGAAGTGTTGGCTTTTTCCAGGCTCATGCTCTTTCCGGTCAGACCGAGAGCCAGATTAAAAAGATTAGAGTCAATGCAGCCCGGCTCGAGACGAGAATCGCTGAGCTTGCTAAATTCGGAAAAAATACCCAAGGAGGGGTTGACCGGGTGGCTTTCAGCGAGGCAGATATCAAAGGCCGGGGATTTGTCGTCTCACTCATGCGCGAGGCGGGTCTGGCAGTCCGTATAGACGAGGCGGGGAATATCATCGGCCGGAAAGAAGGCACTGATTCCAAGCTCCTACCGATTGTATTCGGGTCTCACATTGACACAGTCCCCAACGGTGGAAAGTACGACGGTGCTTTGGGTGTCCTGGCTGCGATCGAATGTTCCCAGGTTCTTGGTGAACACAGATTCTTGACCAGCCATCCTTTAGAAGTCGTTGTTTTTTCCGATGAAGAAGGGGGATCGGTGGGGAGCCGGGCCATGATCGGAGAATTGGCTCAAGAATCTCTTGCTTCGGTCAGCCAGAGTGGGAAGTCGGTGCGCGAAGGAATCCGGGATTTAGGAGGAGACCCGGAGAGGCTTGCTGGCGCTGCGCGTCATAACGGGGAGATCGAAGCCTATCTCGAACTTCATATTGAGCAGGGATGTATTCTCGACTCAAAGCATGTAGACATCGGTGTTGTTGAAGGGATTGTGGGCATCAGCCGTTGGGAAGTCAGGGTCGAAGGTTTTTCAAATCACGCCGGAACGACGCCGATGAATATGCGCCAAGATGCGCTTTTGGCATCATCGCATTTGATCATTGCCGTCAATAGGGCTGTCACGAGCAGGCCAGGAAACCAGGTGGGAACAGTGGGGAAGATTCGGGTAGAACCAGGTGCAGTCGACGTCATTCCCGGTTTGGTTGTCATGAGTTTGGAGCTAAGGGACCTCTCCGCAGACAAAATCAGGGCGCTTTTTGAACTGATTCAAAAGGAATCTCGATCTATAGAAGAGAAGACAGGCACAAAGATCACTTTTTTTCCGATGGATTCCAGTGCTGGGCCTGCGCTTACTGACCCGCGCGTGCAGAAATGCATCGCTGAAGCGGCAGGCGAACTGGGTTTGTCCGCACTCCTCCTTCTAAGCGGAGCAGGCCACGATGCCCAAAATATGGCACGGATTGCTCCTATGGGAATGATTTTTATCCCGAGAGCGGGAGGGATCAGTCATTCTTCCCGCGAGTTTTCAAAGCCTGAAGACCTGGCCCGGGGAGCCAATGTCCTTTTGAAGACAATTCTCAAGATTGACCGGGGATATCTCCAACGCTAGCGCTCAGGCGCGCCCAAACGCGGGAGCGACGCACGAGCCTACTCTGCAGGGCGACGGCTGCAGTGCGATGTTAGAAAGCGTCTCAGGTCCAACGTGACCATCACAATGGCCTCATGGTGCAAGAATGTACTCTCTGAATTTGAACCGGAGGTCAGCATCAGCTTCTACAAGCCGCCGGAATTCTTCAAGCCCCCGTTCGAAACCTCGGACCAGTTCATCGATGTTGAGGGCCACGCGAGACCCTGCTTGAAACCAGTATTCCTTGAGCTTCGGTCTCCTGCCCCAAGCAGCATCGGTGCTTGGATAGAAACTGTGAATGAACCCGCATTGGAACACCTCATATAGCCACTCACCGCCATCACTGCTTTTGCCCTTTGGAGTCGGCGGTAGGGCCTTCCTACTCGATTCGCTCAAGAAGTCAGGCATACAACGCTGCAAGAATTCGTGAAATCGCTGGAAATCTCGACGGCCACACTTCGACGCCGGCCCGCCCTTCAGCAGAACCTTACCTAGAGCATTGATGTAGCAACATACCAGAATGCAGGTTCCCGAGTTAACGCAGTATCGCCCGCCCTTTGGGTGTTCTGGGGGGTACTTGGCGGTATACGCGCCCCGCAGGTTGTCACCCATCCAGCGGAGTGTTCGATCCATTAGATCCTGATGCTCTTCTGCCATTGTCACTCTGGCTCTTGAGGTTCTTTCTAACGCCATAGCGCTCACCCGCGGCCGTCGGGTGCAGCGCCTTTTTAGGTTCCAGATCACGCTCGAAGGCAAGGACGGCGCGTGCTGCGTCAGCGGTGGAATATTGACTGAAGCGCTTCCATGATCGCAGCACGATCTTTCAATTCTATTCGCCAGAAGTAACTGCGCCCCTCAACCACCGCATCCTTCGTGAACGTTGAAGAGGTCATCACAACGCCCTTGTGAGCATTATAGTGGTCCAAGACGCCCATAAGCGATCGAATGGGTTCCGCCGACACCTTGTTTCGTGAGTGCTTACACTGGGTCGCAAGTCGCAGGGTTCCCGCCGAAAATGTTCGTTGGACAGCAAGAAGGTCAACATCGCTATCGGCTTGGTGCCAGCGACCAAACCGCTCAACGTGAAACCCATGGTTTCGGCAAATTCCCACGGCCAGTTCCTCGAGCTGGTTCGGGCTAATCCGTTCGAGAGCGTCAGCATGCGATAGGGAATACGCAAGCAGTTCATTGTCGAGCGCTTGAATAATCGGATACGAGGCGATGACCAGTTCTCGTAACGGCTGCGGCAGTTGGATTAGCGGCTCCGGTGCACGAAGCGCAAACCCTACGCCATCTAGGGAGATGGCATAAGGCCCGTACCAGTCGCGGTGAGAGTCGTTCAAGGCTGGCGGCATCAGGATTTCGTATTCCCAATCCTCGAATTTGTCTGGATCACCGCCGGTTTCCCAGGCATTCACGATCACTGCCTCCCAGTCATACGAGAGACCGCGAGCGTTGCGCCCAGTTACAATCCACGTTCCGGGCCTGAGTTCGACCTCAATAAACGAGACGTATGACCTTTCCGCCACGCCTTTCCTCATAACTGAACGCGGCCGCTCAGAACTGGAGCCTAACGACATGGGTCAGCCGCCGTGCTTTTCGCGGCGGTTGATTGCACCCTTATGTTGGGTGCACATTCTCGCAAAATCTTAATCCCGAACCACTGTCAAGTCCTCGCTCGACGGCGCGCGCTCGCCGAAATTCTCTATTATCAGTTCTCTCAGTTCAGCCGCTGCACTCACACTATCAATTTCGCTGGTCCAACGGTACCAATTTCCGTGCATTCGAGTTAACAGAGGAGGCTTGGTTTGGATAAAAGCGGATACAACGTTCGCTCGACCTCTGGGTTGCATTTTCTTGATCGCTGGAAACCGGCTGGTGAGTAGTTCCACCATACGATCCATTTGGAACTTCTCTGGATAAAGTCGTGCAGCTATGCATAATGCAAAGACTGACGGGAAATCTCTCTTGAGTGCAAGCTTTCTGATGATGTGGGTGCTGCCCAGCTCAGATAAGAAGTCGTTTGTATATTTGGGTAACTCCTGAAAAGCCTTTAGGTCTTTTAATACGACTATTTCGGCACAACCGTTTTGTTCAAGTAACTCGCTGAGAAGTTTGTACTTTGAGAGTCCTGGCGGCAGAGACCAAACGATGGCAACGTCGAACCGGCCATTGTGCTTGAAGTCCTCTTTCCCCGGTGGAATGAACTTGAACTCACACCGAAGTGGCTTGAATGGATGCGTCCTCATGTCCAAAATCATACAGTCTGGACTGGACTCTATGATTCCTGCGCTATTAAGCACAGGCCCGATATAGCAAAGCCGAAGTACTTCTTGAGCGTATCCTGTCGAAAAGAGATGCCGAAGCGAAATTTCATCGATTGGTTTGAATTTCATTTTGTATGGTTCTCCCTTCCTGCACAACTGTTAATGTACGGCACGCCTTTTTGATACAAATCTCCCTTCATTCACGTCGCATATGATGTGATTCCATCTGATATCCCCACAAAATTGCATTTTTATTTTAGAGTTATTCGTATTAAGTTGCAAGTGGTATATTCGACTTATATTGACAAACCCTCTTTGTTGTCCTAAGATATAGGACAGTTGTCCCATATAATAGAACAGGAGACAGAAAATGCTAATACCAGATAGAAGGAAAAAAATCTTAGAAGTTTTTTTAAAAGACCCCTTTAAAGAAATACATTTGAGGGAAATCGCGCGTTTGTCTGAAGTCTCGGTAAACAATGTCGACAATTCACTACGTCTATTTGTTAAAGATGATATGTTTAAAAGGCGAGAAGTCTCTAATATGGTTTTTTTCAGGCCTAACCTGGAAAACGAAGAACTTTTGAAAATATTTGAATATTTAGAACTCGAAAAGAAAAAAGGATTCTATAATAAAAATAAAAAAATAGCCAGGTTATTACAGAAGTACACAGAAGATATAGTCACTTTATCAGATAAAAAGATTCAGTTAGTAATTCTTTTTGGTTCAGTACCTCGGGGAGAATGGACCAAAGGAAGCGATATAGATATCCTCGTGGTTGTTTCGGGAAGAGAAAACGAAGTGACGCCGATTTTAAATAAGGCCAAAATAAACGTTAGTCCTCTTTTGGAAATTAGGCCGATAAGTACTACCACAAAGAAATTTATAGAGGGATTTAGAAACAGAACTGAATTTTATGATGGATTATGGAAAGATAGGGTGGTTTTATATAATGAATTTCTATTTTGGCAGTTAGTCAAAGAAGGAGGCAGGGCATATGCCCAAAGATATTGAAAGAACGTTGCGCGAATGTTTTCATCCTAAAGAAGGTAAGCCTAATCTTCGCAAGGTACTCGTCAATATAGAAATAGCAAGGCAGCATATCGATAAGGCACACCGAAATCTGCGAGCAATGAAAATAATGTTTGATAATGATTTATTTGATTGGACGATTATTTGTGGTTATTACGCGATGTATCATGCGGCATTAGCTTCATTGTTCAAAATAGGCATCCGTGCCACTGCTCATTATTGCGCTATTGCTGCTTTTAAAAAAATTTATGTTGAGCGCGGGAAAGTATCGCCTGAGTATATTAACTACATTAGGAAAGCAAAGCAACTTGAGCGGAAATATGCTGAAACATTAGAAAAAGCACAGGAAGAAAGAGTTGTTGAGCAATATGGCGTAGAAATTCTTACTAACGATGATGCAGAATGGATTATAGAAGACGCAAAAGATTTTGTTTTGAAGATAGAAGAGGTATTAGCGGAATAAAAATTAATATGGTAATGAAAAACATGACGGTGCCATAAAGAATTGGGCTAAGGATGAAAAACCAAGAAAAGACTGTTAAGAGGAGAGCCTTAAGAAATGAGCCATCGCCCGTGTTCTTTTTCCCATTTATTGCTTTCTCCGAGAGACGTCTAACGTCGCGCATAATCGGCGAGCCGCAAGCCTGCTTGCGGCAAGTCCGTGTTGATGCGCTTATTAGGTTCGATGTCATGCCTTTTGTTCAGCCCACACCCTTGGACATACGCCCCACAACCTCAAGGTTTATGGCCATTTGTCGGACGAAGGAATCCCAGTCTCGATAAACCCGCATACTGACCTTACGCACACTGGGCGCATATGACGTTACCTTCAATTTCTCGTGGTGGAGGATGACCACTCTCTGGGCTCGGGCTAAGCCCCGCCGCCGGGCTTCCCCATACATCCGCCAGCCGAACGCTTCGGCCCTCTCGATTGCGCCGACGAATGTTGTCGACTCGGGATCCCGGATCGGATACCCTTCCTTGTCCATCACCGTCTGGGTAAAAACACAGCCGAGCTTGGCCTCTCGAGTTTTAGCCACACCGTCGACCTGTTTACCCTTGACGCCGACGAGCTCCTCCGGCCTCATCGGCACTCCTGTCCCGTCGTAGCTGATGTACATCAGCGGAATGTCCCTCTCGGGTTCGGGGCCGTCCTCTGCCAGCACCCGGTGGCGTTCCTCCTGGCTCCAGGTGTCCATCTCCTGGCCGATTCGCTCGGCCACCCGCTCGACGTCCTTGGCGCTGACCTCAAGCCCGGCATAAATACGGAGGTCGTCGCGCCCGTCCTTGAACGTCGATTGACTCCCGGCCCGGGCCATCATCCGCCGAAGCCCGGGCGAGCGCGTTGTCCCCCCAACATCCAACGCCTCATCCCCAGGGTAACGCGTTGCCTGACATGATGGACACCGGAACATCGACCGGCGATAAACGACAGGCCGCAGGATAGTCATCAGTTCCTTGCGCCGCAGCCCCTGGCTTTCCATGCGCCGGCCACAACGGCAGACGACCGCCTCTTCTCTCCGGCCCGACCCGTGCGCGGCCAACATCTCGGCCAGGACCTTGGCCCCGCAGGCCGGCACCGCCACCCGCAAAGCCGTCTCCCAGGCTTCCAGGTCCGCCGTCTCCCACTTGACTGCCTCCAGGAGCCGCTTTTGTTGGCCCCCGGAGTGAGTGGTAATAAAAAACCGGTGGGACAGCGACCCAAAGGAAGAAGCCACATCCATGGCCGTGGCGGGCTTGCCGCGGCATGAATATTCTCGCTTTTGGCTCAAGTTTCATATCCCGACACCCCGAAAACAACATATCACTCGCTGAAAATCCCTGTCAAGCATCTAACGACGACGAAGAGTCGGATCGTCGCAACTGATAGAGTTACTCCCTTCTTTCGATCTTAGTTTTCCGATAGAATTAGTTGTATTTTGGTAGCAGAAGGAGTAAAATCTATTGTACAATCGAGCCATTCCTGGAAGAAGAAATCAGGATGGTTATTAGCAAGTTATTTCGCCCGCGGGAAAAATCGTCCGGGTCGGGTAGATCATGTTTAGCGCTCTGTGATCGCTATTCTGGGAGGGGCTTGTCGGGTTGAAGGCGCACGAGAAATTCCTCGCAGGGCAAGCACATCACCCTGTCCAGCGATAAGCGTTCTGCCCCCCGATAAAGAAGGAGGCGGCGGCTTTCCGGAAAATCTTCGCCGAAAGCACGGAGAGAGCGCAAGTCTTCCGGCCGGATCCTGCGGGTATTTTTTACTTCAATGGCCCAAAAAACGTCCTCGCCATAGACGACAAAATCCACTTCAACGCCTGAACGAGTCCGCCAGAAAAAGAGATCATAACCCTTCGTTCCATAGGCAATCCAGGCGCGAAGGTGCTGAGCGATGAGCCCTTCGAGCGCCTGGCCCTCGATATCTTGAGCCCGGTCGAGCGGACCACGCGGCCTTAAGGCCTGAAAGACTCCGGCGTCAAAAAGATAAAATTTCGGATGCTCGCTCACCTGCCGTTTGGCTCGTTTTTTGAAAATGGGGATCTTCGTCGCAAGCAACAGGTCTTCCAGGATGCCAATATAACCTTCACCGGTCTTGCGCTCGATCTCGCATTCGCGGGAGATGTTGCTGACATTCAAGCGAGAGGCATGAGAGAAACTCACGATTTCTAAAAAACGGGCAAAGTCACCGATCTTCCGGACAAACCCTTCCAGTTGAACCTCTTCTTTCAGATAAAGGGCGACATAGCTTCTAAGGGCTTCTTCTGGATTTGTCGATCCTAAGATGACGGGGAGAGTGCCTGTCTCGAGCGCCTGGTCCAGACGGAATTTTGGACCGAGCTCGGCCGCCATGAATGGATGCATCGTCTTCAGTACGGCGCGGCCAGCCAGAAGGTCGGACCCCCCGCGCTTCAACTTACGGGCGCTTGATCCGGTCAGAACGAACTGATGACCGCGCTTTTCTTCCATGAGCTGATGGACGGCATCAAGAAGCCCGGGGATTTTCTGGACCTCGTCGATAACAATCGTCCTGGCCTTACGTTGTCCTCTTACCAGGTCAAGCAAGGTTTCCGGGCGCGCAGCGAAGCGCCGGAAAACGTCGGGTTCAAGAAGATTTATTATCAGCGCCTCCGGAAAAGCTAAGGAAACCCAGGTTGATTTACCCGTTCCTCGGGGACCAAAGAGAAAGAAACTCGTTTCAATTTTCGTTAAAAATCTATTTATTATTTCCATTTTGAGGCTCAATATGGAATCATTATGCGCATTTTTTAATAGAATGTCAAGTTATTCCGGATGCTCAAGCTGCACGAGTTGGGTATGCCGGAGATGTCGAGGTCGGCCTGAGCGTGCGTCCTCACGTCAGGCGGCTTCGTCGGCCAACCGGATCTCTTTGAACTGGCAGAAGAATCCCAGCTCCCGTGCTCCCGGTCAAAAGGAAGGTTCTGGGGGGACGCCATACATAATGCACTTAGTTCTCGGCGATTTGTTCTTACCAGTTATCACATCATGTTAATATGCTTCCATTTTTATGTTGCCAAATTTAGTGAATTACGTATGCTGTCCCCCTAACTATTTTTCGAGGATGACGACGGCCAGAGCGTGCTCGGACAGGTGAGAGACGGAGACGTGCATTCGCTTGAATGGCCGGCGCCGCTCTCCCTTGAGCTTCAGGGTGGGCTTTCCCGAGGCCAGGTTCACAAGCTCGACATCCTTCCAGGGGATCCTCTCACCCAGAGCCTTGAAGAAGGCTTCCTTGGCCGCAAAGCGGGCCGCATAGTGCTGGTATTTATTCTTTTTTTTTGAACAGTAGGCGATTTCCCGCGCAGTGAAAACTCTTTCCAGAAAACGTGGGCTTTTCGAGTCGAGTTTTTGAACCCTGGCCACTTCGATGATGTCAATCCCGATTCCGCTGATCATTTGCGGCCTCCTTGATTTTCCTGGCTACCTTGCTTCCCACGAGGGAGGACAGTTCGTCGAGCGGCGCCCGCCTAACCTCATCAACGCTCCGGTACCTGGCCAGGAGCGTTTTTTTACGTTTTTCGCCTAGACCGGCCAAGCCGTCGAGCTCGGAGGAAAAACTTTTTTTCTTCCGTCGCTGTCTGTGAAAAGAGACGGCAAAGCGGTGGGCTTCATCCCGGATGAACTGGATGAGCTTCAGGGCGGGGGAGGTGCGGTCCAGCCGAAGACCGTCCTTTTTCCCTCTTGTGAAAATGATTTCTTCTCTCTTGGCCAGGGATGCCACAGGCAAGCTCTCCAGCCCGAGCGCCTGGAGGGCCGATGCCGCTGCCTTGAGCTGGCCTTTGCCGCCGTCGACGAGGACGAGGTCGGGAAGCTCGTTTTTCTCCTCGAGAATTCTGGTGAAACGTCTCCGGATGACTTCTTTGAGACTGGCCACGTCGTTAGGTCCGGTGACGCTCTTGATTTTATATTTCCTGTATTCGTTTTTTCGGGGCTGGCCGTCCTCGAAGACGACAAGAGAGCCTACCGATTCATCGCCTCCTGTGTTGGAGATGTCATACCCCTCAACCCTTCGAGGCGGGGCTTCGAGGCCGAGAATTTCCGCCAGTTCTTCTAAGGCGAGATTCTCGGGGCTTTTTCTCTTCAGCAAGGCTTCGGCGTTCCTGTTGGCCAAGTCCACAAGCTTCTTGTCCTGGCCCTTATGAGGCACGGAAATCCTTACCCTTGCCCCTTTCTTCGCGGAAAGCTGTGTTGCTAGCTCCGAAAGCGATTCCAGCTCAAAAGGCAAAAGCAGTTTCTCGGGGATGTCGCCGCGTTTCTCGTAGAATGCGCTCACAGCCCGGGCTAAAACCTCAGCGTCGGAAGTCTCCTCTTCCTCCGAATAAATTCTCTCCGCGGTTTCCCTGACTTTTCCCCGCCTCATCAGGAAAGCAAACAGAGAGACGCGTTTATTCAGCCTGGCCAGTCCGATAATATCTGCGCCCTCGAGCGTAACGGAAATTAGCTTGGGCTTGTCCCTGATCTGCTCGATCGTGTGGATGAGGTCTCTTGAGTGCGCCGCCTGCTCGTAGTCCAGCCGCTCTGCCGCCCGGCTCATCCGAGTCTTCAGGTTTTTGATGAGTTCGTCCGTTTTTCCTTCCAGGAAGAGCAAAGCATTTTCGACGTTTTGGCGGTAGGCACTCTCGGTTATGAACCCGACACAGGGAGCGGAGCAGAGCTTGAGGTCGTACTCCAGGCAGGGACGCTGTCGTTTGCTGAGGATTTTTTCCTCGCAGCCTCTAAGGCCGAAATATTTATTGAGGAGATGGATGGTCTTGCGGGCCTGGGAAGCCGGGCTGAACGGCCCGAAATACCCAGCCTCGTCAGGCTCAACCTTCCTGGTCAGATAAACGCCGGGGAATGGTTCTAAGACGGTCAGTTTGAGATAGGGAAAGCTTTTATCATCCTTAAGCCTGAGATTGTATTTCGGCTGGTATCTCTGGACAAAGTTATTTTCCAGAAAAGTCGCTTCTCTCTCGGAGCCGGTGAGGACAAAATCGATGTCAGCGGAGTCGGCGGCAATAGCGCTGACTTTCGGGTCGGCTGTCGGCTGAAAGTAGGACTTGACTCGGTCCTTGAGCGAACGCGCTTTACCGACATAAATGATCTCGTTTTTTTCATTCTTGAAAACATAGACGCCCGGCTTATCGGGAAGAAGAACGAGCTTAGCCTTGAGGTTGTCTTTCATCAAAGTCCGAGCTCGAGCTCCCTCTTTTTTAGTTTCGTGAGTTCGTCGCGAAAGCGGGCCGCCTTTTCAAACTCCAGATTCCGGGCCGCTTCTTTCATCAGTTTTTCCAGCTCCTCCAGCCGCTCCTTCCTCTTCTGCGGGGAGAGGTAGACATCTTTATCCTCGGAGATCCGCGTGTAATCCAGGTAATCTCTCTCGTAAATGCTGGCCAGAACTTCATCGATGCGCTTGCTGATGGACTGCGGCGTGATGTTGTGGCGTCGGTTGAAGTCCTCCTGGAGCTGGCGGCGTCTGGTGGTTTCAGCGATGGCCGCCTCCATGGATTCGGTGAGAGTGTCAGCATAGAGGATGGCTTTGCCGGCTATGTTCCGGGCCGCCCGTCCAAAGGTCTGGATGAGCGAGGTTGAAGAGCGAAGGAACCCTTCTTTATCGGCATCCAGGATGGCCACGAGCGAGACCTCAGGCAGGTCCAGACCCTCCCGCAGGAGGTTGATCCCGATGAGGGCGTCGAACTTGCCTTTCCTTAGATCCCGCAGGATGTTGACCCGCTCGAGAGTTTCGATCTCCGAATGGAGATAACGGACGCGCAGGCCGAGCTCGTGGTAATACCGGGTCAGGTCCTCGGCCATTCTCTTTGTCAGGGTAGTGACGAGTGTTCGCTCATTCTTTTGCGCCCGGTTTGAGATCTCGGCCATCAGGTCGTCGACCTGACCTTTGACCGGCCGGACTTCGACCTCCGGATCAATCAGCCCGGTCGGCCTGATGATTTGCTCGATAACTTTTTCCCTTGTCTGCCGCAGCTCATAGGAGCCAGGCGTGGCTGAGACATAAAGGCTCTGCCGGGTGCGTTCCTCAAACTCCACAAAATTAAGCGGCCGGTTATCCAGAGCCGAGGGCAGCCTGAACCCGTGTTCGGCCAAGGTCAACTTCCGGGAGCGGTCGCCGTGGTACATCCCGCCTATCTGGGGGACGGTGACGTGCGACTCGTCGATGATGGTCAGGTAGTCCTCGGGGAAGTAATCAAGCAGGGTGTAGGGAGGCTCGCCGGGCTGGCGCTGGCTGAGATAAAGGGAATAGTTCTCGATCCCCGGGCAGTAGCCGAATTCCCGGAGCATCTCCAGGTCGAAAAGCGTCCTTTCTTCGATCCTCTCGGCTTCGATGATTTTCCCTTGATCCTTAAAAAATTTTATCCTTTCTTCGAGTTCTTTTTCAATTCCTGCAATAGCCAGAGACAAGATATCCTGGGGCGTGGAAAAGAACGTCCGCGGATGGACGATGATATCGTCGAAGGAATCAAAGATCCTCCCGAGCAGAGGATCGATGGCCGAGAGGCTCGAGACGACGCCGTCCTCGAGCTCAACACGGTAGGCGAAATCCTCGTAAGAGGGAAAGATGTCGATGATATCCCCGCGGAGGCGGAAGGTTCCGCGCTTGAAATCCTCTTCCTGGCGCTCGTACTGCATTCCGACCAGGCCTCCCTGGATTTTCTTCCGGGTCATGGCCTGGCCTTTGGCCAGGCGGAAGCTCATGGAATAGTATGTCTCCGGCGAGCCGATGCCGTAGATGCAGGAAACAGATGCCACGATGATGACGTCCCGTCTCTGGAACAGGGAGTTCGTGGCGCAGAGCCGCATCCGGTCGATCTCGTCGTTGATTGTCGCTTCTTTAGCGATATAAGTGTTAGAGGCTGGGATATAAGCCTCGGGCTGGTAATAATCGTAATAGCTGACGAAATACTCGACGGCGTTCTGCGGAAAGAAGCGGCGGAATTCCTGGTAAAGCTGGGCCGCCAGAGTCTTGTTGTGGGAGATGACCAGAACGGGCTTCTGGACGTTCTGGATGACGTTGGCCATGGTGAAGGTTTTTCCAGAGCCAGTTACGCCCATCAGGACTTGATGGGCGTGACCGCGAAGGATGCTCTCTGTCAGTTCAGCGATGGCCCGGATCTGGTCGCCCCTGGGCTCGAACTCGGATTGAAGCTCGAAAGACCTCATCGGGTTTATTATAGCAGAAGAAGAGGTGGCTTACGCTTTGTCCAAGATCTTGATGGTCCCCTTGAACTGGGCGCCGTCCTCGACGGAGATGACAGAGGCCGAGAGGTTGCCCTTCATCCGGCCGGTCCTCTCGATGACGACGAGGCCGGCAGCCTCGATATTCCCGATGACTTCACCCCTGATGGTGATGTTCCTGGCGCAGATCTCTGCTTCCACCCGGCCCTGGTCGGCGATGAGGAGGTCGCTCGCGGGAAGGTTGATTTTGCCCAGGACTTGCCCCTCTACGACCAGGTCTTCTTTCCCCTTGATTTCGCCATCGAACAGGAGGGTTGGGCCAAGACGGGCCGCTTTTTCCGGGTGGGCCGGATGCGGATCCCTTTTATCAGAAGACGACATGTGCTCTTCCTCTCGACAAGAAATCTGAGACCTGATTATAGTTTTCGTCCCCCCGGCTTGTCAATTTTGCTTTTCTTTCCTTGACCCTCGGTGTTTATTCTTTTAAACTTTTCCCTGAAAAGGACGTTTTATCTCATCGGGTGCCTGATGAAAGCGTCGCGAGGTTTTCAAGTTTTCGTCAAGCCGGCCGGCTCCCTCTGCAACCTGGCCTGTCGCTACTGTTATTATCTGGAGAAGGAACACCTCTATCCGGAGGCCAAATCGCTTCGGATGTCTGAAGACATCCTTGAGGAATACATTGCCCAGCACATCGAGGCGTCCCCGGACGAGATCATCCGTTTTTCCTGGCATGGGGGAGAGCCGACTATCCTCGGAGTTGACTTCTACCGAAAAGTTGTTGCTCTCCAGCGCAAGCATCAGCCTCGCGGTCGGCTGATCGCTAACGGCATGCAGACCAACGGCACCCTCCTTGATGACGAATGGTGCCGTTTTCTGGCGGCAGAGGGTTTTGCCGTGGGGCTCAGCCTGGACGGTCCCCAGGAAATGCACGACCGATGCCGCGTCACCCGGGTGGGAAAGCCCACCTTCGAGCAGACGATACGAAGGTATGGACTCCTGAGGCGGCACGGGGTTGCGACCGATATTCTGTGTGTTGTGAATGCGCACAATGTTCGGTACCCTTTAAAAGTCTACAGTTTTTTCAAGGAGATCGAGGCCTCCTACGTGACTTTCTTGCCGCTGGTTGAGCCGCATCCGGATGGCCTGGGAGGTGTCAGCGCCGACACCGTGCCGGCTGAAGCCTGGGGAGATTTTCTCTGTGCTGTCTTTGATGAGTGGCTGAGCGGAGACATCGGCCGGATCAAAGTGCAGATCTTCGAGGAGGCGGCCAGGACGGCTTTCGGGCAGGAACATTCGCTGTGCCTCTTCCGGCCGGTCTGCGGTGATATCCCCGTCATCGAACACAACGGAGATTTCTATTGCTGCGACCATTTCGTCGACGCTGACTATCGCCTCGGGAATATCCGGGAGACACCTCTCGTCGAGCTCCTCGAGAGTCCGGCGCAGCGGGCCTTCGGGCAAGCCAAGCTGGAGGCTTTACCCCGCTTTTGTCGAGCTTGTGAGGTCAGAGAGATGTGCAACGGCGAATGCCCCAAGAACCGTTTCCTCCGGACGCCGGATGGTGAAACAGGACTAAACTACCTGTGCGCCGGCTACAAGCGATTTTTCACCCACTGCCGGCCGTTCGTCGCCGAGGTGGCCGCCCAGTGGCGCCGCCAGACTTTGAAACAGCAGTTGCCCCCAAAGGCGACCGCCGCCATCCGGTCGAATCCCCAACCAGGCCGGAATGATCCCTGCCCGTGCGGCAGCGGAAAGAAGTATAAGAAATGCTGCCTGATAAATGGAGAAACCCGGTGATTGAACTTCAACGCGTTTCCAAGAGTTACAACAAGGGCAGGGTCAAAGCTGTTGACGATTTAACCCTAACTGTCAACTCCGGCGAGATCTTTGGCTTTTTGGGCCCGAACGGTGCGGGCAAGACGACAACGATCAAGATGATCGTCGGACTGCTCAGGCCTGACGCAGGGACGATTGCCATCAACGGTCTTGACGCGCAGAAGGATAGCCTCAAGTGCAAATCGATCACGACCTATGTCCCTGACTATCCCGCCATTTACGAGAGGCTGACCGGTCTTGAGTATCTGAATTTTATCGGGGATGTCTACGGTGTCCCGAGGGCCGATCGGCTGGAGAGAATGACGAAGTGGCTGGAAATCTTCGAGCTTGCTCCCGCTGTTTCCAACCCCATCCAGAGTTACTCCCAGGGCATGAAACAGAAAATCGTCCTCATCGCCGCGCTGCTTCCTGCGCCCCAGGTCATGGTCTTGGATGAGCCGATGGTCGGGCTCGATCCCCGGGCCTCCCATCATCTCAAGGAGCTCATGCGCGAACACTGCGACCAGGGGGAGACCCTCTTTTTCTCGACCCACATCATGGAAGTGGCCGAAAGGCTTTGTGACCGCATCGGGATAATCCATAAGGGAAAGCTCATCGCCTGCGGGACCATGGAAGAGCTGAAGAAATTGAGCGAAGACATGTCGCTCGAGAATATCTTCCTTGAGTTGACGGACAAATGAGAAGGCTTCGCTCTCTCGTTCGCGCAGCCCTCAAGGCGAATTTCGGGTTTGCCGTCCTGAGCCACCGGCTCTTCAGAGAAAAGAAAGATATCTGGATCGCTGCAGTTGTGGTCCTTGCCGTCATCGGGATTTTTCCCACGCTTTACGGTTACCTCAGGCTGATCAAAGGGCTCTACGGGCTGCTCCAGCCGCTGGGCCAGGAGCAGGCCATCCTGACGTTCAGCCTTCTGGCCGGGCAGTTCCTTATCCTCCTCTTCGGTCTCTATTATGTCGTCTCGGCGTTCTATTTTTCCAAAGACTTAGAGATGCTCATTCCGCTGCCGCTCAAACCGGTCGAGGTCATGTTATCCAAGTTCACCGTGATTTTAGTCAATGAATACCTGAGCGTTCTGGCCATCGTCGCGCCGGTCCTCATCTATTTCGGGATTCTGGCCAAATCGGGCCTGACGTATTGGACGAGCGCAGTCGTTGTCTATTTCTTTCTTCCTGTTATCCCGCTGGCCATTGTTTCGCTCCTGGTTGTCGCTATGATGCGCGTCGTTAACCTGGGCCGCAAAAAGGACGCCCTCATCATCGTCGGGAGCCTTATCTTGATTGCGGCGGCCCTGAGCTTGCAGTTTTTCATCAATAAATCTCCTGGGTCGGAGCCTGACGCCCAGGCTATGGTCAGATTCTTCGCATCGCCGGACAGCCTTATAAAACGGATCGGCGCCGGCTTCCCGCCCAGCATCTGGGCAACCAAAGCTCTGGCCGGAGGATTTTCCGGCCCGGGGCTTCTTAACCTGCTCATCTTTGTCGGGACATCGCTGGCGATTTTCTGCGGCATGCTCGTCGTAGCGGAGAAATTGTTCTACAGGGGATTGATCGGGATCCGCGAGATCTCGGGCCGGAGGAAAATCCTTTCCCCGGCAAGGATGTCGCGAATGGTTTCCTCGGGCCGCCGTCCGGTGCAGGCGATTTTCAGACGCGAGTGGCGGATCATGAACCGCACGCCTGTGTTCCTGCTCAACGGCGTCCTGACGGCGATCCTCGTTCCTGTGATATTCATCATCATGGCAAAAGCAGGGGGCGGCGATGACACGTTTATTTTGATGAGGGGCCTGGCCGCTACTAAGCCTTTGTATGTCATCCTGAGTGCAGCCGCTTTTCTCATCGTTTGCGGCTGCCTCAGCGGGACATCCTCCTCGACGTTCTCTCGCGAAGGCAGCCAGTTCTGGATGTCCAAGGTCATTCCCGTTGCGCCGCGGGAACAGGCGATCGCCAAGTTTCTCCATTCCTATGTCATCGCTTTGCTGGGCATCGGCGCCGGCTCAGCGGCGCTTTTGGCCATCTTTCGCCTGAAGGCCTCATTGTTCTTAGCCGCTCTGGCATTCGCTCTGGTCGGAGCTGTTGCGCTGACCGCGATCGGGATGATCATCGACCTGGCCCGGCCGCTTTTAAAATGGACGAACCCGCAAAAGGCCATCAAGCAAAACCTCAACGTCCTGCTGGCGCTTTTTGCGGACCTGGGCATTCTGGCAGGGCTCGGTTTTTTCATCACCTTCCTGGCCAAATCCGGAGTCTCCGGCAGCGTCGTCCTCTTCATCGTTTTTGCTGCCGTCCTCCTGCTTTCTTGGTTTAGCTGCCTGTTTCTTCTGCGGATGGTCGATAAAAGATATCAAGAGATCGAAGTTTAAGAATGTGGAACGATATCAGATTTTCAGCTTCTCTTTGAGGAAGGCGATCGTCCGTTCCCAGGCCAGAGTCGCTGCTTCCTTATGATACCGGGAAGGGTTTGTATCGTTGAAGAAAGCGTGAGCAGCGCCCTCGTACATATAGATCTTGTATTCTACGGACGCCTTCTTGAGGGCTTCCTCGAAAGCAGGGATTCCAGCGTTGATTCGTTCGTCATTTCCAGCGTAGTGGATCAGCATCGCCGCTTTGATCTTCGGAACGTCCTCGGGCGCGGGCTGACTGCCGTAGAAAGGAACCGCCGCCGCCAAGTCCGGCGAGTTGACAGCCACCTGGTTGGTGACGCCTCCGCCCCAGCAGAAGCCCATGCAGCCGACCTTTCCTGTTGACAGGGGATGCGTCTTCAGGTACGCGACGGCAGCAACGTAATTATTTATGTTCGCCTGGCGATCGAGCTTCCCGATGAGCGTTCGTGCCTCATCGGGATTCTCTGGAGTTCCTCCGAGCGGTGACAGGGCGTCGGGGGCAATGGCCAGAAATCCTTCCAGGGCAACTCGTCTGGCAACGTCTTCGGTATGGGGATTGAGGCCGCGATTTTCATGAATGACGATGACGCCGGGCCGTCTGGCCTCTTCTTTCAGCCGGGCTGAATACGCACGGACCTCGCCCGTCGCGCCAGGATAGTGGAGATACTCCGTCTGCAGGCGGGGATCATCCTTTTCGACGAACTGGGCCCGGGCGTAGCTACTTTCCAGGAAGGGGAGCTGGGCAGAAGCGGCAGCCATGCCGCCGGCGAGAAGAGCCAATTTCTTGAGGAATTCCCGGCGATCCAGGAATCCTTTCTTATACTCGTCGTATAAGTCGATAGATTTTTGATTCATGATGGTGACTCCTTTTTAGAGTGAAGCGAGGCGCTTTTTGGCGTCGGCGATCTCAGGCTGGCCAGGGTCGGCATCATTCCAGAGGTCAAGGAATTTTTGATAATTTTCTCTGGCTTTGTCTTTGTCCCCAAGCTGCTCGTAAATCATCCCCAGCCTGTAAAAGCTCCTGGCATAGATATCTCCATAAAGGAACGTGCCGACTGTGAGCCTGGTTATTTTTTCATACTCGTCCCTGGCGTTTTCCCATTCGCCCTTCTTGAAATAGGCGAGCGCCAGGGCATCCAAGAAGAGAGCATGGTCATTGTCGAAGAAATATTGGGATGGAAGCAGCGCAACAGTCTTTGTAAAATGCTCGATGGCTCCGGAATAATCCTCATTCCTGAGCGCTATCACTCCCGCCAGCAAGTCATAATACCTTATGTCTTTTTTATTGAATCCTTTTTCGACCAAGAGACGGAGATCGTCGGCAGTCTTTCGGGCCTGCCGAATTTTCCCTAATTCAAGCTCCGCATAGCCTCGGCCCAAAAGAATTTCTTTTTGCCGCGACAGGCTGTCTAACTCCTGCGCGCTGCGCAGGGCTTTATCATACTCCTCCAGCGCTTTCTCCGGCCGGCCCGACCGGAGATATAGGTCAGCCAGGCTCAGATGGAAATCCGATATCCATCCTTTGTCGCCGGCTTTTTCGGCAAGCTCTATTCCCTTGCCAAATTCGGCCTCCGCCTTCCGCAATTGCCCCCGCAGCAAATACATAGCCCCTTGCCAGGCCCTACCCATCAGGTGGCCGGCTATCTCTTCCAGGCCGAAGAGCTCCTGATACTGGGCCTCAGCTTTCGTCCAATCACCCAACCCTCTATAAGAGGCGGCTTTGGCCAAAAAAACTAAATAGTTGGATGGATTCAATGTTCCGGCCTTCTCAGTTTGGGCCAGAGCTTGATCGTACCGGCCTTCAATAAAATCAACAACGGCCAGATAAATCCGGACCATGAAGTTGTCTTGGTAATTCCGGATAAAGGCTTCCAGGATTGATCTGGCTTTCTCCGGCCATCCCTTGGCTAAATAGCTATCTATGATATTAAAATACGTCCATATATTTTCAGGGTTATTTTGCAGGACACGTTCATAAAGAGCAATGGCCTTATCCCATTCCTCCAGGCTAGTGTAGAGAATTCCGAGGTTTGTGGACCCGATACTGTCGTCCGGGTAAAGCTCCAAAAGCCTCTCATAAGCGGCTACGGCTTTGTCGTAAGACCTTTCGGATTCCCGGTAATAATCCCCTTCGATCGCACACCGTTCCCTGTCAGAGAGACGCTCAGTGAGCTCAAAGGCTTTTTTGAGGTATGTTTGTTTTTGCGAGGTAAGAAAAAGGTTGGAATATCCCATGGCCATCGAGCGATAGGCCATGGCAAAGCCGGGGTCGATGGCCACGGCCTTCTCCATCATCTGGATTGACTCCCGGTATTTCTGTTCGTGGTGAAGCTTTCGTCCCTCGACGTAAAACTTGAAGGCCTCGGGCGAGGCCGTCGTGATTTTCTCGAGCTCGCGGTCGATATCCGCGGCGATTTCCGCGGCCGGGAGCTTGAGGTTCTGCTTGATTTTCCTGGTCAGCTCGTCGACCATGGCAAAGATGCTGTCCTCCCCTTTTCCTTCGACGCGGCTGGAGCTCAGAAGCTGCCCTGTGCCGCCGTCCTGAAGCTGGATATCGATCCGAAAATTGTCGCCGGCTTTGGCGAAGCTGCCGACAAGAATGTTCCTCACACTGCCTTGAGCCGCCACGTCTTTGAGGGTCTCAGAGGTATAGCTCTTGGCCTCGGTCTGATCGAGCTGGCTGAGAATGTTGAAGAGTTTATCAGCGCTCAGGACATTGATGTATCTCGACTGGGAAAGGTCCGTGATCAGAAGGTCCGAGATGGCAACGCGCCAGTGGTCGAGCTTCTCATCGCCGGTGTTATTCTTAAAATACATGACGGCGAGCGAGGGTTTACCGGAAGGAGGCGGGGGCGGGACCTTTGTTAAGACCAGCCGCCAGAAAACCAAGCCAGCCGCGATGAGGCCGACGAGGATGAAGGTAGGCACCAGAAGTTTTTTCAGCCCGAACGTTACCGTGATCTGCTTGGAGGTGAAAGGCCGGCGCTCGACAGCG